>Ga0265340_10001015_pt1 | contig 15989 bp, 16 predicted proteins | sample 4CB225metaG_FD_202082 | JGI IMG/M metagenome (GOLD analysis project Ga0265340, IMG submission 202082) | Rhizosphere microbial communities from Carex aquatilis grown in University of Washington, Seatle, WA, United States - 4-CB2-25 metaG | ecosystem: Host-associated > Plants > Roots >...
GCGATACCCCCTCCCCTCTTCCCTCTGTTTTTTCCTTCATGACAAAGCTCCGCTAGCGCCGAAGAGGGCTTCTCCGGGTATCAAGTCATCAAATCGATGAAAGAACAGAATAGGAACAAATATCGCCGTCAAGTCCGGTCAGTGGCTCAATTTGAATTATCCAGCCGCCATCTAATGCGGTCCGCCACCTCAATGAGCGCGCCAATTCCCGCCAACATTCCGATTTGGAAGAGAAAGCCAGTTACAGCCTGCACGACTGATTGGACAACAAATGGCCTTTCCAACACTTCGCGAGAAACGGCGCTAAGATTGTTGTAGATGTTCCATGTTTGGAAGACATCCATGAGCGCCAACGCAAGGGCAATAACCCAGATTACTAGGGCGAATTTATTGATGGGCTTTCTCATTTCGTCCTCGCTTCCGCCACTATAGCCGCTCGCACAGCGCCACGCGGACTTACAACACGCGGGATGTGCAGCACGGCGAAAAACCCCCGGTTGCAGGACTCCGCAGCGCAACAAAGTCTAGGTTCATGCCACACTCCCATAAGGCGTTTCTTCAACCAGTTTTCCGCGTCCATGATAGCATCATCGGAACGGCGTTTCATGTGACCGAGTACTAGCTAAGATACTGTCCGCGTCCTAGCTACAGCAAACAATCGCGAAAACGGAAACAGCGTCTGGCCATCGGCGCGGCGCGGATAGGCGATGTTGAGCACCGCTTTGTATCGCGTCGTAAAATCCGCGCGTTCGGTTTCATCCAGCGCATCGAGATAAGGCCGAAGCCCCGTGCCGTTCACCCATTTGAACACGGCATCTTCGCCTTCGAGCACATGGATGTATTCCGTCGTCCAGATGTCGAGCGATGCCGCGAGCGGCGACAGAATATCGAAATAGCGCACGGGTGTTTCCACCGCGACGGGCCGCACGTTGCGAAGCTTCGTGGCATAGAGCGAAGCCTCCGCCGTTTCGCGCATCAAAACATGCGACAGCGCATTCATGTTGTTCGGCACCTGAAACGAGAACACGCCGCCCGTCGCTACGAACTTCATAAGTCGAGGTAACAACACATCGTGACGATCGAGCCACTGATATGTGGCGTTCGAGAAGATCACGTCGAATGTCTCGCGTGGCTGCCACGCCGCAAGATCGGCAATCTCCCAACGCGCCCTAACGCTGGATTGCCGCGCCGTCGCAAGCATCGACGGCGATGAGTCCACGCCCAGCACATCGGCATCCGGCCAGCGCTCGACAAGCAGCTTTGTCGAATTACCGGGACCGCAGCCGAGATCGGCAACGCGCACCGGTTTATCGGAAGGCACGCGCGCCAGAAGATCGGCAGCGGGCCGCGTGCGCTCATCTGCGAACGCAAGATAGGTTTTCGGATCCCAAGCCATCTATTCCGCCCTGTCCGGTATCTCGACTCTGAATCGCGTTCCGCTCTCGCCCGTCGAAACAAGCATCACATCGCCGCCATGCGCGCGGGCAAGATCGCGCGCGATCGCAAGGCCAAGTCCTGTGCCGCCCGGCCGCACACTGCCAGCAAAAGGCTGAAACAACCGCTCGCGAATGGCCGATGGCACGCCGGAGCCATTGTCTGCGATATCGATAACAACGCGCGTATCTTCACGCTTCGCTGAGACAACAATCTCGCCGCCATGAACCGCCAGCGCGTCGCAGGCGTTGCGCAAGAGATTGAGCAGGATGCGAAACAACAGGCTCGCATCGGCATCGATCTCGATATCGCTGCTCACATCATCTTTCATCGCGATGTTCTCGTGCTGCGCTGTTTCAATCGCTTCGACAACAATCGGCTTCAGCCCAATCCGCTTGCGTTGCGGCGGGTTCTCGTCGGCGCGGCCATAGCGCAGCGTATTGGTGGCAAGTGCCACAGCTTGATCGATGGACGATACCAGCCGGCGCGCAAGGCGTTGCACCGAAGGGTCTTCGCTTTTCGCCAATTGATCGGACGCAAGCTGTGCACTGGAGAGAATGTTGCGAAGGTCGTGCTGGATTTTGGCGACCGCCGTTCCCAGCGCCGCTAGTCGCGCGCGCTGTTGCAGGGAGGCATAAATATCCTGCTGCATCGATGCCAACTCGCGTTCCGCGATTCCGATTTCGTCCGCGCGCGTGCCGGGCACGACGATCCGGCTCGCATCTTCCGGATTGGCATGAAAGCTCACCATGGCGCGCGTGATGCGCCGCATCGGCCGCACCAGCACAAGATACAGGCTGACGAACACCAACAGCGCCGTGACGATGGACACGAACACTGCAAACAGCACCACGCGCCATGCGTAGTCCACCAGATCGCGGTGGATCTGGTCTTCGCTCAAGATAATTTCAACAGCGTTCGCACCCTTGATGCGCGTGGGAGCGATCACATGCAGCACGCGCATGCCGCCGGCGATCAGGCAATCCATCGCGTTGACCATGTCGGCAAAGATGCCGCCACGGCGCAGATCGATCGTGACGTCCACATGTGCGGGCATGTCGGTGACAAGAAACAACTCGCGCTGGTCCGGCCGCGGCAACAACACCGCCGAAGCATCGGCCCGCGTCAAAAGCTGCGCGCGCAACTGCGGCGACAATTGTTCGCCGCTAGGTTCGGTGAAAGGCAGGATCGCAATCTGCGCGGACTCGATATGTGCGTCCAGAAGCCGCCGGTGCTCACGCCCGACCGAGGGTACGAAGATCAGCACCTGCGTGATCATCACATAGAGAATGGTGAGAAGAAGCAGACGCCCCGAAAGGCTGTGGGCGACCAACCCCCACGCCTCTCCGGATCGTTTGCGAAAAATCCCCGCCATTGCCGTCATATGGCCCGAAGAACCGGGCGAATTGAAGAAGTCCCGCCAGCCTATTGGCTGCTTGAGCCCAGCATGCGTTCACGATAGCGGGAGCCAGGCTGGGAGGATCCGAGCCCCTCGGTTGACAGTCCGGGGAGCCCCCCTTAGAACGCGCCCTCTTTCAACGAGGCCCCGGAAAAGCGGGGAAATGAGCGATGAAGCGCCCTTATCAGCCGTCCAAACTGGTCCGCAAGCGCCGTCACGGCTTCCGTTCGCGCATGTCCACGGCTGGTGGCCGCAAGGTCCTGGCCCGCCGCCGCGCCCACGGCCGCAAGAAGCTTTCGGCCTGAACAGCCTTCCCGAGAAGCCGGCAACGAGCGGCCTTTCGCTGGACCGTCTGCACAATCGCGTGGATTTCCTGCGTGCCGCCCGCACCACGCGCCGTGTCGCAACCAGCTTGACCCTTGAGACTTGCCCGACCCCGGGAGAAGCGCTTCAGCCTGCTTGTATTCGCGTCGGCTTCACCGCCAGCCGAAAGGTCGGAAATGCGGTCGCCCGGAACCGCGCCAAGCGCCGGCTTCGCGCCGCTGCTGCGGCTATCCTGCCCCTTCATGGGCGGGAGGGTCATGACTATGTTCTGGTCGCGCGCACGGCGATGCTGACGCGGGTCTTCGCAGATCTGCTCGGCGATCTCGAAACGGCACTCAAGGCCGCGCACCGGACAGGCAAGGGAGAACAGAAGTGAGCGACACGCTGCGGCGCATCGGTTCTGCCGCGCTAGTCGCGCCGATCCGGATCTATCGCCGCTTTCTCTCGCCCTTGTTGCCGCCTGCTTGTCGCTTTACGCCAACATGCTCGCAATATGCGATCGAAGCGATACAGGCTCATGGTCCACTGAAAGGATCTGCGCTCGCCGCGCGGCGTCTTTTGCGGTGCCACCCCATTCACTGGCTCGGCGGATCGGAAGGTTTCGATCCCGTGCCTCCCGCGAAATAGAGAGTCATCAGTAGAGCACCATGGACAACAACAGAAACCTGATCATTGCGATCGTGCTTTCCGCCGCCGTTTTGTTCGGTTGGCAATATTTCGTCGCCGCGCCGCAGATGAAGCAGGAGCAGGCGCGCCAGGTGGAGCTCGCGAAAGAGAAAGCGGCCGAAGCCAAGCCCGGCCCGATCGACGCCAAGATCAACACGATCGCATCACTCGTCTCTCGCAGTCAGGCGCTGAAAGGCGGCGGACCGCGCATCGTCATTGCGACACCGACTGTCGATGGCTCTCTGAGTTTGAAAGGCGCGCGTTTCGACGATCTGCAATTGCGCCACTATCACGAAACCGCCGATCCCAAGAGTCCAGAGATCGTTCTTCTCTCGCCGAAGAACACGGCATTTCCGTACTACGCGATTTATGGCTGGGTCGCGGCGCCCGGCGACTACATAAAGCTGCCGGATGACGACACGCCGTGGACGCTCGCGAGCGGCAAGGTTCTGTCGCCCAACAATCCGGTGACACTGACCTGGAACAACGGTCAGGGGCTCGTCTTCACGCGCACCATCGCGGTCGACAGCCAGTACATGTTCAGCGTCAGCGATGCGGTCGCGAACAAGAGCGGCAAGACGCATACGCTTTATCCCTACGCCTACGTCGCGCGCCAGGGGGTTCCGCCGGAAACACAACATTATTGGGCGCTGCACGAAGGTTATGTCGGCGTCGCGGACGGCTCCCTGAAAGACGCGAAATACGACGACTTTAAAAACGCCGGCACGCCGCCGCAGACATTCAACTCCACTGGTGGCTGGCTTGGCATCACCGACAAATACTGGATGGCAGCGGTCATACCGCCGCAGAACGAAACCTTCGACGGCAGCTTTAGCGCATCGTCCTATCGCGATACCAAGGCCTATCAGGCCGACTATCGCATGGGCGCGCACACACTTGTGCCGGGACAATCCATCAATGTGACGGAGCGATTGTTCGCCGGTGCGAAAGTTGTGTCGGTGTTGCAGGACTATCAGAAGAATCTCGGCATCGCGAAGTTCGATTACGCCATCGACTGGGGTTGGTATTCGTTCTTCACCCGGCCGATGTTCTGGATTCTCGACCGCACATCGCTGTTCTTCTCCAAATTCGGATTCGCAGGCAGCTTCGGTCTCGCCATTCTCGTGCTGACCGTGCTCATCCGCGCGGCGCTCTTTCCGCTCGCCAATGCGGGTTTCAAGCAAATGACCCGGATGAAGAAACTGCAGCCGGAAATGGAGCGCATCAAGGCGCGCCATGCCGACGACAAGGTGCAGCAGCAGCAGGAGATGATGGCGCTCTACCAGCGCGAGAAGGTGAACCCGGTTTCAGGTTGCCTGCCGATGGTCATCCAGATCCCGATCATGTTCTCGCTCTACAAGGTGTTCCTTGTGACGATCGAAATGTATCACGCGCCGTTCTACGGCTGGATTCACGATCTCTCTGCCGCAGATCCCACCTCATGGATCAATCTGTTCGGGCTTCTGCCGTTCAATCCGCATGCGATTCTGCCGTCGTTCCTCGGGTTCCTTTCGATCGGCATCTGGCCGATTCTGCTCGGCATCACGCAATGGATTCAGACCAAGATGAACCCGGCCCCCGCCGATCCAGTGCAGGCGCAGATGTTCAGCTACATGCCGCTGATCTTCACGTTCATGTTCGCGTCGCTGCCGGTGGGTCTGGTGATCTACTACACGTGGAGCAACGCGCTCACGCTTCTCCAGCAATATGTGATGATGACGCGGCATGGCGTCGAGATTCATCTCTTCAACAATCTGAAGCTGCCGGCGGCGTTGCAGCGGCTTGTCTCCACCGAGAAGAAAACCGGCGCGTGAACGCGGACGAAAAGTCCGACGACGAGAAGCGTGCCGACACCGAACGCGCGCGCAAACTCTTCGCCGGGGCTTGCGATTTCGTCGCCGGCGCCACGACGCCCGACGCATTCCCGCCGCCCACCCTGCCCGAAATCGCGTTTGTCGGCCGCTCCAACGCTGGCAAGTCGAGCCTCATCAACGCGTTGACCAGCCGCTCCGCGCTCGCGCGCGTCAGCCACACACCGGGCCGCACGCGGCAGATCAATTTCTTTAATCTGGGTGGCAGACTGATGCTCGTCGATCTGCCGGGCTACGGATTCGCGAAAGCCTCGAAAACAATGTTGGCGGAGTGGCAATCGCTCATCTCGACCTATCTGCGCGGGCGGCAGAGATTGCGCCGTGTGGCGCTCTTGATCGATTCTCGCCGCGGCATCATCGATGCCGATGCCGAAGTGATGATCATGCTCGATCAATCCGCGATGTCGTATGTCGTGACACTCACCAAAACCGATGAGCTCGACAAAGCCGAGCGCGCCGACGCGATCACCAAGGCAGATGCGGCTGCAAAGAAGCACGTCGCCGCGTATCCGGAAATCTTCGCAACCTCCGCCCGTAACCGAGAGGGGCTGGAGACACTCAAAACGAATCTGATGCTGGTGGCCGAGGCCTGATCTTTCCGCTATAAGCGGCAAAATCGCGGGACAAAGCATGGCCTTGCAGGACGACATCGGAACCGGTGCGGACCGAAATCTTCGTCAGCTCGCGCGCTGGCGGCAGACCGCGCGGGTTTTGGTCGAGGCCCTTCCCTACATCCTGCAATACGACAAGCGCACCATCGTCGTGAAATATGGCGGTCACGCCATGGAAGGCGGCGTCTCCGAACATTTCGCGCAGGACATCGTGCTGATGAAGATGACGGGCATCGACCCCATCATCGTGCATGGCGGCGGCCCGCAGATCGGAAAGATGCTTTCGCGCCTCGACATTCCCTCGACCTTTATCGACGGGCTGCGCGTGACCGACGAAGCGGCCATCGAAGTTGTCGAAATGGTTCTGACCGGATCGATCAACAAGCAGATCGTGGCGGGCATCAATGCTGCTGGCGGGCGCGCGGTCGGCATCTCCGGCAAAGACGGCAATCTTGTCATCGCCAAGAAGCTGATGCGCGAGAAAATCGATCCCAAGACGTTGCAGAAGAGTTTCGTCGATCTTGGATTTGTCGGCGAACCAGATAAGGTCAATGGCGAGGTGCTGCGCACCATCATCAATTCCGATCTCATTCCCGTGGTGGCGCCGATCGGCGTGGGCTCGAAAGGCGAGACATACAACATCAACGCGGACACGGTGTCGGGCGCGGTCGCCGGCGCGATGAATGCTGCGCGTCTCTTGCTGCTCACCGATGTCGAAGGTGTCCTGGATAAGGAAGGCAAGCTCATCCCGCGCCTCACTGTTACCGAAGCGCGCTCGCTGATTTGCGACGGCACGATCTCCGGCGGCATGATCCCCAAGATCGAAACCGCTATCTCTTCAGTGGAAGGTGGGGTCGCGGCCGCCGTCATACTCGATGGACGCATTCCCCATGTGGTGCTGCTCGAATTGTTCACCGAGCATGGCGCCGGAACGATGATCATTCCCGGATGATGCCGCGCGTCTGGCCGGTTGCCGCGTTTGTCCCGCTGTTGTTGTTCGCCCCTGCCCCGGCGCGAGCGCAGCTGCAAGTCTGCAACCAGACCAGTTACATCGTCTACACCGCTGTCGGCATCGCCGCAGAGGGCAAGAACATCACGCAAGGCTGGACACGCATCGTTCCCGGCGACTGTGAAACGGCGGTCAAAGAATCGCTGACACGCACCAAATATTTCCTCTATGCCCGCAGCAGCAGCGCCTATCCCGGTGCGGAACGCGACTGGGGCGGCAATGTCGAGCTCTGCAGCAAAGATACCAACTTTGCGCTACTCAATCCGCCCGCCGCCGATTGCGAGATGGCCGATGGGTTCTCCGAGCCTTACGCTCCGGTGAGCACACATGGCTTTCCGGCCTGGACGACGACGCTGACCGATGAAACACAGCACAATTCTACAGCCGCGGTGCGCCAGCGCGGCGTGGAGCGACTGTTGCTCGCGCTCGGCTATCATATTTCCGGGGCGGCGCTGGACAGCACGCGCGACAAAAGCATCGATGATTTCCGCAAGCGCGCGAAGCTTTCGCCCACCGCTTCGGCGGCCGAACTGTTCGATGCGTTGGAAAAAGCGGCGAAAAAGGCCTCCGCACCCGCAGGATATTCCATCTGCAACGAAACCAAAGGCGGCGATGTCTGGGCGGCCATCGCGTTGCAAAACGGCATAGCGACATCTTCCAGTGGCTGGTGGAAGATCGCACAAGGCGCCTGCGCAAAAGCGATCACCGATCCTTTGACCTATGACCGGGTCTATTTGCATGTCGAAGGTCACAACAAACCCGCGCTTGTTTCGGGCCCGGCGAAATTCTGTGTCACCAACATCACCTTTCAGGTGAGCGGCGCCCACGACTGTAAATCGAAGGGGTTAAGCGAGGCCGGGTTTGCGTTGACGGCAACAAAGGGCCTGTCCGGCTATGTCGCTCATATCGGCGACAAAGGTTTGATCGCTCCGGCGAAGCGCTGATCAGTTCACGTTGAAATAGGAGAGATGCCAGATCATCTCGTCCTCGCTGAGCGGGAAATGCACGCCGGCGCGCGCCGGCAGAATTTCGCTACCATGCAGCTTCAACAAGAGCGTCTGGATTTTGAACGCCACGCGCATGGAAAGATGCGCGCGCCACACCAAGGCGGTGACCGGCTTGGCGGACGCCGCCTGGAAGATGCGGCGAACGGTATCCGGTGCCGTCTTGGCAAGGACTGCCAGCGCTACAATCGCGGTTTCCCGTCTGCCAGCGTCGACGGCACTTTCAACAAAAGCATCGGTCAGCTTGCCGGCATGGAAGGCCGCAGCAACTTCTTCCTGCGCCGCAACGGCCGGATCGATTTCCATACCGCCATCTTCATCGATGCGCGCTCGCGCGCGCTTGGCGAGTTGGGCGCGGGTCTCATCCGAGATATCGCCACGCTCACACAATTTTCCAAGGAGTGCCGCGCTCACGAAGCCGGCAAGACGGCGGATGGCGCGTTGCGAGAGATCGTTGCGCAACACAAGCGGCAGATGCCATTCCTTGATGCGCGAGCCGTGTTCGATGATTTTGTCGAGAGTCTGTGCACGAATCTTCGCGTCCGTGTTGAACAAAAGCTCCGAGACGGCGGAAACATCCAGCGCTTCGGCAATCGCTTCTGAGACATTTGCGGACAAAGGCCGGCGCTTGGCTATGGCCGTCAGCGCAAAACGCGCTTGTGCCGAGGAAATGATCTCGACCAGATCGGCGTCCGACAGCAGCGGTGAATATTCGAGAACGGGCGCTGCGACCTCTTCCACATCGCGCGCCAGCCGGTCGATGATGCGCTTGGGCAGGCAATCCAGCGACTTGATTTCTTCCGCCAAAATCCGGCGAACGCGCACGAGTTGATCCTGCGCCAGCTTTTCGATGGTCTCGATGGTGAGTGTGCGCATCTTCTCGCTCGCGTCGGGCGGCAGATTGGGCAGTAAGCGCCCGATCTTTCGCGCGAGTTCGGCGCGAACATCGCCTTCTTCATCGTCGGCGAGCAGCCGGTTGGCATGCGGCGGCGCGGCCTTGTTTGATGCGACGGCGCAGCGTGCCTTTAGCGAGCCTTCGCTGGCAAGAAAAAAAAGCGCTTCCGGCGCGGCATCTTCACGCGCAGCAAGATCCTCGCGCGCTGCGTTACCGCGCGCTTCGAGAATATGCAGCACTTCGCCCCGCGAAAGCGGAACCTCGTCGTCCGATTTTTGCCGGTCTTGACCCATCACCGCTCCGGAGGCTTTTGCCCCTCTGCTGCCGTGATCTTTCGCTAACGTCTGCTACCAGCGCGTTAAACAATGGTACAGACCGTGCCGCTTGCTTAACAAAACCTTATTGGACATTTTCGGCTGCAATGCTTGCCGCTCCCGACACCACGCCCGATTTCCGCCACGTGCGAACGTGGATTTTCGACCTCGACCACACGCTCTACACGACGAGCGCGGTACAACATCGGGATATGGAGGAGCGTATTTGCCTCTATGTGCAAAACCACTTCGGCATCGCGCACTATCCGGCATGGGAAATTCAGAAGCGCTATCTGCGCGATTACGGCAGCACTATCGCGGGATTGGTGCGAAATGACGGTGTCGATCCCGACCACTACCACGATCAGATCAACGATCTAACGGGTCTGGGATTGATACCGGATGTGCAATTGCGCGCTGGCCTCGCCCGGCTTCCGGGTAGGCGATTCGTCTTCACCAACAATTGCGGACGCTTTGCGGGCAGCGTTCTTGGCGCTCTGGGCGTGGCCGACCTTTTCGATGCCATCGTCGATGTGAAGATGCTCGGCTTCGTTCCCAAACCGCAAGCCGCCGCTTACGATCTCTTGATCGCACAAGGCGGTTTCGATCCCAAATCGGCGGCGCTGTTCGATGACAGCCCGCGCAACCTCATTCCCGCCAAGGCACTGGGCATGAGGACCGTATGGTTCAACAACGGTGGCGGGCAATCGCGCTGGCGCGTGGAAGGACAGCACCTTCACATCGACCACGAAACCGATAATCTGCCCTCGTTTCTCAATGCCATCCGGATTTCACCATGACAGCTGACCTTCAGCGCACCATCGACGATGCCTGGGAAGCGCGCGACACGCTGTCCGCAAACACCAAGGGCGCGGTGCGCGATGCGGTGGAGCATGCGCTGGGCGAACTCGATGCTGGACGCGCGCGTGTGGCCGCAAAAGCCGGTGACGAATGGGTCGTGCACCAGTGGCTGAAGAAGGCCGTGCTGCTCTCGTTCCGCCTGAATGACATGAAACTGATCGAAGGCGGTCCCGGTGAAGCGAACTGGTGGGACAAGGTCGATTCCAAATTCGCGGGCTGGCAGGATACGCACTTCCGCGCCGCCGGCTTCCGCGCCGTGCCGGGCGCTATCGTGCGCCGTTCCGCGTTCATCGCCAAAGGTGTCGTACTGATGCCAAGTTTCGTGAATGTCGGCGCTTATGTCGGCGAGAACACGATGGTCGATACCTGGGCGACCGTCGGCAGCTGCGCGCAGGTCGGCCGCGATTGCCATATCTCCGGCGGCGCCGGATTGGGCGGCGTGCTGGAGCCGCTGCAGGCCACGCCTACCATCATCGAAGACAACTGCTTCATCGGCGCGCGCGCGGAAGTGGCGGAAGGGGTCATTGTCGGCGAAGGCAGCGTGCTCTCGATGGGCGTCTATCTCTCGTCATCTACAAAGATCGTGGATCGCCACACTGGCGAAATCTTTCAAGGCCACGTGCCGCCCTATTCCGTCGTCGTCTCCGGATCGCTGCCGCAAGGCCCGGACAAGCCGTCCCTTTACTGCGCCGTGATTGTCAAACGCGTGGACGAACGCACACGTTCCAAGACGTCCATCAACGATCTGTTGCGGGATTGATGCGCGCGCGCGATTATTTCTTCAGCTTCCACGGCCGCATCAATCGCGCGCGATTCTGGATCTATCTCGCGATCGTTATCCCGTTCCTGATGTTCATGATGATGGCGTTCTTCGCTTATGCGATGTCCATTCCCGGCGCATACGAGAATGGCGGGCCGACGCCGTTCCCGCACGATCCCATCGGCATCGCCCTCGCGATTCTGTACTTCGCCGCGCTGGCAGCATTGGTCGTGTCCGGATTTGCGGTTTCGGCGAAGCGACTGCATGACCGTGACAAGTCCAGCTGGTGGGTGTTGGTGTTCATCGTCGCGCCAAATTTGCTTTGGGGTGTATGGCAGGCGCGTGCCGCAACGCTCGGCGGTGCGAATGTCGGTGATCTCGCGATACTGTGCGGTCTGGCTGCGCTGATCTTGACCGGCTGGGCACTGGTCGAACTGGGATACCTTCCGGGTACGGTCGGCGATAACCGTTACGGCTCCGATCCGCTTGCGCCGTGACCGCGCCCGGCCCTACATCCTCGCGCATGGATCCTGTCGCACTCACGCAAGACCTCATCCGCTGCGCCTCCGTCACGCCGAACGATGGCGGCGCGATCGGCGTGATCGAACGCGCGCTGAAACCGATGGGCTTCACATGCCATCGCTTGCGCTTTGAAGATGCGGACGCGCCAGCGGTCGAAAATCTCTACGCGCGGCTTGGCGAACAGGGACCGAATTTCTGTTTCGCCGGACACACCGATGTCGTGCCGCCGGGCGACGCGAAACTGTGGCACAGCGATCCTTTCGCGGCGGACATTCGGGGTGGCGTTCTTTACGGCCGCGGCGCGGTGGACATGAAAAGCTCCGTCGCCTGTTTCATCGCAGCGGTGAGCCGTTTTGTAAACGATGCGAGCCCGCGCGGTTCGATCAGCCTTCTCATCACCGGCGACGAAGAAGGTCCGACCAACATCAATGGCACCAAGAAGATTCTCGGGTGGCTAAAAGAGCGTGGTGAGCGCCTCGATCACTGCATTGTCGGCGAGCCAACGGCGACAGCGACCAGTGGCGACGTTCTAAAGATCGGCCGCCGTGGCACGATGAATGTTCGGATCACCGCGACCGGCACGCAAGGTCACGCCGCCTATCCGCATCTTGCCAAGAATCCAATTCCCGCGATGTCGGCGCTCGTATCGCGGCTGGCAAGTTGGAAGCTCGACGATGGCACGGCGCATTTCGATCCTTCGACTTTGGCCTTCACCACCGTCGATGTCGGGAATACCGCGACGAATGTGATTCCCGCCGAAGCACGCGCGGGATTCAACATTCGCTTCAACGATCGCCACAAAAGCGCCGATCTCATCGCGCATATCGAAAGCGAAGCCAAAGCGGTGGAGAACGAAACGGGCATCGCGTTCGTGATCAAGGCGCATGCGAGCGGAGAGCCGTTTCTCACCCAACCCGGCGCGTTCACCGAATTGCTCAGCAGCACAGTCGCGAAAGCGAACGGCAAAGCGCCGGAGCTTTCCACCACCGGCGGCACATCCGACGCGCGCTTCATCAAGGATTTTTGCCCGGTGGTAGAGATCGGCCTTCCCGGCGGCACGATGCACAAGGCCGATGAATGCGTGCCGGTGGCAGAGATCGAGAAACTGACCGATCTCTACGCGCGCATCCTCGCCGCCTATTTCGAGAACCCGCCGCGAGACTGATTTGAGCGAACGCGCCATCGGCATTTTCGATTCCGGTATCGGCGGATTGACGGTGATGCGCGCACTGGCCGCGCGACTGCCAAACGAGCGCTTCATTTATCTGGGCGATACCGCGCGGCTGCCCTATGGCACCAAGAGCGGCGACACCGTCACGCGTTATGCGCTGCAAGCGGCCAGCGCGCTATCGAAGCGCGATGTGAAGATGCTGGTCGTCGCGTGCAACACCGCATCCGCTGTGGCGTTGCCTGCGCTCGAAAAGATGTTCGCGCCGACGCCCGTCATCGGCGTGATCGGTCCGGGCGCGGAAGCTGCGGTAATGGCCGCGCCGGACGGCCCCATCGCCGTCATTGCCACCGAAGGCACGGTAAAAGGCGGCGCTTACGTGCGCGCCATTGAAGCACATGGCCGAAGCGTTCCGGTGATCCAGCAGGCATGCCCGTTGTTCGTGTCGATCGCCGAAGAAGGGTTGGTGGACGGCGATATCGTCGAAGCGATCGCTCGGCGATATCTTGAACCCTTGCTCGCTGCCGTGCCACGGCCGAAAGCGCTGGTACTCGGCTGCACACATTTTCCAGCGCTGAAGGACACCATCGCTAAGATCACGGGTAGCGGCATCCGTCTTGTCGATAGCGCAGAGACGACAGCGAAGGCAGTTGAAGCAACGCTGATCGCGAAAAATCTGCGCCGCAAGGAATCCGAAAAGCCAGTGCACACTTTTCTGGCGACAGATGCCCCGGACCGTTTCGCGCGCGTGGGAGAAATCTTCCTCGGTCAGCCCATCGATCCGGGCCGAGTCGAATTGGTAGACCTTCAATAATCCACGCTCGCCAGATACAGCCCTTCGGGCGGCGCTACAGGACCACAGGCGGTGCGGTCTTTCGCTTCGAGTGCACGCGCGATGTCTCGCGGCTTCCATTTGCCTTCGCCGACAAGTTTCAGAGAACCCACCATCGAGCGCACCTGATTGTGCAGGAAGCTGCGCGCGCTCGCCTCGATATGAATCTCATCGCCCGCGCGGCGCACATCCAGACGATCCAGCGTTTTTACCGGCGATTTCGCCTGACATTCGGTGGAACGGAACGTCGTGAAATCGTGATTGCCGACGAGCGCTTGGGCGCCCGCATTCATCGCTTCGGCGTCGAGATCGCGCATGACATGCCACACGCGATTGCGTTCGAGTACGGGCGGCGCACGGCGGCAGAGGACGCGATAGAAATAGTGCCGCCCGGCGGCGGAGAAACGCGCGTGGAAATCCGCTGCAGCATCTTCTGCACGGATGATTGCGACCGATGTCGGCCGGAGGAAATGGTTCAACCCGTCGCGGATTTTGTCGGCGGTGAATTCCTTCACCAGATCGAAATGCGCGACTTGTGCGAAGGCATGCACGCCTGCATCGGTGCGGCCAGCGCCGGTGACGGTCGCAACTTCGCCAGTGAGATCGAAGATCGCTTTCTCGATGGCCGATTGCACCGACGGCCCATTCTCCTGCCGCTGCCAGCCGACTAATCCTGTGCCGTCATATTCGACCGTGAGCTTGAAGCGGGTCATGCGACCGTCCATTCGACGATGAGAAATTGGTTGATTTTCAAACCCAAGCTTAGAGCAGCTTCCAACCAGCGGCGTTGCGAATCTCGGATGTGGTCTTTCCGCTTCCATTTGGCTTCAGCAAAGATCACCTCGCCATCCCGCCAACAGAAAACATCAAAGCAACCACCCCTTCGTTGTGCAATGCTTCTGATGTCGGCAAGAAGTCCTGCGCGCCCTTCCGGCAAAGGTAGGATCGCGTTGCTTCCCCAATATCCGACGCGATGCTTGCCGCCGAAATTATCAATCCAGCGCCCTTCCCAATTTTCGGCTTGGAAAGCTCGCAAAATAGCCAACTCGGCGAAGACGGGTTCTGTTCCAAAGCGCAAAATTGCTTTGTGTCCGTAAGTCGAATTGGGGGCTCGGCCCGTCCACGCCTCAAACACCACCGACGCTTTGGGCAGAGAGACTGTTCGGCCCGACATTAGCGTGATCGGTTCGACGCCGTTCGGGCACAAGCTCTCAGGATAGAAGGTCACGACAGAATCGTGCCTTTTGTCAGCGTAAACCCGCGCAACAATTCTTCCGCGTTCATCGGCGATTTCCCGGCGCGTTGCAGACGTGCGAGCCGAAGCGCGCCATCTACGCAAGCGATGGTGAGTTGATCGTCGAGCACTTCGCCCGGCGCGCCGTTGCCGGGTACCGGCTCGGCATACAGTATCTTCAGCCGTTCACCCTTCGCCTCGCACCACGCGCCGGGGATCGGCGAAAGTCCGCGAATCAGGCAATCGATCTCGCGCGCGGATTTCGACCAGTCGATGCGCGCTTCCTCTTTCAAAATCTTCTTCGCGTAGGTCACGCCGCTCTCGGCTTGCGGCGTTTCCACCGCCTGCCCCAGCGAAAGCGCCGACATCGCGCGCGCCATCAGATCAGCCCCCAGCCACGAAAGCTCGCCCTGCAATTCGCCGTAAGTCTTGCGCCCAATGGGCGTGCGCTCGGCCATCAGCACCGGCCCGGTGTCGAGACCTTCTTCCATCCGCATCGCCATCACGCCGGTTTCGGAATCGCCCGCCATGATTGCGCGCTGAATCGGGGCAGCACCACGCCAGCGCGGCAACAGCGATCCATGCAGATTGAAACAGCCGAGCTTTGGCGCATCGAGAATGGCTTTGGGCAACAGCAATCCGTAAGCGACGACGACCGCGGCATCGAGATCGAGCGCCGCGAATTCGGCTTGCGCCTGTGCATCTCTCAATGACAACGGCATGCGAACGGGCAAGCAATAGGTCCCGGCGATCTTCGCAACAGGCGATGGCTCGCTTGCAAGTCCGCGGCCTTTGGGACGCGGCGGCTGCGAATAAACGCATGCGATCTCGTGGCCCTGGCCGATGAGCTCGCTGAGCGTGGGCACGGCGAAATCCGGCGTGCCCATGAAGGCGAGGCGCATCAGCCCGCCTCTTGCAGCTTCTTCGCTTTCTGCAATTTCTTGAGCGCCATCGAGCGCTTCAGCTTGGAGAGATGATCGAGGAACAGCACGCCGTCGAGATGATCTATCTCATGCTGCAGACAGGTGGCGAGCAAACCATCGGCTTCCAACTCCTGCCGCTTGCCGTCGCGATCGAGATATTCC
>Ga0265340_10001018_pt1 | contig 15982 bp, 14 predicted proteins | sample 4CB225metaG_FD_202082 | JGI IMG/M metagenome (GOLD analysis project Ga0265340, IMG submission 202082) | Rhizosphere microbial communities from Carex aquatilis grown in University of Washington, Seatle, WA, United States - 4-CB2-25 metaG | ecosystem: Host-associated > Plants > Roots >...
CACGTGTCGCACTGGTCCGTGCGCTGCCATCGCAGTTACCTCACACGCAACCCGTGGGCTTGGGTAGACCTGCTGCTTTGCAGGCGCCCTTGGCCGGACCGGTGGGGAATAGGTCGTAGACTTCGTTCAACTTCATGCCGACCTCTTTGCACATCTTGCGAATCATCGGCGCGATGCCGAACTTCTTGTAATAGTCGCGCAGATAGTTGATGAGCTGCCAGTGCCTCTCCGTGAGCTCACTCACACCCTCGGTCTCGGCGAGAACTTTTGCCACGCTCTCAGTCCACCTGTCAGGTTCCTGAATGAACCCATCCTCGTCGACCTCGATGTTCTGATCGCCTACTGCAATGCTTGCCATGATTATCTCCTCGATCCGTATCAATGATCACTATCGTGTCGTTGACTTGTACTTCACGTGCCACGCGAACGAATGACTTGGCCCAGTCCGGTACACCCGGCGCGAACAAGTGCATGTAGCTAGCAAAGACTCGATTCACTATGACCCCGTCGCGGCCCGCAGAAATTCCAACGCCGCGCTCCAAGGCAAGGGCCGTGTTCATGGGTGCGCCGGATGGCTTGAAATGCGAGTAGTGAAACTCGTGGCCTCGTAACCGCGTGCCCAATGCTAGGAATGGATTGGCAGTATCGACCACTGCTTCCACATAGCCGTGAGCCTGGGGACGCTTGGTGTGTTCCACGGCGAACGGCAGTGCCCCCACCATGGGCCAATGACTGCTGGCGCGCTCGATGGCCTTCGATAGATACATTAGGCCACCGCACTCGGCCCACACGGGCAAGCCATGACGAATTCGTTCGGCGAGCGCGCTGCGAAACAGAACGTTATCTGACAGCCACTGTGCGAACTCCTCGGGATAGCCGCCGCCGGCATAGAGCGCGTCGATTGCAGGAATTATACGATCAGTGAGTGGTGATAGGGGGACCAGCGTGGCTCCCTCGGTCTCGAGAGCCGCCAAGTTTTCCGCGTAGTAGAAGCAAAAAGCCGCATCACGCAGAACACCGATGCGCACTGATGAACCACGGCTCTTCGGCGTTGCGGACACGACCTCTGCTTCTGGGCAAGCGTGCAATGCGGGTGCACTTTCGGCCACGCGCCGCAACGACATCAAATCAACATGAGTCGTAACCGCCGCGCTCATGGCTTCTAGGGCCTCTTCACAGTCTTGCCGTTCAGCGGGAAGCACTAGTCCCAGGTGGCGTGAGGGCAGGTGTTCTTCACCGAGTTTTGGAAGCGCCCCAAGGACTGGAATGTGCGTGGTAAATTCGATTGCTTCGCGAATCAACTGCTCTTGCCGGGGAGTGCCGACTCGATTCAATATGACACCGGCAAGGTTCAGCTTTGGGTCCAGAGCCATACAACCGAGCACGAGCGCTGCCAGCGTACGCGTGGATTTGGTTGCGTCGAGCACCAGAACGACCGGCGCCTGAATCAACTTGGCCAGCTCTGCCGTACTGTGCGTTCCTTGCACATCAAAGCCATCGAACAGGCCGCGGCAGCCCTCGATAATGGCAATCTCATCGTCGGCTTGTTTCTGAAGCGACCTTACCGGTTCGATGCTCGGGGCCAGGAACGTATCGAGGTTGTGGGCTTGCGTTCGAGCAGCAGCGCTGAGCCAGGCGGTGTCGATGAAGTCGGGACCCTTCTTGAAAACCGCCACTCTCGCGCCCTGGTTGCTCAGAGCCCGCGCGAGGCCGGTGGAAATCAGGGTCTTGCCCGAGCCTCCGGAAAGGCCGGCGATGACGACTCTAGGTAATTGAAACACGGCCACTCAACGGTTCCTAACTCATCTCGAGAAAGCCGCAGGGGCATTCATCGACACATTTGCGACACCCGTCACACTTGTCGAGTTGAATGCTAAAATAGTTACCGAGTGAAGCCTCCGGTAGGCGTTTCATGCACCCGGGGGTGCAGAACATCCAGCAGCGCTCGCAGCCAAAGCAACTGCCGCAAGACAGGCACCGACTGGCTTCATTGAATGCTTCCTCAGCGCTATGACCCAACTCCACTTCAACCTGCATGTCGGCAATGCGGACTTGGGCGGGAGCAACCCGGCGCTCAAGACGGGCACGCGGCTCGTAGAAATCGAGCTTGAGCCGCTTCGGGTCTACCGCTGGCAGATTCAGTGACGGTGGTGGAAGTGAGCCGCGCAAGTCGGCGTCGATGGAAAGTGCGACCTGGCGCCCTTGAGCTATAACGAGTGCCGCAAAACTTGGGGCCACTGCGTCTCCGCCGCGCCAGATGCCGGCTGTCTGAGTCTTGCCGGTTGCGTCCGCCTCGAGGTTCATGTCTTGGCTGGTGCCGAGGCTCTTGATGTCCGGCTTCTGTCCAAGCGCGAGTACGACCGAATCAGCTGCTAACTCGAAGTCGGCACCCGGGATCGGAATCATCTTGCAATAGCCCCGCTCGTCCTTCTCTCCCATATCAACGCGTTGCGCTATAGCGCGAACCACCTTGCCGGATGCGTCGCGAATGATTTCGTTGAGAGTGGTCCTAAGCTCCACATGGACGCCTTCGTCCATCGCATCTTGCAGTTCGGCATCGACCAGCTCGTTTCTGCGGCGCATAAGGGTTATGACGGCGTCGGGCCCGAGCAAACGAGCGCACACTCGCGCTACGTCGATTGCAGTGTTGCCACCACCGAGCACGATGACGTTCATGCCTGTCTGTGGAGGCTGACCTCGCGCGGCGTCGCGCAGAAAGCCAATTGCCTGATAGACACCGGGCCCGTCTGACCCTGGTATTTCAATCGCTCGACTAGCGCCAGCACCAGGCGCGATGAACACGCCTCGATAGTTCCGTCGCAGTTCATCGAGAGTCACGTCCCGACCGATCATCGTACTCTTACGAAGTTCGACGCCGAGGCCAAGAATGCGCTGAATCTCGGCCTTTAGTATGCGCGCCGGCAATCGGTATTCCGGAATACCGTAACGCAGCATGCCCCCGGGCTCGGGCATGCTTTCGAAAATCGTGGGTGCGTAGCCGCGCCGGACGAGCTGGTAGGCGCATGAAAGCCCGGCAGGTCCGGCCCCGATGATGGCAATTTTTTCACCGTGCCGATCTTGCGGCGCACAGGTAGGGAGCTTCAGCCCCTGTTCGATCGCCCAATCACCTAGGAAGCGCTCGATATCTCCGACGGCCACGCCGCCGTCTTTACCGTGACGGCTGCAACCTTCTTCGCAACGGTGTGGGCAGATTCTACCGGTGATGGCGGGGAATGGGTTAGTCTCAACCAGCAGGTGCCAGGCGCGTGCAGACGCCTGATCTTGCGTCAGCCCCAGCTTCTCGTGCTGCGCGAGCAATGATACAACGGTTCGCACATCGGTTCCTGCCAAGCAGCCCATGGCGCAAAGGCTGGCCTTCTTGACGGGGACAGGCCGAAGCCCGGAGACGCCTGCGCCCGGACTTGAGCTAGAGCGTGCGCGAAGTGGTCTTACGTTATCGTTCTTTTTCAGAAGTGCCATGCGCTCAAGCCTGGGGCGGCAACACGATGTAGCTGCCGCCGAGGTACGAGTAAATGCATCGGTCGTCGTCAATTAGGAGCCGTATCGCCCCCTTGCATAGTGCCTTGTCACAATCGCCGCCAAAGCGTTCCAGCATGGCCTTGGTGAGGTCAGTTGGCTTCAACTGCCGCTTGCCCTGGCACTCCTTGACGAGTTCATACATTGCATCTGCTACCACAGTCGCCGTTACATCACTCATTGCTACATCCTCCTCAGCCCCAAGCGGGCGAGCATCTTACCTGCGTGGAGCGCTTGAACGTCTCTCCGGCATGCGTGAAGTCATCAATGTGCGCCTTGGTGAATGGAATCTCCGCCAACCTGAAGAACTTGGGCCAACCTATGCGTTCGATCCATTCGCCCATTCGTTCATAGTTGCGGGCATTGGCAGCGTAGAGCTCGACCAAATGCTTTACCGCTTCGGTAACCTCGGGCCAGCGTGGCGGATTGTTCGGTAAGAACGGAATTGCCAACTTCGTGAACATGGGTTCGTGCCGGGCATTGGAGACCTTGCCGCCAACCCAGACGGAGACGCCGTCGGCAGGGTCATTCATCGTCATCGAGGGGCAGACCGTATAGCAATTGCCGCAACAGACGCACTGTTCTTTGATGACCTCGACTGACTGCACCCCGTTGACCATGGCAGGTCGGATCGCGCCGGTAGGGCACGAAGCAATCGTGGTGGGGACCTCACAGGTTTTCAGCAGTGTGTTGTGATTGACTTTAGGCGGCTTTCGGTGCAAGCCAAGGATTGCAATGTCCGAGCAGTGAACTGCGCCACACATGTTCAGACAGCAAGCGAACGCGATGCGAACGCGAGCCGGCAGACGCATGGATCCGAAGTACGGGTAAAGTTCGTCCATTACTGACTTCACCACGCCCGAAGCGTCCGAGGCAGCTGAGTGACAGTGCACCCAACCCTGTGTGTGCACGATGTTCGTGATGGCGGGTCCGGTGCCGCCCACGGGGTAGCCCGAACTTTCGAGCCGTACGATCAGTGGCTCGACGCGCGATTCATCGGCCAATAAAAACTCGATGTTGTTGCGGCTCGTGAAACGAAAGAAACCCTCGGAGAACTCATCGGCAATGCTCGCGAATAACCGCAGTGTCTTCGTACTGAGCAGGCGAGGAGAACCGGCGCGCACGCTGTACAATCGCTCACCAGACTCAGCCACATGCACTAGAACGCCGGGTCGCGGGATCTCGTGATAACGCCACTTGCCATAGTTGCGCTGGATGATTGGCGGCAAAAATCGTTGATAGTTGGGGGGACCAATATCTGTTTTGCGTTTGACTACTTCAGAAACCATCTGCTAGGCCTCTCATGATCGCGCTACGGAAAGACGTTGCCTCATGACTCTGCATGGTCCTTCGACCACTTCTCGGCGTCGTCGCTCTCGGTCAGAGCGATGTAAGGATTGGTTCTTGGATGGGTCACCATCTCAGGTTGGGGTTCGAGACCAATCTGCTCGAGGAAGTTTCCAAGACCGATGCGTTGGATGAATTCACCCACGCGTTCGCGGCTCTTACCGTGGTCCGCCCACAGATCCCAAATTGCGTTCAGTAGCTCCTTGATGTCTTCATAAGGCGGCTCCATCTTGATGAAGGGAACCAGCACGGAAGACAGCAGCGCGCCGCCCATGATGGGCGCCTTACCCCCGACTAGCAGCATGGCGCCTCGGTCCTTGCCCGGCGACAGGGCTTTGGGCAACACATTGATGCAGTGCATGCAGCGCACGCAGTCATCATTGTCGATTGTTAGCTTGCCGTCGCTAAGGCGCATACAGCGTGCAGGGCAGCGGGTCACTACGTCGTTGGCGATATCGGGTTCGCCGGCTGCCACGTACTCTGCCAGGGCTTCCTCGTTGATTTGGATATCATCGCGCCACGTTCCAATGATCGAGAGATCTGAGCGAGCAATGGCGCCAACGCAGTCATTGGGGCAACCCGAGGCCTTTATCTTGAATTTGTAAGGAAACGCTGGGCGATGTAGTTCATCTTGAAATGTTTGGGTGAGGTCGTAAGTCACTGCCAACGTATCGAAACAGCCCCATTCGCAGCGGGCTTGTCCGCAACAACAGCTTGGCGTACGAAGCGCCGAACCTGACCCGCCCAGGTCGAAACCAGCTGCGAGCAATTCATTGAAAGCGGGTTCAAGTTCACTGGTTTTTGCACCCAGGAGAACGGCGTCACCCGTCGCACCGTGAAAATTCGTCAGGCCTGACCCGTGGCGTTCCCAGATGTCGCAGAGTTGCCGGATAACATCAGACGTATAAAACCAGCCTGCGGGTGGGTTGACTCGAATGGTGTGAAACTCAGCGGCCTCGGGAAATTCTTCCGGCAGATCGCTGTAGCGGCCAATAACGCCACCGCCGTATCCCTTTACACCGACCAGACCGCCGTGCTTCCAGTGTCCAATCCGATCTTCGTACGAGCGCTCGAGGATCCCCAACAGATCATTGGTCATCGGAACGTCAGCGCTCTTTTCAATTTCATCCACGAAGCTCGGCCAAGGACCGCCTTTGAGCTCGTTGAGCATCGGCAGAGAACGCTTTTTAGTCACGATGAGGACTCTCCAGTGGACGTTTGGCGGGGCGCCTTGCCGCACATCGTCAGCAAGCGATAAACGGTGAACCCGAACTATTCGGTGGGCGCTCCAGCGACGCTGCAACCAGCAGAATCCATGCCAGGGCTCCAGGCCCCACGGAATGGGCCAATTCCGCCTGGTTCCTTCAACCTCCGTCGCATCTTAGGTCACTGCCAGCGCCTGTCACGGGTTTCGACCATCTTATTTGATGGGCTCTACGTTCTTGAGCGGGAGCTGTAGGCCGCAGCATGACAGTTCCAAACGGCAGTCACACTTGCGTCCACATTACAAACTTCATTCAACGTCGGATCCGATTCGTAACAATTAGTTACGACCTTGCCGAAGACCGTGTCGCACCTGAATTGAATGGGGGCTGGTGTCAGCAGTCGATTGCTGCAAAGCAGTGATGAGGCCTTCCCTCGTCGGCATTCCACGACGCATGCTACGACCGCCAACTCGCGCTATCATGCCTCATACACTGCCCGCTCACCCCCTCGCGCGCTTCATTTGCAGGAAGGTCCCGGCAATTGACTCGCTTCGACATTACTCGTTTCTCGATGCGCGAGCAGATCTGCTAGCGGGCTTGAGTGTAGCGGCTGTCGCCGTGCCACAAGCCATGGCCTACGCCATCGCTGCTGGCGTTCCGGCGCATTATGGCCTTTACACGGCCGTCGTGATGACGGCCGTGGGTGCGCTATTCGATTCCTCAAAGCAGCTCATCAACGGACCCACCAACGTAATCTCCATCGCTGTTCTCAGTGCGCTAGCACCCGTGCCGCCCGAGCTGAAGTTGGCGGGGGCTGTTACACTGGCGTTGCTGATCGGGGGTTTTCAAACCATCATCACGCTCCTCCGCCTGGGCGATCTAACGCGTTTCATTTCGCACTCGGTTGTCTTGGGTTTCACCACTGGCGCGAGTTTTCTTCTGGTCATCGACCAAACACGCAATCTTTTCGGGTGGAAGTTTGCAGGTAGCAGCCATGAACATTTTCTGGTGCGTACCTGGCACACCTGGTCCGCAGGAGGTACCCCGCACCTGGCTACAACTGCAGTTGGCGTGGGTGCGATGTTGATGGTCATTGGCCTTCGATACCTGAAGAAGCGACTGCGGATGCCGCTGCTGCCCGAGCTACTGATCACCGTCATCATTGCGGGATTCGTCGTCAGCAGGTGGCACCTCGATCAACTGGGTGTGCGCGTGGTGGGTGCCATTCCCAACAAGATGCCGTCATTTGAGCTTCCGCACATTCCGCTGCAGTACCTCGGCTCGTTGTCGGAAAGCGCGCTCGCCATTGCCGCACTGGGGTTGCTCGAAGCCCTGGCGATGGCCAAACACATTGCGAGTCAGACCGGGCAGAAGTTGGATCTGAATCAGCAGTGCTTGAGCGAGGGTCTCGCCAACCTCACGGGTAGCTTCTTTCAGTGCATCCCTGGTTCTGGCTCTTTGACACGTTCCGCTATCAACCAGCAAGCAGGTGCGCACTCACAATGGTCTGGTGTCTGGTCGGCAGCTGCTGTTGCCCTCATCACACTCGTATTTGCGGCCCACGCTCGATTCATCCCACGCTCGGCGTTGGCTGGGATTCTGATGGTCACGGCCGTGGGCATGATCGATTGGAAGGCACTACCATTCCATCTGAAAGCCACTAAGTTCGATGCGTTCATCGTGCTGACTACTGCCATCGCTGCCGTTGGTATCTCCGTAGAGTTCTGCATTCTGATTGGGGTGGTGGCGTCGTTTCTTTTGGCCGTGCCTCGCGCTGGACGCATGACGCGCACCGAGTTCGTAGTCACTGAAAAAGGGGTGGTGCGTGAGCGGCGCGACGATGAGCCCGCCGACGGGCAGCTGCTATTGTTTGGTCTCGAGGGGGAGCTGTTCTTTGGTTCGAGCTTTGCGCTCAATGAGCATCTAAACTGGTTCGAGGAACGCGCATTGGCCGGCGCGCGTGTCATTGTGTTTCGCGTCAAACGTCTCCGGAACCCGGATGCCGTTGGTATGCATGAGATCGACAACTTTCTACGCCGCATGAAAACAGAAGGCATTCGAGTGATACTCTGCGGGGTACGCGCTGATCTGCTCGATGGGCTTCGCTCTGCCGGCGCGCTCGACCATCTTGATCCAGACCAAGTGTTTCCAGAGCGCAAGGCAAGCGGATCGAGCACCATCGAAGCGATCGGCGCCGCGCTCGCGTATCTTGAAGCCAACAAGTCGCCGAGCCACAAGCCATCATTGGCGCCGTCAGTGCTGGAGCATTTTCAGGTGTAGGTGCTCCACTCTTCCAGCGGATAAATGGTGCTAATGGCTAAAGCTAGGTACCCACGGTTTCAGAACATTCGCAACCGTGTATTGGGCGGCATCTGAGCCCGAGAGTTGGCGATTGACGCGAGTAGCATTGGTGGGGTCCGCTCCAGCACCCGTGCTCTTGTACTCGTAGAACCGCACATTCGTGAGATCGTTGCCACTCATCGTGGTCCAGCCGTCCAAGTTGATGTGAGCACCCATGCTGACGTTGAGAAAAGCCACTGCGCCGTAGGGTCCCCAGGGTCGCCCTAGATAAACGTGATTCGAGCGCACTGTCGAGGTGGTTGGATTGGCCGTGAGTGAGCCCCCAAGGAACACGAGTCCAAACTGGGTTGATTGAGGCGTTCGCGGTGCGGTTACAGCCGTACCTTCGGCAACGTTGTTCATCGTGCAATTCTCGAACACTGCTGTTGCGTCGCCAAAGATGTAGTCCGTATCGCCCTGGATGTAACAGTCCTTGAAATACTGGGTTCCCGTATTGGTATAGAGCGTGTCTTGGTAACTCACGAATCGGCAGTCGCGGAACTGCTGCCGACTGCCCTTGGCCATCAGTGCAACCGCTTGCCCCGCGCCATTGCTAGCGCTGTTTTCGAACGTGATGTTGCGAGCGGAAAAATCGTTGCCGTTGACCATTACGGTTCCGCCAGTGGTGATGCTCGTGCCTGCGGTGTGCGTGATGGTCGTTGCCGTGGTGCTCTCTCCCACGAGACACACGAACGGTTTGCTGATCGTTACTTGCTCGGCATAGGTGCCGGCCTTGACATTGACCTGTATGACCTGTGTGTTGTTGCTAGGTATCGAGTCAATGGCAGACTGAATGGTCTTGTATTGCCCACTGCCTTGGGAATCCACGGTAATGACTTGTGCCGCGCCGGAACAGAGATCCGTCGACGTGCTTGGCGTGCCCCCGGTGCTTGGCGTGCCCCCCGGGTTCTGAGTGCCTCCCGCGGCATAGGATCCGCCCGTGGTCTTGGTGCCACCACCCGACGCAATCCCGCCGGTTGCCAGCGAGCCGCCGGTAGACTTGGTACCGCCGATGCCCGAAGTCCCGCCGGTGGACTTGGTATTGCCGCCGATGCCCGAGGTTCCGCCGGTGGACTTGGTATTGCCGCCGATGCCCGAGGTTTCGGCAGTGGATTTCGATCCTCCGATTGCGGCGATGCCACCGTTGCTGGGCGCGCCGCCCGTCTGATTCGTCCCGCCGCTTGTTAACGAGGAGGTCGTTGAGCTGGTGGGCGCCCCGCCAACGGAAGCACTCCGCCCGGTTGAAGTGCCGCTACCGAGCGCATTGCTGCCACCCGACGCGCCGTTGCTGAGGATGGCAGTGACGCCACCCGACGCTGTAAGCCCGCTTGAGCTGGTGCCGCCGGCCGTAAGCGCGCCACCTAGGCTGAGCTCACCTCCGGCGGTACTGGAGGCCCGAGATGAATCCGACCCACCGCACCCGGCGGGCAGCGGCCACGTGCACAGCAAAGTGCAGACGAAAAGCGGAGGTACCCTATGTTCTGCAAACGACATCGTGTGTGATTCCCATTGCGTGATGGTCGCGGACCATTGCCTCATGATCACCAAACTATACGGCCTTCAGAATACCACCCAGCCCGCCGATGTGCCCACGAGCTGCGTTGTAACGGGGGAGAGTTGCGCCTAAACGCTGGTCTAAGGACGGCGAGCTAACCCAACACGGCTCAACAATCGTCAGCGTCGATTCCTGTCCGCTCTGCAGCCGATCAGCTCAATCGGTTCTTGGCTCAGCATACAAATTGCCAGAACTTGGTGGATCATCGACACGTTTGCCGTCTCGTTTCCGATTCTGCGCCGGAATGGTACCTGCAAATTTAGCATATTGTACCGACGAGACCTGTCACTCGGTGCTTACGCGACAAAACGGCCTATTTAACGCAGAGCTTCTGTGCTGCAGCGCGCACTTCGCTGCGGTACGCCGTCATTTGCGCCACCTGCTTGAGTTCAACCCTCGGGGTTGCCCGAAGTACCCGATCGAGATTGAGCCCGGATACACGCGGGTTGCTCAACAACGCCCGCCGTACCTCACCGCTTCCGAGCCAGCCGCCGTTGCTAACGATGACGCCAACTAGCGGAATCGGGAGCGAACCATTCTTGGCCATGCGCGCAACTTCTGGTGCCGTTAGTTGAGGATTCTGAAGTAGCGCCTCCCAGACACTGCCACCAAATGCGCGTTCGAGCGCAACGCGTTCCGCGAGCGTGCCAGAGCGCCCTATGACATCTCGCTCGCGCAGCGTAAGCTGCCGAATGCGTTCATGGATATTGACGGGGGCTTTCTTGCTGCTCGTGCTATCGGCACCCGACTGATTCGTAAAGTTAGCGTCTGCATCGGTCTGATTCGTGAAGGCAGCATCTGTGTCAGGCTGGTCCAAGAAGTCAGCATCTGCACGAGACTGGTCCATGGGCTCAGCGTCCGCACCTGACGTGTCCGTGACGTCAACATTTGGGCCCGGCTGGTTTATGAAACTTTCGAGTTCGGCGAGCCTGTTTGCGTCAAGGCCGATCAAATCGAGACCCGCGCCTGCGCCGGGGTCATCGGGCTTGAGGTACACGGCCTCAGCTGGGATTGTAAACGTAGTACCCGATGGATGCATGAGCACGAGCGAGCACGGCTCGCGATGCGTGAGCGAGAAACATCCAGCGACGAAAATGCGGTGATGGCGCAACTCCTTTTCGTAGAGTTCTCGTAACGCGACCACACTTTTGGGACTGACCTGGAGCTCTGGTTTCGGCATGTCGAGCACTTTCCGCTGCGCTGTCAATCACCATCGATCCGAAGCGTCACACGATAAACGAACGCCACCCCTTTGGACAAGCAAAAGACGATAGCGCCCTTTGGTATGGCGCCTTTCCGGCACAAGACTTCGAAAGTAGGGAGCTTGCCAATGCAATGACCGCGCAGGGCCGGGCTCCTGTACACGAACATCACTATTGTTTTTGTCGCACTCGGCCGTAAATTTGCGCCAAGTTCGCGTTCCGCGCTGGCCCGGGTCGCGCTAACGACTACGCTTGCCCCATCATGTCTGGATCCATTGTCAAGGTTGGCCTCGTGCAGCAAGCAAGCTTACACGACAAGCCGAGAAACCTAGCGCACGCGTGCGAAGGCGTGCGCGACGCTGCGCAGCAAGGAGCCCAGTTGGTCGTGTTGCAGGAACTGTTCGCAACCGACTACTTCTGCCAGATTGAGGACCCAAAGCACTTCGAGTGGGCCGAGCCAGTGAAGGGCCCAACGGTCAGCACGCTGGCTGCGGTCGCGCACGAGTGCGGACTTATCATCGTAGTACCGATCTTCGAGCGTCGCGGTAATGGCATCTATCACAACACGGTGGTGGTACTGGGTAGTAATGGTGCGATGCTCGGCATGTACCGCAAGATGCACATTCCCGAGGACCCGCAGTTCTGTGAGAAGTTCTACTTCACGCCTGGGGATCAGGGCTTTTCGCCGGTGCAGACCCCCCTGGCAAGCCTTGGGACGCTGATCTGTTGGGACCAGTGGTTCCCCGAAGCAGCTCGCGCCATGGCGCTTGCCGGTGCCGAGATGCTGATTTATCCAACGGCGATTGGCTGGATGGCTTCCGAGAAAGAGCTGCTGGGTCCGTCACAACTCGACGCCTGGAAGACTGTGCAACGGGCCCACGCGATCGCCAACGGCACTTTCGTGATCGCCGTCAACCGAGTGGGCAAAGAGCGTTGTGGCGAGAACGATCTCGAGTTCTGGGGTCACTCATTCGTCTGCGACCCGATGGGGCGTATGATTGCCGAAGCCGGTGAAGGTGAAGAGGTACTCGTTGCGTCGTGTGACCTGGGGCTGATTGCCGAGCAGCGCCACGCGTGGCCCTTTTTCCGTGACCGGCGCATTGACGCTTATGATGGGCTCCTCGAGCGTTGGATTGACGCCAAGGACGGCCAATGAGCAAACCCACGGATGCGCGTCGCGCAGACAAAAAAGAAAACGTAGATACGGAAAAAAACAAGGTTGTGCTGGCGCCGCAGCAAGCTGGTGGTTGGCGCATGCCTGCGGAGTGGGCGCCGCATGCGGCAACTTGGATCGCATTTCCGCACAAGCGCGGCGATTGGCCTGGCAAAGCAGATGCCGTACAGTGGGTGTTTGCGGAAATGGCGCGGCAGCTCACGCGGGGCGAACGGTTGCGCATTCTGGTGCGCGATGCCCAAGAGGCGGCGCGTGCCAAGTACCTGTTCGGTTGCGTCGGGTGTGACCTGAACCAGGTGGATTGTATCAAGCATGACACGGATCGCTCTTGGACTCGGGACTACCTACCGACGTTCGTACTGCGGCATCCCCGGAGCAAGCGCAGGAGCGCACGCGACGTTGGAGCGGTCAAGTGGCGGTTTAATGGTTGGAATCGCTACCCCGACCATAAACTCGACGACGCAGCGGGCACCTATGTGGCCCGCGAGTTCGCAGATCAGGCTTTTTCGCCGGAAGTGAATGTCCGGGGACGGCTGCAGCGCGTGACGCTGGAAGGGGGCTCCATTGATGTCGACGGTGAGGGGACTCTGCTCACGACCGAAGAGTGTCTGCTCGTGGGTCGTCGCGCGCGGCACAAAGCCATGGGGCGCGAAGTCAGCGAGCAGATCCTGAAAGAACATTTGGGCGTTACTCAGGTGATTTGGTTGCCTGATGGCATTGCCGGCGACGATACCTCGGGTCACATTGATGACTTCGCGCGATTCGTGAAACCGGGTGTGGTGGTCTTGTGTCAAGAGTCGCGCCGCAGTGATCCCAATCACCGCAAGCTCGCCATCGCCAAAGAGCGCCTGGCGGCAGCGCGCGACGCCCGCGATCGCCGGCTGCAAATCATTGCGCTGCCCATGCCTGAGCCAGTGATGCACGGACGCGTGCGCTTACCCGCGAGCTACGCCAATTTCTACATCGCGACCGAGTGCGTGCTCGTACCAACATTCAACGACGCCTGCGACCAACGGGCGCTCGGCATCCTTTCCGAGCTATTCCCGGATCGGCGTGTGGTGGGCATTCATGCGAGTGAACTGGTGCTCGGCCTTGGAACGCTGCACTGCAGTACGCAACAAGAGCCGCTATGAGGTTGGAGGCTTGGGCTCTGGCCCAAACGGCTTGGTCGGGACCGAACGTGGCACTACGTCGTTGGTCGTTGCGTCCAAGGGCGGACTGACTTTCTGTGGCGGCACTACTTCAGAGTAGGAAGGCCCCGATTCGCGGGGTTGCTTTGGCCACGTCACTTGAAACTTGGCGCCGCCCAGCGCTGACTTGCCCCCTGCAACCACGCCGTCACCGGCTTCAGCCGAAGCTCGCACGCTCAGTAGCCCGAGGCCGAGCCCACCTGATTTGGTGCTGCGGAACGGTTCGAACATGGCGGGGATCTGAGAATCGCTTAGGCCCGGGCCGTTGTCTTCAACCATGAGCCACACCTGCGTATCGTTCTCACCCACCTCCACCCGGATGTGCCCCCCCTGGCCGCAAGCATCTGCTGCATTGAGCAGCAGATTGACCAATATTTGATCAATGAGCACCGGATCAAGTGAGGCTCTTGCCTCGGTTAGTGCGACGAGCTCGAGTTGCTTGACCGCAAGTCGCGGCAGCCGTCGAACTAGCTTCGTTGTCTCTTTCACACTCTTGCTGAGCGAGAGCGACTCACGTCGGCCGGCCCGGTCGCCGCGAGCAGCTCTAGCCAGTCGCCCAGTGAGGCTCTTGGCACCTTCGAGTGCAGCTTTCATTTCTTCGAGCGTAGTCGCATCGAACGCGCCACCCGTCTCATCAGCCACGTCGATTGCAGCACCGAGCACCAGCAACAGGTTATTGAAGTCATGCGCGACACTGGCGGCCAGCTCTCCCGCAAAGGACTTGCTCTGAACCAGCATGAGGGTTTGTTGGCTCTGGATGCGTTCGTCATTCGAACGCTGCAGGCGCGAGAAGAGTCGCCACGCGAGCACCCAGAGCAGCAACGCGGTGAGCAACACGAATGCCGAACCCTTGATGTGCTCCAGTCGTTCGAGTTCAGTCAGATCCCGTGCCAAGTGCGCAGCGATTCGACCAGACACGCGAATGTACAGACCTGCTACCAATAGGTAGCCGAGCGCCAACCAGGTCGCATAACGGATCGATTTCACGGGTACCTTCAAAAAGCCACGCGAGAGTGTTGCGAGTCAACTTACGGCGACCGAATGCGATTCAAAAGCCCAAGCACCCGCCCCGACAAGTGGACCAAGGCGAAATTCGTGCGATTGGCACCTGTGTTTAGGCGCGTCGGCCGGGTGGCCGTGGTTCGCCACATCTGGTACTTCCGGCGATTGGCCTTCGATCACCCAGCCACGCGGCAGCCAGCCTCGAACCACCGCCGCCCACGCTCGCGTTGGACGTCCCGCCTTCACCGAGCTATGCATGCGCCTCTCTCGCACGAGTGGCGGAATTGGCAGACGCACCGGATTTAGGTTCCGGCGCCGCAAGGCGTGAAGGTTCAAGTCCTTTCTCGTGCACGGTTGTTGTGTTGGCGCACGGGGCCCCGACCCCGTGCGCAAACAATGAGTTTCGTCTGTGAGGGTCCCAGTTTGGGTCGGGCCCCAAACTGACAACGGGATTACGGCCCCGACTCCGTGCGGTTCGTGCCCGTTGGTGAGCAATCCACTGGGAGGATCCGAGCTCACCACAAGCGGCGGTTTGAGACGAGGGTCTCCCATGTCCAATACGCTATCGTCATGTGACCAGAATTGAAGGGGCACTCCGTGCATCTCGCGGAGCCGGCAAACGAAGAATTGCAACAGTCACTATCTATCCGCGAACACGAACGCCTCCGGCTCTGCGTGCCTTTCTTCACCGCTCAGTATCGCTGTCTCCCGCGGAACGCTGTTCGCCGGATGTTCAATCCCTTCCATTGCGGCGCGCCATTTGCGGGAACTCACTAGTTCTGGGCGTGTCATGGGGCCGCGCATGACCGATAGGGTCTGACGCGGATTGAGGAGGACGCGGCCGATGGATGCGGCGTGGGCATTTTTTACGATGAACCGACGTGGTGCAGGCGCTGAATGGTGTGCGGAGTGTCATGCACTCGTCTAGTCTTGCGATGCCGAACTGGACTCGCGGAGAGACTATTCTGGCTACTTCGTCGATCGACTTCCTTATGCGGCCACACGACAATCGTGGTGAAGGCCACCGAGAACGTAAGTCCTAACCACATGTCCCATTGTGCCAAGATTGACTTAGGGAAGTGCGTGGCCCGCCACGCTGGGCAGCGTCAGTTCAGAACTGAAGTAGCATTCCGTGCGGCAGGCAGGTCTATGTATGCCTTGGTTCCGTGCTTTTGGAGCAGGAAAAGTAAATTGCTGCCGTCGAGCAAAGTGATCGGCTTATCCTTGGCGAACTTACATCTCGTCAGGTGTCTGGCCGCGGAAGGCGCTATGCGGCCCCCAGGACTCGAAGTGCTGAGGCTAGAGGCATGACCTTTCTCGCCCGTTCAATTGCAGCATGTATACGCCGCTTTTCCTGGGCGTCTGGAACGCGGTCGAGGCTTAGCCAGAATCCAGAGAGTCGCAGCAGAACCAGAACGAGACGAAGGACA
>Ga0265340_10001020_pt1 | contig 15978 bp, 11 predicted proteins | sample 4CB225metaG_FD_202082 | JGI IMG/M metagenome (GOLD analysis project Ga0265340, IMG submission 202082) | Rhizosphere microbial communities from Carex aquatilis grown in University of Washington, Seatle, WA, United States - 4-CB2-25 metaG | ecosystem: Host-associated > Plants > Roots >...
CGACCTTCGCTATCGCGGTGCTGCTGTTCCAGTGGGCCCTGCGCCGCGACTGGCGAGCCGGAGCCGTACTGGCCGGGCTGGCCGGTGGTTACCTGCCCTGGTTCAATTACCAGCACCGGACCATCTTCAACTTCTATTCGATCGCCTTCACCCCGTGGGTGATCCTGGCCCTGACCTACGCCCTGGGGCTGCTGATGGGCCCACCCAGCGCCTCGCTTCTGCGGCGCCGCCGCGGTGCCCTGGCCGCCGGTTCGGTCGTTGTGCTTGCGGTGCTGGCGTTCTGGTTCTTCCTGCCGATCTACAGCGCCGAGGTAATCCCGCAGTCGTCCTGGAGCGACCGGATGTGGCTGCCGAGCTGGATCTGAAACCCGCGGCCATTTCGGCAATTCGCGACCATTCGCGACTATTCGCACCGGTAGCCTTCCGGTCGGATCAGAACGAGTGCGGGTGTCCCATATACCCCGGCCCCGGCAACGTGGTGAGCTGTATGGGTGTACCTGACCATGGGGACGCTGACGATCGCCGCGATCGCCGGATATGGGATTTCGCTGCGGAGGCATCCATTCCGCCGCTGTCATCGTTGTGCCGGTACCGGCAAACATCTGGGCGCAATCTTCGCCTATGCCCACCGTCCCTGCCGGTACTGCGCCGGCACCGGACGGCGGCCCCGCTACGGAACGCGCCACACCGGCGGGGTGCCACGCTAGAAACGAGGAACCACAAGTACATAATCAGGAGAACTCGATGGAAACCAGGCCCCGCCCCGGACGGCCCCGGGAGTTCGACGTCGACCAGGCCTTGGACGCCGCGCTCGAGGTGTTCTGGCGGCAGGGCTACGAGGGAACGGCGATCTCCGATCTGACCACGGCGATGGGGATCAACCGGCCCAGCCTGTACGGCACCTACGGAAACAAGGCGGCGCTGTTCGAGAAGGTGATGGAGCGCTACGCGGAACAGGTCACCGGCTACCTCGCGGCGGCGCTGGAATTACCTACCTCCCGCGAGGTGGTGCGGGCCCTACTGGTCGGAGTGGCCGAGAACACCACCCGGCCGGGCCGGCCTCGAGGCTGCCTGAGCGTGCAGGGCGCGCTCGCCTCCAGCCCGGCCGCGGACGGCATCCGCACCGGGCTCAACGCCCGCCGGGCCGGCCTCGAGAACGCGCTTCGCCGTCGGCTGGCCTACTCCGTCGCCGAGCACGATCTGCCCGCGGCAGCCGACCCCGCCCTGCTGGCCAAGTACGTCAACACCGTGTTCCAGGGCCTGGCCGTGCAGGCGGCCGGCGGGGCCAGCCGACCGGACCTGCTCGCGGTCATCGACGTCGTCCTGGCCACCTGGCCCGAGCCCCATCGGCACTGAACCCCGCGCATCGGACCGGGCGACCCGGCGAACCACCGCGCCCGGCAGCACTGCGGCCGCGAGACCTTCGAGGTCCCGCGGCCGCAGTGTGTTTCCGGCGATTCAGCCGAATCGGTGACTCAGCATTGCTCGGCAAGCACGAGTTGCTCGACGAGCATTACTTGGTGAGCGGCTCGAGCGTCGGGTCGTTGGCGTACGACGCGGCGGCGTTCGCCTTGGTCACGATGACCGGCGGCAGCAGGAAAGCCGGGACAACCTTGACGCCGTTGTTGTAGGTGTTGGAGTTAGTGGTCGGGACCTTGCCGGTGCTCAGGTCGGTGACCATGGTGACGGCCTGCTTGACCAGGTTGCGGGTGTCCTTGTTGATCGTGGAGTACTGCTTGCCAGCCATGATCGACTTGACCGATTCGGGCTCGGAATCCTGTCCGGTGACGATCGGGGTGGGCTTGCCGGCCCCGGCGACCGAGGTGAGGATGGCGCGGGCCAGGGTGTCGTTCGGGGAGAGCACGCCGTCCAGCGTCTTCTTGCCGCTGTACGTGCTGGTCATCAGGGTGTCCATCCGACGCTGGGCGTTCTCAGGCTTCCAGCCGTCCGTGGTGACCTGCTTGAAGTCTTTCTGGCCGGAGCCGACCACGACGTTGCCGGAGGCGATCTCGGGCTTGAGCACGCTCATCGCACCGTCGAAGAAGACCTGGGCGTTCGCGTCGTCGGGGGAACCGGCGAAGACCTCGATGGTGTAGGGGCCCTTGGCCTTCTTGGCCTTCATCCCGTCCAGCAGGGCCTGGCCCTGAAGCACACCGACCTTGTAGTTGTCGTAGGCGACGTAGTAATCGACAGCTTTGGTGTTCAAGATCAAGCGGTCGTACGCGATGACCTTGATCCCGGCGGCCTGAGCGGCCTCCACCTGGGTGGACAACTGCCCGCCGTCCTGCGCACCGATGATGATGACCTTGGCGCCCTTGGTCACCATGGTCGAGATCTCACCCTGCTGGTCGGCCACCGTGCCGGAGGCCGCGGCATACTGAACGTCGCTCTGGAAACCGGCGGCCTTGAGGTCGGCGGTGAACAGGCTACCCGCGAGCGCCCAGTTCACCGAGGTCTTCGCCGGCAGGGCCACGCCGATCAGGGCGTTCGCGCCAAAGCCCTTGGCCGCCGCACCCGAGGTGCTGGTGGAGCTCGAGTCGCTGCGGCTGGAGCAGGCGGCGAGCGCCATCAGGGCGACGGTGCCCAGGACGACGCCCCTGGTGATGTTCTTGCGCATGGTCGGTACCTTTTCCGTGAAGAGAGATGGTGCGGTGGAGAACACGGGGGCCGAAAAGAACACGGCGTCCCGACAATTGGCGGGACGCCGCTCGGTCGGCGACGACCCCGCGAGCCTACGAACGACCCGTTTATTGCTGATACAACCCCCGGAGCGGCTTGCGCCGCCCCGGGCGGTGAACTCAGGAGGTGGTGAATTCAGGAAGTGCGGATTCAGGCGGCCGGAACCTTGGCCGGCTCGGGAGAAGCCGCTGGCTTCGGAGTGTCCGGATCGCCGCGGAACTGCCGCATCATCAGAGCGGTCAGCGAAGGCTTGCCTTGGCGCTTGTTCCAGACGTCGACCGCGACGGCGAGCAGCAGCACCAGACCCTTGATCATCTGAACTCGGTCGGAACCCACGCCCTGGAGCTGCAGGCCGTTGTTGAGGACGGCCATCACCAGACCACCGACGATCGAGCCCATCACCGTGCCGACGCCCCCGGCGACCGCCGCCCCACCGATGAAGACCGCCGCGATGGCGTCAAGTTCCCAGTTCAGACCGTCCTGGGGGCCGGAGGCCGCAGCCCGGGCCACGTAGATCATGCCAGCCAGCGCGGCCAGCACCGACATGTTCATCATGACCAGGAAGTTGATCCGCTGACGCTTGACCCCGGACAGTTCGGCCGCGTGGCCGTTGCCACCGACCGCGTAGATGTGCCGCCCGTAGACGGTCTTCTGGGTGATGAACGAGTACAGCAGCACCAGGGCGACCAGGATGATGCCGGACACCGGGAAACTGGTGCCGACCCGGCCGGTGGCGAACCGGAACGCGGCAAAGATGATCACTGCCGCCAGCACGGCGACCCGGAGCACGCTGACGATCACCGGAGAGGCCACGGCGCCCAGTTCGATCCGGGTCCGGCGAGCACGGATCTCCCGCCACACCACCGCGACGACCATCACGAGGCCGAGCAGCAGGGTCAAGTTGTTATAGCCGGTGTCCGGGCCCTTCTCAGGCAGGTAGCCGGCCCCGATCACTGTGAACCCGTGCGGCACGGGCAGCGTGTCCGAGTCTCCGATGAACTGGTTGGCCCCGCGGAACAGCATCATCCCGGCCAGCGTGACGATGAACGCCGGCACGCCGACGTAAGCGACCCAGAAGCCCTGCCAGGCACCGACCAGCACACCGATCAGCAGGCCGAGGACGATGGCCAGCGGCCAGGCCAAATGCCCGTTGGCCATCGCCTTGGCGACCACGATGCCGGTGAAGGCGGCCACCGAGCCGACAGACAGGTCGATGTGCCCGGCGATGATCACCATCACCATGCCGATGGCCAGGATCAGGATGTAGGAGTATTGACTGACCAGGGCTATCAGGTTGCCCGAGTTGAGGGTCAGACCGTCGGTCCAGATCTCGAAGAACAGGATGATGGCCGCCAGGCTCAAGATCATGCCGAACTGACGGGCGTTGGCTCCGAACATACTTCGGGAGGAGCTTTTGATTCCGCTCATGGTGGCTAACTCTTCTTCTTCGCAGAGGTCATGGACTTCATCAGGGTTTCCGGATCGGCGTCGGCCTTGGCGATGTCGTTGGTGATGGCGCCCTCGAAGACCGTGTAGATGCGGTCACACAGACCGATCAGCTCGGGCAACTCGGACGAAATGACGATCACGCCTTTCCCCTGCTCGGCAAGGCGCTGGATGATTCCGTAGATCTCGTACTTGGCACCGACATCAATGCCCCGCGTCGGTTCATCCAGAATCAGCAGGTCCGGGTCGGTGAACATCCACTTCGCCAGGACCACCTTCTGCTGATTCCCACCGGACAAGGTCGAGACCCCGTCGTCGACTGTGGGCGTCTTGATGCGCAGGCTGGTGCGATACTCGTCGGCGAACTTGTGCTCGAGGGTTTCGTTCACCACCGACCGCTTGCTGATCTTGGTCAGCTTGGCCGAGACGGTCGACCGCTTGACGTCGTCGAGGAGGTTCAGGCCGAGCGCCTTACGGTCCTCACTGACGTAGGCGAGCCCGTGGTCGATCGCCTCGGACACCGACCGCATCTTGATCTCGTGACCGTCCTTGCGGACGTGCCCGCTCACGAACACTCCGTAGGAGTGACCGAACAGGCTCATCGCCAACTCGGTACGCCCGGCGCCCATCAGGCCGGCGAAGCCGACGATCTCACCGCGGCGGACCTCGAAACTCGATCCCTTGCAGACCAGCCTTTCCGAGGTGATCGGGTGCTGAACGGTCCAGTCCTTGACCTCGAAGAAGACCTCGCCGATCTCCGGCGTGCGCTCGGGGAACCGGCTGCCCAGGTCACGGCCGACCATGCCCTTGATGATCCGGTCCTCGTTGACCCCGTTGGCCTTGACGTCCAGGGTCTCGATGGTGCGCCCGTCCCGCAGGATGGTGATGGAATCCGCGACCTGCTCGATCTCGTTCAGCTTGTGCGAGATCATGATCGAGCTGATTCCCTGGCTCTTGAACCCACGGATCAGGTCGAGCAGGTGCATGGAGTCGGACTCGTTCAGCGCGGCCGTGGGCTCGTCCAGGATGAGCAGCTTGACCTTCTTGTTGATCGCCTTGGCGATCTCCACGAGCTGCTGCTTGCCGACCCCGATGTTCTTGATCTGGGTGTCCGGATCCTCGTGCAGCCCGACCTGCTCGAGCAGGCCGACGACCCGGCGGTTGGCCTGCTTCCAGTCGATCACGCCGCCCCGGCCGGGCTCGTTGCCCAGGAAGATGTTCTCGGTGATCGAGAGCTCGGGAATCAGCGCGAGCTCCTGATGGATGATCACGATGCCCTTGGCCTCGCTGGCCCGGATGTCCCCGAACCGGCAGGTAGCACCCTCGTAGACGATGTCGCCGGAGTAGGTGCCGTAGGGGTAGACCCCGGACAGCACCTTCATCAGGGTGGACTTGCCCGCGCCGTTCTCACCGCAGATGGCGTGGATCTCGTCGGCGTGCACCACCAGGCTGACGTCCTCCAGCGCCTTGACGCCGGGGAACTCCTTGGTGATCGATCGCATTTCCAGGAGAACCGGGGCCTCAGCCACGCCGGCACCTCCCGGTCATCGTCGCCCACGCCCGGCGACCCGGCGAGCGGGTGTCGACGCCGGCGGCCTCATGCCGCTGCTGGGAACCTTCGTGAGGTGTTTGCCTCGCGAGACCACGCGGCCCGGCCGTGTCCATAGACGCCTCCAAGTTTGACGACATCGTCGTTTAAGAGCTGAACCCGCTTGGCCTGTGAGTGAAGCCCCAGCATGGCATTGACGTCAAATTACGAACGCAACGGAACGATAACGACTTGGTCGCAGATTGCACCGTCAACGCCCGGACCAGCCCACTCCTCACCACCGAAGGCGACCTCAGGGGCCCCTTCGGCCCCAGCTACCGCCACACGACCGGCCGATTTGCCACCTGTCCTTACTCAGAGTAGGTGTCTGATTACAAAAAGTCAGCCAGGGGCACCCGTTGGGACGAAGGGGTTCGATCTCGCCCATCCGGCCGAGCCGAGACCCCCACCACTTCGTAATTTTGAGTTCATTTATTGACGCCAAGCACCCCTCACGTCGACTGTCGCCGCCACTTGACTTCACTGATTGACGTCAAGCCTTCAGGAGGGCACGATCTGCACATGCCTGAACGAGCAGGCGGCCCAGCGGTCGGCCCACGCCAGCCCGGCTCTCAGGCTGCCCTCCGCCAACTCAACGAACAGCGGGTGCTCCAGGCCCTCGTCTCGGTGGGACCAGCAACCCAGATCGATTTGTCCAACCACACCGGACTGTCGGCCGCCACCGTCTCGAACATTGTCAAAACCATGACCCGACGGGGAGTCGTCTCCACCACTCCCACCACGCGTTCCGGGCGGCGGGCATTGTCGGTCAGTCTCAACCAGAAAGGCACCGTCGCGGTCGGCATCGACTTCGGCCGCCGGCACGTGCGAGTAGCACTGGCCAGCATCGACCACACCCTGATCGCCGAGAGCGCCACTCCCCTACCGGTCGGGTATCACGCCCTGGTCGGCATGGACGCGGCGACCGCCCTGCTCAGCGAGATACTCGCCGAGAGCCAGGTCGCCGACACCGCGGTGATCGGGGTGGGGGTCGGGATCCCAGGTCCGATCGACCGGCGCACCTGGACCGTGGCCCCGGGCCTGAGCCTGCCCGAGTGGGAAGGCGTGCCGATCCTGTCCGAACTCGAACGCCGGATCCGGTTTCCGCTGCGCCTGGACAATGACGCGAACCTCGGTGCCCTGGCCCAGGTCACCTGGGGCCACTACCAGAACGTGAAAAACCTGGTCTTCCTCAAGCTCGGCAGCGGAATCGGCTGCGGCCTGATCATCAACGGCGCTCCGTTCTACGGTCACATCGGGATCACCGGCGAGATCGGGCACGCCACGGTGGACACCTACGGCCAGATCTGCCGGTGTGGCAACCGGGGCTGTCTGGAAACTTTCGCTTCCACCTCGACCATGATCAACATGCTGGCCCAGCAGGGGCAGCAGCGGATCACCACCGCGGATATCGTGGAGCACGCCCTGCAGGGCGATCCGGCCACGCTGCGGGTCCTGGAAGACGCCGGACTGGCGATCGGCCGGGTGATGGCGAATGTCGCCAACCTGTTGAACCCCGAGGTCATCGTGGTCGGTGGTCCACTGACCCGGCTGGGCGAGATCCTGCTGGCCTCCATCCGGCGGGGCCTGACCCGGAACTGCTTCCCGGCCGTCGGCGATACCACCACCGTGGTGATGTCACCTCTCGGGGAACAGGCGGAGGCTCTCGGCGCGACCGCCCTGGTGTTTCAGCAGCCCGCAGTTTCCCGAGCCTGATCAGGCCGGGGAGCCGGACCAATACGGCACCGGGGCACCGGAAGTCGCGACCCGGGCCGTGAACAGCCGACCGGAGTCAGGGAAATTCGCCAGGTCCTCCGCCGAAAGGCCGTCCCGGGCCGTGGTGATGATCAGAAGATCGAGGTACGGGCCGGCGAAGGCCACGCTCGAGGTATGAGGCGCATTCACCTGCACGCGGGCCAGGAGCTCGCCCGCCGGGCTGTAACAGCGCACCTGTCCCGCCCCCCAGATGGCGATCCAGAGATTGCCCTCGACGTCCACACACATACCGTCCGGGCTGCCGTCGACCGGGCGGAACAACTCCTGACGAGCCCCCAGGACGCCGAACTCCGGATCGTAGGAGCGGGCCCACACCACCCCCGGGACGGTATCGATGCTGTACATCGTCCGCCCGTCCGGCGACCAGGCCAGACCGTTGGAGAGATTCAGGTCGGCGTCGATCGTTTCGACCGATCCGTCCTCGACTATCCGGCACAGCATTTCGCTACCGCGACGCCCGTCCAGAGCCATGCTGCCGATCAGAAACCGTCCCGAAGGATCACAGCCGCCGTCGTTGAGCCGGCTGTCCACGGTCTCGGGCAGGATCGGGATCCCGACGATCCGGTCCTCCGCCGCGCCGGACACGCTGAAGACCCGGTTGCGGCCGGCGACCAGCAAACGCCCGTCCTCGGCACAGACCACCGCACCGATCGTCTCCGGAAAACTCAGGTCGCCGGCCGGCTCGATCCGGTCACCGGCCGGGGAGGCCACCAGCCGGCCGAAATGGACCCGGCCGGACTGGATGTCGACCCAGAGCAGGCGCTCCCGAAGGGGATCCCAAACCGGGCCTTCGGCAAGTTGATATCCGTCCTCGGTGGCTACCTGGGCGGTGAAAGTATTCATCAGGCGACGTCGCTGGTCGACGATTCGAGCGCAACCGGCCCCCGCCGACGCTCGGGCCGCGGATCCACGGCCTCGGTCAGCAGCGCGGCCACCGGCAGGGTGGCGGCACCAAGGGCCACCGCGCCCGGGCCGAGGGTGCCGAGCTCGATCGTGACCTGCCCGTAAAGGTGAGGCAGGGCGCTGGCCTGCGCCGCCTCCCGGATCCGGGGCAGCAGCCGAGCGCCGAGCGCCAGCCCGACCCAGCCACCGACCAGCACCCGCTCGGGATTCAGCAGATTGATCAGATCGGCGATACCCACCCCGATCAGGTCGGCGGTCTCGTCAAGAACGTCAGCCGCCACATTCGAATGGTCCGCCGCCTCGATCAGCGCATCGATCCGAGCCACCTCGTCGGTGCCGCGGGGCGGCCGGCCACCCCGCGCCCGGCGATACCGGTCGAGGATTCCTTCCGCCCCGATATAGGCCTCGAGGCAGCCCTTGGCCCCGCACCGGCAGACCCGGCCGCCGTACTTGATGGTGGTATGCCCCCACTCACCGGCGCTGCTGCTGACCCCTTGGAACATCTGCCCATCGGAGACCACAGCGGCTCCGACCCCCGATCCGATCAGCACGATCACCGCGTGCGAGCAACCGCGGCCGGATCCGAACCACATCTCGGCCTGCCCAAGGGTCTTGGCCCCGTTCTCCACGAAGACGGGGAACGACAGCCCCCGCTGGCGCAGCAACTGGGTCAGGGCCACACCTTGCCAGCCGATCGTCGGCGCGTGCACCACCGCGGTGACACCCTGCTGTTCGACTGTGCCCTGCTGTTCGACCGTCCCGGGAACAGCGATGCCGACGCCGATCACATTGCCCTCGTCGATCCCGGCGATACGGATCACCGTGTCGATCCCGGCGACGATCAGATCGGCGATCGCAGCCGGCGCCAACGGCTCGCCCGGCGGCGTCTCGGCCACCTGCGCGAGCTGGGCCATCGCCAGATCGAACAACTCCACCCGCACTCCGGTCTCGGCGACCACCACCCCGATCACGTGGCCGAATCCCGGGTCGACCTGAAGCAGGACCCGGGGACGGCCACCGTCCGAGTCGACCTGGCCGGCCTCGATGATCAGCCGCTCACCGAAGAGCTCGGCCGTGACATTGCTGGCCGTGGCCGGGCTCAAACCGGTGATCTCGGCCAGCTCAAGCCGGCTGAGCGGCCCATGGAAGAACAATTCCGACAGCAGCGCAGACCTGTTCTGCCGCCGGATGTCCCGGCCGGTCGTCCGCTTCCGCTCCATCTGAGCCAGCCTCTCCCGCCGTTTCCGTACGGCCCGCCGTTTTCGGTGTCGGCCCGCCGTTCCTGCCGATGACCCGCCGTTGCCACCGGCGGAGCATCACGATGAGGGGTACCCCGCCATTGGCGGAAGATCCTCAACTCGGACTTTAACCAACCTTCGTGTCATCTAGTTCCCGATTTGGGCCTGCTATCTCCCCGAACTACGGAACCGGCCGCCGCCGACCGAGCTCGGCGGTCAGATCCGGTCCGGGTCCGAACCCGATCCGGCGATGCCGTCCGGACCCGCCAGATTGACACGAGGCGGTGTCATCTAGAATATCAGTGCCATGGCCACCAAAACGGTTACAGAACTGATCGACGATGTCGACGGCAAGCCGGCAGATGAAACAGTGAGCTTCGGTCTCGACGGTGTTGAATACGAGATCGATCTCGCTACCGATAATGCCGAGGCCCTTCGTGGGGCGTTGTCCGCGTGGCTGGAAGCCGCGCGCCGAACTGGTGGACGCCGAGGTGCCGCCCGACCCGTTCGGGTGGCCACGGATGTGGACACCAAGGCCGTCCGAGCCTGGGCAGCCAGCAATGGAATTGAGCTCTCGGCCCGCGGACGTGTCCCCCGCCACGTCGTGGAGCAGTACCGAGCAGCAGGCAACTGATTCAGCCCCGGGCGCGCCTGCGCGCAACCGGGTCGACGTGATCTGACTCCCGACACGGCAAGGGAGTCAGATGACGTCGGACGGCGATTAGTCACGCCCGGCGGCCGATCAGTCACGCCTCGAGGGCAATCGATCTCGGGGCATTTTGCTTAATGATGAAAATTGTCCCGATCGGGACGCTCCGGCAGCGCCTCCCGGAGCCGCCCGAAGTGCTCGAGTTCGCGTTTCAGATCAACCAGGAGCAGGTCGGCCAGGTCACGGCTGAACCCATTCCGGACGACGATGCGCAGGACCGCCTCTTTCTCCAGGTTGGCCGGCAGCGTATAGGCGGGCACCTGCCAACCACGTCGGCGTAGGCCGTCGGAGAGGTCGAAGACCGAATAGTTGGCAATGCCGTCCCGCAGCGCGAACGCGAACACCGGTAACTGCGAACCATCGGTGAGTAACTGGAACGGCCCGAGCTGGGCGATCGACGACGACAGATACAGAGCGGTGTCGCGGGAAGTCTGCTGCACCCGTCGATAACCCTCCCGGCCGAGCCGCAGCAGGGCGTAGTACTGGGCGGCCACCTGCGCGCCGGGCCGGGAAAAAGTCAGCGAGAAGGTGGGCATCGAGCCACCGAGGTAGTTCACCCGAAAGACCAGATCCTCCGGCAGGGCGGCCTCGTCCCGCCAGATCACCCAGCCCAGGCCCGGATAGACCAGGCCGTACTTGTGCCCCGAGGCATTGATCGAGGCCACCCGGGGCAGCCGGAAGTCCCAGACCAGTTCGGGCTCCAGGAAGGGCGCGATGAAACCACCGCTGGCGGCGTCCACATGGATGGGGATGTCCGGCCCGCCGCCGGTGGCCAGGGCGTCCAGCGCGGCGGCGATCTCGGCCACCGGCTCGTAACTGCCGTCCTGGGTGGACCCGAGAATCGCGACCACACCGATCGTGTTCTCATCGCCCAACGGCAGGGCGGACGCCGCGGTCAGATGACGGCGGCCCGGCTCCATCGGCGCGTACCGCGGTTCGACGTCCCAGTACCGGCAGAACTTCTCCCAGCAGACCTGCACGTTGATACCCATCACCAGATTCGGCCGGTCGGCCGTCTCTCCGGCCGACCGGCGTTGCTGCCGCCAGCGCCGCAACAGCGCCATCCCGGCCAGCATCGCGGCCTCGCTGGAACCGGTGGTCGAGCAGCCGACCGGGCCGGCCTCCCCCTCGCCGTCCGGATCGAGGCCGTTCCAGAGGTCGGCGATCATGTGCACGCAGCGCCGTTCCAGCTCCGCCGTCTGGGGATACTCGTCCTTGTCGACCAGGTTCCGGTCGGCCGTCTCGGCCATCAGCCGGGCCGCCTGCGGCTCCATCCAGGTGGTGACGAAAGTGGCCAGATTCAGCCGGGGCTGACCGTCCAGCAGCAACTCGTCCCGCACCAGTTGATAAGCGGAGTCCGGATCCATCGGGCCGTCCGGAATCCGCAGCCGGGGCACGGACTCGTTGTCCCCCGGGCGGGCGAAGATCGGATTGAGCTGCAGATCCGGCTCATCGTCCCGATCGTTCGCCGATTTGTGCAGTGGCATCCGACCTCCCATGTCGTCAGGTCCGAAGATAGTCCGAAGACGGCTTCGAGGACGGCAACGCAACCCGGCGCGGAAGCCGGTTTCGACTATCGCTCGCCGGCCAGCACCGCGAGCGGCCGGGCGGCGGATTCAACCGGGTGCACGACGTAGCCGACATGATCACCCGGGAAGTCCACGATCGGCAGACCGACTCGCTGGGCGAGAACCGGGCTGGGCAGGAGTCTGCCGGGCCTCTTGCTCCAGCAGGAAGCGCCACGGATCTCGTAGTAGAGGTCCACCCCCGGGACGGGCAACCGGTTTCGGGTGATCTGATTCATCACTTCTCCAGAGTAGGTGGGCCAGCGGGACCGGCGAGCTGGCCGGCGAGCACGTCCAGCCCGTGATGGATCAAGGGACCGAGCGGGACCGGCGGATCGGCGCTCAGCCAGCGGTCGACGCAGAACTCGATCATCGCGGTCACCGCGCCCGCGATGATCCCGCCGACCAGGTCGTCGGTGCCGGCCGGCACCCGTTGGGTGATGGCTAGGGCAAGTTCGTGCCGCAGCTGCGCCTGTGCTTTGAGGTACTCACCGATCAGCGTCGGTTCGCTGGTCACCAGCCGAACACCGGCAGTCCATTCCGGACTCGATGCTTCGTTCACCTCGTACTGGGTGAGCACGGCGGCGGTGACGGCGTCCCAGAGAGCTTCACCGGCGGGGCGAGCCCGCAACTGCTCGGCGATCGACCGGTTCCGGTCCAGCGCCAGCGCGCAGATCGCCTCCTGCTTGCTGGTGAAGTAATTGTTGAAAGTCCGGGTCGACACCCCGACCTCGGCGGCGATGTCATCGACCCGGACATTGCCAAGACCGCGTTCGATGGCCAGCCGGATGGCCACCAGCCCGAGAGCCTGCCGGGTCTGCCGCTTCTTGCGCTCACGCAGACCGCCGCCCTCCGGCCGGATGGGGTCGGTGTTCGAGCGAGTCGCCACCCCTCGAGAGTACAGAAAAGTGCGCGCTCCGCAAAATTTCTTGTTCAGAAATTATTGGGCGCTATTGGGTGTCTGCGGTCGGCGGGCCCGCACCAGCCGCCGGGCCTGACGGCCGTCGGCTTGTTCCTGCGCGCCGTGAGCCTCCCGTTTGGCCAGGTAGAGATCCTCGTCCGCGACAGCGAGCAGATCTCGAGGGGCCCAGATCGCCGTTCCGGTGACGGCGAAGCCCACGGAAACCGAGGGACCGCCGTTCGCCCGCACCCGGGCCAGCGCGGTCACCATCAGCCGCCGGGCTTCCTCGAGCGAACAACCCGGCAGCACCACGCAGAACTCGTCCCCGCCGAGCCGACCGACCGTACTGTTCGGCCACGACGCGACCGCCGCGGACAGCCCGTCGGCGACCTCGCGGATCGCGGCATCCCCGCGGGCGTGTCCCTCGAGGTCATTGATCTCCTTCAGCCGGTCCAGATCGAGCAGCGCCACCACGATCTGCTCGCCCCGCTGCGACAATCGCTCCAGGACGTCGTCCACCACCCGGCGGTTACCGACCAGGGTGAGCGCGTCCTCAAAAGCCATCCGGTCGACTCGGCGCAGATTCTCCGCCTGGACCACGACTCCGCCCATCAGGGTGGCCACCGCCATCAGCATCTCGATGTCACGGGCCTCGAAATGCGGTTCACCATGGTCAGTCCCGAACCATAGCTGCCCCCAGATCCGCCGGTCGACGTAGATCGGTACCGCGGCCGAGGAGTACCGGCCCAGCTCGGTCAGCAGGTTGATCGCATCCTCGTCCGAGGTCGGATCGTCGACCCGGTGGATGTAGGGCAGCCCGGTCAGCATGGTCCGGCGAGCCTGAGCGTAATCGGCCAGCGGGTACACCTCGTTCTCCGGGAAGGTCTGCTCGTCGGCCGCGAGCTGACCCACGTTGACCAGGCAGCGAAGCTGATTCGTATCGCGTTCCCACTGCTCGACGGACGCGCAGGCGGCCCCGACGATCCGGCGGACCTCCTCCAGGGCTACCCGCATCAGTTCCCGGGTGTCCCGGCTCGAACTCAGCACCTTGGTGATTCCGAAGACCGAGCGCATCCGTTCTTCCATGCCCCGCCGCCCCATCCGGCGCCGGTCCAGGTCGTCCATCAGCTCACCGAACGGCATCACCTCCGGAGGCGACTGCGCCACCTCGGCCAGCAGAGCGGGCAGGTCCGGTAGCCCAGGCGGCCCCGGCAGCTCGGGCAGGCCCGGAAGGTCGGGTAGTTCGACCATGCTGTGCAAAGCCCGGCCCAGGGCCCTGGGCCCGATCTGCGGGTCGATCGAGACGGCTCGGTCCGCGACCGCGACCGCGATCCGGACCAGGGTGATCTCCAGTGCGGGCGGATGCCGGAAGGCCAGAGCCCGCAGCAGTTCGTCGGAATTCAGGACGCGCGGAAGATCGCCGTCCACCGTCAGCCGACCGACATCGTGCACCAGCGCCAGCCGGCCGATGATCCGTACGGTCTGCTCATCCAGCCGGGCCCGGCGGGCCAGGGCCAGGGCGACGACGTGCACGGCCCCGCGGTGCATGGAGTCCGTCGGGGCCAGCAGCCGGGCCGCCGCGATCACGGCCTCCTCCAGAACCACCGTCCAGCGGTCCGGACCGGGGGAACCGGAGCCGGCCCCGGGCCGCCCGCTGGGCCAGGCCACCGCGGCGGCGGCGAGGTCTGGATCGGCCGCCGGCCGGGCAAACAGATAACCCTGCATGGCGGCGCAGCCGAGCTGCAGCACGGCGGTGGCCTGAGCTTCCGTCTCGATACCTTCCGCGACCACCGAAAGGCCGAGGCTCTCGGCGAGCTGGATCACCACTCGGATGATCGCCCGATCGCGACCGTCCCGCGCCGCTCCGGCAACGAAGCTGCGATCGAGTTTGAGCAGGTGTACCGGGAACCGGCGGACGGTATCGAGAGTGGCGAACCCGGTGCCGAAATCGTCGATCGCCACCCGGATACCGAAGGCCGAGAGTTTCTCGACCACCCCCCTGACCATGGGCGAGGTAGCCGCCGATTCGGTGATTTCCAGGATCAGCGCGGAACCGGGTACTCCGTGCTCGGCCAGCACGGTCGTGACCACCTCGACAATGTCGGGTTGCTCGAGCTGACTGGGCGTGATGTTGATGCTCACGGTGGCGGTGGTCAGCCCGGTGGTACCGGCCCGCCAGCGGGCCGCCGCCGCGATGGCCCGGCCCAGGACTTGGCGGCCGAGTGGAACAATCAGACCGGATTCTTCCGCCGCCGGAATGAAATCGGCCGGCGATACCAGCCGCCCCTGGTCATCGCGCAACCGGGCGAGAGCCTCAAAGCCGATCACCTGCCGGGACGGCAGCATCACGACTGGTTGGTAATGAATCTCCAGAGCATCTCTGGCCAGGGCCGCGGTGATGGCTCGAGCATCCATGTTCATCTTAAAGCAGCATAAACCACCATGATCTGTGGAATGTCCAAAGTCGCCCCAAATCCCGATCAGACCGGGCCCGGGTTCGCTCCGGCCGGTCGCGCCGGGGGACGTGGGCAATGGGTTTCCGGCAACCTCCGGCAACTTCAGACCAGACCGTCAGCCATGCTCCTCAGTGTGACCGGCACTTCATAAGGGCTCTACAAGATTGCGTCAAACCTTCGCAACCGAGCCAATTGTTGGCCATCCAGCGGGCAAAGCCGGTGCTACGTTCGGCGGGAAATCTTCTCGAAACCAGTCCGTTTCCCAGGAGTCATCTCATGCATCGTGCGCCCGGCGGTCGGCGCCGCCCTTCCGCCATCTACCTTGTTCCGCTCGCCGTCCTGATGGCTCTGGGACTGGTCGCCGGCCGGGCCCTGGTGGACTCGCCGGCGCCGATAAGCAGCGAACTGGCCTCGGTGTCCCTGGCCCCGGCCGCGAACGTCACCTCCGCCGGCAGCCTGGCCACGAAACGATCCGCTTCGACGGCCCGCAAGAGCCTGGCGAAAAGCACCGTCCGCCATCACCCCCGGCATCGGCCCCGGCCGACGGTGACCCCGACCACTCCCACCACCCCGAGCGCTTCGCCCACCCACTCCAGTCCGGCGACCCCGACCGCCGGGCCGAGCGGCACGGCGACCGCCACGCCGACCGCGACCACCACCCCGACGGACACGGCCTCCCCCACGGACACGGCCTCCCCCACGAACACCGCCACCCCG
>Ga0265340_10001022_pt1 | contig 15969 bp, 13 predicted proteins | sample 4CB225metaG_FD_202082 | JGI IMG/M metagenome (GOLD analysis project Ga0265340, IMG submission 202082) | Rhizosphere microbial communities from Carex aquatilis grown in University of Washington, Seatle, WA, United States - 4-CB2-25 metaG | ecosystem: Host-associated > Plants > Roots >...
GGGGCATTCTGGCATTGGCTTTTGGTGGTTTCTTTAGCCCTGTATCGAACCAATTTACGGGCGGTCTAGTATCGATCCAAGAATGGTTCGCTACCCGATCTCAAGCAATTCAGGAATTCCTGGCAGCACCGCGCGATATTGTTTCTCTTCGGACTCGTAATGCTGAGCTTGAAGCCCAAGTCTCTCAATTGCAAACGCAGGTAATCGATCTCCAGCAACGTGTAAATGAGACTGAAATTCTTGCTGCATTAGTAGACTTTTCCCGAGCGAACCCTGAAAGTAGTTATAAGGCAGCGTCTGTTATCGGTCGGGATCCGAGCCCATTTCTCCATTATGTTATTATTAACCGCGGTTCAAATGACGGCATCGAGCGTGGAATGCCTGTCGTGACAAATGAAGGCCTGGTTGGTCGTATAGACGCCGTGATCGCAGATGCGGCTCGCGTCCAATTAATCACAGATCCCGCTTCATCTGTGAATATCCACCTTAAAAATGCAAATACCGATGCGTTATTGATCGGTTCTGTTACAGGCGATGTTTCTCTTGATCTTATTTCTCAAGACGTAACAGTTGATTCTGGTGATCTTATTTTGACCTCCGGTTTGGGCGGCGGTTTCCCTGCTGACCTGATCGTGGGGCAAGTCATCAATGTCCGCAAGCTTCCAGCTGAATTATTTCAACAGGCTACCATTCAGCCTGCTGTGGATTTTAGCCGACTACAGATCGTACTTATCATTACGAATTTCCGTGCCATCGATACAGCGCCATTAGCCCCAACCACCACACCTTGATATGCGTAATATTGTAGCTATCCCTTTACTTGGTCTTGCTGTTATTGTCCAATCTGCAATAGTGGGTCAATTCTCATTGCTCGCCGGTTTTGCAGACTTGTTGTTGGTCATTTTGGCAGCGTGGGCCCTGCAAGATGGGGTTAATACAGCGTTTCAATGGGCATTCCTTGCGAGTGTAATGATTAGTTTGGTTTCACATTTACCGTGGGTAATTTACGTTGTAGGATATTTTGGTGTTGTGTTTTTGGCTATGTTATTGCAACGACGCGTTTGGCAGGTGCCTTTACTAGCAATGGTTAGTGTTACGTTTCTAGGAACATTATTTATGCATATAATTTCTTACTTATATTTAAGCTTCAGCGGAACACCTTTATCTTTTGCCGACTCTATGGGTTTGATCACTCTCCCAAGCGTCTTATTAAATATGCTCATTGCCATTCCCCTTTATAGTATGATGCGAGATTTGGCGCGTTGGGTATATCCAACCATGGAGAATGCATGAGTTCACCCATCCATCCAAATTCATCGCATTTTGACGCGTGGAGATTATTTGTTGTTTTTGCTGTCATCTTCCTGGTCTTAATCGGTCTGTTGGGCCGTCTTATATCGCTACAGATCTTCGGAAGTCAGGATTGGATTGATGCAGCGGTGGAGAATTACACCAAAGACATCAGTTCTGCTGCTCCTAGAGGCATTATTTATGACCGGAATGGTTACATCCTGGCCCGCAACATCGCATCATACAACGTAACGATTACTCCGGCATATTTACCTGATGATGATGCAGATGTACAACGTATCTACAGGTCCGTTTCTGACTTGACGGGTATCCCAGTAAACGAAGGAACGTTGGAGCAAGCAAAGCTTTACGCGCCATGTGTGGAGGGATCGGGAATCTCACAATTGGTTGATCTGGGCGATTCTCTTGCTCCATATAGTCCGGTAGAGATCAAATGTAATGTAAGCGAAGATGTGGCTCGTTTGGTTCAAGAACATACTGCAGATTGGCCAGGGGTAAACGTAGAGATAAACCCGATCCGAGATTATCCAACCGGATCGCTGACGGCCGATGTAATCGGTTACTTAGGACCCATCCCGGCAATTCTTGAACAACAATATCTTGCGAAAGATTTCGTCCCTAATCGGGACAAAGTCGGATATGCTGGAGTTGAACTATCTCTCCAAGATGTTTTAACCGGCCAACCTGGAAAACGAGTTATTCAGGTTGATGTGGCAGGACAGGAGATCCGAAATTTAGAACCCCCCAAGGCCCCAGTGCCAGGATACAACGTTTCATTAACTATTGACACCCGATTGCAGGCTGCAGCACAAGCTGCTCTTATGGATGAAGTCAATTATTGGAATAGATACTTCTATGGCAATTCAGGCCAACAACGCATCTCCAGCGGAGTGGTAATTGCCATGAACCCAAAAACGGGTGAAATCCTGGCGATGGTCTCCTACCCAACATATGAGAACAACCGGATGGCACGTTTTATACCTTCCTATTATTACGATCAATTAAGCCAGGACCCGCGACACCCGCTTTTGAATAATACCATCCAGAGCGAGTATCCACCTGGTTCGGTGTTCAAGCTCGCCGCTGCCAATGGGGCATTGAACGAAGGAGTCATATCAGGCCCGAACCAAGTCATCTATGCACCCGGTGAACTACAGTTATGCGAGCAATTTACACCGAACGAACCATGCGGGCCGAGCAATACGCGTCCCTTTGTTGATTGGATATTTGACACGCGACCATCAGGCTTCGGTCAAATTGACTTTTTGCATTGCATAGCATTTTCCAGCAACGTGTGCTTTTATAAATTAGGCGGTGGATATGACGATGAAATCAAGAACGGCGGCCTTGGGATCTTCCGTTTAGGTGAATATGCACGGGCGTTAGGATATGGTGCGGCTTCAGGCATCGAACTTCCGGGTGAGGCAAAGGGATTGATCCCTGACCCTCAATGGAAGCGAATCAACCAGGGAGAGAACTGGTCTACCGGCGATACGTATATTGCCACCGTGGGCCAGGGATTTGTCCTGGCAACACCCTTGCAGGTTTTAATGTCTGGCGAGACAATGGCGAATGGTGGGAAGTTAATGCAGCCAACGATTGTCCATGATATAGAAGATAGTCAGGGAAAGGTTCAGACCGTTTGGTTCAACCCACAGGACTTTAGCTTATGGATGCCCCGCGTGGTCACGGATAATACAGGTAATTCACATCAAACGTGGGTCAACCTTGGGGATTCGTCGACAGTCGACCAGCTACCGGCGGGAAGTTATCAGATCTCACCGTTTGTACCTAACGAGAAATGGGATATTACAACAGATCCTCGTATCGCTGTTTATAACTGCGAGGCTGGTAACTGCCTGCCAACCGGCGCGAAAAAGACGGAGAATCCGAATTTTGTTAAGGACGTACAAGCCGGAATGCGGCTTGCCGTGACAGACCCTGAAGGAACGTTGCATCAGGCTTTTATGGTGGACAATTCACTTCCGGTAGCAGTTGCCGGAAAGACGGGAACAGCAGAGTACTGTGATGACGTTGCGCTGAAAGCAAACCGTTGTCAATTTGGTGAATGGCCCGTCCACGGATGGACGCTTGCCTTTGCCCCATATGAGGATCCTGAGATCGTCATTATGGCCTTCGAATATAACGGCGGTGAGGGTGCAGTTGTGGCTGCTCCGGTGGTTGCAAGAGTTATGAAGGCATATTTTGAATTGAAATCCATCGATCTAGCAAAGAACGGAGGCTAAATATAACTCTTCTGAACCAGCAAGGGCGGCATTAGTCATGCTATAATTTACTTAAATTATTTGTCTGATGAATGATATAGCGTCATTAATCCATATCAAAGGGCTGCGGGATGGTTTGCTGGTTTCCCTCTCTGATGCGCCATGGGAGGAGCAGAGCGTCGCTTTGCTGGCTCAAATCGACGGACAGCAAGCCTTCTTTAATGGCGCACGCCTGGCCCTGGATATAGGAAACCAGATATTAAAAGTGAACGAGATGGTAGAGTTGCGCGATCGCCTTTCTGAGCGAAACGTTTCGCTATGGGCGATTATCAGTGAATCGCCTATTACGGAAAAAACGGCACAACTATTGGGGCTAGCCACACGTATTTCAAAACCAAGGCCGGAAGAAAGCTATACATTTGATACCCGTAATATCAACGAAGAAAACGCTCTTTTTGTGAATAAAACCCTGCGATCCGGTGCGCGGATAGAATTCTCGGGTCATGTGGTAGTGTTGGGGGATGTAAACCCAGGCGCGGAAATTGTCGCCGAGGGAAACGTGATTGTATGGGGCCGTTTGCGCGGTGCTGTGCATGCAGGTGCAAAAGGTGATAAAAGCGCAGTCGTGTGTGCGTTAGACCTAATGCCAATCCGGTTACTAGTAGCCGATGATGCTATGAATAGTTCGACCAGGAAGGAAACCGGTAAACCTGAAATGGCTTTTATAAGCGATGAAAAGGTGATCGTTGAAACCTGGCAACCCGGTAACTAAGGATAACTCATGACTGCTCAAGTAATCACAATTTCATCAGGAAAAGGCGGTGTCGGCAAAACGACCACCGTTGCGAATTTAGCCGTTGCCCTGGCGGCAGATGGTGTGAAGGTGGTGTGTCTCGATGGCGATATCGGTCTTCGAAACCTGGATGTCGTGATGGGGCTGGAGAACCGCATCGTTTATGATATTGTCGACGTGATCGAAGGGCGATGCAAGCTACGGCAGGCGATGATCCGCGATAAACACTTGCCGGAACTTTATCTTATTCCGGCAGCGCAAACACGCGATAAGAATGCGGTCTCGCCTTCGGATATGCAGCGTATTTGTAATGAGCTGCGTCCCGATGTAGATTTTGTCCTTATCGATTCTCCGGCGGGTATCGAACGCGGCTTTCGAAACGCGATAGCGCCTGCAGACCGGGTACTGGTAGTGACCAACCCCGAAGTCTCGGCGGTGCGTGATGCAGATCGGGTGATCGGGATACTCGAGGCAGAGGAGAAACGGTCTTCAGCCCTGATCATTAATAGATTAAATCAAGCACTTGTGAAACAGCATGATATGCTTTCAGCAGAAGATGTTCTTGACCTATTGGGTATTCCGTTAATTGGAATCGTTCCTGAGGATGAATCCGTTATTGTCAGCTCAAATCGCGGGACACCTGTAGCACAAGATTCAAAGAGCCGCGCGGGGCTGGCATTCCGTAATATTGCAAAACGGATCAAGGGCGAGGATGTTCCTTTCCTGGATATGGAAAAGCAGGCAGGCCTGTGGGACCGACTTCAAAAAATGACAGGGAGGAGATAATGAGTTGGTTTGGACCGAAGCGCAGCGCCGAGAGCGCCAAGGAACGCCTGCAGCTTGTGCTGATACACGACCGGACAGACCTGACCCCGGCAGAGCTGAATTCAATGAAAGACGAGATCCTTGAAGTCATTTCCCGTCATGTGGATATTGATTCAAATGCGGTGCAAATCGCAGTCGAACATGACGGGCGCCAACAACGTTTGGTTGCCGATATCCCCTTGAGGAGCCTGACGCGCCATCGTGCAGGATAGACCATGCGCGGAGTTTCGTGGCGTAATTTCGATTTTCTTTTACTGGGTGCAGTAGTCCTGGCGAGTGCTTTCGGGGCAATGATGATCCGTTCTGCAGTGGCAGGTAATGAAGGTCTGTTGCCACTGGGTAACCGCCAAATCTATTTTGCAATCGCGGGTGTAGCGGTCATCATCCTCCTGGCCGCGATAGATTATCATTACTGGCTTTCCATCCATTGGCTGATCTATATCGTGATGGCGATATTCCTTATAGCACTTTCAGGATTAGGTCAGGCAGCGTTTGGTGCGCAGCGTTGGTTCCAGGTAGGGGTGTTATTCGTCCAACCTACAGAATTCGCCAAGATAGTCGTCATTTTAATACTGGCCCGGTATTTTGATAAAAGCCGGAACGACCCTCGCGACCTCAAATGGTTACTTAAAAGCCTGGTCTGGGTTTGGGGACTTGTGATTTGGATTTTGCTTCAACCCAATCTTTCGAATGTTATCGTAACGATGGTCATTTGGGCGGGAATGATCTGGATGAACGGTGTCCAAATCAGGCAGATCCTCCTATTGGGACTTGCCTTAATATTATTGTTCGCCATAGCTTTTCCCTTCCTGCAGCCCTATCAACAAGCGCGTGTAATAAATTTTGTTTTACCGGATCCCAATGCCCGTAACGGCGCGACTTATAACGTGACACAAGCATTAATCGCCATCGGCTCTGGTGGTTTATTTGGGGAGGGCTATGGTCATGGGACGCAGACCCAATTACGTTTCATGAAGGTCAGACATACAGACTTTATTTTCTCTGCGACGGCAGAGGAATTCGGAATGGTGGGAGCTATATTCGTTATCCTCATGGAGGCGGTCATCGTATGGAGGTGTTTCCGGGCGGCGCAAAAAGCACGCGACCTTTCGGGGGCGATGATATCGTTCGGCATCGCCTTGTTGTTGTTTTTTCAGAGTGCGGCTAATATCGCTGTGAATTTGAGATTAATACCGGTATCAGGTCTGCCACTACCATTTATCAGTTACGGAGGCTCGGGATTGATGGCACTAATGATCGGGGTTGGTTTTGTTGAAAGCGTAGTGATGAGACATCGAGAGATGGATTTCTAGCAGTATTTTCCCATCGGCCAATTTGTAGCTAATCGATAAGCAGGCTTGTGTCACAAATTTGCAGGCATCCCACTGATCCAGGATAGAGCTCGAAACAGAAATTAGGGCCGCATCAGATGCGCGCAACGTGAAAGCTTGCGATTAGCAAGGAGATAAATGACGGATTATTCTAAACCCGCGCGGGTAAGGGTCGCTCCTTCGCCGACCGGGCATATGCACCTCGGCACAGCGCGTACAGCGCTTTACGATTACTTACTCGCCAAAAAAACCGGCGGTAAACTCATCCTCCGCATCGAAGACACGGACATAAAACGCACGGTACCCGGGGCGGAGCAGGAAATCATGGATGGATTACGGTGGCTGGGGCTCGAATATGATGAAGGTCCGGACATTGGCGGGCCCTTCGGACCTTATCGCCAAACCGAGAGGCGCGAGATCTACAAGAAACATGCCAATATCCTAGTCGAAAACGGTCATGCGTATCCTTGTTTTTGCACTCCCGATCGTTTGGAAACAATGCGACGGGAACGGCAAAAACTTAAACTATCGCCTCATTACGACGGATTTTGCCGGAACATTGATCCAGACGAAGGCCGCCGCCGCGTGGCTAACGGCGAGAAGCATATCATCCGGTTCAAGATGCCAAAAGAGGGAACGACCACAGCGCACGATCTATTGCGGGGAGACATCGTCGTTGAGAATGAAAATATCGACGATTACGTTCTGTTGAAATCGGACGGATTACCGACTTATCACCTGGCTGCGATGGTTGATGACCATCTTATGCAGATCACGCATGTCCTGCGGGGTTCAGAGTGGCTTGGGACGTTTCCACTCCATGTAAACGTTGTACGGGCTTTCGGATGGGAAGAACCGGAATGGGTGCATCTCTCTGTTTTCCTTAAACCGAGCGGCAAGGGCAAGATGTCGAAGCGGGAGGCTGCGGATGCGATCAAGGACGGTTATTCTATCTTTATTAAAGACCTGCAGGAACTTGGCTTCATGCCCGAAGGAGTACTTAACTGGATTGTCTTAATGGGTTGGGGTGTGGCTGCAGGCGAGGTTTTAAGTCTCAAGGATATGATCGAGGAATTCGACCTCGAGCACCTAAATCCTTCGCCGGCGGCAATCAACTTTACCAAACTCGACCATTTCAACGGGACACATATCCGCCTCCTACCGATAGATGAACTTGCTGCACGCATCAAGCCTTTCTTTCTTAAAGCTAACCTGCGCGTAGACGACACTCGACTCCTTAAAATTATTCCGCTAATTCGCGAACGCCTTGTAACGCTAGATGATTGTCTATCATTTGGTGGATTCTTTTTTAGGGAGGAAGTTGTGCCTGAGCTGGAGGATCTTATTGCAAAGGGGATGGATGCGAAGCAGTCGGCAGGAGTAGCCCGCAAGATCTACGAGATCCTATCCGCGTTGCCTGACTTAAACCATGATGCAGCCGAGCCGCCCATGCGCGCATATGTGGAAGAGTCGGGGTACAGTGCTAACCAGGTCTTTGGTATTTTACGTGTAGCCACTACGGGGCAGAAGGTGAGTCCTCCTTTGTTCGAGAGCCTCGAGGTAATTGGGCGGGATAAGGTGCTACAGCGCGTCCAAAGGGCTATTGAGGTATTGGAGAAGATGCCTTAATGTAAAATATTTCGGGGAATAACGGAGATTTATTTAGGCTACCCCATATGAGCGATTTTATCCAGCCGGAAGTTAGAAATGACTGAAAGAAATAATACATTCCTTGGTACTTATTTTGATCGTGATGCCGTTATCCGCATGGCTAAGGTGATAGCCATGCGGTCATAGGTGGTGGCGGGATTTTATGCTCTCGACCTGTTAGTGGGTGTAGGCATTTATCTTTTGCAGTATTGGCGTGGTCAGATTGTTGGAATGGGTTTTACCGGCAATCTTCAAAATTTCCTCTTTATCTTGGAACCATTATTACGTGGAATTCTATATTTTGCAGGACTGCAAGCTGCATCCAAGGGATTATTGATATACCTCGACATCGAAGACAATACACGCCGCGCCGCACGGCGCGATTAGATCGAGTTGTCACCCTAAACCCTAAGGGCCTACTGAATATATATTTTGCTTGGTAACAAATGTCTTAATAACCGCAGAAGGTCATGCAGCAGGTTTCTTTTCGATCTTTGCCCAAGCATCCCGCAGCGAAACCGTCAAATTGAAGACCGGTTTAGTAGCGGTTGAGTCGGGGTCAGTGCAAAAATAACCCTGGCGTTCGAATTGGAAGCGGTCACGTGCCTGAGTGGAAGCCAGAGCCGGCTCGACAAATCCGGTAAGCATTTCCAACGATTTTGGATTGAGGCAGTCGAGGAAATCGTCATCGCCTTCTTCAGGGTCTATTTTAGTAAAAAGCCGGTCATACATGCGGAATTCGGCCGGCTTGGCATGGGCGGCAGAGATCCAATGAATAGTGGATTTGACTTTGCGGCCATCCGGTGAATCGCCGCCGTGAGTGGCGGGATCATATGTGGCATGAATTTCGGTAATCTTTCCATTCGTATCTTTAACCACATGTGAGCATTTTATGAAATAGGCATAACGCAGGCGAACCTCATTGCCTGGATAGAGGCGGTAATATTTCGGTGGAGGAGTTTCGCGAAAGTCGTCCTGCTCGATGTAAAGCACCTTGGAAAACGGGACTTTACGAGTGCCCAAGCCCGGGTCCTCGGGGTTGTTCACAACCTCCATCTCCTCGATAAGGTCATCGGGATAGTTATCGATGACCACCTTAAGCGGCTTCAGGACAGCCATACGGCGAAGGGATCTTTTATTGAGATCCTCCCGAACGCAGGATTCGAGCAAGGAAACATCGATGGTACTGTAGTTCTTAGCAACGCCAACGCGTTTTACAAAATCGAGAATAGCTTCTGGTGGGTAACCACGGCGACGCATACCACGCAGGGTAGGCATACGCGGATCGTCCCAGCCGCTGACGCGGCCTTCTTTGACTAGGCGCAGAAGCTTGCGCTTACTCACGACCGTATAAGACAAGTTCAGGCGGGCAAACTCGATCTGGCGAGGCTTGAGGCCACCCAGCTGGTCAAGAAACCACTCATAGAGCGGACGGTGGTTTTCGTATTCAAGCGAGCACAGGGAGTGAGTGATACCTTCCATGGCGTCGTTCTGACCGTGCGACCAGTCGTACATAGGATAGATCTTCCATTTCGAACCCGTTCGATGATGTGGGGGCTCGTGGATAATGCGATACATCACCGGGTCACGCATGTTGATGTTCGGATGAGCCATGTCTATCTTGGCGCGCAGAACGCGTGAGCCGTCTGGGAATTCGCCGTTCTTCATGCGTTCGAGCAAATCAAGATTCTCTTCGACGGAGCGGCTTCGAAATGGGGATTCCTTTCCGGGTTCGGTGAGTGTGCCGCGGTTGGCGCTGACCTGTTCCGGGCTTTGATCGTCTACATAGGCCTTGCCCAGCCTCACCAGTTTGCCGGCCCACTCATAAAGCAGGTCGAAGTAATCAGAGGCATACGTGACTTTGATCCACTCAATGCCCAGCCAGCGAGCATCCTCCTGGATGGCGTCTACAAATTCCGTGTCTTCCTTGATCGGGTTGGTGTCGTCGAAGCGCAGAATCAACTCGCCACCATTTTCCTTGGCGATCAAATAGTCGATCATGAAGGCCTTGGCGTGCCCGATATGCAAGTAACCATTTGGCTCGGGGGGCAGACGGGTGCGAATGTAGTTGAAACGGCCGGTTTTTAAATCTTCGATTACGGCTTCGCGGATGAAGTCGGTGGGTTTGGTATCTTCAGGAATCATGAAAAAGTGCCTTTGCTTGAGTGATGATCATCTGGTTATTATAACAAACAGGGATGATAAATAGAAATTCACCGGAAATAACCGGAGATAAACAGAGATTTATTATCTTTCTTTTTCGAATGGGCCGAAGTGCGATTGTTGTTCGAGATGAAGACGGTGATTCTCACTTGTGACTCGCTCGTGCCTCGACGACTCATGTCGTCGAGATAGGTGATAGCGGCTTGAAGCCGCCTCATCTAATAATATCCCTTGCTACCGATTGGATGGCATGTTAGAATTATGAGCTGTTGTTCAGTGGGGGCTCGTCTTACGGCAGGACGGCTGAATCTGGATCAGCATATAGGACAAATTGGGGCGTGGTGAAATGGTATCACGTCACACTCTGGATGTGAAGTTTGGGGTTCGAAACCCTACGCCCCAGCTAAACGGAAAGCTCAGAAAATAATTCTGAGCTTTTTCGATTTAAAAATCATGCCTATTATTCCTTATAGGTAATTGTGCGTTGAGTTAAATGTCACCGGAGGAAAACCGCCAAGGAACGGGGCTGGTTTAGCTGCAAACTATATTTCAGTGACCGACCAAGTCAGAAGATCCGACTCCCGAATCAGCAAGTTCCGAACTATCTTTAGGTGAGGATTTTGCTTTCTAGCTTTGGATCAGCTAATTGGAGTTCAAATCTCCAGCCCCCAGCCTACTCCCTCAAAAGAGGAGGTTTTCGTTTAATTCTGGTTCAATGATCAAAGTGCTTTTATTCAATTATTAAGGTACAAATTTCCATAACGTGATCGAAAGGACGCGAAACGAAGCTTTTTGGGCATGTTTACCAGAAACCAGCCAAAAGGGTCGTATGCTTGGGAATCTCCTGAAAATGGGCGATTTAGGGGAGTTTTCGAGCAATTCGACTCAAACTCGACCCCTACCGACGCAGTCGATAAGGTGATCTTCAACTCCTCCAGGAAAAAATAATTCAAATCCGGTTCAAAACCTCCCGGAGGTGTGATCGAAGAAATCCATTTTTTTACAATTAATTTTGAGTAGAAAATGGGTAATGTTTTAGAGGATCGAATTTGCTTTTTGATATGTAAATTAAAGTGCTTGTTTTCTGAGTTCGACTTCAATGCTTTATGTGCAGGTTCCTGGCGATAACGCTTGTTTTTGCCATTATTCGTCCCGAGGAACGAAGAGGAACGAATAGTCTCGATATAATACGATGAGCATCGTCTACGTTTCGACGCTCCATCCAGTCCCAGAGCGACGCTCGAACGCTGACTTGAGTTGCAAGATGACCGTGCCTGGAATTGGATGTAGTAATTCTGTGATGCCGTATATGAATTGGTTATTAGGTTGGCAGACATTAGAGGATGCCTTCGTAATGCAATTTCATTATACAGAACGAATGTTCAGAAGTCAAGTAAGGAGGAGTTTATTGCGTATCAGGGTGTTGCGTATTTATGGAAATTTTTCGGAATTATGTAGGTGAAAAGAGATTCCAGGCGCCGTGCGTTTTCATATGAATGCTATTTCAAACTCCTCTTCTCTCTACGGAAGGGAAGTTTGTACCTTGCTAACATTCACAAAGATACTGTATGCTTAGAAAATCGGGATTTTTGCGACCATTTTCAAGTATTCCTCTAACTTCGAATTTATACTGGTCTTTAGCAGAATCTACGCCTGATCACCCGCCATTCTTCGCGACTACAAATCGGAAGGCGTAACCCAAGGATGAGTATGGACGAATATTGGAAAGCTCTTTCTCAAGAAATGAAGCCACGATTTCAGGAAATATCAATGTATTTAATTGGGCTCTCCTTTTGTTGGTTAATTCTTTTTCATCCAGAATTCCGCGAAGGATTTTTTATGTTCTTTAGCGGCTTTGGATCGATGTCCCCGTTTTTCGTGGCCCTAGGGCTCATTGAAACCGGAGGCCTGGCATTATGCATAGCCCATGTTTTTATAAATCGCGAAAAGTCGGTAATAGAAAAAGGGCTTATGGGATGGTTCGTGTTTGGCGTAAGTGGAGTGACGAGTTTTTTTGTGGGGGCGGAAACGCTGAATTCTAGGTCGTCGTTCATGATGATTTTAGTTACATGGAACATCCTAACGAGTGTACTGATGTTGTTGCAAATGGGAATGCAAAAATACGATATAAGCGACGAAAATGCATCTTCTGTGGAAATAATTTCCACCACAGCGATTCTAGTTGCTGTATTATTTTTAGCAGATCAATACTTCCATCTTTCGTGGGCAATGATACTTTCAGTAGGTATTTTTTACTCGACCTCCATTGTTATCACAGCCATCTGGCTAGTTAATTATTTTGATTTACATCTTTTTAACTTTACGAAATAAAATTGCCATGTTCTCATTTCCAGGGTAGTTGTGAGGTCTTTACCGTGGAAAAGATCCCCTGAGTATTCCGCCCTCACCACGTAAACTATTTTAAATTTCAGGTTTAACGTAGATTTGAGATTGTCTTTTGGAATTTAGTGTCAAACGCCTAAACCTCGACTACTTCGCGACCCCTAAAGAGGAAGGGGGGGTCGACTCATCATCATTAATCCAATTGCCAAGGACGTTGGCACCCGTCCGCGGTGACTGGCTGGAATCGCTACGGACGAGGTAAATCCACGAGTACGATGTAGCCAATCGGGATAGGAATTTTTTAGAGTTCGATCATTAACTATACCCATAATGACGGGAGAGGGCTTGCAACGCATTCCTCTGCAATATTTTCACGTAATCTGCGCTCTGTCCAAGGTGGTTAGCGATTTCGTCCGTGGTAATCCCTGATAGGAATTTTAAAATCATAACTTCCTGCTGCTCACGATCCAGCGTTTGAAGGGCTTTTCCCAGTGACTCTACCTCATCGTGCGGTTTGATATTCTGATCCAAAGGCGTACGGCTGGAAAATGCCATAAATTCCTCCGCAGGGGCAGGCTCAAGGTGGGCTCGTTGTTCCTCGTCCACGGCGCTGCTTGCGAGTAAATAGAGCCAGGCACCGAAAGACTCTTCCCTTGACTTGAACCGATCCAAGTTCTTCCAAGCTTTGAGAAAGACGTGCGCTGTTAGATCTTCGGCTATCTTCCGGTCTAACACAAGGAAATATATAAACCTATAGATGCCGTCCACAAAATAATCGTACAGACGGGCAAACGAATTGGAGTCCCCAGTCAGGGCGTCACTCACAAGGGTATCCATTACCAGGGCAGCCTGCGAGTCGTCTTCCACGGATTTAAGTCTAAAAGTCTGGCTTAAGGTCATACGATCTACACTCATTGTTCCACCTCTCATTTTTTTGTTTTAATTGTCACCAATTATCTTGGATGGGATTTTGATCGGAAATAATTTGTTCACCGTAATTGCGCCAAAGGATATTTAGTCGATCTTTTCGGTTATCTCTAGCTAACTCTTGTCTTATTTAAAAAAATGCGCCGCATTTGACTACCTTTTTAGAGTAGGATAATATTTGGCTAATTTAGACAATATCACTCTTTATTAAGATTAATTTAATCCTACCAATTAAATTAATCTCAGCGAGTCAAATGCAGCACATTCTTAAATACAACTATATGCACATACTACAGTTTCGGCTAGCCGGAGAACCCCTACGATCGGAGTAGGAATTTCCCCCATATGAGGCCGATCCAGAAGTCTCTTATTCAATATATGTGTACAAGTTTGTATTCATAAGGATATATATGATCCGCTGAAGGGAGATATTTGGGGCACTAGCAAAGAGCAAAAACATACATGATAAATGGCTATTTGAGGCAAGCATGGCATCCAAAATCAAAAAACAGCCGATTATCAAAAAAACTCGGAAGAAAGTATTCCGTAAACCCGCGTCGGTTAAGCTATCCGGGGCGGCAGTAGCGCATCAACAGGAAGTTTTCTTCAGGTTAATGCGGCTGATCGCGGATAATGCAGGCGACCTGAAGAAATTATCAAATTCGGTCGCACAAGTAACTGCGGAAGCATTGGGGGATTCGTGCATGATCATGCTTCTTAACACCGACGGAGAAAAAGTCAACGTCGCTGCATTCCATGATATCGATCCGCTTGCCGGCCATCTACTCGAGAAGCTGTTAGAAGCAACTTTGGAATTCCCTCGTGACGCGGGCATGACAGGCAAAGTATTGAGGTCTGGGGAACCGATCTTAATTCCAACAATTCCAAGAAAACAATTGATCGCCGTTACGTTACCTGTATTCGTTGAATATATCAAACGAGTGGGTGTTAAGAGTGTCCTGGTGGATCCCATGATTGGCAGGAACGGAGTCCTGGGGGTCATCAGCCTTGCGCGTCATCGCGGCAGCAAGTCATATACACCTGTAGATCAGGCATTTGTAAAAGAAATCGCCTTCAGGGCCGCCATGGCTATCGAAAACAACCAATTATTTGAATCATTGCGAGCGGAGATGAAGAGACGCATTTCCACCAAGGAGGCTCTCGAAACGAGTGAAGAACATTTTCGTTCGATATTCGAGTCGACCACACTAGGAGCACAAATCCTGGATATGTTTGGAACCATCTTGAGCGCCAATCCCGCTTCTCAAAAAATCCTTGGATATACCGAGGTCGAGTTAATAGGCAGAAATATCCGGGATTTTCTTTTTCAGGACGATATGGAAGTATTCTCGCTCCGTTTCAATGATCTGAAATTGTCTAATATTTCAGGCCAACCGTTCGAATATCGCATTGTCCGAAAGGATGGAAAAATATTCTGGTTAAAAACCACATTTAGCGGAGTTCATCAAGGTGGTAAGAATGGCAGCCTGAGATACGGGGTTGTTTTAAGTGAAAATATCACCGAACAAAAAAAATTGCAATCAGAGATGATTGAGTTGAAGAATCGTTTACATGAGGGCCAGGAGCGGGAGCGCTTAAGCCTGGCCCGTGAGCTTCACGATGGTCCCTTACAAGACCTGCAAAGCGAACGTTTTTTACTCGAAGAATTACGCAAAAAGGCAGGTCCTCCTTTCCGTGAGGAACTGGCACGTGTTAGCCGCGATATCGAAAAAATAATTGACGCTCTGCGCAGCAGCGCTACAGAACTCAGGCCACCTACTCTTTCAAGTTTCGGTTTGGAGGCAGCCATTCGTTCCTATGCCAGAGATTTTCATGAAAAATATCCTAATGTAAAGGTGCATCTCTCTCTGGCCAGCGATGGACAATTATTACCCGAGGAAATGCGGCTTACACTTTTCCGCGTCCTACAACAGTCGTTAACGAATGTGGCTCGCCACTCAAAAGCCACACATGTATGGGTGAATTTTTCCTTCGATGAGGAGGAAGCATCACTCGAAATTCGAGATAACGGAAAAGGTTTCAACGTGCCGTCCAATTGGATCGATTTTGTTCGTAACCACCATTATGGTCTGGCTGGAATGGCCGAGCGAATATCCGATCAAGGAGGAACTTTCGTAGTTAATTCAGAGCCACAAAATTCGACCATCATCCTGGTGACGTTACCCTGGAACGGAAAAGGGGCTGTTATTAAAGCCTTTCAGAAGGAACTTAATTCACCTTAAGTTTGATCGAAAATTGGTTATAAAAGGAATCCTGTCCTTATTCTCTTTCTCTTTGATCGCCTATGCCTAAAATTCGAGTCCTCATCGCTGATGATCATCCAATCGTCCGGCAGGGAATTCGGAAATTGCTAGAGGGCTCCGGAGAGATCACCGTAATC
>Ga0265340_10001023_pt1 | contig 15968 bp, 13 predicted proteins | sample 4CB225metaG_FD_202082 | JGI IMG/M metagenome (GOLD analysis project Ga0265340, IMG submission 202082) | Rhizosphere microbial communities from Carex aquatilis grown in University of Washington, Seatle, WA, United States - 4-CB2-25 metaG | ecosystem: Host-associated > Plants > Roots >...
GATCAAGCACGGCGTACTGAAGCTTTTCCACGTCCATGCTAATGCCGTAGCCGAACACGAACATCATAATGGCTGTCCCGAGCAATGCCAAAGTGGCACGTACCGGATCGCGTTTGAGTTCTAGCGCTTCGCGCTGGCTATAGCTCAATGCCCGGCCCAAGCTGAAGACTCGCCTTCCAGAAGGCGCAGGGGACACTTGACGTGCAACCTTGGCCGGTTCCGTTACGGCAGCCGCACCTGCTTGCTGCAAGTAACTAACAAAAGCTTGTTCCAACGTGACAACGCCACACTTTTGAACCAAGTCAGACGGGACACCAGTGGCAAGGACATGTCCGGCATGCATTAGCGAGATGCGGTCGCAGCGTGCTGCTTCGTTCATGAAGTGCGTTGAGACGAAGATAGTCACACTGTCGTTGCGCGCCAGGTCGATCATCAATTGCCAAAGCCTGTCGCGAGCAATGGGATCAACGCCCGAAGTCGGTTCGTCGAGAATCAGCAATTCCGGCTTATGCACCATCGCGACAGCCATCGATAGGCGCTGCCGAATACCGAGTGGCAAATTGTCGGGCATCGCATTACGCACGTCCGTCAAACCGAAGCGCTCGGCCATCTCCTCCGCCCGCGCTGAGATTTCCGATTCCGGCACTTGAAACAATCGGGCGTGAAGAATCAAATTCTGATGTACAGTCAGTTCCGAATAGAGCGAGAATGACTGCGACATGTACCCTACGCGTCGTCGTGTCGCGATATCCTTTGGATTGACCTCGTGACCCAACAAATATGCGCGACCCTCGCTGGCCATCAGCAAACCGGTCAGCATCTTCATGGTCGTGGACTTGCCGCATCCATTGGAGCCGATGAAACCGAAGATTTCGCCTCGCCGTATGCGGAAGCTGGCGTGATCGACAGCAACGAAGTTGCCGAAGCGCATGGTTAGGTCGGTGGCTTCAATGGCAACTTCAGTCGACTCTTGGTTGACGAACGGGCGAATTATTACTTCCCGGTGACTGCGTCGCTTTTCCTCGGGCAAGAGTGCGATGAACGCCGCATCAAGTGAATCGCAATGGTTGTTGGCGAGTAGCTCAGCCGGTGTACCGGTGGCTAGTACACGGCCAGCGTCCATCGCCACTAGCCAATCGAAACGCTGCGCTTCGTCCATGTAGGAGGTGGCAACGATGACACTCATGCGCACATTCTCGGTTCGAATGTGCTTTACCAGATCCCAGAATTGAGCTCGCGCTAACGGGTCGACACCGGTTGTTGGCTCATCAAGGATCAGTAGGTCGGGATCGTGGATGAGCGCACAGCATAAGCCAAGTTTCTGTCTCATTCCACCGGACAGCTTGCCCGCTGGACGCGAAAGAAAGTCGAGCAGTCCGGTTCTGCGAGTCAGTTCGTCGATGCGTCTGCGCCGCTCGGCAAAGTTGTGGCCAAACAAGCGACCGAAAAACTGAAGGTTCTCTTCTACGGACAACGTTGGATAAAGGTTCTTGCCCAAGCCCTGCGGCATGTAAGCAACATGCCGGCAAATGTTTTCGCGATGGCTTGCACTCGCCATATCGCCGCCCAGCGCATTGACACTTCCCTTCTGCACCGCACGTGCCCCAGCAAGCAGCGATAGTAAGCTTGACTTGCCTACGCCATCGGGTCCCAGAAGGCCGATCATTTTCCGGGCGGGGATGTCCAGCGTGACGCCGTCAAGCGCCACCGTTTTACCGTAGCGAAGACCCACGTCAACTAAGGACGCTACTGGCGCAATGTCAGGTACCGCTAATGCCATTCCGGCACCTTGAGCTCCAATTTCGGCGGCCATTTTGCCTGTGAATCAAGTTTGAGCCAGGCCACACCGGGCAGACCGGTTTTGACCACATCAAGGTGCTTCTGCAAGAGCTCTCGACTAAATTGCGCCTTGACACGAAACATGAGTTTCTGACGCTCGCTGGCAGTTTCGACCGTCTTGGGCGTGAACTGTGCAGTACTTGCAACGTAGGATATTTTCGCTGGAATGACGTATTGAGGCGCCGCGTCGAGCACGACACGCACTTCGCTACCCAACGTCAACTTGCCGACAACAGTCTCGGGCAGAAAGAAGGTCATATAGACATCGCTTAGGTCAACTAGGTTGAGGACCTTCCCGCCGCTAGGCAGAACTTCGCCCGACTGAGCGATGCGATATTGCACGCGGCCATCGCGCGGTGACTTGAGTTGACTGTCCTGGATGTCGGCTTCAACACGCACGACCGTCGCATCGCTTGCTGCCACTGTAGAGCCAGCACCTGTCACCTGTGCTTGTGCCGCCTTGATTTCGGCTTGCGCTGCGACTACCTGAGCCCGCCCCGCGGCAACAGCAGCCGCGGCACCTCGAACACGATCGCGGTCGTCGTCCAATGTCTGAGGTGTGATTGCGCCTGCTTTGGAAAGTCCCTCTGAACGCGCAAAACGCCGCTGTGCGGCATCGAGTTCGCTTTCGCGCTGGTCGACGATTGCCTGAGCAGCGGCGGTATCGCTTTGGCGAGCAGCAACCTGTGCTTGGGCGCCGGCAACCGCTGTAACTGCCTGTCGGGATTGGGCGCGCGCCTCGTCGCGCTGTGCTTCGAGTACGTCAACCTCCATCTGCGCCAAAGGCTGACCCTCTTTCACAAGCTCGCCCTCATTGACCATGATGTTCTTCACTCGCCCTGCGAGCTTAGTTGCAACGTCAATCTCGGTGGCCTCAACGCGGCCGTTTCCGTTGACGAAGCCTGCGCCCAGGCCTGAGGGTTTCAAGGCAATCCAGACTAGTACTGCCCCGGCCACTGCAACGACTGCAACGAGACTCCATACCAACACCGGCTTCAAATTCCTCCTGACGGGTGGAGTAGGCGGTGAGACGGCAGCTGCGCCCGGTAACGGCGGTGTTGAGGGCCGTACTAGTGGCGTAAATGTCGCTGTTGTCACGGTTCAATCCTCTTCATTTGTTACGCCAAGGTCGATAGCTCGACTCGCTGAGCACGCACGTATCAGGTTCTCGACTATGCGCATGACGAAACCGTGACCCGCCTTGCAAATGACTCGATGACCACCATTGATCGTAAAGATTGCGAATAGCGGGCTTCATGGATGACTGGCTCGTCGCTCTGCAATTCGCAAAACGTCAGGCATTCAGATCTGCTCCCGTGCACACCTTGTACCATAAGGACAAATTACGACCGAAAATCGGATTCCGTCGCGCCCGCTCCATGCCAACGCTCAAACCAACCCTGGCTTGTCGCACTTCCAGAGGTACTAATTGGTATTCGTTCTTTCGTCACGCGCACTCCCTACGGTAGCCCCCAAGTGCGCTCGCCATTGCGTGTAGCAATTTGCGGTTCTAGGCACTTCGCGTTTTGCAAATTGCACACCTCTACTTTGCTCCCCGGCAACACTACGCAGATGCGCGATATCGCGATTTCTCGACGTGGCACACATCATGCCACTGGTTTCGCCGCGGACGGGTTCCGTGCGAAAGTGCGGCAGACGTTTGCAGTTACTATTTATCAAATTGGGAGTGCACAATGAGCAAGACTGATATTCAATTGAAGAAGGACATCGAAGAAGAACTCCGTTGGGACCCCAAGGTCAACTCAGCTCAAATTGGCGTAACCGTGGAAGGTGGATCCGTTTCACTGCTCGGGGCGGTTGACACCTACGCGGAGAAGTGGGCTGCCGAGGACGCAATTAAACGCGTTGGCGGCGTTCGCACGGTTGCACAAGATCTTACCGTCAAGATCCAGAGTGCGCACAAGCACAACGATTCTGAAATTGCTGAAGCAGTTCAGAGTGCGCTAAAGTGGAACGTATATGTACCGCCCACTGTTACTGCCAAGGTCCAGCATGGCGCGGTGACGCTCGAAGGGGAAGTTACGTGGAATTATCAACGCGACGCAGCCGCACGAGCAGTTCGTTACTTGACTGGTGTGATTGCCGTTTACAATTCAATCATGCTCAAACCGAACCAGACCTCAGTCGAGCAAGTGAAAGCAACCGTCCTAGCTGCGTTGCAACGGCAAGCGACGACCGATGCAAAGTCGATCCATATCGAGACATCGGGCGGCAAAGTGACCCTCACAGGACATGCCTCATCTTGGCAGTCCATTGAAGACGCAGCAAACGCAGCATGGGCAGCCCCGGGCGTGACCCAAGTAATCGATCAAGTGACGATGTCGATGACGAACTGAAAGCCAAGGACTCGCCGCGGCGTAAAAGGGGACTGACCCTGCGCAGAGCGCCGAAAGCTAGGATAGCTTATCGGACGCCGGGGAATGTTCGGACGTTTTAATCGTGCTGATTGTCTGGGCTCCGGCCCAGGCAATGGCAGTTAAGCGAGTGGCCTCGGCAAGGGACGCAGTGTCGCAGTTTGAACAGTTATCGACTATTGGAGCGGCACACGACTTGCAGTGTCTTACTCACATTGTCCCGCCCGGCACAGTACTAATGCAAGCTTGTCGGGGTTGTGGTGAAGTTGCCCAAACCCGACTTCAAAATAACCCAGCCCGGCCAAACGACACCAACTTCACGAAGTAATTAGATCGCGTACCAAAGACGAGCGAGCGCGCAATGCGAGCACAGACAGAACGAGGTGTTATCCAAGACGCGACTCACAATTGTCGCAACGCTCGGAAGTTGCGCCTTGGCAACGGAAAAGCTCTGGCGACTCTTTCCCTAATCACTTCGATGCATGTGTAAAACCATTGGACACAATTAACGTTGTTTTGGACATTCAGGCGCTAACTCGGCATTTTGGCGCGTTCGCCGCGGTTGATTCACTGACTCTTTCGGTCAACGCCGGCGAGGTCTTTGGCTTGCTTGGTTCCAATGGAGCCGGGAAGACCACTACAATCAAGATGCTAACCACGTTGTTACCACCCTCCTCGGGAGACGCCAGAGTCGCCGGCTACTCCATCGTGACCCAAGCTGTGGAAGTTCGGCGTGCCATTGGTTATGTGCCGCAGTCAGTCTCGGTAGACGGTTCGCTCACCGGCTACGAAAACCTATTGATCTTCGCCAAGCTTTACGATTTGCCGCGTCGTGAGCAAGAGGGTCGTATTCGCGAAGCATTGGCGTTTATGGGCTTGACTGCCGACGGTTCTCGATTGGTGAGCGAATATTCGGGTGGAATGGTCCGTCGCCTCGAGATCGCCCAATCAACGCTTCATCGACCACGAGTGCTTTTCCTCGATGAGCCGACGGTTGGCCTTGACCCCATTGCACGGGATGCGGTTTGGAAACACTTGGTTGATTTGTGCTCAAATTACGGCACAACCCTATTCTTTACCACACACTATCTTGAAGAAGCCGAAAGCCATTGTGATCGCATTGCGATTATGCACCTCGGCAAAGTAGCGGCGCTTGGCACCTGCAAGGAACTTGAGACATCGCTTGGCGATGCTGCCCATACGCTGAATGAGGTTTTCGTGCATTATGCAGGCAGTGCTCTGGATTCTGGTGGCACGTTTCGCGACGTATCTGCCGAACGCGCCACAGCCCAGCGCCTTGGATAGGGTTCAATACGATGACTACCACTTTGACGCATTCTCTGATCGGATTCATCGAGAAGACGTTCGTTATTACGGAGTTCGAAATTCGGAAATTGCGCCATGACTTTACCGAACTCATCACCCGTGCGCTTCAGCCAGCGCTCTGGCTTCTAATATTCGGCCAAGTGTTTTCACGCAGCGGGGTAATGCACACGGGAAGCATCCCCTACCTGGACTTCATTGCGCCCGGCATATTGGCACAGAGTGTCCTCTTCGTTGCTATATTCTACGGCATTAACGTCATTTGGGAACGCGATCTCGGAATTGTGCAAAAGTTTCTAGCCAGCCCGACTCCGCGCGCGTCACTGGTACTGGGCAAAGGCTTTTCCGCCGGCGTCCGTACCCTCTCGCAGGCAATCGTCGTTTACGGTCTCTCGTTGATACTTGGCGTGAAATTGAACTGGAACCCGCTCGCTCTCCTCAACGTATTGCTCATTGTTATCTTGGCGGCTACGTTGTTCTCCACGTTTTCACTGGTAATTGCATGTATTGTGAAGACACGAGAACGCTTCATGGGAGTTGGCCAAGTACTCACCATGCCTCTTTTCTTCGCAAGTAACGCCATTTACCCGACTGCCATTATGCCTGGCTGGCTAAGAGTCGTGTCGCATCTCAATCCGCTGACATATGTCGTAGATGCCTTGCGCCCGTCCATGCTGATCGGCAGCGTAGGTTCCTTTGGTTTAGGTTACGACTACGCCGTCATCCTTTTGTGTACGACAGTCCTGGTCTTGATTGGTGCTCGATTGTATCCCCAACTTGCAACGTAGTGAGCGCTCTACTTCTGCCTCAGCCCACTGAAACCCCAAGAATCCTGCCAATTAAAGCAGTTGCGACCATCGCCAGCGTGCCGCCAATTGTAACTCTCAATGAAGCGCGGCCGAGCGCCGCGCCCCCGAGATGACCACCAAGCGCCCCCAGTGCCGCAAGGCTCACGAGAGACAGTAATGCAATCGCTGGTATGCGCCATGCCGTGGGCGCGATGAGCAGAGCCACAATCGGAACTCCCGCAAAGAGCGCAAAGCTTACTGCCGATATCCAGGCCGCCTGCATTGGTCGAGCCAGTGTCGATTGATCGATTCCAAGCTCATCGCGCATATGCGCTCCCAATCGGTCGTGCGCACTGAGTTGTTCCGCGACCTTCAACGCGAGCTCCCTTTCGAGACCTCGCTTCTCGTAGATCATGGCAAGCTCACTAAGTTCGGCTTGTGGCTGACCTGAAAGTTCCCGTTTTTCGCGCTTGATGTCTGCTTGTTCCGCATCGCGCTGCGAACTCACGGAAACATATTCACCTACTGCCATCGACATCGATCCCGCGACAAGTCCTGCCACACCAGCAACAAGAGTGGCACTGTTCGAAGCCGACGAGGCGGCGACGCCAATCATGAGACTAGCAGTAGACACGATCGCGTCGTCCGACCCGAGCACTGCTGCGCGTAGCCAGTCCGAGCGGCCACTTTTATGCATCTCCCCGTGCAAATCGGGCTTCCTACTTTTTGTTTGAGTTGGGTTCTTGGTCTGAAACGAACGACTCATGATTCGCGCCAGACCTTTCCGTCGAAGTGCCCGCTGCCGGTTAGCGGCGCCACCGCGGGTGCGCCCATCACATCTATCTTCGATGGGTGCCTATCGGCGTGCGAACGAAGTCGCAGAACCGCACCGATAGCCGTAACGAGAACGAAGACATCGCCGATCCATGAGATGATTCGGTGTGAAGGTGCACAATGAAATACGAGATTCGATAGTCGCACGGTAAACCACTCATTGACGGCGACCGCAGTCCCGCTCCGATGCCAAAGCTCGCCAGCGAGCGGTGTTAGGAAGCAGTGTCCCCAAAGCAACTTTGAACCTTGCGAAAAGACCACAAACGAAATCGCATACACCGCGTAGATGCGCGAAACACGTGGCCAACGATGGAAGAAAAGCAATGGAATACCAACGAAATAGGCGACCATGAAGGTAGCGTGAATGGTTTCCACGAACGACGCCGCGACAGCGTACTCCCATGGCATTACCACGCGGCCCCCGACTGTCGACTACATATTGACCAAGCTCAGTGCATCATGATGCGATCTATGCACACCCTGGGCCGTGTCAGTTGTACGACTCGAGTTGAGTGGACTCATAGCGGGGGGCCCTTACGATTTATTGTGGTTGGCACGCGCGCCCGATGCACGCGTTGGTGCATGACTACTGGATACTACTGATGGATCGGCGGCAAATCGCAATATGAAGCAATAGATTCGCAATATGCAAAATGGTCGACGACTCACTCGATCCGAGGCAATCTTTCAAACGCTCGGGACCAATCTCTTGATCGTTCTGCCCGGCTCAAGCACACTCGGTGATGCGCGGGGCGGTCCTGGCACCGGCAAGCCGCTTACCCACGCCGATCTGCTTGCCATCTCGAAAGGCGCCACCGCGGCTCGCTACGCAGCCCCGGTCGACAGAACGGTGGTGCAGGTGGTGCTAGACAATCAAAACTGGCTCACTACGGTTTACGGGTCCACGCCGGACTTCTTTGCCATCCGCGAGTGGACTATCTCGCGTGGCCGTTTCTTCAATGCCAGCGAGTCCGACTCAGGCGCCAAGGTAGGTCTGTGTACTTGGGCGAACTGTCGCAGCTCAGCTATTTGGCGCCGGGAAGCCATTGGGTCAGGTAGTCCGCGTGAAGGCGATGCCTTGCGAGGTGGTCGGCGTACTCGCAAGCAAAGGACAGTCCGCACAAGGTCAAGATCAGGACGATCTGGTGGTTATGCCCTGGGTGACTTTCAAATCCCGCATGATGAGTCAAGACCGCATTCACGTTGGCAGCATCTTGGTATCCGCCGTTTCGCCCGATAAAGTGTCGCACGCGCAGACACAGGTGACCGGCATACTGCGCCAGCAACATCGCCAGGAGGACGCCGAGATCGATGACTTCACAGTGCGAAACCTGGCAGATCTTGCGGCGACTCAGGAAAAGGCTGCCGACGCTCAGACGGGCATGCTGCGTAACGTAGCGGCGGTGTCTCTGCTTGTTGGTGGAATCGGGATCATGAATATCATGCTGGTGTCTGTGACCGAGCGGACACGCGAGATTGGAATCCGCTTGGCCATCGGCGCAAGTGAGAACAAGGTGCTGCTGCAATTCCTCGTCGAGGCCGTCGTTCTTTCAGCAACTGGGGGATTAATCGGTATTGCGCTCGGGATCGGCGGAGCCCTTGCGCTCGCCTCATTCATGGGATGGCCATTCGTGGTCACGCCACTTTGGATTTTCGTCGCTTTTGGGATATCAATGGCGATTGGCGTTATCTTTGGCTATTACCCAGCTCGCAAAGCCGCACGAATGAATCCGATCGATGCTCTGCGATTCGAATGAACAGGCAACAAGGAGCCCATGCTTGTCACCGGTAGTTGTCGCATCCCAAGGTGAGACTTAGTTTCGCGATGCTTCAACGTGACTTTGCCACTAGGGTAGGAACACGACTTCCAGAACTCGCCGTTGCTTGCGTGGACTGTCGCCCGCAATGTCACGGATTGTTTGCTCCTTGCGGGCGATGACGCCATGGGCTTCAAGTCGCCGCTCCAACTCATCGGGCGCGGTGTGCGTCAAGACGGCCAGCGTTGTCAGCGGTGCATTGACTAATCCATTCTGAATCGCAGCTAGGAATTGCGCGCCCGTGCGTGCACCCCAGCTGAAAAAGGAGGCAATCAGAACGATCGCGAATATGCCTACACTGGTTCGGCCACACCCGGACTTTAGGTAGTTCGTGAACGGACGGAAATTCGCCATCACGTGACCGACCACACCGGTCAGGAACAGCCACGAGAGCCACTGGTGCACGCCGCTGATAATCCCGCACTCGATATGAAAGAACATTAGGATACCGGTCGCGGCCATCAGAAAAAATGCCCCAATGGTCAACGAAGTGGCCCATTTTCGCAACGAGGTCATGCTTGAACTCCGTTCTTGCTCGAGAGGTCCAACGCTGGCGCAAGACCAGAGGTCACTGATTCGTTTAGTACGTCAGTATCAGTATGCTCGGTCATGGCCAATTCCATATGTAGATGATGCACATGATCTCGAACAGCGGCGCTAGCGGAGTCGCGAACCTGTGGCTTTTCGTTTCATCGGGGTCACGCTGGCGTATATGCCGCTTGACTTTGGCTGCTGTCTAGTTGCCACTGCACACGCCTTTTCGAAGTGACGCAAGTTCACGGCCTCGAACCTTTCGTCCTCCCATTGATGCCCACAGACTATGCAACTTGATGCAAAGGCGAGGCAATGCAGAGTCTGACCCGCGTATTCGAAGGTTCTCATTCTTGCAGCGGGCGCCGCGGCCCCATGGCACTTTTCACACGACATCAGCATGACGCGCTCCCTCTCGACAACATTGATCGTATGTCACGAAACAGAGGTGGAAGCCCGTGATGTCTTTCGTCGTCTTGAGATCCACATGCGGCTGACAACCTGGTTCGACTTTGCTCGAAACAATGGCCAATCCCTTCGGAATATTCCAGTGGTTGCCCCAATTTGCGGGTGGCGTACCACCCACACTGCGGCACAGACAACCGCGTTGACCGCGAGCTCGAGCCATGGGTCAGGCAGCCTTCCGCAAAATGCGAAAACGCTTTCCACCAGGAATTGGCGACGGTTGCCGGGGAACCTTCCTAGTCCTGCTCCTGCGCCTCTGCCATCCGAATTCATGCCGCGCCGCGAACCGCACGTTTATAACCAATAGCTCCAACCTAATGGCTCTTGTTTTGGCGACGAGGGCATTACGAACTGCCAACGATCTGTAGTCTTCGGCTGTCATTACTCGGGCGTTGCCGGGAACGGCGGTTGGAAGTCGCGCCGATACATTCGCAGCAACGAGAGGAATAGAGCCACTACCAACGGACCCAGCAGCAGACCCACTCCCCCAAATGCGCTCAAGCCGCCAATAAGCGAGAAGAAAACGACAGCCCCGTTCATATGCATTCCCACCCTGATCAGTAGTGGTTTGATCAGGTTATCTACCGTTGCTACGAAAAGTAATCCCCACAGCGCTAGAAATAGTGCTGCATAAGGATGGCCCGTTGCGAAAAGTAACAAGGCCGCCACTAGACATACAGAACCAGCACCGAATGCTGGAATGAACGCAATGAAGAAAGTCATTCCGGTGAAAAATATCGCGTGAGGCACTCGCGCGATGAAGTAGCCGACCAATGCGACCAGTGCTTGCACGCCCGACGTGATGACGGTTGACAAGACTACGGAGTACGAGACTTTCTTGAATTCCGTAAGCAACTCCCGGGTCTGACCGGGCTTCAATGGCGAATACTCGTCTAACCAGCGGACAAACGTAGCACCTTGAAGCAAAAAGAAGTAGAAGGCGATCAGCATCATTGCCGTCTGAAAGAAGAATGCGCCGGTTGCTGAAAGTGTGGCGCCGACCGCTTTGGCCGCGTTAGCCCCCTGAGCGCTCAGCTGTCTTTGGATACTTCTAGCCAGATCGGCTTCACTCTGAACAGGAAGGCGATCAAGCCCATGGCGCGCCAAGCGGCTAAGCGGCGTTGGCAAATGTTCGACCAGCCCAGTCACGCCTTCGCTGCGCACAGTGCTGGAGAGAAACGTCAAACCTTTGCTGCCCTCGGTAATTGCGAAGGCCGAAAATGCCACCATGGGACCGAGCAATAGGAGGATCACACCAACCACAACTAGAGCCGCAGACAAGCCGCCATGGCCACGCAATAGTGTGCTCAATCGCTGATGCATCGGCCATAGCACTCCCGCCAACACGGCCGCCAAAAAGAGAGCGCTGGCAATTGGTCGCATGACAAAGATGAGTAACACGGTCGATGCAATCAGCAAGACAAAGAAGAAACGCCGCGCGGGCAGGCTTTCGCACTTGCGGTTATGGCAAAGCGCGCTTTTCATGTGACGGCTCGAGCGCGAATCGTTTTCGAGTTGCCAGCCACTAGATGGACCTTTGTCCAGCGTTTGCCTAGCTTTAGTAGGTCAAACCAAAGCGCACACGCGAGCCCAGCGGTAATACATAGGATGAGATCGACCGTGTGAAGCGGAGCAAAACGAAATAGTCTTTGCGCGAACGGCAGCAGCAGAACGATGGGCAAGAATGTGGCTGTGCCTCCGAGAACGAACCAAAGAGCAATGTTTGGACTACGCAGGCTCCCAACGATCGTGGCAGTTGAAGAGCGGTTGGCAAGAAGGACCGCCACCACAGCCAGGACGAGCGTGCCGAAAGTAAGGGCTCGAGCCGCCTCTGGCGTGTGACTTTGCTGTGCGAGTAGGAATACTCCAGTGCATACCGCGAGTGTGCTCAGTCCCTGCAGTACGGCGAGGCCCACCGTATCGAGGGAAAACAGGCGGTCATTCGGTCCGCGTGGCGGTCGCTTCATCACGTTCTCCTCGTCTGCTTCAGCTTCGAAGACCAGGGAACACGACGGATCGATAATGAGCTCGAGAAACACAATGTGTGTCGGCAGCAACAGCAGCGGCCAACCCGCGAAGAACACTGGCAGCATCGAAAGTCCAGCGATAGGAACGTGGACCGCAAAGGTGAAAGCAATCGCCTTGCGGATATTGTCATAGATCCTTCGGCCCAACCGAATTGCTGCCACTATGGACGAGAAATCGTCGTCGAGCAGGACCAGGTCAGCTGCCTCTCTGGCTACATCACTGCCGCGACCACCCATCGCAATGCCAATATGCGCGGACTTGAGCGCCGGTGCGTCATTGACGCCGTCGCCCGTCATTGCCACGACTTCTCGATTTGCCTTGAGCGCGTTGACGATGCGAAGTTTCTGTTCGGGGAGAACGCGAGCAAATACTCCGGCTGTTTTCGCCTGCGTCGCAAGATCTTGGTCTGAGAGTTTTTCGAGCTCGGGTCCAGTGATTATGTTCTCGAAGTTAGCGATCCCGGCTTGGCGAGCGATACACTGGGCAGTTTCCGGATAGTCGCCCGTGATCATGATTACACGAATTCCAGCTGTCTGGCATTCGCAAACCGCAGCGGGCACGTCAGGCCTAAGCGGATCTTCGAAGCCAATCAGCCCCATGAATTCGAGCTGGAGATCAGCGTGGTTATCGGGGAGCTTGTCGCTATTCAGGGTTCCTTGCGCAACGCCGAGAACTCGAAGCCCTTTGGAAGCCATGGCCTTGACGTGCAGCGCCATTGCTTTCCGTTCTTCGACGGCCATGTGGCAGAGCTGGGCAATCGCCTCCGGTGCCCCTTTCGATGCAATGGTGAACTCACTATTCTGACTGCGCCGCCATGCTTGACTTACTGCAGAAAGTTCAGGACTGAGCGGGTATGTGCGGATGAGCGACCAATCCGCGTGAAGATGGTCAGTTTTTTCAAGCACCCGCTCACCTGCCGCGTGAAGCGCTTTCTCCATGGGGTCAAAGGGGTCACGTGCACTCGCCAGAATCGCATCCTCCAGCAGCGTGTGAAGTTCCGCGGGCAGTTTCGAGGCTTCAGGTGTGATTACCGTCGATTGGCTCCCGGCAAAGAGGTGCTTGAGAGTCATGCGATTGAGCGTGAGCGTCCCCGTCTTGTCGACGCATAGAACCGTGGTCTTGCCCAACGTCTCTATCGCCGGCATCCGGCGCGTCAGCACTCGGTTGCGCGAGATGCGCCATGCTCCCAGGGCCAGAAAAATCGTCAATATGACTGGGATTTCCTCAGGCAATATTGACATTGCCATTGTGATGCCGGCCAAAAGCCCCTGTTTCCACACTAATGCGCCCCCACCACGAGTAAGCGCGTAGCCAAGAACAACCACAGCGCTCGCTGCGACCCCAACGAGCGCGAACATGCGGACCATTCGCCCGGTGTCCTTCTGAAGCATTGTCGCTTCGGGCTCGATCTGCTGCAACGCTTTGCCGATTTTTCCGATTTCGGAACGGATCCCCGTGCTCACAACTTCTACGATTCCTTGACCGGCAGTAACTAGTGTGCCCGAAAAAAGCGAGAAGCGATCGTCGCCACCTGGGCGCTCAATATTGCGTTCAGCATTTGATGCTGTCTTGCCTACCGGTATGGACTCTCCGGTAAGGAGCGACTCGTCCACCGAAAGGTTGATCCCTTGCCGCAATATTGCGTCGGCTGGGATACGGTCGCCTTCGGCGAGTGAGAGGATGTCACCCCGAACGACTTCTCGACCCGCGATTCGGCGGCGAACTCCTCCTCGGATGACAAGCGCCCGCGGGCTTGACAGGTCTCTCAACGCGTCCAGCGACCGTTCGGTGCGCCGCTCTTGGATGATGGTGATAGCCATAACCACAAATACGAATCCAAGGAGCATTAGGGCATCAGCGGGCTCACCCATGAGCAAGTACAGGCTGCCCGCCGCTATAAGCATCAGAAACATGGGCTCACGAGCAACCTCAAGCACGATGGACAATAGGCTCCGTTTGGTCTTAGTTGGAAGCTCGTTTGGCCCCTCCTGCTGCAGCCGTGTGCAAGCATCGTTCTCACTGAGTCCAAGAAGGCTTCCAAGTTCAAAAACGGTGTTGGTGCCAAGCACACTCTCGTTGGGCGACGCGCCGGGAGTTGGTTTTGTTTCGCTCACGATCTATCTCCTGTCTAACTGCGTATGGCTTGAGAAGACTCCAAGCTGAATACTCGTACCTAAAGTAAAATGGCTCAGGGGGCGACCTTATTACTTAGCCACTGGCGAATTGCGTCGACATCGTCCTTCAGCTCACCGTGGGCTTTCTTGAAGCGACCTTGCACTTCATCCCAGCTGGACTCACCGGCGACTTCGGCTCGATCGAGTTGTCTCTTTGCTTGCTTCCATTGGTCTTGTGCCGCCGCAAGCTTGGCTTTTGCGGAATCCCGTACTTCACCATCAACATCCTCGACTTTAACGGTGAGTTGCTCCAATTCATCGCGGATCTCGCTCAGGTCCGATTTCTTCTTGTCGATGAATTCCTTTCGCCGCGCGTACGAGTAATCTTGCGACGCTTGAGTAGCGACCTTCGCTTGCAGGTTTGCCTTGTTGGCTTGCTCCTGCGCGTTTGCGTGAAGCTTGGACAATGCCGCAGACTCACCATTGGTCGATGTGCAGCCTGTTGCGAAACCGGTAACGAGCAAGCAAGTGAATATGAGTGAGGGGCGTTTCATAATTGTGTCTTCCTTCTCCGTAGCCTCAAAATTCCCAATAGCGTCCAATGCGCGCCGCTGGCCACGGTCGCCGCCGTCAGGTCTGAATGAAAGTCAGCCTGTTTTCTGAGACCTGCGTGAGAAATTCTACCGCCGAAACTTGCCTGAAAGGTGCAAGACACGGACCAGACTCATCTCGGATTCTGCCAATCCCGCTGCCTCACAGGCGTTGGTTGAGGACAAGAAATACACCGAAGATTCCCGTGAAACTTGTGACTTTGGCACTTGGCAACAATGTTTCGCAACTTGCAAAGCGGCGAAGAAGTTTAGTGCATAGTTTCCGTTTCCCTCGGTCTGCTCAGCCAATGCGCTACGCATGCGAGCGAATCATTCCTTCGATTCCACTGCGAATCATCATGATCGCAATTCCGGCCATAAACAGCGAGAAGACTTTCGCAACGGCGCGCATGCCTGCCTTTCCCAGTTTGCGCGTTATTGTTTGTGCTAGAGAGAACACCAGAAATACGAGGGCCATGTTGGCCACTAGTGACACCACGGTCCACCCGTCTTGAAAGTTTCGGATCACGTATGAGGAACCCTGAATGACGAGCGCTGCAGATCTCGACACATTGTGCATCAACACGATTCGAACACTTTGCATTGATGCGGTTCAGAAAGCCAACTCCGGCCATCCCGGGACGCCCATGGCGATGGCACCGGTAATCTACACGCTCTGGCAGAGGTTCTTGAGTTACAATCCCGAAGATCCTATATGGCCCAATCGAGATCGCTTTGTACTTTCGGCTGGACATGCTTCGACTCTGTTATACTCAATGCTTCATCTGGCTGGGGTGAAGGCGGTCGATGCAACATATGAAGTCTTGGGAAGGCTCGCGGTAACCATCGAGGACTTGAAGCGTTTTCGGCAGTTGGATTCGCGCTGCCCTGGCCATCCTGAGTATCGATGGACCTCTGGGGTCGAAACCACGACGGGGCCACTTGGACAGGGGTTCGCGACGAGTGTTGGAATGGCGATCGCCGGCGATTGGTTGGCATCCCGCTACAACAAGCCCGGCTTCACGGTGTTCAATTATCGTATCTACGCCTTGGGCGGTGACGGATGCATGATGGAAGGCGTGTCCAGCGAAGCCGCATCACTTGCGGGACACTTGCATCTATCGAACCTCTGTTGGATTTACGACAGCAATCGAATCACCATCGAAGGTCCGACTGACCTGGCATTTTCTGAAGACGTTGCAGCACGCTTTCTTGCCTATGATTGGAACGTATTGCGTGTGAGTGACGCCAACGATTTAGAACG
>Ga0265340_10001024_pt1 | contig 15948 bp, 20 predicted proteins | sample 4CB225metaG_FD_202082 | JGI IMG/M metagenome (GOLD analysis project Ga0265340, IMG submission 202082) | Rhizosphere microbial communities from Carex aquatilis grown in University of Washington, Seatle, WA, United States - 4-CB2-25 metaG | ecosystem: Host-associated > Plants > Roots >...
ATTTCGGTGAGGTAGCCGAGCAGGGTCGACAGCCGCCGTGGTGCGTACTCGGTCGTGTAGATCGCGACGCCGAGTGCGACCGGCACCGCCATCACCAGCGCCAGCACGCTGGTCAGCACGGTGCCGAAGACCAGCGCGGCGATCCCGAAGCTTGCCGAGCCGACCGATGCCGACCAGGTCTTAGTGGCCCAGAAGCTGGTGGTGTCGGCCCGCAGCGAGGGCACCGCCTTCACCACCAGGAAGACGGCGATCGCTCCGAGTACGACGAAGACCAGCGAGCCGGCGGCCAGCGTGAGACGGCGGAACACCACGTCGCCGCGGCGGCCGGACTGGCTCGCTCGCAGCGACGTGGTGTCGAGCGTCGTTTCCACGGTGCTCATGGTGCCGTATTGACTCCAGCTAGCTGATCGAGGCCACCGCGGCCTTCGCCTTGGTGTCGAGCGACGCGGGCAGTGGCGCGAAACCGAGCGCTGCTGCCTCGCCCTGGCCGGCGCCGACGGCATAGGTCAGGTAGTTCTTCACCAAGGTGCCCTCGCCGCTGTTCTTGTACTTCGAGCAGACCAGGACGTAGGAGACGGTCGAGATCGGATAGCCGGTCATGCTGGTGAACGACAGGCTCCCGGCGAGGTCGTTGCCGGTGCCGGTGATCGAGAAGCCGCTGTTGATCGACTTCGCGACGGTCGCCGGCGAGATCTTGACGAAGCCGCCGCTCGCGCCCTTGATCGCCGCGGTCTGCAGGTTGTCCTGCTGCGCGTAGGTGATCTCGGCGTAGGTGATGCCACCCACCGTGCTCTTCACGCCCTGGGCCACCCCGGACGAGCCGGTGGCGCCGGTGCCGGTCGGCCAGCTGCTGAACTCCTTGTTGACCCCGAGGGTCCACACCGAGGGCGCGGTCGCGGTCAGGAAGCCGGAGAGCACGTCCGTCGTACCGGAGCCGTCAGCCCGGTGGTAGACCGAGATCGGCGTGCTCGGGAGCGTCACGCCCGGGTTGTCGGCGGCGATCTGGGCGTCGTTCCAGGTGGTGATCTTGCCCATGAAGATGCCGGCTACGGTTGCGGCGGACAGGTTCAGCGGCGAGGTCACGCTGGGCAGGTTGTACATGATCGCGACGCCGCCCGAGGTGACCGGGATGGTCAGCGCCGTGCTGCCGCAGGCGGAGTTCGCCTGCGACTGCTCCTGCGAGGTCATGGTCACGTCCGAGCCGGCGAACGGGATCTTGCCCGAGGTGAACTGCTGGATGCCGGCGGTCGATCCGGTGCCGCTGTAGGTGATCTGTGCGCTCGAGTGGGCGGCGTGGTACTTGGTGGCCCACTGCTGCTCGAGCGACTGCTGGAAGGTCGATCCTTGAGGGCTCAGGCTCGTGCTGCTCCCACTGCTTCCCCCACTGCCCCCACCGCAGGCGGCAAGCCCGAGTGCGGCGACCGTGGCGATGCCCGCGGTACGCATGACAAGTGAAACCTTCACGACAACGAAACCTCCGATGCGATCTGGCCCGGTGAGCCCCGAGCCGGTGGCGCGGCCGGCGGGGAGTGCCCGCGGCGACGCTGCTGACGCTATGGAGGAGATTCAACCCTTTGACCGACTTCACATGAACCACAAGTGAACGCCCGCAGGCCAAATGGGAAACGCGCGCTCGTTCCCTGTTGACAAACCTGTGGACAACTGGCCTCTGCGGGCCGATCGCGGGGTACGGCGGGGTGGCCCGGCTGGATGAGGGGCTAGGCCTCGGCCGGCATCGGGGCCCGCTCGCCGGTCACCAGGAAGATCACCCGGCGGGCTACCGACACCGCATGGTCACAGAACCGCTCGTAGTAGCGCCCGCACAGGGTCACGTCGATCGCGGTCTCGATCCCGCCCTGCCAGGACTCGTCCAGGATCGTGGCCAGCAGCCGCCGGTGCAGGTTGTCCATGACGTCGTCGTCGCGCTCGAGCTCGGCGGCCATGGTGAGGTCACGGCCGGCGATCACGCTGGAGCACTTCGCGCAGATCCGCTGGGCGACCTGGCCCATCTCCAGCACGGTGGCCTGCAACTCGGCCGGGATCGCGCTCGATGGGTAGCGTCGCCGGGCGACCTTGGCGATGTGCAGCGCCAGGTCGCCCATCCGCTCGATGTCGGCGACCATCCGAAGGCCGGTGATGATCACCCGGAGGTCACTCGCGACCGGCTGCTGGCGGGCGAGCAGCTCAAGTGCGTTGGATTCGATCCGCTCGTAGAGCTCGTCGATGGCGAGGTCGCCGGTGATCACGGACTCGGCAGCCTGCAGGTCGGCGTCGAGCAGCGCCTGGGTGGCGTGGTTGATCGCGCTGCCGGTCAACCGGGTGATGTCGACGAGCGAACTCGTGATTGCCTCGAGATCCTCGTGATACTGATCGCGCACCGCGCCTCCCGCTCTCGCCGTTCCCACCTTAGTGCGGGTTACCCACCGTGCCGCCCCGGCGGTGAACGGCGAGCAACGGGCGGATGAACGGGTGGGGGCGGGGTTGTGAAAGCTCACCCGGTCACGCCCACCGCGTTCGCCAAGGAGCACGAACCGGGCAGATCGGCTCCTTATCATCGAGATGTGACAGTGGTCGCAGCAATCGTTGGACTGCTGGTGGGGGTCGGCCTGGCTCTGATGATCCGGCCGCTGGCTCGTCGCCGGTCGGTGGAGTCCCCGTTGCCCGCGCCGCGCCCGCCGATCCCGCGCACCGCTCGGGTGCCCGCCGAGACCATGCTCGAGCTGCTGCCCACGGCCGCGGTCCTGCTGGACGCCGACGACGCGGTGCGACTCGCGAACCCGGCCGCGATCCAGCTCGGGGTGGTGCGCGACTCGGTGCTCGACGTGGCCGAGCTGTCCCGGCTGGTCCAGGCCGCCCGCCGCACCGGTCAGCCGCAGACCGTCGAGTTCACTATGGACTTCAACGACTTCCCGCGTCGTACCGTCTCGGTCGGGGCCCGCGCCCAGCGGCTGGAGGGCGGCGAGGTGGCTCTGGTCGTGGACGACCTCACCGAAGCGAAGCGGGTCGAGTCGGTACGACGGGACTTCGTCGCCAACGTCGGGCACGAGATCAAGACCCCGGTCGGCGCGCTGCAGCTGCTCGCCGAGGCCGCGCTCGACGCCCATGACGACCCGGAGGCGGTCCAGCGATTCGTCGGCCGGATGCAGCACGAGGCGCAGCGACTGTCTCGGTTGGTCCAGGAGCTGCTCGACCTGTCGAGGCTCCAGGGCGGCGAGCCGTTGCCGGCGCCCACCGAGGTCTCGGTCGACGCCGTGCTCGACGAGGCGGTCGACCGGGCCAGGCTGGCCGCAGAGGCGCGCGGGATCTCGATCGTGCGCGGCGGCGACGACGGGCTGGTCGTGCTCGGCGAGGAAGGCCAGCTGGTCACCGCGGTGGCCAACCTGCTCTACAACGCGGTGGCCTACAGCCCGGACGGCACCCGGGTCGCGCTCGGCGTACGTCTGCGCGACGACGTCGTCGAGATCACCGTGACCGATCAGGGGGTCGGGATCCCCGAGGACGAGCAGGAGCGGATCTTCGAGCGGTTCTACCGGATCGACCCGGCCCGTTCGCGCGCGACCGGTGGCACCGGACTCGGGCTCGCCATCGTCAAGCACACGGTCGGCAACCACGGCGGCGAGGTCACCGTCTGGAGCCGGCCGGGCAACGGCAGCACCTTCACCATCCGGCTCGTGTCAGGCTCGCAACCGCAGGTTGCGACTCCCGCACTGCTACAGGAGGCATCAAACCCGTGACCCGAATCCTGGTCGTGGAGGACGAAGAGTCGTTCTCCGACGCGCTCGGATACATGCTTCGGCGGGAAGGCTTCGAGGTCGCCATGGCCGCTACCGGGCCGGACGGCATCGAGGAGTTCGATCGCGCCGGCGCCGACTTGGTCCTGCTCGACCTCATGTTGCCGGGACTTTCCGGGCTCGAGGTGTGCCGGCAGCTGCGGCAGCGCTCCGAGGTCCCGGTGATCATGCTCACCGCCAAGGATGCTGAGGTCGACAAGGTCGTCGGGCTCGAGATCGGTGCCGACGACTACGTCACCAAGCCGTTCTCGGCGCGCGAGCTGGTTGCGCGGATCCGCGCGGTGATGCGCCGGCGCGGCACGGAGCCCGACGAGATGGTGTCCTCGGTGCTGGAGTCCGGCCCGGTGCGGATGGATGTCGACCGGCACGTCGTGAGCGTCAACAGTGACACCGTGCCGATGCCGCTCAAGGAGTTCGAGCTGCTCGAGTTCCTGCTGCGCAACGCCGGCCGGGTGCTGACCCGCGGTCAGCTGATCGACCGGATCTGGGGAAGCGACTACGTGGGCGACACCAAGACCCTCGACGTCCACGTCAAGCGGCTGCGCGCGAAGATCGAGCCCTCGCCGTCTTCGCCCCGGCACCTGCTCACCGTCCGCGGACTCGGGTACAAGTTCGAGCCCTGATCGGTCGTAGGCTTGGATCGATGACTGAACCGCTGCCGCCGGATCCGATGTCAGAAGAGAGCGACGTCGGCTGGGGAGACGTCGAGGACCGCCCGACCGGGTGGGGCGACGATGCCGATCGGGACGTCGACATCGACGAGGAAGCCAGCGCGGCAGAATGGGGCAAGGACGACGAGCGCCCCCCGCACTACGACACCCCCTGACCCGCCAAGTTGATCATGGCGAAGAGCGCGTTTTTCGCGCGATTCTTCGCTCGGTTCGCCATGATCAACTTCGCTACTGACGGTTAGGCGACGTCGCGGGTGCAGAAGGCGCAGACGCTTGCAGTCTCCGGGATCGATGACATGCAGTGCGGGCAGTCGGTGGTGGGGGTCGGCTCGTCCGGTGCCGGCTTGTAACGGTCGAGCAGCGCGCCGACCGGTACGACGACGAAGAAGTAGACCACCGCGGCGAGGATCACGAACGCGATGATCGCGTTGAGAAAGTCGCCGTAATAGAAGATCGAGTGGTGGATCGTGAAGGTCAGTGAGCTCAGGCTGGCTTTGCCGGCGATCGCCGAGATGATCGGCGTGAGCAGGTCCTTCGTGAAGGCCGCGATCACAGTGCCGAACGCGGCACCGATGACGACCGCGATCGCCAGATCGACGACATTGCCGCGCAGGATGAACTTCTTGAAACCGGCCACTTCTTCTGCCCCCTAGTCCAGGGAATCGGGTCATGTGCAGGAAGCAGTCTGCCTTACTCGGCTGACCGGTCGGCGGCCCCGACCTCGCTGGATGCGCTTCGGTCAGGCTCCCCGTCGTACCGCGATCGACAACGCGTCACCGGTCGCGGCGCGGGCCAGCGCCGCGGCTTGCCGCTCGGTCACGGCGACGATCAGCAGACCGCCGCCGTCGCCGGATCCTGCGTCGCCGGCTCCGTCGTCATGAGGCGGCACCGCAAGCACCCGAACGTCATGCACGACGACGAAGCTCTCCGGCGCTTCGCCGCTGCCGGGTTGGGGTGCAGCGATGACGTCGACCAGATCGCCGGCATGCACCAGCGCGAGCGCGGCCGCACCGTCCGCCACCCGCACCGGCACGGCGACCGCGTCGGCTAGATCGGCCGCCGCGAGCAGCGCCGGCGACAGGATTCGTACGTCGGTCAGTGGCTCGCCGGCCCGCACCGGTGCAGCGAGCAGCCGGCCGGTGACCGAGGCTGCCGCCGGCAGCGCGTCGCTCGGAACGTCGGCGACCGGCATCGACTCGAGCCTGACATCGCCGCGCACCAACGGTTCGCCGCCGGCTAGGTCGCGGGCCGCGACCCACACCGCGCGGGTCGGGGGCGGTGTGGGCCGGGCCGCGCTCAGACCGGACACGACCGCGACACCGGCCAGCGCGGCGGCGACGAGCCGGCGCCGAATCGCGAGCCGGCGATGCCACCCGCCCCAGCTCGAGACCGCTCGGCTCCGATCCATCGGCCGACGCTAGGAAGCCCGACCGCGTGAGGTGGCCGACGAGCGGTGGCTGTGGATCAGCCGTGTGGGCGAGGCGTCGTGTGGATCGCGCCTACGCGACCTTGCTGCCGCCGCCCTTGGAGTCCGACTTGCCGGCCTTGCCGCCCTTGTCGGCCTTGGCGCCGCCGGAGTCGGTCGACGTGCTCGTGCCGGACTCGGACCCGCCCGAGTCGGAGCCGCCCGACCCCGAGCCGCCGGAGTCGGAGCCGGAGGACGACGAGTCGCCGCCGGTTGCCTTGCTCGGTTCGCTCGACGAGCCGGCGGAGGCCCCGTTGGACTTCCCGGACCGGCTGTCGTTCTTGTAGAAGCCCGAGCCCTTGAAGACCACCCCGACCGGTGAGAAGACCTTGCGCAACCGGCCCTTGCAGCTCGGGCAGACGGTCAACGGGTCGTCGCTGAAGCTCTGGACGGCCTCGAGCCGGTCGCCGCACTCCGTGCAGGCGTACTCGTAGGTCGGCATCTCGCCTCCTCGAACGGCTGGCCCGATCCTGGGTTGGCACTCGCGTGCCCCGACTGCTAATTGTGCCGCGAAACGGTCCGGTTTCCAAACCCCGAGCCTCGGGCCTGCTGCGGCGTACCGCTATCGCGTCGACCGGGAGCGGACGGCGCCGGCGGGCGCTACCACTCCGTCGAGCGCCGCGATTAGGTCGGCGCGGGCGCGGGCGACCCGCGAGCGGATCGTCCCGAGCGGGCACCCGCACACCTCGGCCGCCTCGGCGTAGTCGCAACCCACGATCTGGGTGAGCACGAAGGCGGCCCGGCGGTCCGGGTCGAGGTCTTGGATCAGCAGGTTGAGGTCCACCACCGGCGCCGGGTCGGCCACCTGCGACCGCTGCGGCACGGTAAGCAGATGCATGTCGCGCACCCGCGTACGGCGGTCGAGCTCGGCAGCGCAGGTCCGGCGGGCGATCGTGAGCAGCCAGGTCGAGACCTGTGCGTCGCCGCGGAAGCTCGGCAGCGCGCGGAACGCCCGGAGATAGGTCTCTTGGGTGAGATCGTCGGCGGCCGCTCGGTCGACCAGGTAGGCGCAAAGTCGCCAAACTGGAGCCTGCGTGCGGGCGACCAGCTCGGCGAATGCCTGCTGGTTGCCACGGCCCGCTGCTGCCGCTACACCGGCCAGGCTGTCACCCACCCGCTCAACCGTACGGCCGACGCGGCCGGGGTCCGTCGGCGGGTGTATGGCGGATCGGGATCTGGCCGCCGGGAACTATTCCGGTCCGTCCACGCACTAAAGGAATTGTGAGATGTGAGCAGGCGCGGCTCGCGCTGTCGGCTGCTGCCGACGGCGAGGAGACCGGGGTGTGGCCCGGGCACCTCCGCGAGCATCTCGAGGGCTGCACTGGCTGCCGGGCTTGGGCGAGTCGCTGCGAGCGCGTGACCAGGCGGGCGCGGGTCGGCGGCCCGCTGCCACCTGACGAGCTGACCGACCGGATCGTGCGGGCGGTCGCGGCCGACATCGAGCGCCGCCGGTCGCGGCGTCAGTGGACGCTGGCCGCCGCACTCGTGGCCCTGTCGGGCGTCGTCCAGCTGCTCGTGTCGCTGCCCTTACTGCTCATGGCCGGCCGCCCGCACGGATCGCTTGGTTGGGAGGTGCTGCTCGAGTTCGTGATCGGTTCGAGCTTCTTCGCCGGCGCGCTCGTGTTGCTGTGGCACTCCAGGACCCCGGTCGAGCCGGTCGGCATCCTGACCGTCGCTGATGCGGGGGCGACCGGCTCGACCTCGATGGATCGGGTCGCATGAACGGATCGTGGGTGCTCGCCGATCCGAGCGTGCCGCTCAACGCGCACACGGCGTTCACCGAATGGGAATTCGCTCCGGTGGTGACCGTTGCGGTGGCGCTGTTTGCTGTGCTGTACGCGATCGGCATCTGGCGCGTGCACCGCCGACACCCGTCGAACCCGTGGCCGCTGCTGCGCTCAGTCGCCTACTACGCCGGTCTGCTGGCCGTCGTTATCGCCACGCAGAGCAGTGTCGGGGCGTACGACGACGTGCTGTTCAGCGTGCACATGGTTCAGCACCTGCTGCTCATCATGGTCGCGCCTCCACTGCTCGTCGTCGGTCGTCCGGTAACCCTGCTGCTGCATGCATCGCGCAACCCGCTCCACCGCTGGACGCTTGCGGTCATCCGTTCGCGGATAGTCACCGCGCTGACCTGCCCCCCGGTTGCGGCCGTGATCTATGCCGCGACGATCGTCGGCACCCATCTGACCGGGTTCATGAACGTCACCCTTCACCACGAGAACGTGCATAACGCCGAGCATGTCCTCTACCTGGTGGCGGGCTATCTCTACTTCCTGCCGTTGCTCGGCTCCGAGCCGATCCGCTGGAAGATGTCTTTTCCGTCCCGGTTCCTGCTCCTTGCCCTGAGCATGCCGGTCGACACTTTCGTCGGCGTGGTCCTCTTGCAGGCGAACCACGAGTTGTTTCCGGCGTACGCCGATACCAGCCGCACCTGGGGTCCGAGCCTGCTCAGCGACCTGCATCTGGGCGGCGCGATCATGTGGGTCGGTGGTGACGCCATCATGTTCGTTCTTATTCTTTGCGTGTTCGTCATGTTCTTGCTCGATAAGCAGGCGGCCGGAAGCATGGGCGACTGGCTCGAAGGTGCGAGGGCACAAGCTCTGCGGGACAACGTGGCGTCGGTGGGCGCCACCGCGCCCGTCGCGACACCTCCCCGGCCCGGCCAGACCATCGACGACGACGAACATTTGGCTGCCTACAACGAGTACCTCTCCCGACTCCACTCGCGCGGTGGCTCCGAGCCACGCGACCGAAAGGACTGACGGTGCAGCACATCCTCCGGCGGCGAGGGGGGGCTGCGGCCTTGGCGATCGCGGTGCTCGGCGCCCTTGCCGGCTGCGGCGGCGGCGCGGTGAAGCCACCACCTCCGTCGCTCGGGACGGTCGTCGACTTCGCGGTGCCGGCCGCGATCCGTAACATCCCGCTCACCGAGGCGGACGGGTCGACGACCACGCTCGCGGCGTACCAGGGCAAGGCAGTGATGATCGCGGACTTCCTGACCCTCTGCACCGACATCTGCCCGTTGATCTCGGCCAACGTCGCCGCGATGGCCCGCGCGATCAACGCGGACGGCCAGGGCGGCAAGGTCGCGCTGCTCGAGATCACGGTCGATCCGCAGCGAGATACTCCGGCCCGGATGACGGCGTACCAGAAGCTGTACGGCGGGCCGCTGTCGAACTGGACCCTGCTGACGGCATCGCCGGCCGACCTCGCCACGCTCTGGCACTTCTTCCGGGTGGAATACCAGCGGGTCAAGGAGGAGAAGCCGCCGAGCATCGACTGGCTGACGCACAAGCCGCTGACCTATGACGTCGATCACGCCGATGACCTGATCTTCCTCGGCGCCAACGGCCGCGAGCAGTTCGTCGTGAACGCCGCCCCGGACGTCCAAGGCCATCTGCCCCCGAAAGACCTGGTGAAGTTCCTCAACCCGGACGGTTTGGTCGCGCTCAACAGGCCGAAGCCGGTCGACGACTGGACGGTCAGCCAGGGGCTCTCGGTGATGAGCTGGCTGCTCAACCACAAGCTCGCCGACCCGGCGTGAGGCGGCGGGGGGCGGCGCTGGGCGCCGCCACCGCGCTGATGCTGCTGACCGGCTGCGGGGGTGGCGCGTCGGCCGGGGTCCACCGCCCCTCGGCTGATCGCACGATCACGCTGAGCGCCCGTTCAATGCCCGGCCTCGGCCGCTTCCTCGTGACTGACGGCTGGACGCTCTACATGTACCCCCCGGATCAGCAGCGCCGGGTGAGCTGCACGCGGGTGGAGGAATGCCAGCAGGCCTGGCCGCCGTTATTCGTCGGCGCGGGACACAACGTTTTGGCCGGCCCCGGCGTCAACAAGGCATTGGTCGGAACGATGCCGGGAGATGGTGGCCGAATTGTTACCTACAACCACTGGCCGCTCTACTACTACGTCGGTGACCGGAAGGCGGGCGAGATCAATGGCCAGGGGCAAGGGTTCAACTGGTACGTCATATCGCCCGATGGAGTACCGAACAAAGCGGATTCGGGGTCGTCAACGGGATGACTTCGGGGCAGAATGAACCTGCCCCCCGGTTGCAGAGAGCGGTCAGTGTGATCAACGTTTCGCGCCACGTCCCGCGAGGCGTCCTTGCGGCCGTCGCGGCGGTCGTGGTTCTCGCCGGTGTCGGCGTCGCCGTACTGACCCTCAACGCGTCGGATTCCTCGCATCAGCACCAGAAGATCAAGGCGGCCGGCAAGGGCGAGCTTCCGGTCGCGGTGCTGCACGTCGAGCACCTGCACCACGGCCGCCTGCACTACGCGAAGCCGCTCCGCCTGCTCGTCGTCAACGGGGTTCTCAGCTCGGTCTCGATCCATCAGCCGGGCGAGGGTGCGATCGAGGGCACCTTCAACAAGACCCGCACGCGTTGGCAGAGCAGCGAGCCGTTGGCGCCGTCGCTCAACCTGAGCGCGAACGTGACCTACGTCGACCTGGCGCACAAGACGGTACGGCGGACCGTGCACATCTCAACCCCGGCGGCCAAACAGCACGTCAACGCGCTGCTGTCACCCGGCGGCGGTGACACCGTCGGCGTCGGGTCGCCGATCGTGGTGACCTTCGATCGCGCGATCCCCGACTCGAAACGTGCCGCGGTCGAGGCCGGGTTGACGGTCAAGGCGACGCCGGCCGTCATCGGCGCGTGGCACTGGATGAGCGACCAGGAGGTGCACTGGCGCCCACCGTCGTACTGGAAGCCGGGCACCAAGGTCGAGATCTCGAGCGACCTTCAGGACGTCAACTTCGGGCACGGCGTCTGGGGGGCGGCCGGTCGGCACCACACGTCGTTCAAGATCGGGCCGTCGCACATCAGTGAGGTCGACATCGCGACCCACGAGATGCGCGTCTACGACAACGGCACGCTGATCAAGACCTTCCCGGTCAGCACCGGGCGGGCCAGCCTGCCGACGATGGACGGCGTGCACATCGCGATTGAGAAGTCCGCGGTCGTCCAGATGGACTCAGCCACGGTGGGCATCCCGAAGGGCAATCCGGACTACTACAACGAGACCGTCTACTGGGACGTGCGGATCTCGGACGGCGGTGAGTTCGTTCACGCGGCACCGTGGTCGGTGTCCGAGCAGGGGCATATCAACGTCTCGCACGGTTGTGTGAACCTCAGCCCGACGAACGCGCAGTGGTTCTACAACTGGGCGCTCCGAGGCGACGTGGTGGACGTGTACGCCGGTCCGCGGCCGCCGAGCGCGACCGACCCCGGCACCGCCGACTGGAACATGTCGTGGAAGAAGTGGCTCGCCGGCGGCGCAGCACCGAGTGCGGCCGCGCTGGCGTTGCACCCGCGCCTGCCGCACACCTACGAGCCAGGGTTCGGGCCGAAGAAGCCCACGGCCAAGCACTCCCATCATTCGAAGAAGCACCACGGGAGCAAGAAGGGCACGTCGTCTAGCTGGAACGGCTGAGACCGGCAGGCCGCAGGATCGCGTCGACCCGACGGTCGTGGGTCTCGCTCGGTACGTCGTCGATCAGCTCTTCGTCGTAGACCACCGCGACCACGGTCGCTGATACCTCCGCGAGCGCGCGGTCGTAGTAGCCACGACCCCGGCCGAGCCGGTTGCCCAAGGCATCGACGGCCAGCGCCGGCACCACCACGACATCGGCGTCCGCAACGGCCCCGACGCCGAGCCGAACGCCCGTCGGCTCGCGGATCCCGAGCGGACCGGAGGCGATGGAGTCGGTGCCGGCGTACACCGCCCAGTCGAGTCGATCGCCGTCGATGACCGGCAGCAGGATCCGCACGTTGTGGGTCGTCAGGCGGTCGAGCAACGCGACGGTCGGCGGCTCGGTGCCGAACGACAGGTAGGCCGCGACGGTGCGCAGGTCACGCCACGCGGCCAGACCGTGTACTGCGATGGCCTCCTCGGCGCGGGCTCGGTCACCCGCCGTGATGCCTCGGCGGGCGGCCAGGATCGTTGCCCGAAGGGCGTCCTTGCGGGTCCTCGCCTCACCCGTCACGCGAGCAGTGTGCCGTCACAAACGGTCTGTAAGGCAAGCCCACACCGGTGTCACGCTCGCAGAGAATGTGCACCTGCACCCGACTTCGCCAGCGCGACACTAGGGTTGGGCCATGACCTCCGGCGTGACGAAGGCGGTTGTGACGGTGGCGGGGCTTGGGACCCGGTTCCTGCCTGCCACCAAGGCGACGCCGAAGGAGATGCTGCCCGTCGTCGACAAGCCCGCCATCCAGTACGTCGTCGAGGAGGCGGTGCGGGCCGGACTTGATGACGTGCTGATGGTCACCGGCCGCAACAAGACCCCGATCGAAGATCATTTCGATCGGCATTACGAGCTCGAGGACCGGCTCGAAAGCGACGCCGGCAAGCGGGATCTGCTCGACCAGGTACGCAGCGTCACCGAGCTGGCGACCGTGCACTACGTGCGCCAGGGCTCGGCGCGTGGGCTCGGGCACGCGGTGCTCTGCGCGGCCCAGCACGTCGGGAACCAGCCCTTTGCGGTGCTTCTGGGCGACGACCTGATCGACGAGCGCGATGTGCTGCTCACCCAGATGATCGATGTGCAACGTCGGCTCGGTGGTTGCGTGGTGGCGCTGCTCGAGGTGCCGCGCGAGCAGATCGGCCTTTACGGCTGCGCTGCGGTCGAGGCCACCGATGAGACCGACGTCGTGCGGATCACCGGCCTGGTCGAGAAGCCGAGCCCGGCTGAGGCGCCGAGCAACCTCGCGATCATCGGCCGCTACGTGCTCTCGCCGGAGATCTTCGACGTCATCCGCGACACGAAGCCGGGGCGCGGCAACGAGATCCAGCTCACCGACGCCATCGAGGCGATGACCGGTCGGGTCGGCAACGGTGGGCCGGTGCACGGCGTGATCTTCCGCGGCCGCCGCTACGACACCGGTGACAAGGCGGACTACCTCAAGGCGATCGTCCAGCTCGCGTGCGATCGTGCCGACCTCGGTCCGGCTTTCCGGGAGTGGCTCGGAGAGTTCGTCGCCCAGAGGCTGCCCCTGGGCGATCCGGTCGAGCCGCTGCAACCATGAGCGGTCACGCGTGACGCCGATGAAGTCGGTTGACGAACACCTCGACGAGATCATGGCGGTCGTCAGGCCGCTCGGCGGTCTCGATCTGACCCTGCCCGACGCGCACGGCTGCGTGCTGGTCGAAGACGTCACGTCGACTTTTCCGTTGCCGCCGTTCGATAACTCGGCAATGGACGGGTACGCCGTACGTGCGGTTGACGTCGCCCAGGCTAGCGAGTCGAGCCCGGTGGTGTTGCCGGTCGTCGGTGACGTTGCGGCCGGTAGTACGTCGCCTTACACGGTGCAGCCCGGGTTGTGCGTGCGGATCATGACCGGTGCGCCGATGCCGCCGGGTGCAGACACGGTGGTCCCGCTCGAGGACACCGACGGCGGCCTTGCCCAGGTCGCGATCCGGAGCTCGCCGGCGCCCGGAAGCTGCGTGCGGCTGGCTGGCGAAGATGCGCAGCCGGGCACGTTGGTGCTCGCCGCCGGCACCCATCTCGGCGCGACTCAGCTCGGATTGCTCGCAGCGGTCGGCCGGGACCGGGTCGTGGTCAGGCCGCGGCCCCGGGTGGTGGTGCTCTCGACCGGCAGCGAGCTGGTCGAGCCCGGACAACCGTTGAGCCGCGGCCAGATCCCCGACTCGAACAGCGCGCTGCTCACCGCGGCCGCGCTCGAGGCAGGCGCCATTGCCTACCGGGTCGGGATCGTGCCTGACGACCCGAGGCTGCTGGCCGACACGCTCGAGGATCAACTGATCCGCGCCGATGTGATCGTGACCAGTGGCGGGGTGAGTGTCGGCGCGTACGACGTGGTGAAAGAGGTGCTGAGCCGGGTCGGCACCGTGAAGTTCGACCGGATCGCGATGCAGCCGGGAATGCCGCAGGGCTTCGGCACGATCGGGCCGGAGCAGGTCCCGTTCTTCGGGCTGCCGGGCAACCCGGTGAGTTCCTACGTGTCGTTCGAGGTCTTCGTCCGGCCTGCACTGCGCCGGATGCTCGGCGTGGAGCCGATCTCCCGTCCGGTGATCCGGGCCAGGGTCAGCGAGTCGGTGCGCTCGCCGCTGGGCCGCCGTTCCTACCTTCGCGGCTGGCTGTCGGTGGAGCAGGGCGCCTACACGGTTCGGCCGGTCGGTGGCAGCGGTTCGCACCTGATCGCCTCCCTGGCGGCCTCGAATGCGCTGATCGTGGTGCCGGAGGCATCGACCGAAGTGGAGGCGGGCGCGGCGGTCACGGTGATGATGCTCGAGCGGCGGCAGCAGTGACGTCGCGATGAGCGGCTTCAGCCACATCGACGAGTCCGGGGCGGCCCGGATGGTCGACGTCTCCGGCAAGGACATCAGCATCCGCACCGCCACCGCCCGCGGCGCCGTCGAGGTGTCGGCAGAAGTGGTCGAGCTGCTGCTCAGCCAGGGCCTACCGAAGGGCGATGCACTCGGCGTCGCGCGGATCGCGGGCATCATGGCGGCGAAACGTACGCCGGACCTGATCCCGCTGTGCCATCCGATCGCCTTGCACGGCGTGACGGTGGATCTCGACGTAACCGATCACGGCGTCGCGATCACCGCGACGGTGCGGACTGCCGATCGCACCGGGGTCGAGATGGAGGCGCTGACCGCTGTCACGGTTGCGGGTCTCGCGGTGATCGACATGGTGAAGGGCGTCGATCAGAACGCCCGCATCACCGACGTCGAAGTCGTCGAGAAGACCGGCGGTGTGCACGGCGACTGGCATCGGCCGTCATGACCCGCGCGGATCGGTTGCCGGCCGACGCTCGCGCCCGGGTGATCACGGTTTCCGATCGCTCGCACACCGGTGACCGGCATGACACGTCGGGCCCGTTGCTGTCCGACTTGCTTGCCGAGCTCGGCCTCGCCGTCGCCGAAGTCGTTGTCGTGCCTGACGAAGTCGAGATCATCGAGATCGCGCTGCGCGCGGCGATCAGCGACGGGGTCGATCTGGTCGCGACGACCGGCGGCACCGGCCTGTCACCACGTGACGTCACGCCGGAAGCCACCCGCCGGGTGATCGATCGCGAGGTGCCGGGCCTGGCGGAGGCGCTGCGGCAGTATCGACGCGACGAGCTGCCGACGACGATCCTGTCGCGCGCGGTCGCCGGTCTGGCCGGCTCGACCCTCGTCGTCAACCTGCCCGGATCTCCCGGCGGCGTGAAGGACGGCGTCGCCGTACTTGCCCCCGTCATCGGCCATGCGATCTCGCAGCTTCGCGGCGGCGATCACTAATGATCCGCGGTCGGCGGTGAGCGCTCCGGGGTGGCCCGCGGTGCTGCGCGACGGTGAGGTGACCCTTCGCCCGTTGCGGATGCGGGACAGCTCGGACTGGATCGAGTCACGGCGTCGCAACGTCGAGTGGTTGCGCCAGTGGGAGGCGACCCCGCCGGGCGGCCCGAGCGGGTTCGGGGCGTCGTCGCCGGTCTTCACGACGATGACCCGCCGGTTGCGAGCGGACGCTCGGCGCGGCCTTGCGCTGCCCTTCGTGATCGAGGTCGGGGGAGCGTTCGCCGGACAGGTCAACGTGGCCGGCGTCGTACGAGGCTCGATGGAGTCCGCCCACATCGGGTATTGGATCGACCAGAACTTCGCCGGTCGTGGCGTGATGCCGACCGCGGTCGCACTTGCTGTGGACCACAGCTTCCGGGTGGTCGGGTTGCACCGGATCGAGGTCAACATCCGGCCCGAGAACGTCGCCAGCCAGCGCGTGGTCGAGAAGCTCGGCTTTCGCAGCGAGGGAGTTCGCGAGCGTTTCCTGCACATCGACGGCGACTGGCGGGACCATCTGAGCTACGCCTTGGTGAAAGACGATGTGCCGCAAGGGCTGCTGAATCGCTGGCATGAAGCGCAGCAACGGACGGAACCGACGCTTCGGCCACATCGCGACACACCGGCTTAGGTGCGTGCCCATCGGGCGAACCCTGGTTAGCGTTTCTCTGCGATGGATCCCAACCGTCGGCAGGCCCGATCGTGAGTCCCGTAATCCTGCTGGGACT
>Ga0265340_10001026_pt1 | contig 15919 bp, 13 predicted proteins | sample 4CB225metaG_FD_202082 | JGI IMG/M metagenome (GOLD analysis project Ga0265340, IMG submission 202082) | Rhizosphere microbial communities from Carex aquatilis grown in University of Washington, Seatle, WA, United States - 4-CB2-25 metaG | ecosystem: Host-associated > Plants > Roots >...
GTGGATGCCAAAAAGAAAAATAAACGACAGTATTACATCCCTTCTCGCTTGGTATAAAATCCACCCGAATGGATGGGAATATTAAAAATATTATTATGAATAAAAGAAAATTAAAAATTTCTATTGGAATTCCAGCGTACAATGAAGAAGAAAATATTGGGTCTCTTCTCAATGAGCTATCAAAACAGTTGGAAGATACTTTTATCATAAGTGAGATTATTGTTATTTCGGATCAAAGCACAGATGATACTGATCTGATTGTAAAAGAATTTTCAAAAAAACATACAATTGTAAAACTTTTTAGAAATCATGTACGACTTGGTCAAGCGCTTTCTCAGAATCGTATAATTAGAAAATTTGATAACGATATTCTCGTATTATTAAACGCAGATTTACTTCCTAAAAAAAATACTTTTATTAAAGAATTAATCAAACCACTTAGTAATAATCAAAATGTCGGAATAGTTTCTGCCAAACTTATACCGGTACCTCCTGATACATTTTTTGAACGAGTAATATATTTTAGCGTTCAAATCAAAACCGCAATCTTTGAAAGCTATAAGGATGGAAATAATCTATTCCTCTGCAGGGGTGGTGCACGAGCTTTTTCAAAAAATTTTGTTAAAAAATTTAGATTCCCCAAATTAATAAATGAAGATTCCTATTCGTATCTTACCTGCATTGAGAAAAGATTTACTTTTGTTTACGGGAAAAAAGCTCAAATGTATATAAAGTTACCTATGACCATGCATGATCACTTAAATCAAAGTAAAAGATTTGCAATGAATAAGAAAGAAATGTCTCACTATTTTCTCAAGACTCTTTTGGACGAGCAATACTTCATTCCCAAAATAATAGTAATAAAAGTATTACTGGAATATTTGTTGGCAAATCCATTTTATTACCTTTCTTATATGGTAGTTCTCTTTTTAACAAAAATGATTCCTTTAGAACAAAAATTGTCTCCGACCTGGGAGATGTCACAATCTTCGAAAAATTTAAGTCATGAATAAAAAGATAAATATACTAATACCTAATGCAACTGCTCCCCGAAATATCGGTGATCTTGCCATGTTGGAAGTACTTATAGATTTAATTAAAAAAACGTATCCAAATCCTTATATTATTATCCACAGTTATGAACCTAAACTTCATAAAAAAGATCTTGCAGATGAAATCGATGAGACAATTTACTATTGGTCAGTTTTTGACAAAAGAAATTTTCTCACGCGTTCCAATCGAATGTTACAAGTTATTACCTATTATTTTTTAGAGAAGTATTGTTTTTCATTTTTGTGGCCTGTAAAAAGTAAACTGAGAAAACTTGCTTCCGACTATGAAAATGCCGATGTAATTGTGTTCGTGGGAGGAGGGTATTTTAGGTCAAAAAAAGGGATAACTCAAACGCTTAATTTGCTCATGCAAATTACACACGTCATGTATGCTAAGTTATATAACAATAGCAAAATTATTGCACCTATCAGCTTTGGCCCTACTGCTTCTAAATGGCTAGAATTTATTAATGCAAAAGTAATTTCTGATCTTGATGTTGTTTCAGTACGAGAAAAAGTCTCTTTCAATATATTAAAAAAATATAAAATAAAAAATCTTGTTTTATCTTCAGATCATGCATTATTGTTACAAAACACTCCCAGTCCAAAAGAGAAAAAACAATTAATTGTAGGATTTACCATTAAAAAATGGCTCGATACAAACGGCCAATTTCTATTAGAAAAAGCGTATATTGAAAGCTTAAGCAAATTTTCTCAGGAGACTGGCGCATGGATACAACCAATTATTCAAGTTGATGCGCCTCTATTCGGAGATTATGATTTTAGTATAAGTAAGCATATCTCTAAAAAAATTAAAAAAAATGGTGTGATAGTTCTTCCATCAAAAAAGATTGGTGATGTAAAAGATGCTTTAGAGACCTATTCAAATATCACTTTATTATTAGGGATGAGAGCTCATTCCAATATTCTTTCCGCAGTTGCTGGCACACCATTTGTAGCAATCTCCTACGAATACAAAACAGAAGGTATCGCGAAAGATTTGGACATGGATGATTACGTCATAAAATGTACAGCGGTTAATTCACAAAATCTCTACAAACTACTCATTAAAGCTTATAAAAATAGTACAAAACTTAACAAAACCATTGATGAATCTTTAATAAAAATTAGACAAAGAGAGACCGAAAAATGGAATACTATTTTTCAGTCGTACGCACCATTCTCATGAAAAACTTATTTGCACTATTATTTTTAGGTCTGATCGGAAGTATTCTTTTTTTGGCAACACTGCGTGGAATTGCTGGCAATCCCCCTGCTTCGAGTATTAAAAATAATTTGGATCAGGCAACAAAGCCGTTTGAATTATCTCCTGAACGGGGAAGGTTTTTACTAACTCAGAACTTGTCCGAGTATCATTCTTTTGCCCTTTCACAAGAACAAGGCAATGCTGCTTTACCTGATGTAGGTTACTACAAGGGCAAATACTTCATATTTTTCGCACCGGGGATATCTCTTTTTGCCCTACCTTTTTATAATATTGGATTGCATTATAATCTTTCGCAAGTTTTCTCTTTTTCAATGATTGGTATCTTTTCAGTATTCAATCTTTTGTTTGTTTTCCTTATAGCCAGAAGTATTTTAAAACTGCCTATCTGGGCAGGATTACTTGCGAGTATTATTTATGGTTTTGGATCTGTCGGTTGGTCATATTCGGGAACGCTTTATCAACATCAACCTACAGTCTTTTTCATCATGGCATCATTTTACGCAGTCTGGCAGTATAAAATGCATAGAACATGGGGCTTCCTCTGGGGATTTTTTATCTGGACTAATTACGCGCTCGCGATGTTAATTGACTACCCTAATGCAATACTCATGTTACCGGTAATGATATATTTCCTTCTTGTTTCGATACGGATAAAGAAAACTGAAAATAACTACAAAATATCATTTAGATTTGCAATAATTTTCACTTCACTATTCTTCATTATTATCACAGTTCTGCATGGGTATTATAATTATCAAAATTTTGGCGGCTCGACAAAAGTGAGTGGTGATTTGGTAGGATATCAAACGATAAAAAGACTTAAATTAGATCAAGGAAATCCTGCTCAAAACTTAATAAAAATCGATGAGTTATCAAGAAAGAAAAATCCGGTTAATTCTATAACAGAATATAATCTGGTCAGAGGCGGATATGAACTTTTGATAGCTCCTGACAAAGGAATATTCATCTTTAATCCAATTTTTCTTCTAGGAATCTTAGGAATTATCTATGCGTTTAAGAAGTTAACGCTTGAGAAAAGTATTTTGATGTCACTTGCTGTCACCAATCTTTTTTTCTATTCCTCCTGGGTAGACCCGTGGGGAGGATGGGCGTTTGGGCCACGATATCTCATCCCTTCTATGGCTGTCCTTTCTCTTTTTGTCTCACTGTTATTGGTAGAAGTCAAACATAAATTCCTTATGAGAATACTCACATTTTTCTTTCTCGCATTTTCAGTCGCTGTGTCTCTCTTGGGCGCACTTACTACAAATGCAGTCCCTCCAAGCACTGAAGCGATACCGCTTAAAATCAAAGATGGGTTCATGTTCAATGTTGATTTTTTGACAACTAATAGAAGTAGTAGTTTTGTTTATAATACTTATTTTCATCAGCAAATGAGTCTTATCCAGTATTATGAAATAATTTTTAGTGTGGTGATGGTGATTATTTTTATTGTCCTTTTTATTCTGCCATTATTCTCAAAAAAAGCTCATCACGATATAGCTATTCTGACAAGTGATGGGACTCTCAAAGAAAAAGGAGGTATCTCCCCTGGAAATTAACATTAGTCAAGAGCGGGTAGACAAAATCAAAAAATGGTTTGATACCTTACCGTGGTTTAGCATTGTCCTTCTTGTTGCTCTCTTTCTCAGTTCTTTTGCGATAGAATTTTCATTTCTGAATGGATGGCTTATCGCGTATGGAGACGCGCAGTCACATCTCAATATAGCCAAACGTGTAGTAGATAGCATAACACCCGGGTTTGCGCAATTGGGCGGAATTTGGTTGCCTCTTCCCCATCTTTTGATGATCCCTTTTGTCAAAATTGAAATTCTTTACCGAACCGGACTTGCAGGATCGATTGTTGGAGGAACAGCGTTTATCATTTCATGTCTGTATATTTACAAAATAGTATATTTTGTCAGTAAAAATTATTTAGCTTCCTTCTTATCTTTTTTAGTCTTTGCACTCAACCCCAATATGCTGTATCTGCAAACCACGGCACTCACTGAACCAGTACTTATCTGCTTTTTTATTCTCTCGAGTTATTATATGGTTAGATTTATCGCAATCGCTTTGATTAACAAACAACTCAAAACAATCAATGAAAAGGATGCTCATAGAGAATTTTTGTTTCTAATATCTGCAGCGTTTTTTGGCCTTTGCGCTTCACTTTCTCGTTATGACGGATGGTCATTGGTTATGGTTGAAGCAGTCATTGTCATCATTGTCTATCTACCAGTACGCCAGTATATTACAGTGCTAAAGGAGAAAAAACTAAAAGCACCCTTTATCATTGTCAAAAACAAATTCTCTTTGAACAAAAAAAACTTTGGCAAGATACAGGGAGCACTGATCCTTTTTTCAATCTTAGCATTTATAGGAATCGCCTTCTGGTTTGCCTGGGACGGAATGATATTGGATGATCCATTATATTTTACCGACAGTCCGTACGCTGCTAAAGCCCAACAACTGTCATGGAAAGCGAGAAATGAGTTGCCTGCCGATCATAATATCAATCTCGCTTTTCAGTATTATTTCTTTGACTCCATGTCCAATGTCGGTGTTATTATTTTTGTTATTTTTATTATTGGGACTATTTTTTATCTCAACAAAAATAGAAATCTGTTTGCCTATTTATTTACCTTATTATTTTTTGTACCGTTTATTTTTAATGTTACAACACTTTTTATGGGACAGTCAATTATTTTTATTCCACATATTACTCCATATAATTTTGAATATAAATTATTTAACGTCCGCTATGGCATACTAATGCTACCGGCCGCAGCTATTTTTTACGGATTATTGTTTTATTATTCAAAAAATAAAACAAGATTGCTTCTTATTTTTTTGATCATCTTGCAAATGGGGCTATACCTGAGTAGATACTCTCCTGTCATTGCTCTACAGGACGGACTCACAGGTGTCTCAGCATCCAAAATAACAAGCGCAGATATTTGGATGACCAAAAATTACGATGGAGGTCTCGTATTAATGGATGACTTTGCCAGGTCTATTAACATTATTAAAACAGGTATTCCGATGCAGAATATCATTTATATCGGCAACAAGCCGTACTGGCAGATATCAATGAAAGAACCTGAAAAGTATGCAACCTGGATTGTTGTACAAAAAAATGATGCTGTCTGGACACATATCTACACGCAACCTGCAATGAAGGCAAGGTTATATAAATATTTTAATAAGGATTATACTTCCCCTAATATTTTAATTTTTAAGAGAATGCAGAAGGGCTCAACAAGATAATAAAATAACTTCTAAGTAGTGCTAATAATTTTGTCTCTTGACAAAGAAAAGGGAAATTGTTTATAAATAATTAATGTTACAAATTAGTAACATTAATTACTAGATATTAGGTTCTTTTTTTTATAAATATATACGACCTATAAACAACTATGAATACTTATAAAAAATTACAAATAACAATTCCACTATTGGGCATCGCTTTACTTCTCTTTGTTTCTCCCACATATGCTGCCGCTCCTGACGGCTTGGGTCCTTGGGCGGATACAGTCTTCTCATCACATCAAGGTCTACAAAAAAATGGACTCCCAGTTGCAGCTGCTCGATCTGACCCAACCGCGGCCCTTGGTGTCGCTGAGAATACTCCGGCGGTTGATACAACTTTTTTCTCATTGGGTTTTGGGGGCGATGTCGTTTTAGGATTTGATAATGGGATCAGTACGGGAGCAATGGTTGTTGAGGCTACAAAAGAGCCTGGCTATCCTACTGAAACGGCAAAAATTGAAATGTCCCAAGACGGGACAAATTGGGTAATGGCAGGCAATCTCAGTCAAGGTGGAACTGTTGCTATACCTGAACAGATAGATTGTGCAAAATATGTCAGAATTACTGACACCTCTGTACCTTCCAATTTCCCTGACGATGTCGCTGATGGCTATGATGTTGATGGTGTTGAAGCGACGGGAACAGCTTGTACTTCAGGCCCGACAATCTCACCGACACCAACCCAATCAATAAGCCAATCACCAACCCAAACGCCACCATCAAATCCATCGTCAAATACTGTATCTGGTGGATCCTCGGGAGGCTCATCCGGAGGAGGCTCCTCGTCTTCAAACTCAAATACTTCAACAGCCTGCACATCATCTGGAGTATCAAGCGTGCCAAACATTATCTTAGCAAAAAGACTCAGCTCTACAAGCATCTTTGTCAGCTGGGGGCCAAATGCAGGACTCAACAATTTTATCGTTCAATACGGTTTTCAAAAAGGTAATTGGCAATTTAGTACAAAAGTTTCAGGATTTTCAACAACGATCAATAATCTTCCTGCAAATCAATCTATCTGGATAGAGGTTGCAGCAACAGATAATTGTGCAATCGGCTCATATGGAACAGCTGTGCTTGTTGGAGGGACAGCGGCAACTAATTCTCCGGGTTTCCCAAATACAGGTAGTATTAAATGCTCTAGTAATCCCAAAGTTCCTTGTTTCCCAAATACTGGAAGTATCGGTCTACCAAATACCGGACTTGATCCAAACGGTAATACTATTTTCTCGAATCTCCAAATGGATATAGAGTATATTTTCACTCTTCTCAAAAGCATAACAGTATAATCGACAATCTTAATGATAAAAAATATTTTTTTTAGAAATCATGATTTCTTTAATAAAAAACAGAAGACAAAAAAAATCATTTTTATTCTTCTTATATTCTTGGTATGTGGAAGCAACCCGAAAAGTGCTTTAGCACAAACTGTCACCAATAGCCCAAGCGTTTTATATATTCCATTGATAGGCATTACCTCTGTGCCTGATCCACTGTCGTTACCAAACGGTTCAGGAAGTGTGACCTATAATTACGCGGTTAAAAACTTCCTTCCTGAAGTACCTTTGACTTATGTAAAAGTTGTCGATGACTCATGCAGTCCTGTCAAATTTGTCCAAGGTGACGACAATAGTAATTCCATGCTTGACTATGATGAAACATGGAGATATACCTGTACAACAACCCTTTCCAAAACGACACAGAGCATTGCAACAGCCACCGGCACTGCAAATAATATGACTGCAATACACAAAGCATATGCAACTGTTATTGTCGGTTCAAACACTCAACCACCGCTCGTTAGTGTTGTCAATGTAACAAAAGTCGCCTATCCATTATCTCTCCCGTCCGGAGGTGGTCAGATTACCTACACCTATAGAGTGAATAATCCAGGTGTTGTACCATTAAAAGACGTCATCGTTACTGACGATAAATGTAGTGATATGTCCGGCAGACTCGGAGACACGAATGGCAATAATCTTTTGGACCCAGATGAAGTATGGATTTACACCTGTACGACGACACTTACGCAAACAACGACAAATACAGTACATGTTACTGCATCGGCAAATGGTTTGATTGCGCTCAGCAACGATACTATCACTGTTAATGTTGCTGGTACGAACCCTGTTGCTAAGTCTTCTTTAAATCCAAAATTTCCGACAGCGGGAGGGAATCCCGACGTGGGAGTAAATCCTTTTGTAAAAATTGCTGTATGGACAATCTTATCAGTTATCTTAGTGATACTTCTTATCATCTTCGTTTTAACTCGAAAAAGTAAATTAGAAAATTTTCTCAGAAACTTCAATAAGAAAAATTTCGAAAAAAAACTATGACGAAAAAAACATTACTTCCCTTATTAACTATCGCAGTATTTATTGCAGGACTCGCTGCAGGCGGAACTTATTTTCTCTTGTCACACAAATCAGCTGCTCCTAAAGCTATAACTAGTGCCGTAACAAAAACTGCAATACAAGTAACAGCCGGCAAGCCGGATAAATTATTCGGTTGGAAATTTCCGGTAGCCAAATTTCCATTAACCGGCTCAAATGGTAATCTCATCGCATACTCAAGCATCAGGGATCCTGGAGGTATACCTCAGGGACTACCGGTTCGTCTTCAAATTCCCGTGATTGGCGTCGATTCAGCAATTGAAGACGCAACCATTACTCCTGATGGGAGAATGGATGTACCGGCTGGTTCTGTCAATGTTGCATGGTTTGCCCTTGGACCGCACCCTGGACAAGTGGGAAGCGCCGTCATTGGAGGGCACTATGGAATTGAAAATGGCATACCATTTGTTTTCTATCAATTAAATAAGCTTAAAGTAGGAGACAAAATATATATTATAGATGACAAAAATAATACACTCGCATTTATCGTTCGAAGAATCGCGTCATTTGACCGCAATGCTGATGCAACGACTGTTTTTACCTCTCAAGATGGACTTGCACATCTTAATCTCATCACCTGTGAAGGAGTTTGGAATCAAGTTAATGGTAATTACCCGCAACGGCTCGTTGTATTTACCGATGCTATACCGTCCCAAGGCGCAGTAACTGTTAACAAACAAGCTGCTGTAGTTACAACACCAGAAGCTGCGACAAATATCAATCCAGTGAAGAAACAACAAATAACACAGACACCACCAATCTCTCCAACCCCAACCCAAAATGGTGTAAAACAATCGTCGGCTTCATCTCCAACGCTTATTGCATCAGCACAAAGCCTCTTTGCAACGCCGCTGGATGGAATCATTACTTCTTTTCTTCTTATTGCAATAGCTCTTATGGCCTTTATCATTATCAAACGATAACATCCACAATGTATAGACATGGTAAGTCAAGTGAATAATGACAAAAAAATAACAAATGAAAAACACATATTGTCTTTGGCATGGAAAATAGCAACTGAACCCAAATTATATTGGGAATTAGCTCCGAATCCTTATTCGTCAAAAGCACAACAAATAATCTTAGAGAGATTTCCTAAGGAGAGTATTACAACTATTATTAAAGCAATTATCTTCGCTGAACCGGAAGGTAACTATGACAGAAATTTTAGACTATTAGGAACTGCAGAGCAAGCTGAAGAGCTGCGTAGACAACAAGATGTCTCAAATGAAATAAAAAAACGTCTTGTTCACTATTGTAAAGAACAAAAAAAAGAGTTGAGTCGGCTGCCAAAAGACGTTTTATATAGTATCTTGTCTATAAACATTTTTGAGCTGGCTGATATAAAAATAATTGAAGAAAGATATTCGCAAAATCAAAGACAAAACTTCAAATTTTCAATTATTAATTTTATAGAAGATACCGTTGTAAATAAACCTCCTCCCAAAAAAACATTTCGGAAACGGCCCTTTGTACTTGGAGGTTTTGCTTTACTTTCTCTAATCTTACTATTTCTTGTTACCCAACAACAAGTTCAAAACACCACAACATATCAGACAAAAAAGCAAGTTTTGGCTTCTGAAACTCAGAATAAAAGCGAAGGTTTCCCAATGCGTCTGGAAATCCCAAGTATCAATGTAAATGCTGCAGTAGAATATGTGGGGATTACCCCTAAAGGAGCCATGGATGTACCGATCAATACCGTCGATGTAGGGCTATTTAAATTTGGAGCATATCCGGGGGAAAGTGGTAGTGCTGTTATTGCTGGTCATTATGATAGCGTGACTGGGGCACCTGGAGTATTTGCTAATTTAAATAAACTAAAAAAAGGAGACAATGTGTACATCAGTTACGCCAATGGAATAACTCTTACTTTCGTTGTTCGTGAAAGTCATACGTATGTTCCTGGATATGCAGAAGATGTTTTTAATGGGAAGACAGGCGTTCATCTCAATCTCATAACGTGCGACGGCATGTGGGATGCCGGTAAAAAAAGTTATACCAAACGTCTCGTAGTTTTTACAGATATCACACACTAATACCATTGTTTTTCAAACTTACGTTTGACATTCCAATAAAAGAAGAGCACACTTAAAGCGTTACAGATTAGTAACATTTTATTCTGAAGTCACTATGCCTAAAAGAGTTAAAACATATCCTACTATGAAGAAAAAAATTAAAACATATTCTAGAAGGAAACCAAGAAAACAAAAAAAATATGAGATAAAAAATTCAACAATTCTTCCTCTCATTGCGCTTTTTATAATTCTCTTACTTGTATTGCTTTTCGCTGGCAGGATTCACGTACGGATACCTTTTTTTCCCAATACCGGAGGAGTAAATCTTGCGCTGCATGATGTTGCTCATTCTTCCAGTTACCTCAATACAACAAGCAGTGCAACACAAGTAGTTGATGGTGATCAAAATACCGTTTGGCAAAGTAATCATACAATTCCTGCCTCGGTCACCGTCTCTCTAGCTCAGCCTTACATAATTAATCAAATTGTCTTAAGTCTTCCTATTCTCTGGGGAGCGAGAACTGAGACAGTTCAGGTCTTAGGCAGTTCTGACAATGTTACCTTTACCCAACTAGTCCCTCCAACTTCGTATTCAATTTCTCCAACAGCAACGATTGCTATTCCTCCCGTAATCTATCAGTATATTCGGGTTGTGGTTTCATCAAATTCTCAAACAGACTCTGCACAATTAGGAGAGTTTGAGATCGATGGGACACCACCTCGTACACCGTTTGCTATTCAGTCGGTGGATGTAATGAAGTACTCCAAAGATGCCGTTTGTGGCCCACCTTCTGCTGCTACCATCAATACCATGACTGACAGGATTGCCTCAACAGGCGCAAACTTTATAGCAATTTCAACTCCCTATGATGATCCTGCCTGCGGCTCGGCAATGAATCTTACAAATGCATGGGTTGCCAGTGCTCGAGCAAAAAAACTCCATGTATGGTTTCGACATATGGGGCTTTCCTTTGAAGGAATTTATGATGTTACCAAAACGAAAGATTTAGCGGCGTACACGCAACAAATTGTGAATTATATTTATGCTAATCCAAACCAATTTCAAGACGGAGATATCTTCACACCTACTCCTGAACCTGATTCTGCAGGGATTTATGGAGTTACCTATTGTCCAACCATCTGCCAATTTTCCTCTGCAGCAGAATACAATAGCTGGATACAAAGCACCCAAGCTGCTGTAAAAGCTGCATTTGCCAAATTGGGTAAAAATGTTAAAGTCGGTTACTATGGGCACTCGGGATATATCGTTTGGGGTGAGAACAATCCTGATTGGACCGGTAAGGGATTCTTGACTCAGGCTACTGTTGACTCTATGGACGGAGTAATTGCGATGGATTCGTATCCCGAAACATATGGTAGCAATATAGGCAATTCATTAGATGGCGCTCATGCCAGATGGCCAAATGCTCAACTGGTAATCGGAGAGTGGGGTACGATAAGCGCGACATCAGATGCAGTTAGGGTTCAAGAAGTGAATAATACCATGTCCGCTGTAGAGAGACCATATGTTAACGGCATCAATTATTGGAATCTTGGCCCTTCAGGGAATGAAGGATTACTTGACGCAAATCTTAATCCAATACCCTCATTCCAAGCTGTTACGAACTACTATACGGGACTTTTTTAAGAATTCATTCTGTTTTGCATCTCTTACTGAGCAAAGAGCATACTTTGAGGGATAGGCTGCAGTGGGGTAGAAGGTGAGGACCAACTCAATGTCGCAAGTGCTTGTCCACCATGCTGATAATATTCAATCCTTATACTTGTCTTCGCTCCTGCTGTTAGAGGGATGCTGCCGGAATCTTGACGAGCCGAATGATCGGTCCAGTCATTTATTATCTCTACTCCGTTTACCCATACTCGTATTCCATCATCGGAAATTGTATAAAATGTGTAATTTTCTGAAAAAGCTGGGACTACATAGCCTGTCCAACGGACTGAAAAATCTGTTTGATTTACGGATGGTGAAGGAGGTGAATTTTGCCAAAGAAAATCAATCGTGGGATCAATTCTTGTTAGAACAGATGGTTCGGTCAAAGTAAGATTATCAAAATACTCACCTTGTAAACCATTGCCAAGAGCTAAAAGATGCGCTTTATAGTTAGTCCCGTTTGGAACATGCGGTGTCCCATCATAACTGGTAATAAGCGATAAATCACCACAAGGAGTATTCCAAGCATCCCAGGTCCATGCGAGGTATCCAGAATTATGTTGATCCATCCAGTTAAGAAAAATATTGGAACTTGTTACTCCGCAGATATTACCATTGACACTTTCACCAAATTCTCCTGCCATAAAAGGCATTTGCGCAATAACAGGAGCGTATTCGCTATTATAACAGCTGACCGTATTACAAGGATTCTCGTCAGGATAGACATCAACCATACCTATAAGATTATGTAAAGGATCATTTGGCAAAAAGTTCAAAAATTGCGTCATCGTATTTGCATACTGAATACCGCTTAATCCGATAACATTATTCGCACCAGCACTTCGGATTGTATTGACAAGTGATTGCATTCCGACTACTTGATAAGCTGTATCCGCACAGGTACCACCATCTCTCCAACACTGCCAAGCAGCTTGACTATCAGTATTACCCAAGGGATGCGGCTCTTCCTGAGGATGCAAAATAACCGCCTGATCATTTTTAAACGTATTGGCAACAGATTGCCAAAATGCTGGTGCGTGGTCAGCATCAGGCATATCAGGTTGACCGAGTGCTAGTTGAGTTCCCGGAGCACCCCAATGATAAGAAAGTATTGGATAAATACCATTACTTTCCAACAATTTTGTATAAGCGATAATTGCCTGCTGATAATTAGTACCCGAATACAAGGGATTAACACCATTTATCCCGAGCCAACAGTCTTCATTAAGAAGAATATTTACGGCGTTTATTCCCCACGTTTTCATGGCTTGAATTGAAGCATTATCGTTTGGCCCGTCAAATATTCCGTTTCCCTGAACGCATGCATACTCTGTCCCTGACCTATTTACTCCACGAAGAATGACTTGCTGCCCTTGATCGTTAACCAACATATTTCCGAAAACATGAATTCCGGAAAGGTTTATGATCGGAGGCGTTGGAGTAGGAGTTGCTGAAGGAGTGGCAATAGGACTTGGACTTATTGCTGCACTTGTTGCATAACATGACCACGAGTAGACATTATTTGGAATACCCTGTACCGCAGTTACATTATTTGCTTTATATTGCCATTGGCAGGCGCTTGTCAAAACAATGGCTTGAGAAGAACCGACACAATACCATGCTCCGTTTGCAGTTGTTGCCTGCGATTGATTTCCCAAACTTGCACAATATGCATTCAGATTTAATCCTCCCAAACTTGACTGAGGAGTGGGTGTCGGAGTTACACTTGATTCGTAGCAAGACCATGAATAAGGATTTCCGGGAATATCTTGTTGCGCAGACACATTGTTTATTCTGTATTGCCATTGACAGGCACTGGTCAAAACAATAACAGTTCCGCCATTTCCGCATGTCCACACTTGATTTGTAACAACTGCGTTGGCACCACTACCAAGATTTTGACAATATCCGTCTAAATTTAAACCACCAAGTTTTTGATTTGTAGCAGCAATTGTTTGCGTTGGGAATGCCAACGCTGTGCTCGTTGTAAAAAAAAATAACATAATAGTTATAAAAATAAAATGAAGAATCGTTTTTATATGCATGTACGTTTTACGAGAAGATCTATATAGAATCAACTAACTGATGTGCTCTGAAATTTTAGTTACAGATCTGTAATCCACACTAGATTAAATGATTATTCCGCCCGTGTCAACAGGCTTCTTTGATTTTGTAGATAAATCGAAGTTATTATTGAAAAGCAATTGTGTTATCGAGATTGGGAGATTTGTGAGCCTTCTGCCCCACAAGCTTTTACGGTAACAATGTTGTTCGTATCAACTGTTACGGTGTATCCTGTTTTTGCAGCACTATATGTAGCTCCTGGATCTACAGGGATGCTCTTAAGATATTTTGACAATGCACTTGTGAGGTCCAAGCAGGCAGTTGTTGCGGAATTACATCCTGCTTGTACGATTCCACATGCAGTTGCTGATGTCCCCAATTGCGTTTCTGCCATAGATGTTGATAACCCTGCTGGCAAAGCGCCTTTATTATCAACGATAGATTCATGTATCGCAGTAAGAATTGTTTCAACGTCAGCAGTTCGTCGTGCATCTCTTGCGTCTGCAAGACGCTTTACAGGATTTAGTGCAACGAAGACAGTCACAGCGAGTGCGGCAATAATAACGATAACAATAAGAAGTTCAATGAGTGTAAATCCTTTATGTTTTCTTTTAGAGTAAAAATTCATAGCTCTATATGTTACTTTTTTGTAACATAAAGTCAGTTTATGTGTTTTTCTTATTACTGTCAAGTAGCATTTTACACTCAAATTTCTTGCCAACTAGTAATTGTAATGGTACTTGATCTGGTTACTACAGCTTGAATTGTTCGTTTATATGCTGTCGAGGTTGTCGTAGCAGTAATCGTCCAAACAGTTACATTTTTTGAAACAGTTATCGTGCATGTTCCTTCAGGACGAGTAATCGTACCTCCGGCATAGCTTGCGGAAGCTCTAAATTTGAGAAGCGCATCTTCCATACATCCTTCATCAAAATTAAGATTATTTTCCCCATTAGATAATGCGAGTCCTGATTGTGCTTCTCCAATAGAAAGGAGAACAGCAGATGTTGCTGTTGCCAACGCGACTGCCGAAATTGTGAGAACCATAATAAGAGCGACATACCCTTGTTGTTTTTTCATACTAATTACTTCGTAATTCTGCACTTGATTCTATTGTTACTGATTCGTTGTATTCTTGTCGTTGTCCAGCACTTGGAAAACTTGCAGCTATCGTGAAGACATACTGAATATTTTTTGTTTTGTTATCTGCTGATGTGTAATTAGTAAACGTTAAGCTGGAAATTGTAGTATTCGCCGAATTGAGGTTTATAACAGCCCCTGTTCCTTGTTTCATTCGGATATTTCCAGCAGATAGATCAATAACCGTAGGGTTTGTATTTGCATTAAAAGTGGCAAGCGAGATCGATGTTGCAGAAACCGAATTAATGCCGCTTGCGTTACGAATCTGATAATTTAATTGTTCACTAATGTAGCGCGCATTTGAGAACACTTCCTGCTCCGTTGAGTTTTTCACTCCTGCTTCAATTGTGTTCCAGGCAAAGGGAATAAGAGCAGTCATCATAATTGTCACAATTGCGAGATAAAGAAGGAGTTCTATAAAGGTAAAACCTTTCTGATATAAAATCGTAATCGTTTGTAATTTTATTCTTTTCATTGCTAAAATTTATCCCATGCAAAATCAAACCAATAATCAGTCGTTGCAGAGCCGTTCACTCCGTGTTGGCTAATTGCTTTGCTTGCAGGAGTTGTATACATGGCATTTCCCGACCCTTGCCAAAAAATACTATAAAGATCAAAATTCGCATCTGACATCAGTGCAATCATATCGTCTCCTTGATCTTGTGGAACAATTCGTATCAATTTGAAAACACCTGGAGTAAACCCAGTCGTGCTGATTGTCGTTGCTGCCGCGTCCCATGTGCTCGTTCCAGCTGTATATTTTTTGAATTTAGGTGCAGCAGTGTTATCAGTGTAAACTGCAAGCATGATATCCCCAGCAATTGCTTTCCAATCAATATCAAAACTTCTCTGAATTCCGGTATCTGTTGCCGCCGCAACTATCACTGGTGCAGAAATGGTAGGTATCGTCCCACTAAAAGTAACTTTGTAACAAACAACTGTCGGTGTTGCTGCGGCATCTTTGTCACAGGCTTGGAATTCATTGGCGTTAGGACGAGGTTCAATGTTGAGTGCTCCCATGGTATTTGTTTGGGCTGTAG
>Ga0265340_10001029_pt1 | contig 15913 bp, 12 predicted proteins | sample 4CB225metaG_FD_202082 | JGI IMG/M metagenome (GOLD analysis project Ga0265340, IMG submission 202082) | Rhizosphere microbial communities from Carex aquatilis grown in University of Washington, Seatle, WA, United States - 4-CB2-25 metaG | ecosystem: Host-associated > Plants > Roots >...
GCGAGCGTCCGCCCGATCGCCACTTGCCGCTTTTCCGGTCCGACCAGGTCGCTGGTCAGGCTGAGCGCGATCGGAAATACGCCACCGGCGCCTATGCCAGCCAGAATGCGTGTCGCGAACAACAGCGGGAACGAGGTCGACATTGCGCCCAGGACGTTGGCGAGGCCGAGCAGAACCAGGCAGCCGATCATCAGGCGCACCTTGCCGAACAGGTCGGCGGCGGCTCCGAGCACCGGCTGCACAATCGCAAAGGTGAAGGCGAAGACGGAAGCGAAACTGGCAGCCGTCGCGATCTTGATCGTCAAATCCTCGGCGACATGAGGCAGCACCGGATCGAGCGCTCGGGCCGACAGGCTGGCGGCGAAGGTCGCCAGCGCAATGATATTGAGGGCTGGCGGCAAACGCTGCTCATGCGGCCGCAATCCCGTATGCGGCATCAACCCGCTACATTCTTTTCGAGATTGGTCTGGAGATTTTTGGCGATCGCGTCGAATGCCATCAGCGTCCGCAGCAGGGGTTCGAACTCGCGCAGCGGGACCATGTTGGGTCCGTCCGACGGCGCATGGTCGGGATCGGGATGGGTTTCGATGAAGACGCCGGCGACGCCGACGGCGACCGCGGCGCGCGCCAGCACGGGCACGAATTCGCGTTCGCCGCCCGAGGAGGTGCCCTTGCCTCCGGGCTGCTGCACCGAATGGGTGGCGTCGAAGATCACCGGCGCTCCGGTAGTGCGCGCCAGTATCGGCAGCGCGCGCATGTCCGAAACAAGGGTGTTGTATCCGAACGATACGCCGCGTTCGGTGACCAGCACATTGGGGTTGCCGGCGCCTGTGATCTTGTCGACGACATTGGCCATGTCCCAGGGCGCCAGGAACTGGCCCTTCTTGACGTTGACGACCTTGCCGGTCGCCGCTGCCGCTACCAGGAGATCGGTCTGCCGGCAAAGGAACGCCGGGATCTGCAGGACGTCGACGGCCTGCGCCACCTCGGCGCATTGCGCGGCCTCATGCACGTCAGTCAGCACCGGCAGGCCGAGCGAGGAACGAATCTCGGCGAAAATCGGCAGCGCCTGTTTCAATCCGATGCCGCGCGCGGCGGAAGAGCTGGTGCGGTTGGCCTTGTCGAAGGAGGTCTTGTAGACGAGCCCTACGCCGAGGCGGCTCGCGATCTCCTTCAGCGCCGAGGCCACCTCGAGCGCGTGCGCGCGGCTCTCGAGCTGGCACGGGCCCGCGATGATCGAAATGGGCAAGTCGTTGCCGAATTTAACCGATCCAGCGGCGACGACCGGCGCGGCAGAAATGTTGGCGCTCAATGGCTCTGTCCTGTTTGAGGCGCGACCATGCCGGGCAGCGGCGGGCGGATCAACCCCGATTTGATGCCTCGAATATCAGGGTTGCGTCACGACCGCTGTCCGGCGACACCACAAAATGCCCGTTACTTCACCGTCGAGAAGGCGGTCGGTACCAGCATTTGATTGACGATGTTGCCGACGATCTGGCCGTCTTCCTCGGTCTTGGCGCGAGCCGCAAGCCAATCCGGATCGGTCGCAAAGGCATTCCACTTCTTCTCGCGCTCGGCGAGCGATTCCCACGCCAGGAAATAGGTCAGTTCCTGATTGGATTCGCCGACCAGCGTGGTGAAGAACCCGGATGGCCGGATGCCGTGCTTCTCCCACAGCTTCAGCGTCGTCTGCTCGAAGCGTTTCAACAGCGCCGGCAGCCGCCCCGGCAAACAGCGATAGACACGCATCTCGTAAATCATCGGCTTTGCTCCCTATTCTATTGTTCTTGCGGTAACGGGAGCGATTTGTCGCAATAATCGGCGCACTCGTCAAAGGCTGACGATGCAGGGCGTCTATACCAGCCGCGACTGCACCATCGCGGCCTGAATGAACGATGCGAACAAGGGATGCGGTTCGAACGGACGCGACTTCAGCTCGGGGTGGAATTGCACGCCGATGAACCAGGGATGGTCCTCATACTCGACGATTTCAGGCAAAACGCCATCGGGCGAGAGGCCCGAAAACTTCAGCCCGTGCTGTTCGAGCCGGTCCTTGTAGGCAGTGTTGACCTCGTAGCGGTGGCGGTGGCGCTCCGATATCTCGGTGGCGCCGCCGTAGACCTCCGACACCCGGCTGCCGCGCTTGAGCACCGCGGGATAGGCGCCAAGGCGCATGGTGCCGCCGAGATCGCCGGATTTCGTCCGCTTCTCCAGTTCGTTGCCGCGCAGCCATTCCGTCATCAGGCCGACCAGGGGTTCCGGCGTCGGCCCGAACTCGGTGGAATTGGCGTGCTCGAGGCCGACCAGATTGCGCGCGGCCTCGATCACGGCCATCTGCATGCCGAAGCAGATACCGAAGTAGGGCACGTCGCGCTCGCGCGCGAATTGCGCCGCGCGGATCTTGCCCTCGGCGCCGCGCTGGCCGAATCCACCGGGCACCAGGATCCCGTTGACGTGCTCGAGGAACGGCGCGGGATCTTCGTTCTCGAACACCTCGCTCTCGATCCAGTCGAGATTGACCTTGACCTTGTTGGCGATGCCGCCATGCGACAACGCCTCGATCAGCGACTTATAGGCGTCCTTCATGCCGGTATATTTGCCGACGATGGCGATGGTGACGTCGCCTTCGGGATTGCGGATCCGCTCGTTGATCTCGCTCCAGCGTTGCAGCACCAGCGGAGTTTCGGGCGCGATGCCGAATGCCGCCAGCACCTCGTCGTCCAGTCCGGCGGCGTGATAGGCCTCGGGCACCGCATAGATGTTGTCGACGTCCCGCGCCTCGATGACGGCGCTTTCCCGCACATTGCAGAACAGGCCGAGCTTGCGGCGCTCTTCCTTCGGAATTGGCCGGTCGGTCCGGCACAACAGGATATCCGGCTGGATGCCGATCGAGCGCAGCTCCTTGACCGAGTGCTGGGTCGGCTTTGTCTTGAGTTCGCCGGCGCTCGGGATGAACGGCAACAGCGTCAGATGGATGTAGATAGCGTGTTCGCGCGGCAGGTCGTTCTTGATCTGGCGGATCGCCTCGAAGAACGGCAAGCCCTCGATGTCGCCGACGGTGCCGCCGATCTCGCACAGCACGAAGTCGAACTCGTCATTGCTGTCGAGGATGAAATCCTTGATCGCGTTGGTGACGTGCGGGATCACCTGGATGGTGGCGCCGAGATAATCGCCGCGCCGCTCCTTGGTCAGGATGTCCTGATAGATACGCCCGGTGGTGATGTTGTCGGCCTTGGTGGCGGGGCGCCCCGTGAAGCGCTCGTAATGGCCGAGGTCGAGGTCGGTCTCGGCGCCATCGTCGGTCACGAACACTTCGCCGTGCTGGTACGGCGACATCGTTCCGGGATCGAGATTGAGATAGGGGTCGAGCTTGCGAAGCCGGACCTTGTAGCCACGCGCCTGCAGCAGCGCACCGAGTGCCGCTGAAGCCAGACCCTTGCCGAGCGAAGAAACCACGCCGCCGGTGATGAAGATGTACCGCGCCATGGGACTTAACCTTTAAGGGTACCGGCTCGATTCGCCAAAGCGAATCGCCGGGCGGCCGCGAACATTTTGTTGGGCTGTGGGTGACGGAGAATTTAAAGCGTTATCAGCAACTTGATGGGGATTACGGATGCAGGACGCCAGATGCCATCCTGCATAGCCCCCCTGCTTTATTGCGAACGCGGCGCCTGCGGCCCCGACGGAGCTGGCTGATTCTGCTGCTGCTCGTCCGCTTTCTTCAGCGAATCCAGGATGCCGCCCGAGGTCGGCGGCGCGACCGGCGCTGCGCCACCCGCGGGCTGCGACTGCGAGGTTGGCGTCGCGCCAATAATCGAGCTCGGCTTGCGGTCATAGCTCGCGTACCACGACAGGAAAAGACTGGTGAGGAAGAAGCCGAACGCCAGCACCGCCGTGGTGCGGGTCAGCAGATTCGCCGTACCCCGGCTCGACATAAAGCCGGCGCCGCCGCCGACGCCAAGGCCGCCGCCTTCGGATTTCTGCAACAGCACCGTCGCGATCAGGGTCGCAACGATCATCAGGTGAATTACGATAGCAACAGTCTGCATCTCGACCTTCCGTCACAAACCAAGAGCGCCGGGTCCGGCAGCTTGAGCGGTTTGCAGGGGTTTGAAGTGGCGCGGTGTTACACGATCGGGAGGGGCATTGTCACCCCCAAGGGGACTACCCGGGAACGATCAGCACGGGAGCGTCATGCCCCGCGCCGCCTGACTGTTAATTAGGGGCAACCGCGCGCAATCGCAAGGAAATCGGCAGCTTTCAGGCTGGCGCCGCCGACCAGTGCGCCATTGACGTTGGCAACTGCCATCAATTCCGCGGCGTTGGAGGGTTTTACCGAGCCGCCATAGAGGATGCGGATCCTGGCCCCCTCCCCCTTAAACCGCGCAATCAGGAGTTCCCGGATAAACCCATGAATTTGCTCGACATCCCCGGCGGTCGGGGTCACACCGGTGCCGATCGCCCAGACCGGCTCATAGGCCACCACCAGATTGTCAGAGCGCGAGGCATCCGGCAGCGAGATGTTGAGCTGCCCGCGGCAGATGTCCAGCGTCTGGCCCTGGTCCCGCTGGTGCTGGGTTTCGCCGATGCAAACGATCGCCGTGAGCCCGGCGCGCCAGGCCGCTTCCGCCTTCTGCCGGACTTCCACGTCGGTCTCGCCGTGATCGGCGCGCCGCTCGGAGTGGCCGACGATGATGGCGCTGGCGCCGGCGTCCGCCAGCATTTCAGCGGAAACGTCACCTGTATGGGCGCCCGACGGTTTGGCGTGGCAATCCTGCGCACCGACCCTCAGCGTCTTGAAGCCACGGGCCCTTTCCGCAAAACCCGCAATCAAGGTTGCCGGCGGGCAGACCAGCAGGTCGGCCTTATCAGCGACATCGGAGGCGCCGTTCAGCATGGCCTCGAATTCGGCCAGGGACGATTTGAGGCCGTTCATTTTCCAGTTGCCTGCGATAAGCGGCCGGATGGCATCGGTCATGTCGGAATTCCCTCAGGGGGGTATGTGGGTCACGAATGCGCTAGCAGAGAGCGCCAGCAAGTTCCAGATACCGCAGTTGCGGGCCCTTGAACCGTTAACCGCTTCAATTGGCCCGCCGCGTCATGGTTGCGACGCCGCCGCCGCCACTTTATGATGCTTTCTCAACCCGGTGATGCCCTTTTGCGGAATTCGATCCCGAATTTCCCTTGGGCGCGACCCGGTTCCCTCCTGCAAACAAGTTGGACCCATGCTTCGAGGAATGCGGAAAGCCTCATCAAACTGGCTCGGCAAGACGATTATGGCCGTGGTGATGGGCGTATTGATTATCAGTTTCGGCGTCTGGGGCATCGCCGACATATTCCGAGGCTTCGGGCAATCGACGGTGGCCACGGTCGGCCACACCGAGATCTCCATCAACGAGTTCCGCCAGCTCTATACCGAAAAGCTGCAGCAGATCGGCCGCCAGTTCGGCCGCCCACTGACGGCAGATCAGGCCCGCGCCTTCGGTATCGATCGCCAGGTGCTGCAGCAAACCATCGCAGAAGCCGCCCTCGACGAGGAGGCACGGCGGCTCGGGCTCGGACAGTCCGACGCCGAGACCATGCGCGTGGTTTTCAACGATCCCAATTTCAAGGGCGTCAACGGCAATTTCGACCCGCAGCGCTTCCAGGCCATGATCCGGCAGTTCGGCTTCACCGAGCAGCGCTATATCGCCGACCAGCGCAAGGTCTCGCTGCGGCGTCAGATCGCCGGCACCATTTCCGCCGCACTCGAACCGTCGAAAGCGACGATCGAGGCGCTCAGCCGCTTCCAGAACGAACAGCGAGGAATCGAATACGTCAAACTCGACGCCGCGCAGGCCGGGACCATCGATCCGCCGTCGCCGGAGGCACTGGCCACCTATTTCGACGACCACAAGGCGCAGTTCCGCGCTCCCGAATATCGCAAGATCGCCTTTGTCGCGATTACGCCGGAAGAGGTCGGCAAATGGAGCGAGGTATCGGACGACGATGCCAGGAAACTGTTCGAGCAACGCCGCGACAGGCTCGGAACGCCGGAAAAGCGCGAAGTCTCGCAAATGGTCTTTCCCAATCCGGATGAAGCCGCCGCGGCGCGCAGTCGTATCGCGTCGGGATTGTCGTTCGACGATCTCGCCAAGGAGCGCGGACTCGGTGCAGCCGACGTCGATCTCGGCATGGTCGCGAAATCCGAAATCATCGATCCGGCGGTGGCGGATGCGGCGTTCTCGCTCAACACCGGCGACGTGAGCCAGCCGGTGCAAGGCAAGTTCGGCGTTGCTTTGGTCAAGATCGGCAAGATCGTGCCCGGCGCGCAACCGACCTATGATAGCGTGGCCGCCGGCCTGAAGAAGGAAATCGCCACCGAGCGCGCGCGCACCAAGGTGGCCGAACTGCGCGACAAGATGGAGGACGAACGCGGCGGCGGCGCCAGCGTTACCGAAGCCGCGCAGAAACTGGGCCTTGCCGCCGTCACCATCGACGCCGTCGATCGTTCCGGCCGCCTTCCCAGCGGCCAGCCGACAGCCAACATTCCCGTTGGTCTGGATGTCGTCTCACAAGCGTTCAACAGCGATGTCGGCGTCGACAACGATCCGATCCCGTTCAAGGGCGGCAACGTCTGGTACGACGTTCTCGGCATCACGCCCTCGCGCGAGCGCAACCTCGATGAGGTCAAGGACCAGGTCGAAGCGCGCTGGCATGACGACCAGATCATGAGCAAGCTCAAGACCAAGGCGACCGAGATGGTCCAGAAGCTCGATCAGGGCGGCAAGCTTGCCGACGAGGCCGCGACCGCCGGGGTTAAGGTCGAAACTGCCAGCGGATTCAAGCGCGATGCCTCGCTGCCCGGCGTACCCGCCGGCGTGATCGCGGCGGCGTTCCGTACCGCCAAGGATGGCGTCGGACAGACCGCCGGCACCGCCAACAACGAGTGGATCGTCTTCCGCGTGACCGACGTCACCGTGCCGCCGGTCGACCTTGCCTCGGACGACATCAAGAAACTGAAGGAAAGCGTTCAGCGCAGCCTGACCGACGAACAGGTCGCGCAATACGTCACCAAACTCGAATCCGATATCGGCACGACGATCAATCAAGCCGCCTTCGCGCAGGTGACGGGCGCAAATAACTAACTTTCGAAAGTTCGCGATGGACGACCTCAAATCTATCATCGGAAAAGTCGCCACCGGCGCGACCTTGTCGCGCGACGAGGCGGCATCCGCTTTCAACAGCATGATGTCCGGCGAGGCCACGCCCTCGCAGATGGGCGGGCTGTTGATGGCGTTGCGCGTCCGCGGAGAAACCGTCGACGAGATCACCGGCGCGGTGTCGGCGATGCGTTCCAAGATGCTGCGGGTCACCGCCCCAGCCGACGCCGTCGACGTCGTCGGCACCGGCGGCGACGGCTCGGGCTCGGTCAATGTCTCGACCTGTGCTTCCTTCATCGTCGCGGGCTGCGGCGTTCCCGTCGCCAAGCACGGCAATCGCGCCTTGTCGTCGCGCTCGGGCGCGGCGGATGTGCTGTCGTCGCTCGGCGTCAAGATCGACCTCAGGCCAGAGCAGGTCGGCCGCTGCGTTCAGGAGGCCGGGATCGGCTTCATGTTCGCGCCCTCGCATCATCCGGCCATGAAGAACGTCGGCCCGACCCGGGTCGAATTGGCGACGCGCACAATCTTCAATCTGCTGGGGCCGCTATCCAACCCGGCCGGCGTGACCCTGCAAATGGTCGGGGTGTTTTCAAGGCAATGGGTGCAGCCGCTGGCGCAGGTGCTGAAGAATCTTGGCGCCAAATCGGCCTGGGTGGTGCACGGCTCCGACGGCCTCGATGAAATCACCCTCACCGGCCCGACCTTCGTCGCAGCCCTCGAGAACGGCAATATTCGCACTTTCGAGGTGACGCCGGAGGAAGCCGGGCTTGGCCGCGTTGGCGGCGAGGCGCTGAAGGGCGGCGACGCCGACGCCAACGCGGTTGCACTGCAAAGCGTGCTCGACGGCATGCCGAGCCCTTTCCGTGATGTCGCATTGTTGAACGCGGCGGCAGCCTTGATCGTGGCCGGGCGCGTCACAAATCTCAGAGAAGGCGTTGCGCTCGGCATCAAGTCGCTCGACTCCGGCGCGGCGCTGGAAAAGTTGAAACGTCTGATAGCGGTCTCCAACGACTGACCGCGGGGATCGCGATGTCCGACATCCTGACCAAGATCGAAGCTTACAAACGCGAGGAGATCGCGGCCGCCAAGCGCGCCCATCCGCTTGCGAGCGTCGAAGCGCTGGCGAAGGCCGCACCCGCCCCGCGCGGCTTTGTCGGTGCGATCCGGCGAAAGCTCGCTCAAGGCGAATACGCGCTGATCGCCGAAGTGAAGAAGGCCTCCCCCTCCAAGGGGTTGATCCGCGCCGATTTCGACCCGCCGGCGCTGGCGAAGGCCTATGAAGCCGGAGGTGCCGCCTGCCTCTCGGTGTTGACGGATCAGCCGTCGTTTCAGGGCCACCTCGATTTCATGGTGGCAGCGCGCGCCGCCACCGGACTGCCGGTGCTGCGCAAGGACTTCATTTTCGACACCTACCAGGTGGTCGAGGCGCGCGCCCATGGCGCCGATTGCATCCTGATCATCATGGCGGCGCTCGGCGACGGCGCAGCACGCGATATCGAGGACGCGGCGCTTACCCACGGCATGGACGTGCTGATCGAAATCCATGAACGGGCAGAGCTCGACCGCGCCTTGAAGCTTCGCTCGCCGATGATCGGCATCAACAACCGGAATCTGCGGACGTTCGAGACTTCGCTTGCGACCAGCGAGGCGCTGGCGCCGCTGATCCCAAGGGATCGCCTGATGGTCGGCGAGAGCGGCATCTTTGAACCCGGCGATCTGGCGCGGCTGGCGCATGTCGGCATATCGACGTTCCTCGTCGGCGAAAGCCTGATGCGGCAGGCCGATGTGACGGCGGCGACCCGCGCGCTGCTCAAGCGCAGCGACACGTCGCGCGACACGGGCACGCGCTGATCCATGGCGCGAAAGCCCTCCAAGACAGCGGCCGCCCTCACCCACATCGACGCCAAGGGCGAAGCGCGGATGGTCGATGTTTCCGCCAAACCTGCCACCGAGCGCACCGCGGTTGCAGAAGGCCGCGTCATCATGAGCAAGGCGACGCTGGATCTGATCGTTTCCGGCAATGCCAAGAAAGGCGACGTGCTGGGCACCGCCCGGCTCGCCGGCATCATGGCGGCCAAGCGCACCTCGGATCTGATCCCGCTGTGCCACCCGCTGGCACTGTCGAAGGTCACCTTGGATATTTCGCCCGACAGCAAGCTGCCCGGCTGCATCGTGCGCGCCACCGTGAAGGTCACCGGCCCGACCGGGGTCGAGATGGAAGCGCTGACCGCGGTGTCGGTGGCATGTCTGACGATCTACGACATGGTCAAGGCGGCGGAGCGCGGCATCCGGATCGAAGCCATCCATCTCGTCGAAAAAAAGGGCGGCAAGTCCGGGCACTATCGCGCCGGTGATTGAGCCATAGTGAGCTCCTTCAGGAGCGAACGGCCCTCCCGTTAAATTCCTGTTAACCCAACTTCCTAACCCGACTTCCATTTGCCCGTCGTAGTCATGTGCTGGGTCGGGACATCGCGAAACTGCTCCCGGCATTCGGCTCTGACAACGATCAAGACCAATGACGGCAAACGGTAACGCCTCCTTCAACGTCAAAGCCTCCGTCAGCGACAATCCAATCCGCTGGCTCATCGTCGGCGGGGCGCTCCTGGTCGCGGCCATCGCGATCGGCGCCACGGTCATGGTCGGAAATTTCCGCGAGCGCGCGCTGGACAACAGCAGGCGCGAGCTGGAGAACACGGTGCTTCTGCTCTCGCGCCACTTCGATCAGCAGCTCGATGACTTCGGCGCCGTTCAGAATGATCTGATCGCGTATATGAGATCGGGCGGAATAGACAGCGTCGAGCGTTACAAGCGCAGGATGTCCAGTCCGGAAATCCATCTGATGCTCAGAGACAAGCTGAGCGCGTTGTCCTATGTCGGCGGGGTCAACGTTTTCGATTCCGACGGCGTGCTGATCAACTCGTCGTCGGTCTGGCCTGTTCCGGCGATCAGTGTCGCGGACCGCTCCTACTTCAAGACGTTCAAAGGCGACCCGCAATCGCCGGACATGCTGCTCGAGCCGGTCTACAGCCGGATCACCGGCGTCTGGACCACCGTGATCGCGCGCAAGATCACCGGCCCCCACGGCGAGTTCCTCGGCACCATCGGCAGGGGCATCGAGCCGGCCAATTTCGAGACATTCTTCGCCAGCCTGGCGCTCGGAGACAACGCCGCGGTCGCAATGTTCCATCGCGACGGAACGCTGCTCGCCCGTTATCCGCACATGGATTCGTTGATTGGGCAGAATTTCGCCGACGGTCCATTCTTCCAGAACATCCTTTCGAAATCCGATCACGGAACCGTGCGTACGGTCAGTCCCCTCGATGGAAAAGACCGGCTGGGTGCGGTTCGCGCGCTGAGCGGGTTTCCGATCATCGTAGCGGCGACGACGACGGCTTCGGCCGCGCTCGCCGACTGGCGCGCCCAGATCCGGTTCATGATCGGCGCGGCCGGCCTCGCCATGCTGGTGATCACGATTATGCTGTATCTCGTGGTACGCAAGCTGTCGCATCAGCACCGCCTGTCGGAGCAGCGGCTGCGGCTGGAGAAGCAACGTCTGGATACCGCCGTCAACAACATGACGCAGGGCCTGTTGCTGTTTGCGTCATCGCAGCGGCTCATCGTCTGCAACCAGCGCTATATCGACATGTACGGCCTGTCGGCGAAGGTCGTGAAACCGGGCGCGACTTTCCGCGAGGTCATCGCACATCGCAAGGCCACCGGATCGTTCGTGGGCGACGTCGACCTGTACTGTTCCCGCGTGCTGCGCAATATCAAGATCAGGCAAACCAGCACCATCGAGACCCCCGACGGGCGCTCGATCCAGGTCGTCAACGAACCGCTGGCCGACGGCGGATGGGTCGCGACCCACGAGGATATCACCGAACGCACCCGCGCCGAGCAGCGCATCACCCATTTGGCACATTACGACGCGCTGACCGACCTGCCGAACCGCGCTTTGTTTCACGAACGGCTGAAGACGGAACTGGCGAACATCGCACCTGGCGCGCAATTGGCGGTGCATTACATCGACATCGACGAATTCAAGAGCGTCAACGACTCGCTCGGCCATTTGATCGGCGATGAACTCCTGAAATCGGTGGCGGCGAGCCTGAGCCGATGCGTCGAGGCTTCCGATTTCGTCGCGCGGCTGGGCGGCGACGAGTTCGCCATCGTCCAGACCGCGGTCAAATCCGTCGCCGACGTCACCGATCTCGTCGAACGGGTTTTCGACGCGATCCGGGAGCCCTTCGAATGTCTCGGCCACCAGTTGAGCACGGACGCCAGCATCGGCATCGCGCTGGCCCCCGGGCATGGCGTTGACCTCGACCAGATTCTCAAGAACGCGGATCTGGCGATGTATGCCGCCAAATCGGCCGGCCGGCGGACCTATCGTTTCTTCGAGCCTGAGATGGACGCGCAGGTCAAGGCGCGCCGCAGGCTGGAACTGGATCTGCGTCAAGCGATCGCGGACCAGGCGCTGGAGGTCTATTACCAGCCCTGCGTCAGCCTCGCCGACAACACGATCACCGGCTGCGAAGCGCTGGTGCGCTGGCGACACCCCGAGCGCGGCATGATCTCGCCCGCCGAATTCATTCCGATCGCGGAAGAGACCGGCCTCATCAACGAGCTCGGCGAATGGGTGCTGGAGACCGCCTGCACGGAGGCCACCAAATGGCCCGACGACGTCAGGCTCGCCGTCAACGTTTCGCCGGTGCAGTTTCGCAGCGGCACGCTCGCCCTGAAGATCGTCACCGTACTGGCGCAGTCCGGCCTGCCGGCGAGCCGGCTGGAACTGGAGATCACCGAAGCCGTGCTGATTCGCGACGACGACGCGGCGCTCGCCATTCTGCATCAGCTGCGCGGCATCGGGGTCCGCATAGCGCTCGACGATTTCGGCACCGGTTACTCTTCGCTGAGCTATCTGCAGCGTTTTCCCTTCGACAAGATCAAGATCGACCGCTGCTTCGTCAGCGACATCGCCGAACCGAACGGATCGTCCTGCATCGTGCGGGCGGTGGTGAACATCGCCGCCGAGCGGCACATGACGACCACCGCGGAGGGCGTCGAGACCGAACAGCAGCGGGAATTGCTGCGGGCGCTCGGCTGCTCGGAAATGCAGGGCTATCTGTTCAGCCCGCCGAAACCGGCGGCCGAAATCCGCTCGATGTTCCATGCGCTCCGGGAGCGGAGGGCGGCCATGCCGCCGGGTCCGCGACGCAAGCGCCGACGGCTGCCCTCCACCGCCTGAAGCACGCTAGTTCGGGACCGTCGCCTTGGCTTGCGGCGGACCGTCGGCATTGACCGTGACGCCGCGCAGGAACTTGTAGGCCGCGGCCAGCGCCTTGTCGTCCTTCTCGTCGGGCGGGACGTAGGCCTGCGAGCCCGTCGCCTCCGCGCCTTCGGCGGCAAGATGGCCGCGCATCGACGCCTCGCCCTTCAGCTCGGCACGGTCCTTCAGTTCGTCGGGCACGGTCTGCATCACTTCGATGTCGGGCTTCACGCCCTGCGCCTGGATCGAATGGCCGGACGGGGTAAAGTACCGTGCCGTCGTCAGCGCCAGCGCGCCGTTGCCGCTGCCGAGCGGAATGATGGTCTGCACCGAGCCCTTGCCGAAGGAACGCGTGCCGATCAGGGTCGCACGCTGGTGATCGTGCAGCGCGCCGGCCACGATCTCGGACGCCGAGGCCGCGCCGCCGTTGATCAGGACGACCAGCGGCTTGCCCTTGGTGAGATCGCCACCATGCGCGGTGAAGCGCTGGGTTTCTTCCGGGGTGCGTCCGCGGGTCGAGACCACTTCACCGCGCGACATGAAAGTTGAGGCCACCGAGACGGCCTGATCGAGCAAGCCGCCGGGGTTGTTGCGGAGGTCGACGACATAGCCGGCGAGCTTGTCCTGCGGGATCTGCTTGGCGATATCGGCGATCGCCTTGTGCAAGCCGTCGGTGGTCTGCTCGTTGAACGAGGTGATCCGGATGTAGCCGATGTCGCTGCCGTCGGTGTGGAACGCGACCGGGCGGACCCGGATGATCTCGCGCTTCACCGTGACGTCGAGCGGCTTGTCGACGCCCTTGCGCTCGATCTTGAGGTGGGTCTCGGTATCGACCGGCCCCTTCATCTTGTTGACGGCCTGCTCCAGGGTCAGCCCCTGCACCGCGTCGGCGTCGATCTGGGTGATCAGGTCGCCCGAGAGGATGCCGGCCTTCGACGCGGGCGTGCCGTCCATCGGCGCCACCACCTTGACCAGACCGTTCTCCATCATGACCTCGATGCCGAGCCCACCGAACTCGCCCTGGGTCGTCTCCTGCATGTCCTTCCAGGCCTTCTCATTCATGTAGCGCGAATGCGGGTCCAGCGCGGAGACCATGCCATTGATGGCGCCTTCGACCAGCTTGGGGTCGTCGGGCTTCTCGACATAGTCGGCCCTCACGCGCTCGAACACCTCGCCGAACAGATTGAGCTGCGAATAGGCATCGCCGCCGACGGCGGCCCTGGCGATATTGACCGACAGCGCGCCCTGCGGCGTCGTGACGAGCAAGGTCAGACAGGCGCCTGCCGCCGCACCGAAAAAAAACAGGATATTCTTGCGCATCGTTCGAAGAACCTTCTCGCTTTCAGTTACCGCCCGCCACGGACCGATAGTGGTGCGTCCTGCGCTTGTGCTGAACCCCGGCCGCCCGATTCACAACACCTTTCCGGTATCTTTGAGGCCGTTTTGCCAAGTTGACGGCTTTGTGCCGAAACCACGCTTGGCGCGGGTGCCCAGCCACCAGCCGAACTGCGGCGGTACCGTTCGAAATGGCCCCTCGATGCCAAGTTTCAAGGCAGCATCCAGCGGCCAGTTCGGATTGTAGAGGATTTCGCGCCCGACCGCGATCAGATCGGCCTGGTTGTCCTCCAGGATCTGCTCGGCCTGGTCGCCATGGATGATCAGGCCGACCGCCATGGTCATGATATCGGCATGCCGTCGGACATATTCCGACAGCGGAACCTGGTAGCTGTATTTGAGTTCCTTGCCCAGGATCGGCGCCTGGTCGGTGATGCCGCCGGACGAACAATCGATGACGTCGACGCCTTTGGGCTTGAGGATCTTTGCGAGCCGTACGCTTTGTTCCGGTCCCCATCCGGCATTGTCTTCCACCGACAGCCGCACGAATAGCGGCTTGTCGTCGGGCCATTGCGCGCGCACGGCTTCGGTGATCTCGGTGATGAAGCGCATCCGGTTTTGTTCGGAACCGCCATATTCGTCCGTGCGCTGGTTGGAGCGTTCCGACAGGAACTGGTGCACGAGATAGCCGTGCGCGCCATGCAGCTCGAGCACGTCGAAGCCGGCCTCGCGGGCGCGCCGCGCCGCCTGCCCCCAGGCCTGCACGAGATCCTTCACCTCCCGGCGCTCCAGCGCCTTCGGCACCGGCCATTTTTCGTTATGCGCAATCGCGCTCGGCGCCACCGGCGACCAGGCGTCCCAATCCTCGATCTCAGGGGTTCGTTGCAAGGGCCCGTCGCCTTCCCAGGGACGGTTGGCGCGCGCCTTGCGGCCGGAATGGCCGAGCTGGATCCCGGCGACCGCATTCTGCTGCTTGATGATCTTGACGAGCCGCTTGAGCGGCTCGACGAAGGCGTCGTCCCAGATCCCAAGGTCGCCCACGGTGCCGCAGCCGCGCCGCTCGACCTTGGTCGACTCGACGATCACGAGGCCGGCGCCGCCGGCCGCGAATTTTCCCGCATTCATCAGGTGCCAGTCGGTCGGGAATCCCTTCACCGCGGAATACTGATGCATCGGCGGCACCACGATGCGGTTCTTCAACTCGACGCCCCGGATCGTCAGCGGCGAAAACAGCAGCATTCCCGTCATGATCGATTTCCTCGTGCGGCGTCGGACCGCGTTGTTCCGGTAGCGCCCCCGGTGTTCTTGTGCCGCAACGATATCGCGCAACCGCGCCGCGGCAAAGCCGGAATCCCGCAGGTTTGATGACCAATTTGTCATCGGAGGCCTTCGAGAGGAATCCGTCACACCCGCGCATGCGGGTAGTATCCAGTACGCCGCGGCTTCGGCTCAAGCACTGCGGCCTCTGGAATACTGGATCGTCCGCCGGAGCCTGTCGTCCGGCCGGCCAAAGGCCGGACCGGATGGCGGACGATGACATCCAGAGTGTGATGCGCGGTTGGCTCTTAAAACGGCAATGACGTTTGAATACAGCTTCCCGATCTCGCCGCGGGTCTCGCGCGAAGTTTGGCCTGCTCGTTCCGCCCTCTTCAGTCAGGGCGCAGGGAATGCCGGGCGCCCGATGCGCCCGATAGCCGCGTGTGCAATGGGTGTGGTAGAACGCACACGCGTTGTCAGGTCACACCGGAATCACCCGGCATTCCCCACGCAATGGTTTACGGCTTACTTCGTGCTCTTCCCGGCGATCGGCTTTTTGTCACCGTCACCCGTGAGAAGCTTGCTTCTCACGGGCTTGACGCCAGCACCGAGGCGTCAGAACCACACGACTTCGCCGTCCGCGTCAGCGCCGTTCGTCAAAAGCGCCACTGGCGTCCACCGCATCCCGCTCCGCGTTTCGTGACGTTGCGCAACGCCCCTCCAAAGGAGCGGGACGGCGGGGACAAAAAGGTGATTTGCGGCCGGGGTCAAGAACAAATTCTGAAAATCAGAATATTTTTGCAGAGAGGCAGGCAGGTGTCGAGAAAATAGCCCAGGTGTTCTGTCCCGCCGGGTTTGATTCCTCGATCGCTAATATACCGCGCTGCCCGATCGCGGCGGCGGCGGCGCG
>Ga0265340_10001031_pt1 | contig 15902 bp, 14 predicted proteins | sample 4CB225metaG_FD_202082 | JGI IMG/M metagenome (GOLD analysis project Ga0265340, IMG submission 202082) | Rhizosphere microbial communities from Carex aquatilis grown in University of Washington, Seatle, WA, United States - 4-CB2-25 metaG | ecosystem: Host-associated > Plants > Roots >...
TTCGCGCCGCTTAAGCGCCGTCACATCCGAAATCGTCAGCGAGAGTATGTCGCCGAAAGCGGTCACACCGAGCTTCAGGTTGCGATGATCGCTGTCGATCTCGAATTGTTCGCGGTTGCCGCTGCTGAGAACGCCGAGCAACCGCTCGACCACTTCCGGCGAACTGAGCAGATTGCCGCCGGCCGACAGCCGGCGCCACTGCAGGTCGGTCGCCGGCAGTTTCAACAGCCTTGAAGCACCCTGGTTGAGGTGAACGATCTGGAAGTCGAACGGCTGGCGGTCGGAATCGCGTATCGTCGCGAGCGACAGCACGCCCTCGTCGGTGGTGGAGAAAATCGCATCGAGCAGATTATACTGCGCCGCCCGCTCGTTGACATAGGTGCCGATCAGCGTGCCGCCCCAGCGCGACGAGGTCGGCAGCGCCAGGATGTCGTAGGTCTGGACCAGACCGTCGCGCACGCAATGCGCCACCGCGAGATGGGGACGGCCATTGCGCATCGCGTTGACGGCGGCCTCGCTGAGCGCAGTGGCGCAATCCGGCGATAGCGCGCTCAAGGGGATGTCCCAGCGCTCGTCGCCCAGCCATTTCTGGATGTAGCGGCCGCTACGCGATATTTCGAGAGTGTCGTCATTGTGCCTGAGCAGGGCGATATGATCCGCCAGCCGGCCGAGGCTGCCCAGCATCACGTCCTCGTATCGTGGCAGCCGTTCGCCGGGTCGAAGTGCCGCTTGCCACTTGCGCTGCAGGACGGGAACGTCATCGAACATTTCGGTGTTGAATTTCCCGGATGGTTTCTTCGCGGCAATCATGTGCTTCTTCCCCGCAGCGCAAACGTTCAGCCCGGCTGCATCCAATGCGAGGAGCGGCTTAATGCGTTGTAAAGATTGGCGATCGGTATGGGAAAACCGGCGATTATGACGGTTTAAAGTCGCGCGATGGTTAGTGCGCGTTAGCGACTATGACAGCCGTCTAATGTCTTGAACTAATGCGCGACGACCTCGACCTCGCCGTCGACGCCGTTGACGACGTTGAAGGGACGCTCGTACACCTTGCCCTCGTTCTTGGCGATGGCGCGATACTCGCCCTCGGCCAGGATGACACGGGGGAATGCGCCGATCGATTCCTTGATGACGTCACCGCCCGGCGTGATCACCGACCAGGCCGTGTTCGCCAGCGCCTCGCCGCCCTTGTCGCTGACCAGTTTCAGCGTGATGACGGCGGCGCGATGGGTGATGGTCACGTCGGTCAGCTTGCTGGTCTGAACGCGAATATCGGAGCGCACCACCGAATTGGCGTCGCCGTAGTTGGAAACGATGTAGTAGGTGCCTTCCGGCAGTAGCACGACGTCGCCGGCGGACACGTTCGGCACCAGCGAGGCGCGCTCGCCGACTTCAAACTGGCTGCCCTTATAGATCGCAAACGAGATCTGGTTCTGCGGAATCTTGCTGGTGCCGACGCGGCCCTCGATGCGCAGGCCACCCGCCGGCAGCAGGAAGGATTCGCGGTCGGTCTCGGCCTTCAGCGTCACCGAGCGGACCGAGCTGACCAGTCCGAACGCGACATGAACCACATAGCCGCCTGGCGGCAGGACGATATTGGGCGTCGCCCCGCGGTCCTCGCGGACCAGCTTGAAGGTACCGGTCTCGTCGGGCTTGTCGGCAAACACCCGCCACACCAGTCCGGCGCCGATGACTGGCAGGTCCTTGCCGTAGCGCGCCGTCAGCGACAATACTGCCTGGCCGGGTGCCGCGGCGCCCTGCGGCGCGACCACGGGCGGCACGGCGGCGACGGAAGGTTGCGTCAATGAGGGTTGCGCCAACGAGGGTTGGGTCAACGCCGGGGGCAGGCTTGGAACCGAGGCAGGCCCGGTCGGCGGCGCCAGATTCATCGCCGGCCCCGAGGGCTCCGGAACTGCGGCCGGCGGCACCGGTGGCGGGCGATCGCTGAACATCTGGGCGTGCGCCGGGCCAACGACGGCCGAAATCAGGACGCCCGCCAGCGCAAGCGCCGGCAACAGGCGTCGGCGCCGCCCGAACCGACAGATATCGCCCCATGAAATCATGACGCATGCTTTTCACTGAAAACGCGGCAAATTCAAGCCTGCCGACCCCGTCAGATCCCGGGCCGGGAACCGCCGGCAAGGCCTGGCACTTATTCAAAAGGTCGCGATCCAGTCAGAATCCGTGCCTGCCCCACCCCGAAGCACGGCATAAACCATGCTTGTGTTAGATGCTGGCGGGGCTAAACCGGCGCGATTAGCTTCGCGCCCAGGAGTGACCAGGTGCTGGAAATTTTGATCGGACGCAGCCAGAACGGCGGCGAAGGTCGCGACAAGGTGGGTCTCGGTACCGTCCGGCGGCCGGTGATCGGGCTGGCGCTCGGCGGCGGCGCCGCGCGCGGATTCGCCCATATCGGCATTATCCGCACCCTGATCGCCCATGGCATCGTCCCCAATGTCGTGGTCGGCACCTCGATCGGCGCGGTGGTCGGCGGCGCCTATGCCGCGGGCCATCTCGACACGCTGGAGGAATGGGCGCGCAGCCTGCAGCCGCGCAACATTCTCGGCTATCTCGATATCCGCCTCAACGGCTCGGGCCTGATCGGGGGCGACAAGCTGGCGGCGCAGCTGGAGGCCGCTATCGGCCCGACCCTGATCGAGGATTTGCCGCTGAAATTCGCCACGGTTGCCACCGAAGTCCGCACCGGCCACGAGATCTGGCTGACCCATGGCCGCATGGTCAACGCGATGCGCGCCTCCTATGCGCTGCCCGGGATATTTTCGCCGGTGCTGGTGGGCGACCGCTGGCTGGTCGACGGCGCCCTGGTGAATCCGGTTCCGGTGTCGGCGGCCCGCGCGCTGGGTGCGGAAATCGTAATCGCCGCCAACCTTTCCAGCGATATCTTCACCCATTCCACGACGATCTATTCGCACGGCGCGGCGGTTGACACGCCGGAAGCTGCGGCGGAGCCCGCACCGCCCAAACGCGGCTTCGGCAAATTGTTTTCGGCCGAGCGCACCATGAAGCGCGAGTTCTTCGGCAGCGGCGGACGGCCGGGAATCTCCAGCGTCATGGTCGATGCCTTCAATATCATGCAGGATCGCATCACCCGCGCCCGGCTTGCCGGCGATCCGCCGGACCTGTTGATCTCGCCGCGGGTCGGCCAGATCGGCTGGTTCGATTTCCATCGCGCCAGCGATCTGATCGCGTTCGGCGCACGCGCCGCCGAGCGCGCCATCGACTCCATCCAGGAAGCGATCCACATCCTGGCGCCCGCTTCCGGCCGGCCTGGGCCGGTGGCCGACAGCAAGGCTGGACCAGAGGCCGACCGGGAATCGTGAAATGAGAGTCGGCCGCCTTGGCGCAAGCTCTCGTGGCGTCGCTCAGGCGGTCTTGATGTAGTCGCGCAGCGCTTCCTGCTCCATCTCGTATTCGCCGACGCGCCACTTCACGACGTCGCCGATCGAGATCAGGCCGACCACCCTTTCGCCCTCGATGACCGGCAAATGCCTGAATTTGCCCATCGTCATCATCTCCATGATCGCGGCAACCGTATCGGCCGGCTTGCAGCTGACGACCTTGCGCGTCATCACCGCGCTGACCGGCTCATCCAGCACACCGGCACCGCGTTCACCCAGCACGCGCACGATGTCGCGCTCCGACAGGATGCCTTCGATGCGGCCCTTGCTGATCGCCAATACGGCGCCGATTTTCCGCTCCGCCAGAATCGTGATCGCAGCCGAGAGCTTGGCGTCCGGTTCGACGCTTTGGATCTGGTGGCCTTTGGAATCGAGGATTGCACGTACCGTCATTGTCGTCTCCCTGAAGCCGATCGCGCCCCTGAGCGAGCGCGATCTTTGTTCCTTCGAGTCTTCAATCAACAGTCTGGCGCCGCTTTCGTTGCAGCGCGTTCGGCAAGCACGCGCATAAGCACGCCGGCGGGCTTATGCCCTATCGCCTTGTGACACCAACGATGATGGATGAAATCGCGATGAGCCGCAAGCGACGATCAGCCGCTGTGCGACGCGTCGTGCGATGACGCATCTGCAGCATCGACGGCAGCACGCGGCACCGGATCGAACAGCGAAAACAGCAAGAGCCCCGCGAAAAATCCGCCGATATGCGCCTGCCAGGCGACGCTCGCGCCATCATTGCCGATCGCGATCGATCCGACGCCGAAGATGATGTTGACGCCGAACCAGACGGCGAGAAAACCGAGCACGCGCGGATTGCGCAGCGCCCGCGCCAGCGACAGCGCCGGAACCCTGGCCGCGGCATCGGCGTCGCCGCGGCTGAACGAGAGGAAGCTGCCCTGCACGAAAGCAAAGCGGATCGCGGCCGCCATCGTGCCGGACACCGACGCCGAAGCGCCGATCATCGGCGCCAACGCGTGCTCATGGGTGACGAGATGCGCCAGCGCGCCGGCGGCCGCCGTCACCGCCATGAACAGGAAAAACCTAAGCGCGCCGAAGCGGCGCACCAGCGCGCTGCCGAACGGCAGCAGCCACAGCACGTTGAAGCCGATATGGCTGAGATTGGCGTGCAGCAGCGAGTAGGTCACGAAGGTCCAGACCTTGGCGCCGGCGCCGCCGGGAAAATCGATCGCCAGGAGCGTCGAATCGTAGCGCTTCGGAATGAACCCGAACACGTCGATGGTCCAGTTCTCCCATTCCGGCGGCAGCAGCACCCGCAGATGGATCACCGCCAGCAGCAGGATATAGGCTGTCAACGCCCCCGGCAGCGTCAGCAGCGGCTCGCGCGGCGGTTCCGGCGGGGTGTCCTCTGGCAATTCTGGCGGGGATTCCAAGGGCTCAGGACCTAAAGCGAGCGGCTCACGCGAGCGGTTGCGCCCCATTAGAGCGTTTTCGGGCCAAGTGGAAGCCGGTTCACGTGAAGAAACGCGCCCAGCCGGCAGCGAAGAAAAAGGCCGGGCTCGCGCCCGGCCTTTCCAATTTGCACGACGATCGCGGGATGGCGGAAATCACCCCTTGGCCAGCGGAACTGCGACGAACCGGGTCGCGTCGGCGGACTTCACCTGCAGCAGCACGCTGTGCTTGCCGTTGGAGCCGGCATCGCTCAGCGCGGAGCGCACATCGCCGACATTGGCGACCGGCTTGCCGCCGACATTGAGAATCACGTCGCCGGTCTTGACGCCATGCTCCGCGGCCGGACCGTCCGGCTCGACCGACGTCACCACGACACCCTTTTCGCCGGCGCCCTGGACTTCGCTTGCGGGCGCGAGGCTGAGCCCGAGATGCGGGGTGCCCGCCGTCTCCTTCGCCGGCTGCTCGCCGCCGGCATTGACCTGACGGTCGTTCGGCATTTCGCCAAGGGTCAGGGTCAGCGTCCTGGATTCGCCCTTATGCAGAACGTCGAGCTTCACGGAGGTGCCCGGCGCCATCGTGCTGATGGTGCGCGCCAGATCGCGCGAGTCCTTCACGTCGGTGCCATTGACCGAGGTGATGACGTCGCCCGCCTCGATACCCGCCTTGGCGGCCGGGCTGCTTCCCTGCGGATTGTCCACCATGGCACCTTTCGCCTGCTTCAGGCCGAGGCTTTCGGCGATGTCGGCCGTCACCGGCTGCACCTGGACGCCGAGCCAGCCACGCGTGATGTAGCCCTTGTCCTTGAGCTGGTTGACGACGAGTTTCGCGGTGGCTGCGGGAATGTCGAAGCCGATGCCGACCGACCCGCCCGACGGCGAATAGATCGCGGTGTTCACGCCGATCACATTGCCGTTCATATCGAACGCCGGACCGCCGGAATTGCCCTTGTTGATGGGCGCGTCGATCTGGACATAATCGTCATACGGCCCCGCGCCGATGTCGCGGCCGCGGGCGGAAACGATGCCGGCGGTCACGGTGCCACCGAGACCGAAGGGATTGCCGACGGCGACCACCCAGTCACCGACGCGCGAGGGCTGGTCGGCGAACTTCACGTAGGAAAAATCCTTCTTGCCGTCGACCTTGATCAGCGCGAGGTCGGTCTTCTGGTCGGTGCCGACCACCTTGGCCGTATAGACAGTGCCGTCGTCGGTCGTGACCTGAACCGATTTGGCGTGGTCGACCACGTGATTGTTGGTGACAGCATAACCATCCGGCGAGATGAAGAAGCCGGAGCCTTCGCCGGTGATGACCTGATGCTGACGCCGCATGCCGTTGGGGCCGCGGAAACCGTCGGGTCCTCGGAAACCGAATTGCCGGAAGAACTGCTCGGGCGAACCGGATTGATCGGAATTCTCGCCGTTGTCGCGCTGAGTCACCGCGGCGCTGCCGGCATCTTCGTCGATCTTGACGCGGACCGAGATGACCGCCGGTTTGACCTTGCTGACGAGATCGGCAAAACCCGCGGGTCCCTGGCCCGTCGTCTCCGCCGCCTGCGCCGCCGCGGTCCAAGTGGGAACATAGTTCGCCACGGGTCCCGCGGCGAGAACGGCCATGCCGAGGCCGGCGACGGAAGCCAGCAGCGCAAGCCGGCGCGGCCTGAAGATTCTTCGTGGTGCGGTGGGCGGGGTATTCGGTTGATCGCTCATGTCGGTGTCTCCAATGTTGGGTAAGGGAAAGCTGAGTGGAAATCCCTGCCCCCAACATCGGCGCGTGCACATTACGACGTCCTGTTCATCGGATTAATGTTTCGAAAGAACGACGCGACGCAGAGTCGCGGGCAGTTGCGGCTGCCGGATATTCCGGCGGCTCCGATCGACCGGCCAATTCAACGAGGCGCGCGCCGCCGCGTCTACCAACTGCGATGAAAGCGTCGCGCGGCCTGGGCGCTGCGGATGCGGGGTCCACTAGCGGACTTCTGACATTGGTAGGTCCCGGCTCTGCGGAGCAGCCAAGAGCGCTGCACTGCGTCCGGGACACGAGCGTTATCCAGACAAACAAAAAGGGAGGGCTCTGAGGAAGCCCTCCCTTGTCTGTGCTGATCTTTCCGCGAAGGCCCGGGTGACATCCCCACCCCTCCCCGCGCGTTGACCAAACTGTTTGACGCCGCCTGTGTATCAACCTCGCGGAAACCGGGAGAAATCCGGCGAAGTATTGGAGCACCACCACCCTAGCCGGCCTCGCAGCGATCCCCAAGGCGTTAGTTAATTTAACCTTAACAACGCAAAGCCCCTCCCTCCGGGCGCGAAAATGCGTCTGCGGCATAGACGCTGCAAAGCCCCTCTTGCAAAACAGAGAAGGGAATGCGCGTGCGCAAGACCGGGACAGATTTGTCCCGCCGGGCGCGGCGCGGGGGCAATTGAAGAATGAAACATCCGTCAACCCGGGAATTCTTCGCCTATTGGGACGAGAAGCGCGGTGGCGCGCGAGCGCCGGACCGCAGCGAGATCGAGCCCGGTGCGGTACGCGAACTGCTCGGCGACATCTTCGTGTTGGCCTATGACGCGGCCTCCGGCTATCCATTCCGCGTCGCCGGCACCAGGGTTTGCGCCCTGCTCGGTTGCGACCTGAAAGACCGCAGTTTCTCGGCGCTGTTCACCCCGGATACCCGTCGCGAGATCGAGGACATCATCGCGGTCGTATCGGAGGAGATGCTGGCCGCCGTCGCCGGCGTCACCGCCACCGCACAGGATGGCGCGCCGGCGCATCTGGAATTGCTGCTGTTGCCGTTCAACGCCCGCGCCCACGCGCCGCTGAGCTTGACCGGATTGCTGGCGCCGTTCGAAAGCGACGCCCGCCTGCTGCGGGACTTCAAGCTGACCTCGTACCGTTATCTCGGCCACCAGCCGCCCCAGAAGCTCGTTCCCCGCGCGCTGCGCAAACTCGCGGTTGCGCGCGGCTTCATGGTCTATGAAGGCCTGCGCTAGGCGCGCCACCGGGATCGCCGCAGCAACGCCTGGCGACCTTGCGCTTCCGGCTCTCCGAGATTCACCAGGCCGGCCGCCGAAGCCCCCCACGATTTCGCATTCTCCCATGATCCCGTTTCCCGCGATTGACACGCGTGGCGCCCCGCCTCAGGCTGCGGAGCTTCATGGGGGCGAGCAGTGCACAATCGCTGGTTCATGCTTGCGGTCCTGTTCGTGGTTCGCCTCACCATGGCATTTCAGTTCCAGAGCGTTGCCGCGGTGGCGCCGCTGCTGGGCGCCCAATTTGGCGTCAGCCTTGCGGACATCGGCATCCTGATCGGTCTGTATTTCACTCCGGGGGTGGCGCTGGCCCTGCCGGGCGGCGCGATCGGAAAATGGTTCGGCGACAAGCGCACGGTTCTTGCGGCTCTGTTGCTGATGCTCAGCGGCAGCCTTGCGATGGCGGTGTCAGAATCCTGGAGCGTGCAGATCGCGGGACGGCTGGTCGCAGGCGGAGGCGGCGTCCTGCTCAACGTGCAGATGACCAAGATGGTGGCGGACTGGTTTGCCGGCAAGGAAATCGCGACTGCGATGGCGATCTTCGTCAATTCGTGGCCGGCCGGCGTCGCGCTCTCGCTGCTGACGCTTCCGCTGATCGGCACGACCTACGGGGTGAGCGCGGTGTATCTCGCGGTGGCAGCCCTCATCGCGGCAGGCTTCGTCGTTCTGGCCATCGGCTATCGCTCGCCGGAGAATTTGGTGACGAACGCCACCGTCTCCGCTCGCCTCGACCGCAGCGCCGCGATCGCCGTGGTCGCGGCCGGCTTGATCTGGGGCCTCTACAATGTCGGCTTCGCAATGATCTTCAGCTTCGGACCCACGATGCTGGTCGAGCGCGGCTGGTCGATATCGGCGGCGGCCTCGATCATCAGCATCGTATTATGGCTGGCAGTGGTCTCGGTGCCGCTGGGCGGCATCTTTGCGGATCGCACCGGACGGCCCGAACTCGTTCTGGTCGCCGGCTGCATCGTGTTTGCGATGCTGATGGTCGCGCTACCGCGCAGCGGCGCCGTGGTCTTGACCGTCGTGGCGCTCGGCCTGGTCTGCGGCCAGCCGGCCGGGCCGATCCTGAGCCTTCCCGCGCGCGTGCTGCGACCCGGGACGCGTCCGATCGGCATGGGCATCTTCTACACGCTCTACTATGCCACGATGATGCTGGGGCCGATCGCCGGCGGCGCCTGCGCCAAATCGACCGGCAGTGCCGCCGCCGCTTTCGATTTCGGCGCCGCCGTGCTGCTGGCGTGCCCGATCCTGTTGTGGGGATTCAATCGGATACCGGCACTTAATCCCCGCACAGCTTGAATGCCCACTCTTGATGCAACCGCCGCTAACGGCTCATTAACCTTGCCGGCCGTAGGGTCTGGAGACACCGAGCAGCCGGTTGTCGGGTGGCTAGATGGCGTTTGCGAACAAAAAATCGATCCTTCCGGCCACCGAAGAGCGCCGGCGCTTCCAGCGGGTGAAGGTTCACCTGCTCGGCCGCTACATGCTCCCGGATCGACGCGAGTTTCCCTGCCAGATCATCAATATGTCGCCCGGCGGGCTGGCTCTGCTGGCGCCCGGCATCGGCAATGTCGGCGACCGCGTCATCGCCTATCTCGACCATATCGGCCGGGTCGAAGGCAAGATCACCCGGATCATCGACAATGGCTTTGCGATGAGCATCGGGGCCACCGCGCGCAAGCGCGATAAACTCGCGGCGCAGCTGACCTGGCTCGCCAACCGCGACATCCTCAATCTGCCGGAAGATCGCCGCCACGACCGTATCATCCCGCGCAACCCGATTGCCCTGCTCACGCTCGAGGACGGCACCAAGATGACCTGCCGGATCATCGACATGTCGCTGTCGGGCGCCGCCATCGCCGCGGAAAACCGCCCACCTTTGAAATCCATGGTCTTGCTCGGCAAGGTCCAGGCCCGGGTGGTGCGAAACCTCGAAGAAGGCTTCGCGCTCGAATTCGTCCATCAGCAGATTGCTGAGACGCTCGAAGACAGCGTTACCGCGCGGTAAAGCGCAGCGCCCCTCAAATCCCGCATTTCCCATCTTCGAAAGGCGGTCTCCACATGGTGGCGGCCGCCTTTTCGCCGTTTGGCACCGGCCAGGCGCGGTTAACGCGCCGCGCCTTTTGCGCCTCAAGTTCCGTGCCCGCAGGCTTTGCCGCGTTAATGCGTAAAGTTTGAATCAATTGCAGTTGTCTAAAATTATAAGCTTATTTTACTCAAGTATAGATCGAATTATCCGTTTCTTTTACCTGTATTCGCCTCAAATGTACTTGGCTTACTTAGCGGCGGCGCAAAACCTTTGTGCGAAACATGGTCCCAACAAGAAACGGGGGCCACAATGTTTGGGTTCAGGGGACAGGGAAAGGGATTGGCGCTCGCCGCCGCCCTGATCGGATTGAGCGCGACGGCCCATGCCGGCGATGAACACATTGTCTATGCCAGCCTTGGCGACGTCACGCGGGCGCCGATCGGCTGGGTCGAATTTTGCGCCGAGACTCCCGGCGAGTGCCGCGGCGGCCCGACACAGGCGCGCGACATCGTGATGTCGCAGACGGCATGGCGGGACCTCGTGCGGGTCAACAAATGGGTCAACGAGAGCGTCAAGCCGATGACCGACATGGATCATTGGGGCGTGATCGAGAAATGGTCGTTGCCGACTGACGGTTACGGCGACTGCGAGGACTACGTGCTGATGAAGCGCAAGATGCTGATCGACGCCGGCTGGCCGCGCGAAGCGCTGCTGATCACGGTGGTGCGCGACAAGAAGGGCGAAGGCCACGCGGTGCTGACTGTGAAGACCGACAAGGGCGAGTTCATTCTCGACAACCAGAACGAGACCGTCGTGGCCTGGACCGAGACCGGATACCGCTTCGTCAAGCGCCAGTCGCAGAGCGATCCGAATCAATGGGTCTCGCTCGGTGACAACCGCCCCGCGGTTGCCACTGCCAGCGCCCACTAGGAAAGAGACAACAGAGATACGCGACCCGGTCACATCCCCACCCCTCCCCGTCCCAGACCGGATCGCGCGCGGCCAGCTCTCCCCCAAGAGCTGGCCGCAACTTTTTTGCGGCGCAGCAGGCGCTGTTTTGGGCTGGGCCCCGCGCCGAAGGTTGTGGTAATTTCGGGAACCTTCGGTTCCCCGCGGCTTTGACGTCCCATGATCGAAATCACATCGCGGCCGGCCAGCAGCGCCCAGCCAATCATCCTGGCCGCGGCCGCCCTGATCGTTATCCTGCTCGGCGTCGGCGGCATCACGCTGTGGCGCGCTTACTCCGGCTCGTCGCCTGAACCGGACCGTGTCGTCGCCGCCCGCCAATTGCAGGCCCGGACGGCGCAGACTTCCGAGCAGCTGGTCGAGAAGACCAAGGGTCTGGAAGTGACCCAGCAGGAATCGATCGACCAGTTGCAGGTGGTTCAGGACCAGTTGCAGACCGTCAAACGCCTGCTCGCCGCCCAGCAGGCCGATACCAAGCGCCTGTCCGAGCAGGTATCCGGACTGACGGAGGCGATCGACGGCCTGAAGCAGTCCTTTGCCAGCGCCCAAGGTCCGGACGCAAACGCTGCGCCCTCGCCCCGCAACAAGTCGGTCCGCACCAGATCGCAGGCGGCTAGGAGCGCCCATCGCGGCCACGCCCGCACGAGGGGCTGACGCGTAGCCCTTTTGCTGGCCGCCAGCGCGAATTCGCCAAAAAACGCCTTCCGGAACTTTTTCGCCGATTGTGAACTGGATCACATATGCCCGTGCAATCCCGGGGCATTATGCATTTCACCGGATGGCGCAAGCCAATTTCAATATCCGGGGCTGGCAAGGCCGTTAGCGTCATACTGCGCCGACGGCCTTGTTCTTTTTGCGGGCGACTTGCCTGCCGCCGACACATCCGCGGACTCCCAAACCCGATCCTCGCAGGCAGGTGATTTGCGTTCGACAGGCATTGCTAGCTGAATGCGGCCCTCGCCAACCAGCCCCGAGGAAATCGAACGTGAGCGCCGAACCCCTGCAGACATCCGATGTCATCGGACTGACCAAAGTCGCGCCGTTTTCGCGCCGCGGCTTCATGACCGCCTCTGCCGCCGTCACGGCAGGCTATACGCTGGCCACCGGCCCCGTCCGCGCCGACGTCATCAAGACCGATACCAACGGCCTCACCGCGGGCGATGCCAAAATCAAAGTGGCCGACGGCGAAATGCCCGGCTATTTCGCGCGGCCCGCCAATGCAACCAATCCGCCGGTGGTGCTGGTGGCAATGGAGATCTTCGGCCTGCACGAATACATCAAGGACGTGACGCGGCGCCTCGCCAAGCTCGGCGCCTTCGCGGTCGCACCGGACTATTATTTTCGCAAGGGAGTGGACCTCACCAAGATCACGGAGATGTCACAACTCATCCCGATCGTGAACTCCAAACCGGACGCCGAATTGCTCTCCGATCTCGACAGCACGGTGGCCTGGGCCAAGTCCCAAGGCGGCGACACCGGGCGGCTCGGCATCATCGGGTTCTGCCGCGGCGGGCGGACGGTGTGGGAATATGCCGCTCACAACGGCGCGCTGAAGGCCGGCGTCGCGTTTTACGGTCCGCCGGTCGATCCGCCGAACCCGCTCTGGCCCAAGAGCCCGACCCAGCTTGCGCCCGACGTGAAAGCGCCCGTGCTCGGACTATACGGCGAGGCGGATACCGGCATTCCCGTGGCGCAAGTGGAGGCGCTCAAGGCCGCGCTGGCGGCTGCGCACAAGACTGCCGAGTTCAAGCTCTATCCGGGCGCGCCACACGGCTTCCACGCCGACTACCGATCGAGCTACCGCCAGGAAGCCGCCGAGGACGCGTGGAACCAGATGCAGGGCTGGCTGAGGAAATACAAAGTGTTGAGCTGATCCGCTCCAACATAGCGTGAGGGCACCCGGCGCCTGCCGTGTGAATTCTCGCAGCAAAGACTGCCGCTTTCGCCTAGCTGACCCGATTGCCGTTGCGGCGCGGCTTGGACACCTGCTGCTTGGACATTTGCTCCATCTCCCAGAGCATCCACACGAAGGCGGTGCCCAGGCCGACGACGACGCCTAAAAACAGCAATGTAAGATCGGGGGTTGTGATCATGCTGAGCAATCCCAAACTACTGCCAAAATAATGCAAGCGCCGTACCAACTGGCGACATCAGGAGGGCGGTCTTGGCACCACCACCGAGGCCGCCCGCTTCCAGGCGTCCCTCGTCGTCCTCAAACCTGAACGTCCCCGACCGAATTATTGCTACCGATCGGGGACGTCGCGATCAGCTGCAGACCTGGACCGGGTGGTAACGCCAGCCGCCCTTGGTATGCACGCGGCGCTGCACCACGTAGCAACTGCCGTTGTCGTAATAGGAATCGTCGTAGGCGTAGTACGGATAGCCATAGTCGTACGGATAGTCGTAGCCGTCGTAGCCGTCGTAGGCGTAAGGCCCATAGAACCCGAAGCCGAACCCGCGCCCGTGATGAAACCCGCGGAAACCGTTGCTGGCGAAGCCACCGCCATGGAAGCCGCCGAAGCCGCCTCCGTGGAGACCACCGCCGCCAAAGCCTCCACCATGGCTGCCACCGAAACCTCCGCCGCCGTGGCCGCCGCCACCTCCACCGCCTCCACCTCGAGCCATGGCGACGCCTGGCATCACCAGGCCGACCGCGGCCGCCGTCATCAAGGCTATCATTGTCTTGCGCAACATAACTTCACTCCGTGCATTAGCGCTCCCAGCGACGTCACGCGTCCCGCAACAGATAGTTTGCGCTGCGCAGAAAGTGAGACACCCGCAACGGAAGCCGCTTTAAATTCTTGTTTAGAGTCGGCTAGCATAACGCTCGCGCTGCGGTGATCGCCACGTGAAGCGATCGAAGCGTCGCCGATGCTAGCAACCCCTGCAAATGCTCTTGAGCTTGCGGTCGATCGCCTTGTCTTCCTGGTCGATCGCGACATCGCCGTTGGCCTGTGGACTGGTCGCCGCGGTACCGCCACCGGCCGCCCTGCTTCCGGCGGAGCCCGTCGTCATCGATGATCCCGATGAATTGGCGGTGCCGAGACTGTTCGTGCCCTGCGGCGGCTCCGAGACAACCTTCCCCCCATTGCCGGCGCCGCTCGGATCATTGCCGGAATTATTGAGGCCACCAGCATTGGCAGGGACCGGACGGCACGTCGCTGACGCCGGCCGACGGACCGCTGGCGGCACCGCTTCCGCTTGCCGCACTCCGACCGCCCGCGCCGCCGCCGCTTTGAGCGAACGAACCGACCCGAGACATCAGAACAACAAGTGCGGCTGCTGCTGCCATCGCGGATGCTTTGATCATCGGAAAACTCCCTTTGGAATTCCAACGACGTCAGAGGCCGCCCGTTCCGGCGGCTCAGCTCCGCACGACCTGCATTTTCCAGCCGGCTTAGGCGGCGACATCCGCAGCATTGGCTTGATCGGTGCGGTCCTCGATCATGCTGACGAGGAGGTGCGATTCGCGGTCCGGTCCGCCGATCTGAAGCCGCCGTACTGCAATCGTACGCCGGCCCATGGTGGGGTTGTCAATCGTGTCAACGATGGCTTCGAGTTGCTGATCCTGCGCCAGCAGCTGCCGGTCCCGTCGCTCAATCAAATCGGCGGCGGCCCCAGGAAATAGTTCGCGCGCGGTTTTTCCAATAATCTCGGCTCGCGACATGCCTATCATTTTTTCGGCCGCCCGGTTGACGAAAACGTAGCACAAATTACGCGCATCTTTGGCAACAATGCCTTCGGGTATATTTTCAATGATCGTCGCCAGAAACTGTTCGGTCCGATGCAGGATGCGCTCCGCCCGCCGGTGCTCGGTAAAGTCCTCATGCGTGGAGACCCATCCTCCTCCGGCCATCGGCTGCTCGGAAACCCGGATGATCCGTCCATCCGCGATGGGAAGCTCGTTGGTCGACGGCTTCCCCTTGGCAATTCTGCCGAGAAGGGCCTTCAGGAAATCCTCGACATTGCCCGTGAATAGACCTTTTTCAGCCCGGTAGGTCAGGATGTCCCGCAGGGTCGTGTCGGGCCCGATCATTTCAGGCGGGAGTTGGTACATCTGCCTGAAGCGCACATTGGTCATAAGAACTTTGGCCTTCGAATCGATCATGATCAAACCTTGCGCCATATTGTTGAGCGCCGAGTGAAGCAGCCATTTGGTTTCGAGATATTTGTCGTGCAGCTTGTCGCGTTCTCCCATCGCCGTATCGCGCTGGATGGCGGTGCCGTGTTCGAGTTGCTCGAGCTCCAGGTTGCGGCAGACCGCGTCACGGAAGTTTTTCACCGCGCGGGCGAGATGCCCGATCTCGTCCCATTGCTCGATGTGGGGAATGTCAAAGTCGACCTTTCCGGCGGCGATCGAGTCGGTCGCCTTGGCAATGTCCGCCAGCGGCGTAATGACCGAGCGCCTGACCACGAAGACGTTGAGCGCTGTCAGCAGCAATCCGCTCAAGCCCAGCGCGGCGAGATACCAGGACGCCATCTGGGTCCGATCGGCGATTTCCTGTACCTGCGCCGCGCGCTCACGATAAGTCTTGGCAAATGCCTCGAGATCGACATTGAGCTGGCTACGCAGCGCGCGATTGGTATCCTGATCGCCCAGCGCGCGCGCAGCGGCAGGGCCGATCCTGGTGGCGCGCCGCACCAGTTCGTAACGGAAATCAATAAATTGATCGATCCGCTGCTTGAAGGCAGGAAACTGCTCCTCATCGATCAAATCAACGGTCTTCTCCCATTCGGCGACGACGTCGGCAAGTTCGTGGTTGCGCCGGAGAAGCTCATCGGCATATCGCCTCACGGCGGCCGGCTCCGTCGACATGTAGATTCCGCGCGATTCCATCACGATCGCAAAGATCAGCGCGTTGACGCGTCCCATGTTGACCGCAGCTGTCGCCGAAGCCGCGAGCGTATGCCGATAGCTGGCCTGCAGGCGGACCGACTGGATCGACATCGCCACCATCAGCGCCATCACGACGACCAGCAGCGCTGTAATGCCGGAAACCTTCTCTGCGATGCGAAAATTCCTCAACGTGTAGAGGAGATCGCCGCACATTTTCC
>Ga0265340_10001034_pt1 | contig 15874 bp, 14 predicted proteins | sample 4CB225metaG_FD_202082 | JGI IMG/M metagenome (GOLD analysis project Ga0265340, IMG submission 202082) | Rhizosphere microbial communities from Carex aquatilis grown in University of Washington, Seatle, WA, United States - 4-CB2-25 metaG | ecosystem: Host-associated > Plants > Roots >...
CTGAGCCAGGAAGAAGCCGTCGGCCTCGTGGTCAACGGCTTTGTCAAGGACGTGCTGCAGCAACTGCCGATGGAGTTCGCGGTGGAAGCCCAGAAGCTGATCTCGATCTCGCTGGAAGGCTCGGTTGGATAGGACCTCACCCTGAGGAGGGCGCGTGAGCGCCCGTCTCGAAGGGTGAGAGGAAAGATTGTTGGCCATGTCCTTCGAGACGCGCCTTCGGCGCTCCTCAGGACGAGGGAAAACGGAAGAGCAACATGCCCCTACTCGAAGTCAAAAACCTGCAGGTCCGTGTCGAGGAGCGTGAGATTCTCCATGGGCTTTCGCTCACCGTGAACAAGGGCGAGGTGCACGCTATCATGGGGCCGAACGGCTCCGGCAAGTCGACGCTGAGCCATGTCATCGCGGGCAAGCCGGGCTATCAAGTCACCGGTGGTGAAATCCTGTTCAACGGCGAGGACCTCCTGGAAATGTCGCCCGACGCGCGCGCCGCCAAGGGTGTGTTCCTGGCGTTCCAGTATCCGGTGGAAATTCCGGGCGTCGCCACCATGACCTTCCTGCGCACCGCGCTGAACGCGCAGCGCAAGGCGCGCGGCGAGGGCGAGTATTCGACGCCCGACTTTTTGAAAAAGGTGCGCGAGGTCGCGGCAAAACTCAACATTCCGCAGGAAATGCTGCGCCGTGGCGTCAATGTCGGCTTCTCCGGCGGCGAGAAGAAGCGCAACGAGGTGCTGCAGATGGCGCTGTTCGAGCCGAGCCTGTGCATCCTCGACGAGATGGATTCCGGCCTCGACATCGACGCGCTGCGCGTCGCCGCCGACGGCGTCAACGCCCTGCGCTCGCCAGACCGCGCCATGGTGGTGATCACGCATTATCAGCGGCTGTTGAATTACATCGTGCCGGATTTCGTGCACGTGATGTCGAAGGGCCGCGTGGTGAAGAGCGGCGGCAAGGAACTCGCGCTGGAGCTCGAGGCTTCCGGCTACGCCCAGTTCGAAGACGCGGCCTGACGCGCAAATCGGATTCTCATGATGAATGTTGCACTGGCAAAGACCGAGACCGGACGCGCGCTGAGCGATGCCTTCGCCGTCGCGCGGGACCGGCTGCCCGGTGCCGGCAAAGTCGCCGAGGCGCGCCAATTGGCGTTCGAGGCGTACGAGCGCGTCGGCCTGCCGCACCGGCGAATCGAGGACTGGAAATACACGGATTTGCGCGTCTTGATGCGCGAGGTGCTGCCGCTCGCGGCGGCGCCGGACGCCGCGGCGCTGCAGCGGGCGGCTGCGGCCGTGAAGCCGCATGCGATGGCAAACGCCACGCGGCTGGTGCTGGTGGATGGCGTCTACGCGCCTGAATTGTCCGATGTCGCCGGCCTCGATGCGGGAGTCCGCGTCCGGATGGTGCGTGAGGTGCTGCAGGACGGCGGCAACGAGGCCCGGGCCGATCTGCTCAACACCAACGTCGCCGACAACCCCATGATTTCGCTGAATGCGGCGATGATGACCGACGGCGTGCTCGTCACGGTTGCCGACGAGACCGCCGCGGGCAAACCGATTCAGATCGTTCATGTCGCAACCCGGGAATCGGCGGCGGCCTATACCCGTTCGTTCCTGCAACTCGGCAAGCATGCCCGCGCCACGTTGGTCGAGAATTTTGTAGGTGCTGAGGGCGCCACGGCCTATCAAGCCAACGATGCCGTTATCGTCTGGATCGGCGAAGGCGCGGCGCTGGAGCATGTCCGACTGATGGCCGATGCGCCGGACGCGATCAACGTATCCACCGCGGTGTTCACGATCGGCGCACATGCGCGTCTCAACACGTTCAACATGACGAGCGGCGGTCTGGTCAGCCGCTATCAGGGCTACGTCAGCTTTGCCGGAGAGGGGGCGAACGTCGCCACCAACGGCGTCAATCTCCTGAAGGACCGCCAGCACGCCGACACGACGCTGTTCATGGACCACGCGGTACCCCATTGTGCCAGCCGTGAGATTTTCCGTTCGGTGGTCGACGACCGCGGCCATTCGGTGTTCCAGGGCCGCATCATCGTGCGTCCCCATGCGCAGAAGACCGACGCCAAGATGATGACGCGGGCGCTGCTGTTGTCCGACGAAGCGGAGGCCGACAACAAGCCGGAACTCGAAATCTTTGCCGACGACGTCACCTGCGGCCATGGCGCTACCACCGGGGCGCTGGACGAGAGTCTGCTGTTCTATCTGCGCGCGCGCGGTCTTCCCGAGAAGGAAGCGCAGTCGCTCTTGATCCAGGCCTTCGTCGGCGAGGCCATCGAGTCCGTCGCCAATGATGATTTGCGCGAACTTGCGGTCTCGGCGGCGCAGCGTTGGCTGGAGGCAAGGGGATGACCATGCATCCGGCAGTCCTGAACGGTTCATACGACGTGGCACGGGTGCGGGAGGATTTTCCCGCGCTGGCGCTCAAGGTCTACGGCAAGCCGCTGGTCTATCTCGACAACGCGGCGTCCGCGCAGAAGCCCAATGCGGTGCTCGAGCGCATGACCGAGGCCTACAAATCCGAATACGCCAACGTGCATCGCGGCCTGCATTACCTCGCCAATGCGGCGACGGAGGCCTATGAGGGCGGTCGCGCCAAGGTGGCAGCATTCCTCAATGCCGCGCGCACCGAGGAGATCATCTTCACCCGCAACGCCACCGAGGCGATCAACCTCGTGGCGTCGTCCTGGGGCGAGCCCAACATCAAGGCCGGCGACGAAATCGTGCTCTCGATCATGGAGCACCATTCCAACATCGTGCCCTGGCATTTCCTCAGAGAGCGCCACGGCGCCGTCATCAAATGGGTCGACGTCGATGACGAAGGCAATTTCCTGATCGAGGAATTCGAGAAGGCGCTGACGTCGCGCACCAAGCTGGTCGCGATCACGCAGATGTCGAACGCGCTCGGCACCATCGTGCCGGTCAAGGACGTGGTGAAGATCGCGCATGCCCGCGGCATCCCGGTGCTGATCGACGGCAGCCAGGCCGCCGTGCATCTCGCGATCGACGTGCAAGATATCGACGCCGATTTCTACGTCTGCACCGGCCACAAGCTATACGGTCCGACCGGCATCGGCGTGCTCTATGCCAAGCATGAGCATCTGGTGGCGATGCGCCCCTATAATGGCGGCGGCGAGATGATCCGCGAAGTCGCGCGCGACTGGGTTACCTATGGCGATCCGCCGCACAAATTCGAGGCAGGGACGCCGGCGATCGTCGAGGCGATCGGGCTGGGGGCTGCGATCGATTACATCAATTCGATCGGCAAGGAGCGTATCGCCGCCCACGAGCACGATCTCCTGGCCTACGCCCAGGAGCGGCTGCGGGAAATCAATTCGTTGCGGCTGATCGGGACCGCGCGGGCCAAGGGCCCGGTGATCTCGTTCGAGATGAAGGGCGCCCATCCGCACGATGTCGCCACCGTGATCGACCGCCAGGGGATCGCGGTGCGCGCCGGTACTCATTGCGTGATGCCGCTTTTAGAGCGGTTCAACGTGACGGCGACGTGCCGCGCCTCGTTCGGGATGTATAATACGCGCGAAGAAGTCGACCATCTGGCACAGGCGCTCATCAAGGCGCGGGAATTGTTTTCATGACCGACACAGCCGAAGCCAAGAATCTCGAAGCCAAGATCACCAATATGGAAACGCTTTCGGCGTTGCCGCCGGAGGAGACCGAACGGCTCGGCGGCGAGATCGTCTCCGCGCTGAAGACGGTGTTCGATCCGGAAATTCCGGCCGACATCTACGAGCTCGGGCTGATCTACAAGGTCGACATCAAGGACGACCGCAGCGTCGATATCATGATGACGCTGACGACGCCGAATTGTCCGGCGGCCGGAGAACTGCCGACGATGGTCGAGAACGCGGTCGCCAGCGTTCCCGGCGTCGGCATGGTCAACGTCAATCTGGTCTGGGACCCGGCCTGGACGCCGGACCGGATGACCGACGAGGCGCGCCTCGTCCTCAATATGTGGTGACGTGCTGGCGTGGCTTTTGCTTGTTCGAGGGACATAGCGGCATTGATTTGCCATTGGGACTGACCACATGACTGACATGACACCCGCTTCATCGACACCCGCCGCCAAACCGAAGCCGCGGCCCCGCCCGCAGGTCATGAAACTGACGGAAGCTGCGGCCCAGCGTGTCGCGGAACTGACAAAACGTGCCGACTCCGAGATCGTGGGCCTGCGCGTCGGCATCAAGAACGGCGGCTGCGCCGGGCAATCCTACACGGTCGAATATGCCCACGACGTTCGTCCCACCGACGAAGTGGTCGAGGACAAGGGCGTCAAGATCCTGGTCGATCCCAAGGCGGTGCTGTTCCTGCTGGGGACCGAGATGGACTACAAGGCCGACAGGATGTCGGCGCAGTTCATCTTCAACAATCCGAACCAGACCGGCGCCTGCGGGTGCGGCGAATCGGTGCAGCTCACGGCTGCGAAGGTGGATGGCTAGTTTCCAGGCGCGGATCCAGGTCCGCGTCGTCCCGGCCTTGAGCCGGGATCCATGGCCACCGGCGCTTGATTTTGCGCGAGGACGGCGCTCATAGTGCGGTAACGAGAGGCCTCGGCATATGGGTTCCGGCTCAAGGCCGGGGCGACGTTCGGAGCATGCGGCGCCATGGACCGCGACTTCCTGATCGATCTGTTCGCGGATTTCGGCCCGGTCACGATCCGTCCGATGTTCTCGGGCTTCGGCATTTCGGCCGACGGCATCAACTTCGCGCTTGCGCTGCGGGCCGGCCTGTATTTCCGCGCCGACGAAGCGACCATTTCGCAATTCGAGGCGGAAGGTTCCAGGCCGTTTCAATATCAGACGCGAGCCAAGACCGTCATAGTGAACTCGTACTGGGAGTTGCCGGCCCGGCTGTTCGACGAGCCGGAAGAACTGACGGAGTGGGCGAGGGCGGCACTGGCGGCAGCGCAGCGCGCCGCGATTCGCCAGCGTCCGAAGCCGCGCAAGGCGGCGAAGAAGGCTGCAGCCAAGAAAGTCGCTGGCAGCAAGGCGGTCCCGAAGGCGACGCGGTCGTCGAAGAAAACCAAGAACAAAGCGCCGAAAAAGAAGCCTCATCCTGACAAGCGCGGATTAGCGCGGGTCTCGAAGAATCGCCGCAAATGACACTTTGTGCCTGATGGTTCGAGGCGCGCGAAGGCGCGCTCCTCACCATGAGGGACCGGGTGTCGTGGTGCAGAATTCAGGCGACCTGGCTGTGGTTCTCGGCGCTGTATTCCGGGTCGACTTCGCAGATGACGCGGTTGCGGCCGTTGCGCTTGGCGGCGTAGAGGCAGGCGTCGGCGCGCTCGATCAGCGAGTCCGTATCGTCGCCCGGCTTCAGCATGGAAACGCCGACCGAGATGGTGACGCGGCCGAGAATTTCACCGGTCGATTTTTTCTTCAGTTCCTTCGACATCACGGCGCGGCGGATGTGATCGGCGACCGTCAGCGCCTGGCGCAGCGCCGTGTTGGGCAGCACGACCGCGAATTCCTCGCCGCCGTAACGGGCGGTGATATCCTGGCCCTTGATGGTCTGTTTCAGCGACATGCCGACCAGCCGCAGCACCTGATCGCCGGTGAGATGGCCGTAGGAATCGTTGAATGACTTGAAGTGGTCGATGTCGAACATCAGAAGCGACAGCGGCTCGCCACTGGCTTGCGCGCTCTCCACGGCGCTCTCGATCGAGCGGTCGAAATATTTGCGGTTGCCGAGCCCGGTGAGCGGATCGGTCAGGCTCTCGGCCCGGATCGCCTCGAGGCTATGCTGTAGATTGCTGATCTCGTTTTTCGACAACGACAACCGCTCTTCCAGAGCCTTGTTGGTGACGCGCATCTCGTGGGTGGATCTCACCAGGGTTTCGACGATCGTTTTGACCTGATCGGGTTTCTGGCTGGCGGAAAGATTCTGGCTCGCGCCAGTCAACGTGGCGTCGTAGTTCGCCGACATTGCGAGCGCTTCGCTGATCAGCGTCATCACCTCGTCGATTTCGCCGATCACCCGCGCGCCGACCTTGTCGATACGGTCGCTGGTCTTGATCTGCGAAAGATAGGTCTCGTAGATCTGCTCGAGATCGGATTCCGTCAGCTTGCCGTTGCGGGCCAGCGTCTCGTTGATGATCTTGTTGAGGGGCGAATTGTATCCGGTCGCGTAGACGTACCAGATTTCATAGTTGCGCGGGATCGCGGTCTGTCGGAGCGACTTGATCTGGCCCAACGCGACCTCGGCGTAGGCCAACGTGCGTTCGTGGTCGTCCAGCACCTTGATCACAGATCACGTCCCCAAAATTGCGGACAGCGCTGCCCGCTTATTGCAGCAATAATTTCGTCATTATCGCTGGCAAGTTAAGGGAGGAGAATGAACGACCGGTAAACGAGTTCCTGCCGCCGTTTAACCCAGGTTTCAAACCCTGGCCCGAACGGGACGCAGCAGGAAGGCCGGCAGATGCGAGTGGTCGGCGGGTTCGGAAGCGGCGTCGTGTGGCGCCTGCGGCGCTTCGGCGCGGCCGATCGAGGGGGTGCGTGAGGGCGGTGGCGCGGTTGGTGGCGTGAACGCGGCGGCTGCTGGCGCCTGCGGCTTGGGGCCGGAATGGCGGCCGCCGCCGGAGCGCCCGGGCTCGCGTTCCCGCCGCGGCTTGCGGCCGCCGCGCGAACCTTCTCGTGAACCTTCTCTTGCGCCGTCGTGGGCGCCTTCGCGGCCACGCTGATGACGTGGCTGTTCGGATTCGCCGCCGGATGCCGCCGCGTCATCGGCCGCCGGACTCTCGGTGTGACCCTCGACGCGGGGAATGGCTTGTCCGATCAGCTTTTCGATCGCGGCCATCGATTTGAAATCGAGCGGGGAGACGATGGAAATCGCGGTGCCGGCGCGCCCGGCGCGACCGGTACGGCCAATGCGGTGCACATAGTCGTCGGCGTGATGGGGCACGTCGAAATTGAAGACGTGGCTCACGGCCGGAATGTCGAGGCCGCGGGCGGCGACGTCGGAGGCGACCAGGAGCGGAATTTCACCCTTGCGGAATTGATCGAGCGCTGCGGTGCGCGCCGACTGATCCATGTCGCCGTGCAGGGCGCCGACGCTGAAGCCGTGCTTCTGCAGCGACTTGTGCAGCAGCGCCACTTCGCGCTTGCGGTTGCAGAAGATGATCGCGTTGTTGAGATCCTTGGCTTCGCGCAACAGGCGGCGCAGGATCTCGCGCTTTTCGTGCGGCTCGCGGCTCACCGGGACCTGAAACTGCGACACGCCCACGGCGGTCGTCGCTGGCCTGGAAACTTCGATCTTTATGGGATTGTGCAGGAAGGTTTCGGTGATCCGGGCGATTTCGGGCGGCATCGTCGCGGTGAAGAACAGCGTCTGCCGGGTGAACGGGATCATCTTGCAGATGCGTTCGATGTCGGGAATGAAGCCCATGTCCAGCATGCGGTCGGCTTCGTCGATCACCAGGAGTTCGACGCCGGTGAGCAAGAGCCCGCCGCGCTCGGTGTGGTCGAGCAGCCGGCCCGGAGTTGCGATCAGCACGTCGACCCCGCGGGTCAGCTTGATGTCCTGGTCGCCGAACGAAACGCCGCCGATCAGGAGCGCGACGTTGAGCTTCTGGCCGACGCCGTATTTGTCGAACTGCTCCTTGACCTGGGCGGCGAGTTCGCGGGTCGGCTCCAGGATCAGGGTGCGGGGCATTCGAGCCCGGGCGCGGCCCTTTTCCAGCACAGTGAGCATCGGAAGGACGAAGGCAGCGGTCTTGCCGGTGCCGGTCTGGGCGATGCCGAGAACATCTCGGCGGGCCAGAACATGGGGGATCGCCTGTTCCTGAATGGGGGTAGGGGTGGTGTAGCCGGTGGCCGCAACTGCGGCGAGCACCTTATCGGAAAGACCGAGATGGGAAAAAGACATTGAGCCTCTAGTCGACACCGCCGTTCGGAATCGAGGGTAATAGGCTGTCGCGTTCAACCCCGAAACGGCGCGCTTTAAGAAGCTGGGGGTTCTGACTTACGCAGACGAGCGGCTAACCCAGGGAATCGCGTTTCGATCCGGGGCCGCGTTAACTCGAAACATAGGGTCCAAATGGCCAAAGTCAATCTGGGAACGAGCAAATAGCCGAAAAAGCTTAATGTTTTCGCTCAAATAACCGGCGCACTCGTCATTTGGCGGTCAAACAACTCATGGTCGCGGCAGCCTTCACCAGGCATCAGAGACGAGCCCCTAAGGCGGCCACACCCTGCGGATCGCCGCTATCGGCACTGGCGTTGAATTTCGCGGCGCTTGTGATCAGAGTCTGGGGCAAGGGGGAGGCGCTGGATTGAACCGGCGCCGCGCCTTTGCCGACCAAGCCAATGGTTCGCGCGAGCCCGAACTGATCGCGCAAGGCGGGGAAAACGGATGAAGAACTGGCTATCGTTGCGCGCCGTCCTGGCGTTGGGCTTTGTCGCGTCGTTACTGGCGTTGACCGCGCCCGCGCATGCCGAAAAGCGCGTCGCGCTGGTGATCGGCAACAATGACTACAAGAACGTTCCAAAACTGCAGAAGGCGGTCAACGACGCCCGCACCATGGGCGATACCCTGAAGCGACTCGGCTTCTCCGTGATGGTGGCGGAGAACCAGACCAGGCAGGCGTTCAGCGAAACGCTGCTGGCGTTCGACAAGGCGGTCGAGCCCGGTGATACCGCGTTCTTCTTCTATGCCGGCCACGGTTTCGAGATCGCGGGTCAGAATTTTCTGCTGCCGACCGACGTGCCGGCCGCGACCGAGGGCCAGGAAGAGCTGGTTCGCGACGCCTCCATCCTCGCCGACCGCGTCATCGAACGGCTGCAGAACAAGAAAGTGCGCACCGCCATCCTGGTGTTCGATGCCTGCCGCAACAATCCGTTCGAGCGGAGTGGCACGCGCGCGGTGGCCGGCGGCGGCGGCCTCGCGCCGATGACGCAATTGCCGGAAGGCGTGTTCTCGGTGTTTTCCGCGGGGCCGCGGCAGACCGCGCTCGATCGGCTCTCCAACAACGACGACAATCCCAATTCGGTGTTCACGCGAACATTTTCGAAAGAACTGCTGCAGCCCGGCGAGAACCTGGTCCAGGTCGCCCAGCACACCCGCCGGATCGTCAGCGAAATGGCGGAGACCGTGAGCCACAAGCAGATCCCGGTTTATTTCGACCAGATGGTCGACGACGTATTCCTGAATGGTGCGGCGAACATCTCGCCGGAGGTCGCGACGGCAAAACCGGCCGCGCCGTCGCAGCAGGTTGCGGCATTGCCGCCGGTGTCGGTGCCGCGCACCGCGCCGCCTGCGAACGACGGCCTCAATGCGCCGATCGCGATGTTCTCCCGTCACAGTGGCGGATGGACGGTGGTGTTCTCGATTGCCGATCCGACGCTCGGGATTTCATGGCGGATGGGCGATGGCGGTGAATTCCACGAGACCGGTTTTCTCGACACGCTCGATCCGCGCACCCGCAAACGGATGCCCAATCCGTCGATCGAGCTTGCCGCCGACGCACCGGCGGCGACGATTCAGCTGCGGTATGTCGACGCCTCGGGTGAATTGCAGGGACCGTTTCCAATAAGATTCGATCCTGAAGCGGCGCTGATCCACGATCAGCGCAAGATTCTCGACATGACCGCGACCAGCTGGCTGTCGTTTCGCGAATTCAACGGTCTGCTCGTCTACTACACGCATCTGATGTCGTATCGCTGTGCGATCCGCGAGGTGCGCGTGGGCATCGACAGCGCGGTGCCGGACAAGGTTTTGAAAATGCCGCCTTGCGATCCCAGGGATCCCAGCGTCATTCCGCACGACGCGCAGCCTTATCTCAAGCTCGCGCCTTCGACGCAGTTCGTGTCGGTGGAATTGACCTACCGCGACGGTAGCGTGTCGGAAATCAAGAGTTTTCGGCGCTAGAAATTCCGCTTCGTATCAAATCGAAGCGGAACTCTGGCTTCGTGATTTCACGCGCCTCTCGACGCGCAGCTGTATCAGATTGCCAGAGAGCGCTGAAGCGCAACGCGCGGCGGCAACCGGCCTCAAATTAACCATAAGCTGACATTGGCGGGCCGCGACTAGCGCATGTTGGCGCCGCGCCCGTGTTCGTCGACGAATTGGCAAGGACTCCGCGCTACGCAGCTATTGGGGAAGATATCTATTTGGGGGATGAAAGATGATCCGGACAACATTCGTTGCTGCGCTGGCGTTGACGGCACTCGGAGCGGGCGCTGCTTCCGCCGCGGATCTCGCGCCATTTCCTTACGCCAAGGCGCCCCCGCTGGCTTACGCGGTCTACGACTGGTCCGGCTTCTATGTCGGCGGCCACGTCGGCGGTTCCTGGTCCAACCAGAATTGGACGAATACCGCGAACACCACTTTGTTCGGGGATCTCGTTCCACGCCAGGGATTCGGCCAGCACGGCGCCGGCGTCTTTGGCGGCGCTCAGATCGGTTACAACTGGCAAGCCAGCAACTACGTGGCCGGTCTTGAAGGCACGATCTCGGGGATGGACAATAGCGGCACCCTCTCCAACACCGTTTTCGGCGCGCGGGATGATGTGTTCAGTTGGCACAACAACTGGATGGCGACCATCACGGGCCGCGCCGGCATCACCGCGAACAACAACCTGTTTTACGTCAAGGGCGGCTATGCCGGCGTGAACAGCCACCTCGCGGTCTCCGATGTGCTTCCGCCAGTGGTCGGTTCAGGCTCGGATAATCATTGGCACAACGGTTGGACAGTTGGCGCGGGCTGGGAATACGGGATTACCCAGAATTGGATTTTCGGTCTCGAATATGACTATGCAGCTTTCCAGGCCAAGGGCTATCAGCTCGGCACCGCCACGCTTGGCGTGTACAGCTTCGACGCGAAGCCGCGCGATATTCAGTCCGCCGTCGCTCGGGTGAGCTACAAGTTCAACGGTCCGCTCGTCGCAAGGTACTGAGCACAGCGAAGCTCCGTTCCAAAGGCGATTCGTCCATCCCTTTCAACGAACTCATTCTACTTGCCGAACCCAATCGAGGACGTCTTGGTTGTTGCGCGCCTGCAACGTACGGGCGAAAACAGAAGCCGTTAGCGCTTTGGAGCCCGGTTTCCCTTTGCGCAGTTTTGCTCTCCGAGATAACGAGACGATATGTTTCGGAGAACTTCATGAAACGATACCTCGGATGGGCTGTTGGCTCGATCTTCACGATTGCGGGCGCGAACGCCGCGATGGCTGCGGATTTAGCGGTGAAAGCGCGTCCTCCGGTTGCTCCCATTGCGGGGTATAACTGGAACGGCTGGTATGCCGGCGTAAACGGGGGATGGGCGTGGGGCAATTCGAACGGCAATCTCGATTCCTTTTCAACGGCACCGCCCGCCGTTGATTTTACCGCTGCTGTGACAGCCGGCGGAACGCCTAGATTTCTCGGCGCGACGCATGAAGGCGGCTTTGGCGGCGGCCAGATCGGCTATAACTGGCAGATGACCAATTGGCTGTTCGGCCTCGAAGCCGACATTCAAGCCGCGGATATCGGGCGAACCTCGACCACCATCTTTCCAGGTGGTGGTGGCGGCATCGTCCCGAGTGTTTCGACCGGGCGCGATCATCTCGATTGGTTCGGAACGGCTCGTGGCCGGGTCGGCGCAACTGCAAACAACGTCCTGTTCTATGGAACAGGTGGCTTGGCGTATGGCGGAGTCCATACCTCGGTCACGAACATCTTCACGCCAGGCACGGCGGGAACCTTTGTCGGCAGTTCGAGCGATACACGCGTGGGCTGGGCCGCTGGCGCAGGCATCGAGTGGGGCTTTGCACCGAACTGGACGGTGAAGGGCGAATATCTCCACGTCGACCTCGGGAGTTCGAACACAACCATATTCGATCCCGTGAACTTCCCTGGAGCTTTCGCGACCTATCGGTTTCACCACCAACTCGACACGGTTCGTGTCGGCGTCAATTATCGCTTCGGCAGACCGCTGGTCGCGAAGTACTGATATTGCCGACTTCCCCAGACTGAAACTGAAAGGCCCCGGAATGTCCGGGGCTTTTTGTTTGGGGCGAGCGTGTCCGGGCATCTAGCCCATAATGGAATATCCGCCATCGACGGGAATCGCGGTGCCGGTGACGAAGTCGGATGCGCCCGAGGCGAGAAACACCGCGATGCCGGCGAAATCGGCCGAAGCGCCCCATCGTGACGCCGGCGTGCGCGCCAGAACCCGGTCGTGGAGGCCGTCGATCTGCTCGCGGGCACGCCTGGTCAGGTCGGTGTCGATCCAGCCCGGAAGCACTGCATTGACCTGGATGTTGTCGGCGGCCCAGGCGCAGGCGCAGGAGCGCGTGAACTGCACGATGCCGCCCTTGCTCGCGGCGTAGGCCGGCGCGAAGCTGGCGCCGAAGATCGACATCATCGAGCCGATGTTGATGATCTTGCCGCCGCCGGTTTCCTTCATGGCGCCGTAGACCGCCTGTGAGCACAGAAACGCGCTGGTGAGGTTGGTACTGATCACGCTGTTCCATTCGGCGATATCAAGCGCGTCGGGCGGTTTGCGGATATTGATGCCGGCGTTGTTGATGAGAATGTCGATGCGGCCGAGTTCGCGCACGGTCCGCTCGGCCATCGCGGCGACGGCGGCCTTGTCGGTGACGTCGGTGGCAACCGAGATCGCCCTGACGCCGCGCGCCCTGAGTTCGACGACCGCAGCGCTCGACTTGGTTTCATTGCGTCCGACCACGGCGATATCCGCGCCCGCGTCGGCCAGTCCCTGCGCCATGCCGAGACCAATGCCGCCATTGCCGCCGGTGACGATCGCCACCTTGCCCCTGAGATCGAATGGGCCCGAACTCATTGCTGGATGCTCCTCGTGATGCCTGTCGTCGTCCGCCCCTGCGAAAGCGCTTTTAGCGCTTGCTCTGCCAGATCAGGATCAGGCCCAGCGCGGCCAGCGCCGCGCCGTAGCCCGCCCACTGGATCTGTTTGATCATGAAGCTAGATGGCGGCCAGTTGATCACGCCCAGGCCCTGGCCGATCCAGAGCAGGCCGATGGCGAGCGCGAGCAGGCCGAGGATCAGAAGCAATTGGCGCATGGGAAGTCCTCGCTGGCCGGCTGTTTTCGCAGCGCGGGCCGGCGGACCTTAGCTGTCGATCGAACGCGATGCCAGCCGGGCAGGCGAAGCTGGATAGGCAGGCGGCCGTCATGGGCGGGGGAAACCACGATAGAGTTGTTTGATGCCTCTTTGGGCCGCTCAACGCCGGTGCGACCTTAGGTGAGGTTCATCGCCGCTCCGAGCCGCGCCTTGGCGCGGGGTTCAGCGGACAAGGCACAAAAAAGCCCCGGGCGATGCCGGGGCTTTTGAGTCGAGAACTTGTCTGAGATCAGTACTTCGCGACGACCGGGCCGCTCCAGTTGAAGCGGTAGACCAGCGAGGTGCTGATAGTCTGAACATAAGGCTTGAAGGCGACGTCGCGACCGACGGGCGTATTGGTGCCATCGAACAGTTCGCTGATGTTCTTGCGGTCGTAGAATGCCGAGCGATATTCGGTCTTCATGAACCAGCCGGGTGCCGAAATCCCGAAGATGTTCAGGTTGTTCTCGACACCGCCGCCGATGAACCAGCCATTGCGGTTGAAGGAATTGGTGTGCTCGCCAACGCCGACGCCGCTAACCGTGCTGTACAGCGACGTGCCAGACCAATGCGATCCGGAGTAGCCGCCGTTGACGTAGGAGAGGACATTCGGAGCCACAAGGTAACCGACGCGCACGCCGGCCGCCCAAGCATCCTGCAACTTCTCGGTTCCGCTGATCAGGCCGATCGGGTCCTGAATGGTGCCCTTCAGGCTGCCAAACTGGCCGTCCGCGAAAATGCCGGCGACCCAACCGCTATTGACTTGCCAATCGTAACCGGCACCGACAGTCCCGAAAAAGCCATCGCCACCCTGGCGCTGATTGATGGTAAGCGGAGCGTTAGTCGCGGTGACGCGGGTACTCGTATCAGCGTCCCAGATGCCGCCGCCGCCGCCGCCGAAGATGTAGAAACCGGTCCAACTCGGCGCAACAGCCAACGGCGCGGGGGCCTTGGTGTAGCGGGGGGCTATATCCGCCGCCATAGCCGATCCGGTGAAAGCCGCCAGCGCGGTCAGAGCGAGCACTAATTTCTTCATCTTCAATCCCCAGTAGCTGAGCGTGCGGACCGGATCGCGTGCCGGCGAGCGTGGAATCTCAAAACCTGATAGCCGGACTATAGCCGTTTCAACCCAAAATGCTGTTGCCGGGCGGGCACACCCGCCGGAAAACGATCCGTGGTATTCCGGGGGTAAAACAGCCAAAAGACCTGCGAATGGCCCCAAATCGGCGTGAAACTCAGGGAATTGTCGTCCGCGATCCCCGACATGCGTCCCTGATGAGGCCTAAACGTCCAGCAAATCCTCGCTGGCAAACTCGGCTTTTTCGGAGATGAAGGCGAATCGCGCTTCCGCCTTGGTGCCCATCAGCCGTTCGACCGAATCCGCGGTGCCCTCGCGGTCGTCGGCCAGCAGCACCACCCGCAGCATGCTGCGCTTGGACGGGTCCATGGTGGTTTCCTTCAGCTGCGCCGGCATCATTTCGCCGAGGCCCTTGAAGCGGCCGATATCGACCTTGGCGTTGGCATTGAATTCGCTCTTCAGCAGCGCATCCTTGTGGGCCTCGTCGCGGGCGTACACCGTCTTGCTGCCATGAGTCAGGCGGTAGAGCGGCGGCACCGCGAGATAGAGGTGACCTTCGTCGATCAGCCGCGGCGTCTGCCGGTAGAAGAAGGTGATCAGGAGCGATGCGATATGCGCGCCGTCGACATCGGCGTCGGTCATGATGATGATGCGGCTGTAGCGCAGATCCTCTTCGCGGTACTGCGGCCCGGTACCGCAGCCGATGGCCTGGACCAGATCGGCAAGCTGGGCGTTGGCCGTCAGCTTGTCCTTGGTGGCGGAGGCGACGTTGAGGATTTTTCCGCGCAGAGGGAGAATGGCCTGGGTCTTGCGGTCGCGTGCCTGCTTGGCGCTGCCGCCGGCCGAGTCGCCCTCGACGATGAACAACTCGCTGCCTTCGGCCGCCGTATTGGTGCAGTCTGACAGCTTGCCGGGCAGGCGAAGCTTCTTCACCGCGGTCTTGCGGGAAATCTCCTTCTCGGCGCGGCGGCGCAGCCGCTCGTCGGCGCGCTCGACGACGAAATCCAGCAGCTTGTTGGCCTGCAGCGGATTGCCCGACAGCCAGTGGTCGAACGGGTCCTTGATGGCCTGTTCGACGATGCGCTGGGCTTCCGCTGTGGCGAGACGGTCCTTGGTCTGGCCCTGGAATTCAGGCTCGCGCACGAACACGCTGAGCATCACGGCAGCACCCACCATGACGTCTTCCGAGGTGACGCTGGCGGCGCGCTTACCCTGGCCGCCGCGCTCGGCGTGATCCTTCAGGCCGCGCAGCAACGCGCTGCGCATGCCGGATTCGTGGGTGCCGCCGTCGGGCGTCGGCACCGTGTTGCAATAGGAGGAGAGAAAGCCGTCGGCGTCGGCGGTCCAGGCCACGGCCCATTCGCAGGCGCCGTGACCGCCGGTGCGCCCGGATTTCCCGGAGAAGATATCGGGATGCACCAGGGTGTCGCTGTGAATCGCCGCCGCCAGATAGTCCTTGAGGCCGCCCGGGAAATGAAAGCTGTCCTCGGCGGGCACATCCTCGAGGCCCTTCAGGAGCGAAGGATCGCAGCGCCAGCGGATCTCGACGCCGCCGAATAGATAGGCCTTGGAGCGTGCCATCTTGAACAGGCGCTGCGGCTTGAAGACGGCCTTGGCGCCGAAAATCTCGCTGTCCGGTTTGAAGCGAATCCGGGTGCCGCGGCGGTTGTTGATCTTGCCGAGGTCTTCGAGCTTGCCCTTGGGATGGCCGCGCTCGAA
>Ga0265340_10001035_pt1 | contig 15873 bp, 13 predicted proteins | sample 4CB225metaG_FD_202082 | JGI IMG/M metagenome (GOLD analysis project Ga0265340, IMG submission 202082) | Rhizosphere microbial communities from Carex aquatilis grown in University of Washington, Seatle, WA, United States - 4-CB2-25 metaG | ecosystem: Host-associated > Plants > Roots >...
TTCCTTCGTGACTTCCATGTAATCGCGGATGCCGGGAAAACGCTGGAAGTATTTCTTGATGTAGTCGTCTGCTTCGCTGCGCGGAATTCCAAGCTGGTTCGACAGGCCGAATGCTGAGATGCCGTAGACGATGCCGAAGTTGATCGCCTTGGCGCGCGAACGGATGTCACGCGGCATGCCCTTCACCGGCACGCCGAAAATTTCCGACGCGGTCATGGCGTGAATGTCGAGGCCGTCCGCGAAGGCTTTCTTGAGCTGCGGGATATCGGCGATATGCGCCAGCAGCCGCAATTCGATCTGGCTGTAGTCCGCGCTGACGAGCTTCGTGCCCTTGGGCGCGATGAACGCCGCGCGAATGCGCCGGCCCTCTTCGGTACGGATCGGGATGTTTTGTAGATTGGGGTCGGTGGACGCGAGACGGCCGGTCGATGTCGACGCCATTGCATAGGATGTATGAACGCGGCCAGTATTCGGATTGATGTAAGTCGGCAGCGCGTCGGTATAAGTGCCGCGCAATTTCGCCAATTGCCGCCAGTCCAAAACCTTCTTGGCGATCTCGTGGCCCTGTGCCGCGACATCTTCGAGAACGCTCACATCGGTGGACCATGCGCCCGTCTTGGTGCGTGTGCCGCCAGGGATTTTCATCCGGTCGAACAGAAGTTCGCCCAGCTGCTTGGGTGAGCCGATGTTGAACTCGCCGCCAGCCGCTTTGTGAATCTCGCTCTCCAGCTTCACTTGCGCCTTGGCGAAATCGTTGGAGAGCTTGCGCAGGAATTCCGGATCGATGCTGATGCCGGCGCGCTCCATATCGGCCAGCACCGTGACCAGCGGCCGTTCCAGAGTTTCATAAACGCTGACTTTGGCTTCGGCGATCAGCTTGGGCTTGAGCAGACAATGCAGGCGCAGCGTGACGTCCGCATCTTCGGCGGAATATTTTGTGGCTTCCGCGATGCGCACGCAGTCGAACGTGATCTTGTCTTTGCCCTTGCCGGCCACTTCCGTGAAGGTGATGGGTTTGTGGCTTAAGTGCAACTCCGACAACTCGTCCATGCCGTGACCGTGCAGCACGGTGTCGATCACGTAGGACATGAGCATGGTGTCGTCGAGCGGCGCGACGCGAATTCCGCGCTGAGCGAAGATCAGAAAATCATATTTGAGATTCTGGCCGATCTTGAGGATGGAATCGTCTTCCAGCAACGGCTTGAGGCGCTTGAGCACATCGGCTTCGGCAAGCTGCACGATCGCGCCCTTGTCGCCGCCGAGATCGAGACCGTCCGCTTTGCGATGGCCGCACGGGATGTAACAGGCCTCGTTCGGCGTCACCGCGAGGCTCACGCCGCACAGCTCCGCCTGCATCGCGTCCAGAGAAGTCGTCTCCGTGTCGACACAGACTTTGCCTTCTTCGTAAGCGCGCGCGATCCAGTGATCGAGCCGCGCGGCGGTCGTCACCGTTTCATATTTGGAATGATCGATGGGCTTGAGCAGGCGCCCACGATCCAACACAGCGCCGGGGCCTCGGCTCGTCGTCACCGGCGCTTTGCCCGCGGCCGGCGGCGGCAACTTCACTGATTTCACGTCGCCTGGCGCCGGCAGCGACTTCTGGGCCGGATCGGCGGCGGACGGCACCGCATCCGGATCGTCGATTCCGAAATGCGCGGCGGCGCGGCGCGTCAGCGAATTGAATTCCATGACTTTCAGGAAGGCGATCAGCGCATTCGGATCGGGTTCGCGCGCACCGAACTCATCCGGCGTTTCCTTCAGTTTGACGTTGGCGTCCAGCGTAACCAGCTTCATTGAGATACGCGCGTTCTCGGCGTTCTCGATCAGCGTCTCGCGCCGCTTGGGCTGCTTGATCTCACCAGCCCGCTTCAGCAGCGTTTCCAGATCGCCATATTGATTGATGAGTTCGGCGGCGGTTTTCACGCCGATGCCGCGCACGCCAGGGATATTATCGGTCGAGTCGCCGGCCAGCGCCTGTATGTCGATCACTTTCGACGGCGGTACGCCGAATTTTTCCATCACCTCGGCGGAGGCAATGCGCTTGTTCTTCATCGTATCGAGAAGTTCGATCTTCCCGTCGATCACAAGCTGCATGAGGTCTTTGTCGGACGACACGATGGTCGTGCGTGCGCCCGCTTCGTTCGCCATTCGCGCATAGGTGGCGATGATGTCGTCGGCCTCGAAATCAGCCAGCTCCACGCAGGCCACGCCGAACGCGCGCGTCGCATCGCGCACCAGTGGAAATTGCGGGATCAAATCTTCCGGCGGTTCGGGACGATTGGCCTTGTATTGCGGATAGATCTTGTTGCGGAACGTCGTCTTGCCGGCATCGAAGATCACCGCGATATGGCTTGGACGATCGCCATCCTTCATGTCTTCCAAAAGCTTCCAGAGCATGTTGCAGTAGCCGGACACCGCACCCGTGGGCAGTCCGTCCGATTTGCGGCTCAAGGGCGGCAGCGCGTGGTAGGCACGGAACAGATAGCCCGAACCGTCGATCAGATAGAGATGATCGCCTTTTTTTAGAGGCTTTGGCGGGGCGCTATTCAATGCGCGTGCGCTCCGGGCTTCAGCACGAAGCGGCGGTCGCAATAACCGCACTCGACGAATGTCTCGTCGCCCATCTCCAGATAGACGCGCGGATGGCCGAGCGCACCGCCGCTCCCATCGCAAACGACGCGGGTGGTGTCGACTTCAATGATCTCGGGCACTTCGACGGGCATGGCTGTCTCATGGAATGTCGGCGGATGGGGCGGAATATAACCACCTACCCTGCCGCCGCAACCGTTCCGAATTGCTGCTGGAACCTGCAGGAATCCGCTGTAGATTCCAGCATATGGTCACACTGAACCGCATCTATACGAAGACCGGCGACAAGGGCGAAACCGCGCTGGGCGACGGATCGCGCCTGCCCAAACATGCGCTGCGCATCGAGGCTTACGGCACGGTGGATGAAACCAACGCCACGATCGGGCTCATCCGCCTGCACACCCATGGCGAGATGGACCGGATGCTGGCGCGCATCCAGAACGATCTTTTCGATCTTGGCGCCGATCTCTGCGTGCCGGAAACGACGAAGCGCAACGAAGGACGTTTGCGCATTGTCGACGCACAAGTCGAACGGCTCGAAAACGAAATCGACTCCATGAACGCCGAATTGAAGCCACTGACCTCCTTCGTGTTGCCCGGAGGTACGGCCGCGGCGGCCTATCTTCATCTGGCGCGCACGGTCGCGCGACGTGCGGAACGATTGATGACGGCGCTTGCCGCCGAAGAAGAAATCAATCCGGTGGCTATACGATATATGAACCGGCTGTCAGACCACCTATTCGTTGCTGCGCGTTACGCAAACGACAAAGGCGCGGGCGACGTACTTTGGATTCCGGGCGCGAACCGGGACGACAAGTAATCAGACGTCGGCGACGCGGCGACCGAACAGAAACGACAAGATCACGCCGACGACACCGAACACCGCCCAACCCGGAAGCGCGATCACGGCATTGAAGGCGCTGCCGACAAAACCCGGCAGCACGCGCGCCATCCACGCCTTGAACGAAGCATCGCCCGCTTTGTCGACGATGTCCCACACCTGATCGATGGATCGAACGGTGATAACGCCGCCCTTCTCCAGCGACGTCAGAACATCCGCGCCCAAAAGCATGAGCGCGATCACGACAAGAATCAGACTGAGAAAACGCAGCGCAACCAGCATCGAAGCCCCACCATACGCCGTTGTTCCGCGGCGTTACCCCGATCAGATAAGCAAGCCCATTTGCGGTGCACAAGAACGTTAAAGCCGGTTAACCAAAAAACCGGCGCAAAGGTTTCCGCCTGTCGCATTTGTGCCGCGCCGTTCACGCCGAGACTGCACAGGCTTTCGGCAAGTCGATGAGGTTTCGATCACCAAAAAAGAAAACCACCCGCGATTGTGAAATCGCGAGTGGCTCTCCGTTTGGCTTGGCAGCCTATTTTATTCCGCCGCCGGTGCGCTTTCTGCCTTCTTCTTGGTGAGGTCTTCGCCGGTAACCTGATCGACGGCTTTCATAGACAGGCGAACCTTGCCGCGATCGTCGAAGCCCATGAGCTTCACCTTCACGGCCTGGCCTTCCTTGACCACGTCGGACGGCTTGTTGACGCGCTGCGCAGCCATTTCCGAAACGTGGACGAGACCGTCCTTGGGACCGAAGAAGTTCACGAAGGCGCCGAAGTCCATGACCTTTACGACCTTGCCATCATAGATCTCGCCGACTTCCGGCTCTGCCACGATGCCTCTGATCCACTTGAGCGCGGCTTTGATCGACTCGCCATCGGCGGAGGCGATCTTCACCGTTCCGTCGTCCTCGATGTTGATCTTGGCGCCGGTCTTCTCGACGATCTCGCGGATCACCTTGCCGCCCGAACCGATCACTTCGCGGATCTTGTCGGTCGGAATCTTGATCTGCTCGATGCGCGGCGCATATTCGCCGAGTTGCTCGCGGCCATGATCCAGCGCCTTGTTCATCTCGCCGAGAATGTGCAAACGCCCACCCTTCGCCTGATCCAGAGCGACTTTCATGATCTCTTCGGTGATGCCGGAGATCTTGATGTCCATCTGAAGCGACGTGATGCCGTCCGCCGTTCCGGCGACTTTGAAGTCCATGTCGCCGAGGTGATCTTCGTCACCCAGGATGTCCGACAGAACCACATAGCGCGAGCCTTCGAGAATGAGGCCCATAGCGATGCCCGCCGTCGGCTTCTTCAACGGCACGCCCGCATCCATCAGCGCCAGCGATGTGCCGCAAACCGTGGCCATTGACGAGGATCCGTTCGACTCGGTGATTTCCGACACCACGCGCAGCGTGTACGGGAATTCTTCCTTCGTCGGCAGCATCGGATGGATCGCGCGCCAGGCGAGCTTTCCGTGACCGATCTCGCGGCGGCCCGGGGCGCCCATGCGGCCCGTTTCACCCACGCTGTAGGGAGGGAAGTTATAATGCAGCATGAATGTTTGTTTGCCGGTGCCTTCCAGGCTGTCGACAAACTGTTCGTCTTCTGCCGTGCCGAGTGTGCAAACGACGAGCGCTTGTGTTTCGCCGCGCGTGAACAGTGCCGAACCGTGCGTGCGCGGCAGAATTCCCACCTCAGCGACGATCGGGCGAACCGTCACAAGATCGCGTCCATCGATACGCTTTTTGGTGTCGAGCACCGCGTTGCGCATGATCTTGGCTTCGAGATCGTGGAACAGATTGCCGAATTCCTTGGCTGACATTTTGCCGTCGCCCTCGCCGACGAAATACTCGGCGGTCTTCTTCTTGATCTCGGCGATGCGGTCGCGGCGCTCGAACTTGACCGGAAGCTGGAACGCGCCAGTGAGATTGATGCCGGCGACCTTCTCGATCTCTTCGATCTTGAGGCCGGTATCGCTATGCGGCACGGCGCGCGCCTCTTTCGCGGCCTTTTCGGCCAGATGAATGATCGCGTTGATCGCATGCTGCATCTCGCGGTGACCGAACATCACGGCGCCGAGCATCGTCTGTTCGTCCAGCTCCTGCGCTTCGGACTCCACCATCAGCACCGCGTCGGCTGTTCCGGCGACAACCAGTTCCAACTTGGAATTGGCCATGTCGTCGATCGGCGGGTTCAACTTGTATTCGCCATCGATATAAGCGACGCGGGCCGCGCCGATTGGGCCCATGAACGGCACTCCAGAAATAGTGAGGGCTGCAGAGGCCGCGATCAACGCGACGATATCCGGGTCGTTTTCCAGATCGTGGCTGAGAACCTGGCAAACCACCTGCGTTTCGTTTCTGTAGCCTTCGACGAAGAGCGGGCGGATCGGGCGGTCGATCAGACGCGAGATTAGCGTCTCGCGTTCCGTCGGCGCGCGCTCGCGCTTGAAATAACCGCCCGGAATTTTTCCGGCGGCGTAATAACGCTCCTGATAATTCACGGTGAGCGGAAAGAAATCGATTCCTTCCTTCGGCTGCAAAGCGCCGACAACCGTCGCGAGAACGACAGTCTCGCCATAGGTGGCGACGACAGCGCCGTCAGCCTGACGGGCAACCTTGCCCGTTTCGAGGGTCAGCGTGCGGCCGCCCCATTCAAAAGATTCTTTCGTAATATTGAACATGCTTTTTGTTCCTTCATTCCCCGCGAGCCGGATTGCTGCGGGCGTGTTTGGGCGAGTTCTCTATCTCTCGGACAAACGGATATTGCGCGGGCGCGACCCTTCGCACCGACGCTTAAGTGTCTTGGCCATAATGGAAGACGGGGCGCTCAGCGGCGCAGGCCCAACCGGGAAATCAGCGCATCGTAGCGCTTCGAATCGGTTGCCTTCACATAATCGAGGAGACGCCGGCGCTGCGACACCATCTTGATAAGGCCTCGGCGCGAATGGTTGTCCTTGACATGACCCTTGAAGTGCTCGGTCAGATTGTTGATGCGCTCGGAGAGTACCGCGACCTGCACTTCGGGCGATCCGGTATCGTTCGCCTTGGTCGCATATTCCTTGATGAGTTCAGTTTTACGCTCTGCAGTAATCGTCATTGTTTTTTTCCCGGTCATCCAAAGTTGAAAACGCGAAACGGCCGGAGCTCTCCTTGTTCGAGCGCGGCCAGTGCGACTGGCTCACCCTCGGCTGTCGAGAGATAGACCGTGAGACCTGAGAGATCGTTCTCTTCCGGAAAGGCGTCCGAAATGCGGGCGAAAAGATTCGCACGCATCAGGATCGGATTGCCGCTACGGAGGCGAACCGCATCCGGGCCCGCGACGGCCAACGCCGGGATGCCGTCCAGCGCGGTCGAAATGGGCCTCAAGTGCTCAAAAGCGGCGGGACTATGCATAAAACCCCTCAGCGTTTCTAGGGGTACCGCTGCATTCTCTTTGAACCCACCAATCGAAGTGCGGCGGAGCTGGGAAACGTGCCCGATGGTGCCCAAAGCGCGGGCAATATCCCGCACCCAAGCTCTCACGTAAGTCCCTTTACCACAACGCATTTCGAACACGGCATGGTCTGAATCAGGAGTTTCCAAAAGCGTCACCTGCTGGATCAGGACGGTGCGCGATTCCAGCTCCACGATCTCTCCGTCCCGGGCCAGATCGTAGGCCCGCTCGCCGTCGACTTTGATGGCCGAATAGGCGGGAGGCACCTGAACGACTTCGCCAACGAACCCCGGAATTGCCGCCTCGATCTCGTCGCGCGTCGGGCGCACACCGCTGGTGGCGGTGACTTTGCCTTCGGCGTCATCGCTATCGCGTGCCTCGCCCCAGTGCGCGGTGAAGCGATAGGTCTTCTCCGCATCCATCGCGTAGGGAACAGTCTTTGTCGCCTCGCCAAGCGCGATCGCAAGCACACCGGTCGCGAGTGGATCGAGCGTTCCGGCGTGGCCTGCTTTCTGCGCATCGAAGATGCGGCGCACGGCGGCGACGACTTGCGTGGAGGTGATGCCAGACGGTTTGTCTACGATCACCCAGCCGTGGACAGGATTGCCCTTGTTCTTACGGCTCATGGCCGTCGTCTGCGCTGGCTTTCTTGAGATCGCGCTGGACGCGCTCGGATTTGAGAAGTGTTTCAATCCTCTGTGCTTCGGCAAATGACTTGTCTTCTACGAAGCGCAACTCCGGCGTGAACTTCATAGTGATCATGTGGCCCATTTGCCCGCGAATGAACGCCTTGTGCCGGTTTAGCGCGGCAATGATCTTGTCGGCATTCTGTCCGCCAAGCGGTTCGCAAAACACAGTCGCGTGACGCATATCGCCCGACGGCTTCACCTGCGTGATCGTCACCGAAACGCCTTCCAGATCAGCGTCACAAATGTCCCCACGCACCAGAATCTGCGATAGCGCATGCCGCAGCATTTCACCCACACGCAACTGACGCTGCGAAGGACCGGCGTCACGATCACTATGGGAATGCGAACGGCCGCGGGGCATCAATCAGACTCCTCACCAGCAATCGCTTACAGCGCGCGCTGAATCGTCTCGACCTCGAAGCACTCGATGACGTCGCCCTTTTGGATATCCTGGTAGTTGGCAAAGGACATTCCGCATTCCTGGCCGACGACCACTTCGCGCGCATCGTCCTTGAAGCGCTTGAGAGTGGAAAGTTCGCCTTCATGGATAACGACGTTGTCGCGGATGAGGCGCACCTTAGCGCCACGGCGCACGACGCCCTCCGTGACGCGACAGCCAGCAACCTTGCCGGCCTTCGAGACATTGAAGACTTCCAGAATTTCTGCGTTGCCGAGGAATTTCTCACGCGTCTCCGGCGTCAGCATGCCGGACAGCGCCGCTTTCATATCATCCACGACGTTGTAGATGATGTTGTAGTAGCGGATTTCGACGCCGTCGCGCTTGGCGCGCTCGCGGGCCTGCGCGTTGGCGCGCACATTGAAGCCGATGATCGCACCCCCGGAGGCATGCGCGAGGATCACGTCAGATTCGGTGATCGCGCCGACGCCTGACTGCAAAACCTGAACGCCGACTTCGTCGGTGCCGAGCTTATGCAGCGATCCCTGAATGGCTTCCACCGATCCCTGCACGTCGGCCTTGATGACGAGCGGAAGCAGGCGCTTCTCGCCGTCCTTGCGGGTCTGCAGCAATTGGTCGAGCGATTGGCGCGAACTCGCGGCGTGACGCTGCTCGCGGCGCTTACGCGCACGGTATTCGGTCACTTCACGGGCGCGTCCCTCGTCGGTAACGACCACGAATTCGTCGCCCGCCTCCGGAACACCCGAAAGACCCAACACTTCGACAGGCATGGACGGCGTGGCTTCGGTGATATTTTCACCGCGATCGTTCATCAGAACGCGCACGCGTCCCCATTCGGAACCAGCTACCAGAATGTCGCCGGTGCGCAGCGTACCTTTTTGCACCAAAACAGTGGCGACTGATCCGCGGCCTTTGTCGAGTTTAGCTTCGACGACGGCGCCTTCCGCGGGGCGATTGGGATTGGCTTTGAGGTCGAGAACTTCGGCCTGCAAGAGAATGGCTTCTTCTAGCTTGTCGAGATTGGTGCCTTTGGTCGCGGAGACTTCGACGGCGAGCGTTTCACCGCCCATGTCTTCGACCTGAATCTCGTGTTGGAGAAGCTCGGTCTTCACGCGCGTGGGATTGGCGTCGCCTTTGTCGATCTTGTTGACCGCGACGATGATCGGAACGCCCGCAGCCTTCGCGTGGCTAATGGCTTCGACGGTTTGCGGCATCACCCCGTCATCGGCGGCGACAACCAGAATGACAAGATCGGTGACTTTTGCACCCCGCGCGCGCATCTGTGTAAACGCCGCATGGCCGGGCGTATCCAGGAACGTGATCTTCTGGCCGCTCTTCATCTGCACCTGATAGGCGCCGATATGCTGCGTGATGCCGCCCGCTTCACCGGCGACAACATCCGTCTTGCGCAGTGCATCCAGCAGCGATGTCTTGCCATGATCGACATGACCCATAACGGTGACGACCGGTGGACGCGAAACCATCTGCGCGGAGTCGTCATCCTTGCCCTTCAAGCCTTCGAGCACGTCGGACTCAGCAACGCGCTTCACGGTATGACCATATTCAGTAGCAACGAGTTCGGCGGTGTCAGCGTCGATGACATCGTTCGCCGTCGCCATCATGCCGTTCTTCATGAGAACCTTAATGACATCGACAGATCGACGCGCCATGCGGTTGGCGAGTTCGGCGACCGTAATGGTTTCCGGAACCGTAATGTCGCGTGGACCGGCGGGACCGGCAGGTTGTTGCTGCTGGCCCTTGTTGATGCGTTGCAGGTGGCGCTTGTAGGCAGCGACAGAGCGCGTGCGCTCACTGCCGTCATCCGACAGAGCGCGGGTAACGGTGAGCTTGCCGCGGCGGCGATCGTCCGGCGCCTTGCGCACGGCAGGCGTTTTGGGTGCGATCTTGCCTGGGCCGGCTTTCTTTGGCGCGTCGTCTTCTTCCTCGGCATTCACCCGGCGGCTACGCGGGGCTTCCATAGGCGCGAGCGGCTTTGCAACCTCGTCCTTTTTGTTCGGATCGCGACGCGCGACTTCTTCTTCGGCATGGCGCCTGGCGGCTTCTTCTTTCGCCTTGCGCGCATCTTCTTCGGCTTTGCGCGCGGCGGCAGCAGCGCGTTCGCGCGCGAGACGTTCTTCTTCGATGGCGCGATGACGCGCTTCTTCTTCCGCGCGTTTGCGGGCTTCAACTTCGTAGACTTTTGCATCGGCGAGAGCTGCACCGCGCCGAGCTTTTTCTTCTTCCGTCAATTGACGCAGGACAACGCCGCCGCCGGCGCGCGAAGATGCTGCCGGCTTGGCAGGCGCGGCGGGTGTTGCGGCAGCGGACGCCTTTACATCGGGGGCCTTCGCCTTCTCGGCGGGAGCTTTCGCGGCACCAGCCGGCGGAGCGGCCGTGCGTTTTTTCTCCACCACCACAGCTTTGGTGCGCCCATGGCTGAAGCTCTGCTTGACGGTGGATGTCTCCGTCTTCTTCAGCGTGAGCGTCTTTGCGCGTTTGGTCGTATCGTCGGTCATTCAGTTCCTTTTGGTGCAGGGATTGGACCTGCATCCGCTTTCGGTTCGCGGAATCCGGCAAGCCGGCCCGCTTCGAAGATCAATCTGACCGCCAGCGGCCCGGCTTTGAGGGCGGCATGTATCACATTCCCCAAGCCCAGGGCCACGCTCAATTCGTCGTTCGAAAGGCAATCTAAGATTGCGGGAACGACGCCTTGCGCGTGGGCAACACCGAGGAGTTTCCGGCGACCGTCGGCGGCACCATCGCTTGCCTCTATGAGAAGCGCAGGCTTGTGACGACCTTGCAGCAATTCGACAACGCTGTCGAAGCCGGTGACGATTTGGCCGCCGCGTTTCGCAAGCCCCAGATCGTCCATCATACGACGGACAATTTGTCTTTCGACAAGCGCGGGAAGTCCTGGAGAGCTGCGAACATTGGTTTTCGCGGCCTTCGAAAAATGGCTCTTCGCGACCGCTTTTTCAATGCTGGCGCGATACGCGCTCACCCAGATCCCACGCCCCGGCAGTTTCGCCGCGATATCGGGAACCACCTCACCATCGGGCGAGACGACAAAGCGGATGAGTTGCGCTTCGTCGCGCACCTCGCCCGTTACGATGCATTTTCTGTCACGCATCGCTTCCTCCTCGTTTCGGATGGCCAAGGCTGCTGTCACGCTTCGGCTTCCTCCGTCGTTTCTTCTTCCTCCCCCACCGCTTCCTCTTCAACAGGCGCGTCGATCCAACCAGCTTTCACGCGCGCGGCCATGATGATCGCGTTGGCGTCGTCGGAAGTGAAGTTGAAGCTCTCGAGTGCGCCGGCAATGCGCACGCGCTCCTTGTCCTTGCCTGTCTCGTAGTAACCAAGCAGATCGTCGGTGGCGCAACCCGCAAGATCTTCGAGGGTCTTGATCTCCGCTACGCCGAGCGCGACCGCGACGGCCGGTGTGACGCCCGGCACTTCCAAAACATCGTCTTCAACGCCAAGCTCTTTGCGTTTGTCGTCCATCTCTTTATTTTTCGCTTCAAGAAATTCGTTAGCGCGGGTCTGAAGCTCCAGCGCTGTATCCTCGTCGAATCCTTCGACTGCGGCGAGCTCGTTCAGCGGAACGAAGGCCACGTCTTCGATGGAACCGAAGCCTTCTGAGGCGAGCAGCTGCGCCACGGTCTCGTCGACATCGAGCGATTCCATGAACAACGCGGTGCGTTCGGCGAATTCCTTCTGGCGGCGTTCCGATTCCTCGGCTTCCGTCACAATGTCGAGTTGCCAGCCGGTGAGCTGTGAAGCGAGACGCACGTTCTGGCCGCGGCGACCGATGGCGAGCGACAATTGCTCGTCCGGCACCACCACTTCGGTGCGATGCGTATCTTCATCGAGTACGACCTTGGACACTTCCGCAGGCGCGAGCGCGTTGACTATGAACGTCGCCGCTTCGTTGTTCCACGGAATGATATCGATGCGCTCGCCCTGAAGCTCTTGCACCACCGCTTGCACGCGCACGCCGCGCATACCGACGCAGGCACCGACCGGATCGATGCTCGAATCCTTCGAGATGACCGCGATCTTTGCGCGGCTGCCCGGATCGCGCGCCACAGCGCGAATTTCGATGATGCCATCGTAGATCTCGGGTACTTCTTGCGCAAAGAGCCGCACCATGAATTGCGGATGCGAGCGTGAGAGGAAAATCTGCGGTCCGCGCGTTTCGCGGCGCACGTCGTAGATATAAGCGCGGATGCGGTCGCCCTGGCGGAACGTTTCGCGCGGGATCATCTCATCGCGGCGCACGACACCTTCGGCGCGACCAAGATCGACCACCACGGAACCGAACTCCACGCGCTTGACGATGCCGTGAACGACTTCGCCGATGCGATCCTTGAACTCTTCATACTGACGCTCACGCTCGGCATCGCGCACTTTCTGCACAATCACCTGCTTGGCGGCCTGCGCCGCGATGCGGCTGAAATCGACCGGCGGCAGCGTCTCGGCAATAATGTCGCCGACTTGTGCGGCGGGATTGCGCGCGCGCGCATCTTCGAGGCTGATCTCGATCTTGTCATTGTCGACCAGCTCCACGACGTTCAGATAGCGCGACACATGCGTCTCACCGGTTTTCTGGTCGATATCGACGCGGATGTCATTCTCGCTGCCATAACGCGCTTTCGCCGCGCGCTGCATCGCTTCGGCCATCGCTTCTATGACGACGGTCTTCTCGATGTTCTTGTCGCGTGCGACCGCATCGGCGATCTGCAAGAGTTCTGTCCTGTTGGCGGCAATAGCGGCCATTTTTCTTTCTCCTTAACTCCGGGCTTTCCGAGCCCGCAGATCTTCCTGAATGAGTTTGTCGGTAAGAACGAGTTTTGCTTCGGCGATACCAACGAAAGCAAGCTTGCGGCGCACGCCGTCTATATCGATGACGACATCGTTTCCATCGAGACCGAACAGCATGCCTCTGAACTTCTTGCGGCCGTTCTCGTCTGCATTGACGAGTTCGATCTTGGCTTCGTGACCGGACCAGCGTGCGAAATCGGAGTGGCGCGTCAGCGGGCGATCAATGCCGGGCGAAGAAATCTCCAAATGATATTCGCCTTCGATGGGATCCTCGGCCTCAAAGAATTCCGACAGCGCACGGCTCAGCTTCGCGCAGTCATCTACATTCATCGTGCCATCCGGACGTTCGGCCATGATCTGCAACGTCTTGGTCCTGCCGGCCATCAGGCGCAGGCGCACGAGCTTGAACCCCGCGGCTTCCACCGCGGGTTCGATAATCGGCTGCAAATGCGACATCTGCGAGATAATGAGCGCTGCTCCAAAAACAAAAGCGTTTCCCGCGCGGCGGTCTTTCGACCGCCACACAACAGGCCGTTCTGTTGTCTGGGATGGGCGGGGATATACAACCCGAATGTCACGAAAACAAGGTCAGACCCGGCAAAACCGTAAAAAAGCAGGCACACCGTGGAGTTGCTTGGCTTCGTAGCGGGTCTGCGGCCAGTCGGACGTTCGGTTGCGCCAGCCTGATGCACAATTTGCCGTCCACAAGAACGCCGGATGCGCCATCAGCCTTTCCAGTGTGTATTCGACCAAAGGCGCGTCGTCGCTGCCGAAGCGCAATTCCGCACCGTGCTTCATCACGCGCGCGAGGTGATCGAGCATTTCGCTCTGGATGAAACGGCGCTTGTGATGGCGCAGCTTGGGCCACGGATCGGGAAACAGAATAAAAACCCGGCCGATACTCGCATCTGGCAACGCCGAAATTATATCGCGCGCATCTTCGCAATGGATGCGTACGTTATCGACTTTCACTTCCTCGATCTTCGACAAGAGCTTCGCGACACCGTTGATGAACGGCTCGGCACCGATCAATCCGACGCGCGGATTGTGTTGCGCTTGCCAGAACAAGTGCTCGCCCGCGCCGAAACCAACTTCCAACCAAACATCATCGACTTCGCTATCGAAATAGGAACGTGGATCGGCACGCTCGCGAATCTCGAGCATGAGCTTCGGCAGCAGATCGCGCAGCAATTCGTCTTGGTGCTGGGAGAGCTTCGGACCTTTGCGGCGGCCATAAACATGACCACGACGGCGCTCGGGATGCGTCATCCTTCGCGGGCCGCTACGCGGCCACCTCAGGATGACGAAGACCTGCACACGTCATGCTGAGGTGCATTGCAAAGCAATGCCCCGAAGCTCGTGGCATCAGAACGCGCTCTTCAGCTGATCGGCGAGATCGGTCTTTTCCCACGAGAAGCCGCCTTCGGCATCCGGCTCGCGGCCGAAATGTCCATACGCGGAGGTGCGCGCATAGATCGGGCGGTTCAGCTTCAGATGCGTGCGGATGCCGCGCGGCTTCAGACTCATCAACTGCGGCAGAACCGTTTCCAGTTTCGCTTCATCGACTTTGCCGGTGCCGTGCGTATCGACATAGACCGACAATGGATCGGCAACGCCGATAGCATAGGAAATCTGGATCGTGCAGCGATCGGCCAAATCAGCAGCCACAACGTTCTTCGCAAGATAACGCGCGGCATAGGCGGCCGAGCGATCCACCTTTGTCGGATCTTTTCCGGAGAACGCGCCGCCGCCATGCGGGGCCGCGCCGCCGTAGGTATCGACGATGATCTTGCGGCCGGTCAGTCCGCAATCGCCATCCGGTCCGCCGATCACGAACGATCCCGTCGGATTGATGTGCCAGAGCGTCTTGTCGTTGATCCATTCCTTCGGCAGCGCCTCGCGAATGTATGGCTCGACGATCTTGCGAATGTCGTTCGACGTCTGATCTTCGCTTGTGTGCTGCGTGGACAAAACGATCTGCGTCGCTTCGACGGGCTTGCCGTTTTCATAGCGCAGCGTGACCTGGCTCTTTGCATCCGGCTGCAGTGTCGGCTCCTTGCCGGAATGACGCGCATCGGCGAGCAGCTTTAGAATCTTGTGACTGTAGAACAGCGGCGCGGGCATGAGCGCCGGGGTCTCGCGGCACGCATATCCGAACATGATGCCCTGATCGCCCGCGCCTTCATCCTTGTTACCGGATGCATCGACGCCTTGCGCAATATGCGCGGATTGCGCGTGCAGCAGCACTTCAACCTTTGCAGTCTTCCAGTGAAAGCCTTCCTGCTCGTAACCGATGGCTTTGATCGCCTTGCGCGCGATCTCTTCGACTTCCGCAGGACCGATGCTCTTGGGACCGCGCGTCTCACCCGCGATCACCACGCGATTGGTGGTGCACAGCGTTTCGCACGCCGCGCGGATATCCCATTCGGACAATCCTCTCTTGGGGCCTTCGCGGAAAAACGCGTCCACCACTTCGTCGGAGATGCGGTCGCTGACCTTGTCAGGATGGCCCTCGGAAACGCTCTCGCTGGTGAAAAGGTAGTTGGACCGCATTCCCGTGAATCCTGTTCTGGCCAAAAACGGCGCGACTTTTTGCAAGGATTAACCGGGGGGTCAACTGGAACCCGCAGGCGCCTCCCGGCTAGGATCGGATCGCCAAGCAATCGGGAGATAATATGACAGCTCCGTTCCAGGGTGGCTGCCGTTGTGGCGCGATCCGCTACGAGGTTTCCGCCGAACCCATTGCCGTGATGGATTGCCATTGCCGCGATTGCCAATACGCATCGGGCGGAAGCCACACCACGGCAGTGGTGGTTCCGATCGGCGCATTCAAAATCATCAAAGGCACACCGAAACGGTTTTTTACGACAGGCGATTCCGGACAGGAAGCGGCGCGCGGCTTTTGTGACACTTGCGGAACGCCGTTGTTCAGCGAGCCGCCGGGTGCACGGATCTGGGTCGTCAAAGCCGGGACACTGGACGATCCGAGCTGGCTCACCGTCGGCGGCGCGCTTTACACCTCTTCCGCGCAGCCCTGGGCGCACATCGATCCTGACAAGCTCCGCTTCAAAAAAATGCCGCCAA
>Ga0265340_10001036_pt1 | contig 15861 bp, 14 predicted proteins | sample 4CB225metaG_FD_202082 | JGI IMG/M metagenome (GOLD analysis project Ga0265340, IMG submission 202082) | Rhizosphere microbial communities from Carex aquatilis grown in University of Washington, Seatle, WA, United States - 4-CB2-25 metaG | ecosystem: Host-associated > Plants > Roots >...
GCCTTGCATCTGGTTGAGGAAGAACAGCATCACCACGACGAGCAGCACGAACGGCAGCAGCTGCAGCAGCAGCGACACGATCGGGTTGCTGTGCGACTCCGTGATCTTGGTCTGGTCGAAGCCGGATGCTTTGAGCTCGCCGTACAAGGTGGTGTCGTAGTGGATTGTGTAGTTGGACTGCAGTTTGTCGGTGCCGTCGATCGAGTGGCCCTTGCTCAGCGTGACCTGGACCAGCTGAGTGGTGTCGTTCATCGTCGCCGCAGCGATCTCGTGGTTGGCGATCGCCGTCTCGATCGTCGGCAGTGGCACGGTCTTGTAGCCGCTGCCCGAAGTGGCGACCTCGAGGAGGCCGAACACGACCAGGATCGCCACGACGACCCACAGAAGGGGTCCACGGAAGGTGCGGCGAAGGTTCATGGCTCCTGCTCGACGCTGCGGACGCGATGGATCACGAAGGCCTGAAAAACACTCCTCCGCAAGTATCGACGGTACACCGGCTGACTGAACTGCGCCGTGCCGATTCGCGGGCTGTGGAGCAGCGGCGGCCTAGCTGGAATACACCTCGGGGCGCAAAGTGCCCACATACGGCAGGCCCCGGTAGCGCTGCGCATAGTCCAGGCCGTAGCCGACGACGAAGACGCTCGGGATGTCGAAACCCATATAGCCCACCGGCACCTCGACCTGGGCCGCCTCCGGCTTGCGCAGCAGGGCCACGACCTCGACCGAGGCCGGCTGGCGCGACCGCAGGTTGCGCAGCAGCCACGACAAGGTCAACCCGGAGTCGATGATGTCCTCCACCACCAGCACGTGGCACCCGCTGATGTCGCAGTCGAGGTCCTTGAGGATCCGCACGACCCCGGAGGACGAAGTCGACGATCCGTACGACGACACCGCCATGAACTCCATCGAGACCGGAATCGTCAGCGCCCTGGCCAGGTCGGCCATGACCATGACGGCGCCCTTGAGCACCCCGACCAACAGCACCTCGCGGCCGGCGTAGTCGGCGTCGATCTTCGCGGCCATCTCGGCGATCTTCTCGGCGATCTGGTCCTGGGAAACCAGGACCGCCTCGATATCCGGATGCAGATCCGCAGGTTGCTCGGCCATTGATTCCATCGGGAGAAGCGGCGCGGTCATCGGAACGAAAGCCTGTCATACGACCGATCGGCCACCAAGCCCCCGGGTAGGCTCACCGCCCCTTGGCCGTGCCAGTGGGTGATCAGCCGCTCGATGTCGTGGACGTGGCTGGCCGTCAGCGCGCCGGCCGACACGCCCGCGGCGAACGCGGCATTGCGAATGACTCGCTTGCGCACGGCGCTCGGCAACTCCGACAGCGCACCGACATCGGTCGCGTCGGTGACGGTCTTGGCCCACTCGTCGAGCGCATCGGCGTCGTCGCGCAGCAACGCGGCAGTGCGGGCCAGCGCCTCGGGGATCCCGTCGCCGAGCGCGTCGACCATCGCGGGCAGCACCTGCTGGCGGACCCGGGCCCGGGCGAACGCCGGGTCGGAGTTGTGCGGGTCGGCCCACGGGACGAGGTCGACTGCCTGGCAGGCCTCGTTCGTCGTCACCCGCCGGATCGCCAGCAGCGGCCGCCGGAATCGCTCCCGCCGCGGCGGCATGCCCGACAGCGACCGCGCCCCGGACCCTCGCGCCAGAGACAGCAGCACCGTCTCGGCCTGATCGTCGAGGGTGTGGCCGAGCAGGACCGCGACCGCGCCGGTGCGGGTCGCGACGTCGTTCAACGCGGCGTACCGCGCTTCGCGGGCCGCTCCCTCCGGGCCCCCCGCGTGGCCCACCGCCACCGACTCGACGACCACCGGGTCGAGGCCGAGGTCGGCGCAGGTCGCGGCGACGTCGGCGGCGCGCTCCGGCGACCCGTCCTGAAGCCCGTGATCGACCGTGACCGCCCCGGCCCGAAGCTCCAGGCGCGGCGCCTCGTGCGCGAGCGCGGCGGCTAGTGCCAGCGAGTCGGCGCCGCCGCTGACCGCGGCCAGGACCAGCTCACCACTCGGCAGGTCGGTCAGGCACTCGCGCACCGCGAGCCTGATCGCGGCCAGCGCCGGCTCCACCTTCATGCACTCACCGCCGGGGGCAGGCCGACCCGCTTCAGCCAGAGTTTGGGGTCGCGGATCTCCGCCGCGGTCGGGAGCTGGCCGGGCGCGGTCCAGACCGTGTTCAAGCCGGGCATCCCCACCTCGTCGATCACGGCCCGAACGAACACCGCGCCTTCGGCGTACTGCTTGAGCTTCATCTCCAGCCCGAGCAGGCGCCGGACGATCCGCGAGAGCGGGTTGGCCTGGCGGCGCCGGCGATCGAATCGGGCCCGGATCGTTGCCACCGAGGGCACCACCGACGGGCCGACGGTGTCCATGACCACGTCCGCGTGGCCCTCGAGCAGGCTCATCAAGCCGGTGATCCGGTCGAGGATCTCCTTCTGGGCCGGGGTCTGGATCAGCTCGACGAGACTGGCCTCACGCTGGCCGCGCGCGACCTGCGCCAGGCCGGACAGCGCCTGCCTCAACCGCTCGAGGACGACGTTCGTGTCGAGGTCCGAGGCGAGCAGGTATTCACGGAGCAGGTCCTGCACATGCGCATGCAGCCACGGCGCCGCCCCGAACTGGGTGCGGTGGGTGACTTCGTGCAGGCACACCCACAGCCTGAAGTCGGCCGGCTGCACCTGGAGAGCGCGCTCGGCGGCGACGATGTTCGGCGCGACCAGGGTCAGCCGGCCCGGCGCATGCTCGCCGGCAGCACTGCGCGGCGGGCCGAGCAGCTCGAACTGGCCGAGCACCCTGGTGCCGAGGTAGCTCAGCACCACACCGACCTCGATCCCGGCCACGCGCGACCCGATCGCGGCCGCCAGCGCGCCCGGCGGGTTGACCGACTTGCTCGTCATCAGCGCCTCGATGATCGGGTCGACCAGGACCTGGAAGCTCTCGACGTTGGCCCGGATCCAGTCCGGCCGATCGACCACGACGGTCGCCGCGGACTTGCTGGCGGCGTCGAGGCCGGTCACCCGCGCCACGTGCTGGTCTGCCGTGTCGGCGATCCGGTGCAGGTCTTCGACCGTGGCGAGAGCGTCGGCGAGGGCAATCGTGGGGCCCGGTGGCACCAGCCGGGTGCCGGTTGCCGCGGCCAGTCGCCAGTCCACCAGTTGCACGGGGTAGAACCTACGCCCCGAGCCTGACCCGACGGCACCGCTTCGCGGCGACGTCACCCCTCAACGGGTACGCCGTCAGCCGGCGCAGCCACATCGCGCCAACCGCGCCGCCATCCGGTCGAGCGCGGGAACCGTCAGCCCGGGGTCGGGCGCGTGCGAGGCAAGAAAGGCGAAGATCAGCAGCCGCCCGCTGCGGTCGACGACCAGCCCGGCAAGTGCGTTGACGCCGGTCAACGTGCCGGTCTTGGCGCGCAGCACGCCAGCCGCTTTGGCGGCGGGCAAGTCGCGGTAGCGGGTGGCCAGCGTGCCGGTGAGCCCGGCGATCGGCAGCCCTTCGAGGATCGGGCGCAACGCCCGATCCGAGGGTGCGACCGCCGCCCGCAACACGCCCACCAGCACCGCGGGAGTGATCCGGTCGCGGTGCGACAGCCCGCTGGCGTCCTGGAGCGAGACCCCCTGGACCGGGATGCCGAGGGCGCGCACCTGGCGCTCCACCGCGGTGGCTGCACCGAGGAAGGTCGGGGCCAGCTGGTCGTGGATCGCGACCGCCCGGCCAAGGGCTTCGGCGAGGTCGTCGTCGCTCTCGGTCAGCATCCGCTGCACCAGCTCGGCGAGCGGCGGCGATGAGACGCTGGCCAGCGGGACCGAGCCGGGTGCCGCCGTACCCGCGGTTACCGGGCCGATCACCTGCACGCCACCCTTGGCCAGCAAGGTGGCGAACGCCGCCCCGGCCTGTGCCGCCGGAGTCTCGGTCCGGGCCGCGAACTCGTCGTGCGGGTTGACCCGGCCCTCGTCGAGCTCGAGCGGGCTCGGCGGGGTGACATCACCTTCGGTGACGTAGTTCGGCTTCCAGCCGACCGCCATCGTCGGGCCCGACCACGCGCTGGTGTCCAGCCGCAACCGGACCCGATGAACGCCACCAAGGGCGGCGATCGTGCGCCGGGCGAGGTCGGCGAGCGACGCCGGACGCGGATAGCGAGGGCTGTAGGAGGACCTGGGGCTCTGCACCACGGTCGGATCGCCGCCGCCGACCAGGTAGACGGTGTGCCCGGCCCGCCTGGTGGTAGTCGCGATCCGGAAGTCCGGCCCGAGCGCGGTCAGCGCCGCCGCCGCGGTCAGCAGCTTCGTCGTCGACGCCGGCGCCGTGGGCTGACTTGCACCGCGCGACCACAACCGGACGCCGGTGTCGGCGTCGACCACCTCGCCCACCAGCTCGGCACTCCCGGCCACGGTCTGCGCCGCGCCCTGCAGGTCCGCCGCGACCCCAGCGGCGGCCGGGACCGGGGCAGTAGCCGCGAGGCCGGCCAGGACCGGGCCACGGGGCGGCGGGCTGCTCGGAACCGTCATCGGCGAGGTCGAGGGTGACGTCGACGGCGCCGCAGCGGCGTGGGACGAAGAGTGGTTGCGGGTGACGACGTACCCGGCGCCGACGCCCGCGGTCACGGCGAGCGCCGCCGCGAGGGTCACCAGCCGAGAGGTACGCACCTCGCGGGACACTACGTGGTGAACCTGACGAGCCGATAGGAGCCCGCGTGGAGTTCGACGTCACGATCGAGATTCCGAAGGGTCACCGCAACAAGTACGAGATGGACCACGAGACCGGCCGGATCCGGCTGGACCGCACGCTGTTCACCTCGACGCAGTACCCCGCCGACTACGGCTTCATCGAGGACACCCTCGGTCAGGACGGCGATCCGCTCGACGCGATGGTGCTGCTTCCCGAGCCGACGTTCCCGGGCTGCCTGATCAAGTGCCGGGCGATCGGGATGTTCCGGATGACCGACGAGAAGGGCCGCGACGACAAGGTCATGTGCGTGCCGGCCAACGACCCGCGCCAGGAGCACCTGCGCGACGTCGAGGACATGCCGGAGTTCGACCGGCTGGAGATCCAGCACTTCTTCGAGGTCTACAAGGACCTCGAGCCCGGCAAGAGCGTCGAAGGTGCGCACTGGGCCGGGCGGGACGACGCCGAAGCCGAGATCGTGGCGTCGCGGCAGCGGCTGACCGACGCCGGCCACTGAAGGCAGCGCTCCCGCAGAACGCGATCCGCCCGCCGTACCGGGGAATCTCAGTACGGCGGGCGGGCTGCTCGAGTGACGCCGAGGCGTCCGGAGCGTTACGCGGTCTTCGACTTGGAGCCGATCGAGATGCTCAGGCCGAGGTTGCCCACGAGCGCGCGGATGGCGGCACCCATGCCGACCAACACGACGCCGGTGGCAACCGGGTTCATCCACGCCTCGCGCAACGGCTGCCCGAACGCGCGGAAGACCGACCAGTCCAGAGCCCAGGCGATGAGGATCGCGATCCCGACCGACAAGGTGGTCGTGAGCGCCTTCGGGGCCTTGACGGGAAGCACCTCGCCGAGCACCTCGCCCACAACGGCGAGCGCGAGTGCAAGACCCACGAACACGACGAATGCGTACATCGGACTACTCCTTCTCCGCGACGCACGGCGCGCCGCTTCACCTGTTTTGACTTCGCGGCGCAGCCTTGGTTACCGACCAATTTCGGTCGATGTCCTGGTAACGGATCCGAGTGCAAAGGAGTCGAAGCCAACAGTGGAGGTGGACCCGGCACTTGTACGGGCTTGCCAGCGCGGCGAGGCGGGGGGCCTCGACGCGCTGATCCGGGCGACGTACGCCGATGTCTACGCCCTGGCTCGCCGGATGCTCGCCGATCCGGACGAGGCGGCCGACGCGACGCAGGAGGTGTTCGTGCGGGTGATGAAGTCGGTGCTCGGGTTCCGCGGTGACTCGACCTTCGGCACCTGGCTGCATCGGGTCACCGTCAACGTCTGCCTCACCATGCTTCGCAAGCGCTCGCGGGCCCGGGAAGCCGGCCTGGTCGCCGGGCACGCGCCGTTCGGGCTGCCCGCGGACGAATCGGCGCTCGCTGCCCGGGGTCCACAGCCGGACGAGCTCGCCGCCACGGCCGACCTCGCCGCGCGATCGGAGGCCGCCCTCGCCACCTTGCCGGAAGACGCCAGGGCCGTGGTGGTGTTGCGAGACATCGAGGGACTGTCGACGAAAGAGGTGGCGGAGTTGCTCGGGGTCACCGAGACCGTCGTGAAGGTGAGACTGCATCGCGCTCACACCCGCCTGCGCGCCCTCGTCATCGGCAGCGACGACTCATTCGGCGAGCCGGCATGACCGACAACCGCGAGCCGCCGCGGTTCTGCCGCGAGGCCCGCTCGCAGTTCCCGGCGCTGACCGCCGGCGAGCTGTCCGGCTGGTCGCTGCACGTGACCCGCGCGCACCTTCGCCGCTGTTCGGACTGCTCCGCCGAGCTCGCTCGCCAGGAGCAGCTCGCCGAGGCGCTGGCTTCGCTACGCACCCAGCCGCCCCAGCCGCCGCCCGGGCTGCTCGAGCACCTGCTCGCCCGCGTCGACCAGCGCAGCGTACGGTCGAGGGCCGCCGTACCGGCTCGGGGCGCGATCAGCGGCGCGCGGCCAGGGCTGTCGATCGCGTTCCTGACCGTCGGGGCGGCCGCCTCGACGGGAGTCGGATACGGGATCTGGCGCGGCGTACGCGCCGTCCGCAACCGCCGCACCTAGCACCACGCATGGGCCATGCGCGCGGCCCTAGCGGGAGTCGGTGATGGTTTGGCGAGTGTCGGGCGCGAGCAGCCGCCAGGCGTCGGCGTTCGCGTCGTCAGTCTGCTCCTGCGACAACCGCTCGGCCTCGACCCGGCCGAAGTACGTCGCCACCTCGCGCTCCCTGGTCGGGTCGTCCCACCCGAGCACCGACGCCAGCAGCGAGGCCACCCCGCGCGCGGACTCGACCCCGCGATGCGTCGTCTCGATCGAGATCCGGGTCCGCCGGGCCAGCACGTCGTCGAGATGCAGCGCGCCCTCGTGGGTGGCCGCGTAGCGGACCTCGGCCATCAGGTAGAGGCCGGCCCCGCGCACCGGCTCGAGCAACCCCGGATCGTCGCGGGCCGGCGCCAGAACGTCGTACACCATGGCGCCGTAGCGGTTGAGCAGGTGATCCATCCGCCAGCGCGGCAGGTCGAGATCGGCGGCCAGGGACTCCACCTGGTTGGCCAGCGCGTGATAGCCGTCGGCACCGAGCAGGCGGACGTGCTCGGTGACGCAGGACGGCGTGTGGCGGCCGAGGTCGTCGACCGCGGCGTCAACCGCGTCCTTCGCCATCACCCGGTACGTCGTGTACTTCCCGCCGGCCACCGACACCATGCCGCGCGGCGATCGGCTGATCGCGTGCTCACGCGAGAGCTGCGAGGTCTCCTCGTGCTCGCCGGACAACAGCGGCCGCAACCCCGCGTACACCCCGGAGATGTCGTCGCGCGTCAGCGGAACCGCAAGCACCCGGTTGACGTGGTGGAGCAGGTAGTCGATGTCGACGCGGCTCGCGGCCGGATGCGCCTTGTCGTGGTTCCAGTCGTCGTCGGTCGTTCCGATGATCCAGTAGTCGCCCCACGGGATCACGAACAGCACCGACACATCGGTCCGCAGGATCAGCCCGGTCGTCGAGGAGATCCGGTCGCGGGGCACCACGATGTGGATGCCCTTCGACGCCCGCACCTTGAACTCCCCGCGCGAGTCGGCGAGCCGCTGGACGTCGTCGGTCCAGACCCCGGTCGCATTGATCACCACGCCGGTGCGCACCGTGCAGGTCGCCCCGGTCTCGGTGTCGCGCAGCTCCGCGCCGGTGATCCGGCCGCCCTCTCGAACGAACCCGACGACCTCGGTCGACGATCGGACCACCGCGCCGTACGACGCGGCCGTGCGGGCGAGCGTCAAGGTGTAGCGGGCGTCGTCGCACTCGGCGTCGTAGTAGCGAATGCCGCCGACGAGGGCGTCGTTCCGCAGCGCCGGGGCCAACGCGCGAGCACCACGCCGGGTCAGATGCTCGTGCCGCGGCAACGATCGGGCGCCGCCGATCGCGTCGTACAACGCAAGGCCGGCGCCGACGTACACCCGCTCCCAGCCGTAGTGGGTCAGCGGGTAGAGGAACGAGACCGGCTTCACCAGATGCGGGGCGAGCCGGGTCAGGACCAGCTCACGTTCGTGCAGCGCTTCGCGCACCAGGCCGAAGTCGAACTGCTCGAGATAGCGCAGCCCGCCGTGGAAGAGCTTGCTCGACCGCGACGACGTGCCACTCGCGATGTCCCGGGCCTCGACCAGCGCGGTGCTCAACCCGCGGGTCGCCGCGTCGAGCGCGGCCCCGCTGCCGACCACGCCACCACCGACGACGAGGACGTCGACGCTGCCACCATCGAGTGATTTCCAGGCGTTTTCGCGCTCTCGCGGGCCGAGCTGCGAGCTGCCTCTCACTACCGGCGCTACTTCGAGGTGATCCGGAAGACCGGGTGGCGGGGAGCGATCCGGTCGAGCTCGGCGTCGGTCGAGGTGGCGCTCACGCCGTCGAAGAAGACGCCGACCTCGGCCTTCCAGCGCTTGAGGTACGCCCGCAGCACGTCGGGCTTCTCGCCATCCGGCAGCTCCTCGGCGGTGAACTGCTGCCGGCGCCGGCCGACCAGGAGTACGCCGTCTCCGGCGACCCGCAGGTTGCGCACCCATTGGGTTTCACCCCGAGGCGCGACGAGGTACTGCGCACCGTCGAAGGTCAGCAGGTTGACCGGTGTCCGGCGCGGCTCGCCGCTGGTGCGGCCCCGGACCTCCAGGACCCGCGAGCCCCAGACGCTCACGCCCATCCGGGTGAGGCCCGCGACGGTCGGGTTGAAGACATGGTTGGTGAACCAGTCAGGCTTCTTGTAGTGCGGCTCGGTCACGCCCCCGAGGCTACAAGCGAGCGCTCAGTGCGACTCGATGGTGAAGCTGGCTCCGCTCTTGCGGGCCGGGTGGGTGTAGTCGCCACCGATCGCCAGGTGAACGGTGAGCGGATTCGGTCCGGGGGTGTAGCTCGCGTTCCAGTCGCTGGTCGTGCCCCCACGGCACTCGTTCTTGCGCACCACCGGACGCCCGATCCCGGTCAGGGTTGCCGAGCCGGTGAACAGGTGATGGTTGCGCACCTGCACCACCACCTTCGTCTTGCCGTGCGCCGTGGTCACCACCTTCGGTGGGCGGATGGTGGGAAGGAAGGCGAGGTCGTCTCGTTGCGGCCCGTTTCCGCCGTCCAACGTGTGGGTGAAGAAGTAGAACAACTGCCCCCCGACGACGCCGTCGTGCCGCACGGACTGTCCATTCGTTCCACCGTGCCACCCACCGCCGTCGTCCCAGCTCACCTGTCCGTTGCAGCGCGGTTCGGTGGTGGTGCTGCAAGACCCTTGCAGCGCCTTGGTGCTCAGGTATTCGTCGGCCTCTGCCCGAACGGAGAACGTCAACGGCACCGTCATCGTGCCGAAAGCACCCCAAGCCGCGGTATGGGTGTTGAACCACAGCGTGCCGCTCAGGGTGACCGCCCAGTCCTGCTCGTCCCCTCCACAGCTCGTGGTGGGGCTGGCCGACCGCGGCGCGATGGTCAGATCAACCGACCCCCACGAGTCGAGCTGGGTCTCGGTCAGGATCGAGCCCGCTCCCACCGTCCCGTCATACGTCAGGTCCCCGGTCGCAATGTTCGACCAGTTCCAGTCATGCTCCTCGCCGGAGTTTGCCGCGACGTAGAACAAGAACTCGGAGCTGGGAGGCTGGTCGTGGAAGGCGTCGCTCTCCGCCTCGACCTCGAGGTAGAGCGTCTTCCCGGTCGAGGACACCAGCTTCTGCTCGTCCGAGTGGACCACGACCTCGACCGGCTGCTTCGCGCGCGCACCGTCGGCAAGCGCCGGTCCACCCGAGGCCGCCGCGATGACGACCGAGGGCAGCAGGGCCACCAACACCGTCAGCACACGACGTCCTCGCACGGGCCGAAGCGTAAGCCCGCAGCGGAAGCCGCGACAGCCGAATGCCGAGGCTTCCTCGAAGGGTGCCCGCGCCGGCACGTGGTCGAGCCGCCTGTCGGAGTCGAACCGACGACCTATTCATTACGAGTGAATCGCTCTACCGACTGAGCTAAGGCGGCGTACGCCGGGCGAGCGGCGCAACGCGAGCGAGTGTAGCCGGGCCGGGTCGACGGGATCACGGCGTTATCCGCAGGTCGTCCCCGGCTTCGGTGTCACGAGGTCGTCGACGTAGCTCTGCACGACCGCATCGACGCAGGCGTCATGCCGGAGGTAGGCGGTGTGGCCGTCTCCGACGTACGTCAGGAGCACACCCGAGGACAGCTGCTTGGCCAGCGCCTGAGCCCAGACGTACGGCGTGGCCGGGTCACGGGTCGTGCCGATCACGAGGATCGGCGGCGCACCGGGCGCGGTGACCGGATGCAGCTGCTCGACCGGTGGCACGTGCCAGAACGCGCAGGGCAGCGAACCGTACTCGATCGCTGCCCCGAAGTCCGGCGCCTGCTTGGCGAACGCCTTCGCGTCGGCGACGTACGTCGACACCGACCGGGGCGACGGCCGGTCGATGCAGTTGATTGCCATGTTGGACTCGACCAGGTTGGTGTAGCTGCCATCGGACTGTCGCTCGGTCAACGAGTCGGCGAACAACAACAGATTGGTGCCGTCACCGGACTGAGCATCGCCGAGGGTCTTCCACAAGTCGGGCCAGTCGCTCGGCGAGTACAACCCGGCTGCGAGCCCCTCAAAGAACTCGCCTGCACCGAGCTCACGCCCGTTGACGTTCTCCGGCGTCGCGGTGAGCCGGGCCTGCAGCGCGTCGACATCGGCGAGCGCACCGGCATCGGTGGACCCCAGCGGACATGAGCCGGAACGGACGCAGGCCGCGAGGAAGTCCTCGAGGTCGGTCTGAAATCCCTTGGCCTGAACAAGGTTTTCCTGCGTCACTGGCTCGTCCGGGTTCAGCGCACCGTCGAGCACCATGGCCCGGATGTGGGTCGGAAACAGCTGCGCATACTTCGCACCCAGATAGGTGCCGTAGGAAGCGCCGTAGTACGTGAGCTTGGCATCACCGAGCGCGGCCCGCAGCACGTCCATGTCTCGCGCCTGGTCGATCGTGCCGACATGGTCGAGATAGCTTCCGTTTCGCTTGTAGCAGTCGTTGGCAAAGAGCTTCGCTTCGTTGACCACCGCAGCGAGCTGCGTCGCGTTGGCCGGCACGGGGTCGGTGTTGATGTATGTGTCGAGCTGCGCCGACGACAGACAGCGGATCGGGTCGGACTCCCCGACCCCGCGCGGGTCGAACGACACCAGGTCGTAGTGGTCGGTCAGCTCCGAGAACGCCGACGCGGCCTCCTCCTCGAAGCTGACCCCGGACGCGCCCGGCCCACCCGGATTGATGATCAGCGAGCCCTCGTGGCTTCCGGACGACGGCTGCCGGACGACCGCGATGTGCAGCGTCGCGCCACTCGGGTGGCTGTAGTCGAGCGGCACCAGCAGGCTCGAGCACTGGAAGCTGTTGTCACACGGCTGCCAGGCCAACCGCTGGGTGTAGAAGCGTTGCAGGTCGGGGGGTGAGGCGGTGACCGCGGCCGGCGGCCGGCTCGACGTACTGGGTGGCGTGGACGGCGACGAGCCGGACGTCGTGCAACCGGCCGTCGCGACGGCGACGAGAGACACGCCGAGGATCAGACGCCGGATGACGACGCTCCGGGGTGGGACGACGAGTCATACGCCACGAAGGAAGCGTACGGCGCCCGCAACGACCGAACCGCGACCAAGTCAATCAGCCGGTGTGCAGCGAGATCGCCATCGCCTCGACGGCGAGCAGCGGCGCGACGTTGGTCTCGATCGCCTCCCGGGCGGCAAGGACGGCCTCGATCCGGCGCAACGTCGCTTCGGGCGAAGCCGCCGCGGCCAGCTTCGCCAGGGTCGCGTCGAGATCGGCGTTGATCGTCTCGACCGGTGCGCCGAGCTGGAGCACGAGCACGTCACGGTAGAACGAGGCCAGATCGACGAGCGCACGGTCGAGTGCGTCCCGCTGCGTGCGAGTCGCTCGCGAGCGCTGCCGGCGTTCCAGCTCCGAGATCGCGCCGGCAACGCCACGCGGCTTGGCAACGCCGCGGCCACCGATGTCGCCGAGCGCCTCGCGAAGCGCGGCCTTCTCGTCGCCGTCGAGTGCATCGCTGACCGCGGCGGCCTCCTCCTTCGCCGCGTTGACCAGCCGCTCGGCCGCAGCGAAGCAGCTGCCGACCCGCTCGACCTGCATCGGCAGCTCGAGGACCTCCCGGCGACGGCGAGCCGCCTCCGCGTCGATGGCCAGCCGGCGGGCCCGGCCGATGTGACCCTGCGAGGCACGGGCGGCGAACCCGGCCACGGCCGGCTCGACGCCTTCGCGTTCGAGATATCCGGCTACCGCGGCGCTCGACGGGATCCGCAGCGTCACGACCCGGCAGCGGGACCGAATGGTCGGCAGGAGATCCTCGGTGGACGGGGCACACAGCAACCACACCCCGCGCGGCGGCGGCTCCTCGAGCGACTTCAACAATGCGTTCAGCGCCTGCTCGGTGAAGCGGTCGGCATCCTCGACGATCGTGACCTGCCAGCGCCCGCGGGTCGGCGCCAGCGCAGCCCGAGCCACCAGCTCGCGGGTCTCGGCCACGCTGTAGGACAAACCGGCCGGCAACACGATTTCGACGTCGGCGTGGGTGCCCGACATCGCCGTACGGCATTCATGACAGGTGCCGCAGCCGCCGTCACGACACTGCAACGCGGCGGCGAACGCGCGGGCCGCCACCGACCGGCCGGACCCGGGCGGCCCGGTGAACAACCACGCATGGGCCATCCGCACGTCCGGGTCACCACGCACGACCGCCTGGGCGGCCTCGACCGCACTCGTCAGCTCGTCGACGACTGGGTCCTGGCCGACGAGGGCGTCGAACGTGCTCACGGCCGGACGTCGGCCAGCGGCCGCCGCTCCGCGACGCGTCCGCTGGTGGACGGCAGCAGCCGCGCGGTCCGGGCCATGACCACGGTGAAGATCTGGTCCTCGGTCAAGGTCGCGTCGAGCACGACATAGCGCTCGCGACTCTGGCTGGCGAGATCGAGGAACGTCCGCCGGACCCGCTGGTGGAACTCCAGCGTCTCGGACTCGAGCCGATCGGCCGGGCCGGTCAATCGGGACAGGCCGACCCGGGGCGCAATGTCGAGCAGGATGGTGAGGTCCGGGCGCAGGCCGCCGGTGGCAAGCGTGGAGAGCCGCCGGATGTCGCTGACCGGCAGCTGCCGGCCACCCGCCTGGTAGGCGATCGAGGAGTCGACGTACCGGTCGGAGATCACGATCGCACCGCGCTCGAGCGCTGGCCGCACGACATCCAGGACGTGCTGCCCGCGGTCCGCGGCGTACAAGAGTGCCTCGGACATCGGCGCGAGCTCGCCGGTGTCCTTGTCGAGCAGGATCTCGCGCAGCCGGGCGCCGACCGCGGTCGCGCCGGGCTCGAAACTGACCACGACCTCGTGGCCGAGACCCTCGAGCGCCTTGGCCAGCCGCCGGACCTGGGTCGACTTGCCGGCGCCCTCGCCACCTTCGAACGCGATGAACAGGCCAGCCGTGGTGCCGCGCCCGAGCCGCGGTCGGCGGCGGCGAAGCGCGGACCCGATATCCACCCACAGCGGCACATCCCGGCGGTCGTCCATCAGCCGATAACACACCAGCCCTAGGACAGCGGCGAGCACGCCCGCGCCAAACAGCGTCACCGTGACGCCATCGAGGCGGACCTGGGACTCGTCGAAGGTCAGCGAATGTCGTCCGATCAGGCCGGCGATCGTCGGCGCCGCGACCACCATGACCAGCAGCACCAGCCGCATCAGGTTGTAGATGAACGCGAAGGTCCGGCCGCGCAGCTCGTCGCTGACCTCGAGGCCGACCAGGGTCAGGGCGACGACCCAGACCAGCCCGGCCCAGAAGCCCATGATCCCGGTGGTCAGGATGGCAAGGGCAAGGTTCGGCACCAGCGCTTCGATCGCGAGGGTCACGCCGCACGCGACGATCCCGAGCCCGACCACCCGCCGGCGCGGGAACGGTCCGAGCAGCCGCGGACCGAGGAACATCCCCGAGGCAAGTCCGATGAATACGGTCCCGAACAAGGTGCCGTACGCCGCGTCACCACCCTGCAGGTCGTGGGCAAAGCGCTGCGACAGTCCGATCACCGCGGCGCCCGCGCCGGTCGCACCGGCGATCCCGAGGACGAGACCCTTGAGCCAGCGCTGCGCCCCGAGGAACCTCATCCCGTCGCCGATCGAGCGCACCAGACCCACTTGCTCAACAGCGTTGCCGTCGGCGGTGGTACGAGGCGCGACACTGTTGATCTGGTGCAGGTTGACGATCGTCAGTGCGGACACCATGAACGTGGCGGCGTCGAGATAGAGCGCGAGGTTGACCGGGTTGGTGCGGAAGAACGAGAGGTAGTGAGCAAGCACCCGATTGATGAACGCGAGCGCAGCAAAGAGCGCGGCGGCGACCGCTCCGAAGCCGTACGTAGTGACCAGGCTGAACTGGTTCGCCGACTCGAGTTGGTTGCGCGGCACAAGGTGGGGAATCGACGCCTCTTTTGCAGGGATCCAGAACAGGCTGGCGCACTCGATGAGGAACGACGCCGTCAACAGCCACCACAGATGCAGCTCGAGCGGGATCGACAGGAACAGCAGGAAGCGAATCACATCGGTGACGACCATCGTGGTCCGACGATTGAACCGGTCGGCCCAGGCGCCGGCGACCGGCCCGATGAACAACGCCGGAAGCAGCCGAACGAAAAGCACCGCGGCCACGGCATACAAGCCACCGGAGCCCGGGCCTGAGATCCGAGCAGCCAGCGCGGTGGTGGCCAGGAAGCCGAGCCAGTCGCCGAGGCTCGACAGCGACAACGAGATCCACAGCCGCCGGAACGGCTTGATCGCGAGGACGTTGCGGACCTCGAGCTCCTGAGGGGGTGCCGCCGCCACCTCGCTGAGGTCGCGCACGTGCGCCCCATCGCGAATCAGGCGCCGTGACCGAGGAATGTCCCGCTCCTCGCTAGCAGGGAATGTGCGTGCCGATCGTATCCAGGGATCCGGTCGGCCGCGCCAGCCAAGTGAGTCGCCTCCACCGCCGGCTCCGAAGCACTGTCACATTGCCCCGCGAAACGCGGGGGCAATGTGACATCACCCCCCGGATCACCAGGGCAATGTCACATTGCTTGGCTAGTCCGCCGCCTTCTTGGCCGCGGTCTTCTTCGCTGCGCCCTTCTTGGCAGCCGTTTTCTTTGCCGCCGACTTCTTGACGGTGGTCTTCCTGGCCGCCGTCTTCTTGGCCGGGGCCCGCCTGGCGGCCCGTTTGGTCGGCGTGCCCGGACCCCGGGCGCGACGCTCGGCGAGCAGCTCGGCCGCGCGGTCGACCGTGAGCGACTCGATGTTGTCGCCCTTTCGCAGGGAGGCGTTGGTCTCGCCGTCGGTCACGTAGGGGCCGAACCGGCCCTCCCGCGCCACGATCGGCTTGCCGCTAGAGGGATCCGCGCCGATCTCGCGGACCGGAGCGGCGGCCGCCCGCCGGCCGCGCGGCTTCGGCTGGGCAAACAGCGCGAGCGCATCGGCCAGCGTCGTCGTGAACAGCGCGGGCTCGTTCTCGAGCGAGCGCGAATCGGCGCCGCGCTTCACATACGGCCCGTAGCGCCCGTTCTGTGCTGTGATCTCCTCGCCGGTGCCCGGATCGACACCGAGCAGGCGCGGCAGCGAGAGCAGCCGGAGCGCATCGTCGAGCGACACCGCCTCGACCGACATGTCCTTGAACAGCGACGCGGTCCTGATCTCGC
>Ga0265340_10001037_pt1 | contig 15860 bp, 15 predicted proteins | sample 4CB225metaG_FD_202082 | JGI IMG/M metagenome (GOLD analysis project Ga0265340, IMG submission 202082) | Rhizosphere microbial communities from Carex aquatilis grown in University of Washington, Seatle, WA, United States - 4-CB2-25 metaG | ecosystem: Host-associated > Plants > Roots >...
CATGTCGTCACGTAGCGACCAGCCATGGTTAAGCGGCTCAGTACCGTGGGCCGATGACGACCGAGGACATGCTCACGATCCGCAGCTCCTGGCCTGCCACAACGATCACCGGGGAGCCAGGGATCGTCGCGGGCCTGCTTACGGTAAGCGGCGACGCTGATGGGAGTCGGGTCCTGCATCTCGCCGTCGGTGAGGACAGCGCACCACCCGAGGAGTGTGACTTCGTCGAGTTCGTCCTCTCCGCAGAGCAAGCGCAGGCCCTCGCCCGGGTGTTGTCCTGACCGCTGACCACGAGCTGGCCCGGCCCTGGCCGCAGAGGCGCTGAGTCAGCCTGGGGTGTAGCGGGTGACGCCCGGGGGAACCCTCGGGTGACGTCGGGAGGCACAGTCGCTGCTGGCGAATTATGGTGTCACCCACTTGTCACCCAGATGAAGTGATGTCCGGTTGTCATGCCCTGATCCTCTCGGCCCCGCTACCGTGAAGACATGGATGAGCATCAGGACCGGCCGCGACCGTCGGGCGGTCAAGGCCGCGGCGCCGTGAGCGCGCCGACCTGGCGTGAGACTGGACGATTCCTGGCTCCGGCGGAGCTGGCCAGCATGAGCGCGGATGAGCAGGCGGATTATCAGATCCGCTCGGCACCCCGGACTCTGGACGAGATCGACGCCATGCCGGAGCCGCAGCGCAGCGTTTTCTTGCGGCTTGAGGCTCGGGCTGCGGCAAGGCAGCAGCGCCGCGTTTCGTGAAGTACCGGGTCGAGGTGACCGGGGATTTCTGGGATGCGCTGAAGGTGGCCCTGCCCGACGGGTCGTCACCGTCGTGGGCCCAGTTCGCGAGCACTGACCTTGAGGTGATCTTCCGGGTGTTCGGTGACGGCTGGGATGACCTGATCCGCCCGTACGGGGACCGTGACGAATACCGGGCTCATGTGGGGGCCGGGGTGCTGGGTGCATGGCATGTGGAGGCGCGTCTGGAGTCGGGAGTGATCCGGCTGTTGTCGATCGAGGTCGATCCGTGGCTGCCCCCGCTGGACGGTGACCTGGACGAGTAGCTGCGCCGATCGGCTGGCGCTGTTTGCTGCCCTGAGTTGAGGCCGATCCTCACAATTTTGGATCTTGTCGTTACCGTTTCGTTGCCATGATGCAAGAGGTGTGTAGGTCGGTGATCATGGTTTGGGTGGTTGTCCGGTCCGGCTGAAGTTGGCACAGTCCGGGGTACTTGGCATGGCGCGTGCCACGTTCCGGGGTACTTGGCATGGTCGGTTGATGCGCTATCGATGCCCGTGGGGTAGTGCGCAAGGCCCGCACCGAATACGCGAAGCACAGGCACGTCCCGGACTGGGCCCTGATCCTCACCGGCCACCCGTACCAGTAGGCGTGCAGGGCTGACACCCGTTTGATGCCTTCGGCTCGTGCTGGCAGGGTGGCACCTCGTGCCCGACGCCGAAGCATCCACGACCAAGGATTCCGGACCGCCGGGAAGGGATGCCGAGCCGACACCCGAGGGCACCCTCAATTCTGGCGGCCCGCTGCGTTCACCTGCCTTCCGGTGGTTCTTCGCCGGCCGCTCGATCTCCCTGGCGGGCAGTTTCATGTCGCCCGTCGCTCTGGCCTTCGGGGTCCTGGAGCTCACCGGCAGCGCCGCCTGGCTGTCCGCGGTCACCGCCGCCGCACTGGCTTCGACGGTCGCGACGATGCTCCTCGGCGGAGGCATCGCTGACCGCTACCGCCGCGACAGCATCCTGCGGTGGACCAGCCTCGGAGCCGGTGTCACCCAGGGCGGCGTCGCCGTCGTTCTGCTCACCCACCAGCCCCCGGTATGGCTACTGCCGTTGTCCGCCGGAAACGGTGTCTTTCAGGGACTGACCACGCCCGCATTGCGAGGCATCCTCGCGAACCTGGGTGTCAGCGCCAGCCTGCAGCAGGCCAGTTCCCTGCTGGCCTCCGCCAGCAACACCGCCCGGATCATCGGCCCCAGCCTCGCCGGCCTGCTGACCGCGTCCGTCGGCGGGGGCTGGGCGATCGCCGCCGACTCCGCCTCCTTCCTCCTGGCCGCCGCCTGCTTCGCCCGCATCTCCCTACCGAAGCCACCACCACGCGCCCAGGACGCCCCGACGATGCTCACCGACCTGCGCGAAGGGTGGGGGTACTTCAAATCCCGGCCGTGGATCTGGCCGGTCACCCTGGCCTTCGCCGTCTTCAACGCCACCAACCTGGGCTTCTGGCAGATCCTCGGCCCGGTCACCGCGAACCACACGATCGGCGCCCAAGGCTGGGGACTGGTGCTCAGTGCCCGCGGAGTCGGGGCCCTACTGGCCAGCCTCATGCTGGTGAAGCTGACCCTGATGCGCCGGCCGATGGCACCGGCCCTGTCCCTGATGGCGTCAGCCACCCTCCCGCTCATCCTGCTCGGCACCGGCACGAGCACGATTTGGCTAGCCACAGCCTCGTTCCTGGCCGGAGCGGCCATCGAGTTCTTCACCGTCGCCTGGACGACCGTAACCAACCTCCACATCCCCGAGCGGATGCTCTCCCGGGTCGGGGCCCACGACGAATTCTGGTCGTTCGTCGCCTTGCCCATCGGCCAACTGTGCGCACCAGCTCTCGCAGTAGCGTTCGGAACGACAGCGGTCGCCATCACCGGTGGCACGATCGCTGCGGCGGCAATGCTGTCAGCATCGCTCGTGCCAGCGCTCCGCCGGATCGAGATCACCTGACCTATACCGATAGGGCCACCTTCATCCGGATGGTTTGAGTTAACAACGTCCAGACGAAGTTGTCCTGACGCAGGTCAGCGGACCGGACGCGAGCCACCTTCATCCGGCCGGGCAGTGTCTGTCCCGCCGCAGGTCAGCCTGCTGAACTCGAGCTAGGTTCATCCGGACGGGACATACAGGTCCTGCCCCGATGATGAAGTTGGCACAGTCCGGCCTGGGTGGCACGGTGACTGCACCCCGAACGTGAGCTCCTTCAGAGCACACAGAATTCGTTTCCTTCGGGGTCGGCCATCACTACGTGATCCGGTCGGCCGTCAACGATGTCCTCGGTGCCGCCTCGACATAACCCAGAGCCAGGCACCAGAACGCGGCCTGGGCCAACGGCCGCGCGCAGTCAAAGGTCAGGGTCCATTGGACGCCCATCGGACTCCCCGGTGATCGGAAAACGTCGGACGACGCCGTCCCGGCAATACAAGAGGACAGCGCGCTGCACCGTACACGGCTTGATCCTGTTGAGCACGTGGTGATCCAGGTGCTTCCAAAGCACGACTGATCGCGTTGACCCAACCTCGATCGAGCGAGAGGACGTCCGGCAGACATGCCCACGCCGAAAGTGCCAAGTTCATCCGGACAGTTTGAGATCAGGACGTCCGGATGTAGTTGTCCTGGCGCAGGTCAGCGAAGCAGACGTGGGCCACGTTCATCTGGACCGGACAGTGGTGGCCGTGCCTGCCTGGTCTGGGGATCGTGGGGTGCTGGCTTGATCCGCACGTTCCATCGGGATCGTCGTGGTTGTAGCGGAGGGCTGCTGCGGAACTGAGCTGGGCATCGTCCACGGCGACGATGAGCCAACTGTCACCACCTGCCAGCACCAGGGAGTGCGGGACCTGCTGGCCGACGGCGTCCAGGTCGTCATCCTCGACGACACTCACCTGCGGGACGAAGACCTCGCCGCCTCTGAGCGGCTAGCTGCCAGTGCTGGCGCTGCTTTCCGGGTTGTCGATCACTTCCTGAACGTTCCGATCGAGGACTGCATCAGCCGGGACGCCGCCCGGCCGGCGGTTGAGCGGGTGGGGGAGCAGGTCATCCGCTCGATGTTTGCCACCCGACTCGCCGGCTCGGGAACGGCGTCGTGAGCATGTCCTTTCCCCTCGATCTCACCCATCACGTCCAAATCCACGCTGGGAGGAGATCTCACCGGTCGTCGAGTGTTCTTCGATCCGCGCGGGTTCATACATTAAGAGAGGTCGCCTGACATGGTCTGGTTCAAGGTTGACGACGGATTTCACTCTCATCCCAAAGCTTTTCACGCTGGCACCGCAGCACTTGGCCTGTGGGTACGGGCCGGATCGTGGGCAGCAAGTCAACTGACCGACGGATTCGTGCCGGCCGAGGTCGTGCGCATGTACGGCACGCCTGCCATGGCCAAGGCCCTCGTGACGGTCGGCCTGTGGACGAAAGCCGAGGGCGGGTACTGGTTCCATCAGTGGTCGGATGACGGACGACAACCGACCCGCCAGCAGGTCGAGGCCGAGCGGACCGCAGCCCGGGAACGGATGAAGAAACGCCGCGAACCACGACGTTCTGACGGTGATAGTCCGGCCGATGTTCAGGCGAACGCACCGGGGGACAACCCGCGAAGTTCCGGAAACGACGCGCGAAATTCGGAGGATGTTCGCGAACCCCGGCCCGGCCCGACCCGACCCGGTACTTACCTACTCACCTTGATCTCTCGGCTGGCGGCTGGTGACGCGCGAGGCGGCCCGCCGCCGGCCGAGGTCATTGAGTCGTGGCAGGAGATCGCCGGGCCTGAGGCAGACCTCAACGCCGAAGCCGCCAGCTACCTCAGCCGGTTCGGCGACCGCCCCGCCGAACGACGAACGTGGTGCCTGGCTCGGCTGGCTGCGCAAGGCCAGCGTCCACCGCCAGGCCATGCTGGCCGATCCGGACGCCGATATCCGGCCACCGGTCGGCTGTGGAAAATGCGAGGGCGGATACCTCGGGTTCAACGACGAGGACCGTCCCATCCCATGCCCGACCTGCCGACCACACCTTCGCGCTGTGGACGGTGAAGCCTCATGACCGGTAGCGATTGTCGACAGCGCCTTCGGCGGCCGGCCACCGTCGTCCCCTTCCGGCCGGTCAGGACCTCGTCGTCAGTACAACCGGGGCAATGGGTTTCGGATCGGCCGTGCTCGCCGCGACTGCGGTGGCGTGGTTCAGGGACCAGCCCCGGCGGGCGAGGGCAGTGGCGTGGTTGGGGGAAGCGCCGGTCCGGCCCACAACGGTCTGGTGGAGCGTTGACGTGGATTCATCGCGCATAGGTTTCTCCTGGTTACGGTGGGGATGCCCAGTGCCGGGATGCACCGGGCGACTGCGTAATTGTGGCCGTCCGGGCTGATGCGACGCTGAAATTGAGCTGAACTGGGACCTGGCCTCGACGATTTTCGCGGCCGTAGGTCGTCGAACCGGTGCTGCGAGGAGGCGATCAAGGCCGGCACGGGAGGAGATCACGAAGGGAGGCCGGGTGATTTGTGACGAACTGTGCATGAAGGCCGACCGAGGCCGACTTCCGGCTGCCCGGCTGATCGTGGTTGGTGTCGCTCTTCCCTCGGAGGGGCGGTGGTGGCTCTTGTCGGCCGCAGTGGTTGGGGTCGGTTGGGGTGGCCTTGGCACGCATCCCCCGGAGCGACGTGACGAACCACCAGTTCGAGGAGTACCGGCCGGGCTTTCGGGCCAGGTCGGAACCGACCACCTGTCCTGCGTGCCAGGGACTCGGCGAGGGCGGCAAGCACGGCGTCAACCTCGGGGGACTCGTCGGCGTCGGCCGGACCACGGATGCGTCAGTCATGTCAGCACTCGGAACAGTCCGTGCGGGCGAAGGTCGAGTGATCTGAGTCATTGAATCGCCCAAATGTGAACTAGTCCGGCATGTGAATCGTGACAAGATGGGAGGAGTTACCAGAATTTACGCCGCAAGGGGACGGGCGATCGCATGTCTCGGTCGTCCCCGCCGACCGTGAAGGAGCACGTTGCCTTCAGATCTGGACGACCGGGAGCCCGGCCGCCGGGCGCCCGCTCTTTGCTGCGTCGCAGACCCGGTAGGGCGCGGATGACGGCGTACCGCGCGTCGGAGGTGGATGCCGGCGCTGCGCTGCACTGGGCGCAGAAACTGGTCACACCAGCGATGAACGCCGCGCTCGATACGCTCCCGGGTGACATCCGGCTGGTGGCCGGCTATCACGTCGGGTGGCTGGACCGCGCCGGTGGGCTGGCCGCGGCCGACCAGGGGGGCAAGGCGATCCGGCCCGCGCTGGCCCTGCTCTCCTCCGGCGCGACCGGCGGGACGGCTGAAGCGGCGATCCCGGCGGCGGTGGCGGTGGAGCTCGTGCACAACTTCTCCCTGTTGCACGACGACGTCATGGACCGGGACCAGCTGCGCCGGCACCGGCCGACGGCCTGGACCGTGTTCGGGAACGCCCAGACCATCCTGGCCGGGGATGCCCTGCTGGCCCTGGCCACCCGGACCCTGGCCGGAAGCGGACCGGCGGTCGACCATCTCGGCCGGGCGGTGGTGGAGCTGTGCCACGGGCAGTCGCAGGACATGGCCTTCGAAAGCCGGGCGGACGTATCGCTGGAGGAATGCCTCGCGATGGCCGGCCGCAAGATCGGCTCCCTGCTCGGAGCGGCCTGCGGGCTCGGCGGGCTGCTGGGCGGCGGGACCCCGCAGGACATCGCCCGGCTGACCGGCTTCGGGCTCCATCTCGGCCTGGCTTTCCAGCTCGTGGACGACCTGCTGGGGATCTGGGGTGACCCGGCGTTCACGGGCAAGCCGGTCCGGTCGGATCTGCACAGCCGCAAGCGATCCCTGCCGGTGGTGGCCGCGCTGACCTCGCCGTGCGCTGCGGCGGCGAAGCTCGCCGAGCTGTACCGGCGGGACGAGCCGATGGCCGAAGGCGACGCCCGGCGGGCAGCCGATCTGGTCGAGGAATCCGGCGGCCGGGCCTGGGCGCAGGACCGGGCCCGCCAGGAAAGAGACCTGGCGCTGCGGGATCTGGAGCGCATCGAGCCGGTCGGGCGCGACCTGGGGTCCCTGCGGGCGCTGGCCGAACACCTGATCGATCGCCACTACTGAGGCCCCGGTCCGAAGCACCACCGCTGGAAGCGAACCGACGACGAACGGAAGAGGAGCAGCCGATGAGCAGCGCCGAACTCGACCGCGCCACCACCCGGGCCGTGGACCACTGCCTCGCGACCCAGCAGGAGAACGGCTGCTGGGTGGCGGACCCGGATCCGCGCATCACCGAGACGGCGCTCGCCGCCATTGCCCTGGCCCAGTCGCAGGACACGCAGACCCGGGAGCTGGCCTGGCCGGCCCGGAGGTGGTTGCGCACCGCCGAACCGCAGCGCCACCATCCGGCGGCCGAGGCCTTCGAGGCGGCGCTCCGTTCGCTGGCGCTGTACCAGGACGACGAGATCGACCTCACCGGATCGGCGTTCGCCGACCCGGTGGTCGCGGCCCGGTCGCGGGTGCTGCAGGTCATCGCCGGCCGGCTGGGGGTCCCGGTCGCCGGGGGCACCCCGGTGGATCAGCTCCGGGCCGAGATCGCCCGGGCCGTCGTCACGGCCGTCGACGTCCAGCTCAAGCCCTGGAGCCAGGCCGAACTGCTCTCCGCCCAGGCCCTTCTGGCCGCCCAGGCCGGCGACCACGGCACCACGCAGGGCACGGCGATCCTGTTGGCCGGCCATCAGGCCATGGACGGGTCGTTCTACCAGAACCCGATCAGCACGGCCCTGGCCTTCCTCGCCCTCGACACGGTCGCCCCCGGGACGGCGGCCTGGCGTGCGGCCCGGCACAACCTGGAGCGAGGCCAGCACGCCGACGGCACCTGGCGGTTCTGCTCCAGCGACGTCTGGGACACCACGCTCACCCTGCGGGCGTTCGGCGACGTGCCGGGGTTCGACCCGGTTCGGCGGGAGCGGGCGACAGCGTTCCTCTACGCCGCCCAGAACGACGACGGCGGCTGGCCGTTCCGCTCCGGCGTCGAGTCCGACAACGACACCACGGCCGCCGCCCTGCTCGCGCTCGACCCGGAAGTGGCGCCCTTCGCCGTCATCAATCGGGCCATTGATTATCTGGCCCGGCGGCGCACCGATGAGGGGCTCTGGCGTACCTGGCAGTTCCGTGACGACCCGCCGGTCGAGGACGTCGTGGCGCATGTGGTCGCCGGGCTGGACCGGCACCGGAGCCGGCACGACATCGCTCTCGGGCCGGCCCGGCGCTGGCTGGTCGGGCGCTGGCGGGCCGAGGGCCGGTGGACCGCCGGCTGGTACCGGGGGCTGCCCTACGCGACGACCGAGGTGGGGGCCGCCCTGCCCGGGGATCCGGTGCTCGCCGAGGCAGCCCGGGCGCTGGCCGCGACCCAGAACTCCGACGGCGGGTGGCCGGCCGAGGCCGGTGGGCCGAGCACCGCCAGCAGCACCGGTCTCGCCCTGGCCGTTCTGGCCCAGCCGGTCGCCCCGGACGCTGGGGACGCCCCGGACGGCGACCCGTGCGCCCGCGGGGCGAGATACCTGCTGGAAAGCCAGCACGACGACGGCACCTGGCCGGGGCAGCCCGAGATGTGCGGGCCACGTCCGCTGCTGAGTCACTTCCAGACCCACACCCAGGCGTTCACCATGATGGGGCTGAACGCGGCCCGGGCCCGGCAGCCGGTCGCCGGATGACCCCCGCCGGGGGCGTCCGGACGGCGCCGGCCCGGTTGCCGGGGCTCGGGCACGCGGCCCAGCTGGCCCGCGATCCGCTCGGGTTCCTGCGCGGGCTGCGGGACGGCGGGGATCTGGTGCGGATCTTCATCGGCCCTCGTCCGGTGTACGTGGCGACCGGCGCCGACCTGATCCACCAGGTGCTCGTGGTGCAGGCCCGCAGCTTCGACAAGGGCGCGCTGTTCGACGAGCTGCGGGTCAACCTGGGCAACGGCCTGGTCACCTCCGCTGGGGACTTCCATCACCAGCAGCGCCGCCGGGCCCAGCCGGCCTTCCACTCGACCCGGATCACGCACTACGCCCAGCAAATGACCGCCCACACGGCCGCCCGCGCGGCGACGTGGCGGGCCGGGCATCCCATCGTGCTCGACCAGGAGATCGACCGGCTTGTGCTGGACATCCTGCTCGACGTGCTGTTTGACGGCGGCCCCGACGCCGAGGTGCTGGCCGCGGTGAAGTCGTGGCTGGGGGTGCGGCACGCGGCGATGAAGCGGGCGCTGTCGCCGGTCACCGCCTGGCGGGAACGGCTGACCGTCGGGCGGAGGCATCCACCGGCAGGCCCCGAACTGCAGGCGTTGCAGGACGTGCTGGTCCGGATGATCCGGCGGCGCCGGGCGGGGCAACCGCGCGGCGACCTGATGTCGATGCTGATCGAGGAGATGGACGACGAGGCGGTCGGCGATGAGTTGCTCACCCTGTTCGTCGCCGGCACCGGCACCGTCAGCGCGGCCCTGGCCTGGGCGTTCCACGAACTGGCCGGCTACCCGGAGGTGAGGCACCGGCTGCAGGACGAGGTCGACCGGGTGCTGGCCGGGCGCCCGGCCGAGGCTGGCGACGTCGCCGACCTTCCCTACACCACCGCGGTCGTGCACGAGGTGCTGCGGATGCACCCGGTGTGGCTGCTGATGCGCCGCACGATCACCCCGGTCGAACTGGCCGGGGTGCGGCTGCCGCCGGGCACGGAGGTGATGTTCAGCCCGCACGCGCTGCACCGCGATCCCGGCCTGTACCGGGATCCGGACGCTTTCGACCCCGGCCGTTGGCTCGGCGGGACGCCCCCGCGCCGGGGCACGTTCATCCCGTTCGGCGCCGGCAACCGGCTGTGCATCGGCGAGGGTTTCGCCTGGACGGAACTGGTCATCGTGCTGGCCACGGTGACGGCCCGGTGGCGGATGGAGCCGGTGCCCGGCTCGCGGTTGCGCACCCGGATCGGGACGGTCGAACGCCCGGTCGAGCTGATGATGACCCCGATCGTACGGGGCCGGGCATGACCGGCCGGGTGGTGCTGGTGACCGGCGGTGGCTCCGGCATCGGCGCGGCCTGCGCGCAGCGACTGGCCCACCGGGGGTGGACCGGGCCCGGCGACACCGTGGTGGTCACCGACATCGACGAAACCGCAGCCCGGCGGGTGGCCGCGACCTGCGGGCGGGCAATCGCGCGCCCGCTCGACGTGACTGATGCCGGCGCGGTGGCGGCCATGGTCGGGGACATCATGGAATCCCACGGCGGCCTGCACACGGTGGTCAATGCGGCCGGTATCGCCGGCCCGCTGGTCGGCCTGGAGGACTACCCGCTGGCGGCGTTCGAGGCGGTGATGCGGGTCAACGTCGCGGGGGTCTTCCACGTCATGCGCGAGGTGCTGCCGGTCATGCGGGCAGTGGGCACCGGCGTCGTCGTCAACGTCGCCTCGGTCGCCGGGCACGTGGCCTTCCGCAACCATTCGGCCTACGTGGCCAGCAAGCACGCCGTGATCGGCCTGACCCGGGCCGCCGCCCGCGAATACGCCCTGCACGGCGTGCGGGTGGTTTCGGTATCACCGGGGTTCATCACCACCGACATGACCGCGAGCCTGCCGGCCGGCACGGTGGAGCGGCTGATCGGGTCGGTGCCGGCCGGGCGCACCGGCACCGCCGCCGAGGTGGCCGAACTGGTGGCCTTCCTCACATCGGAGGCCGCCGGGTACATCACCGGCAGCGACCACGCTGTTGACGGTGGCTCGCTGACCCAGTGACCGGTTCAGGCCGGAAAGACCGGCACCGTTACGGGGGACGGGTGGTGGCCGCCGCCCCACTCGATCCGGTCGGCGGGCACCGCCAGGCGCAGGCCGGGCAGGCGGTGGATGAGCCGGTCGAACGCCACCCGCAGTTCCATCCGGGCCAGGCTCGCCCCGGGGCAGTAGTGCGGCCCGAAACCGAAGGCCAGGTGCGGGTTGTCGGCCCGCTGGAGGTCGAACTCCTCCGGGCGCTCGAAGACCCTCGGGTCCTGGTTCGCGGCGGCCACCGGGGCGACCACCCCGGCGCAGGCAGGCACCGGGCCGGAGGTCAGGTCGATGTCTTCCTTGGCGATGTACAGCCGGACCCCGAGCGTGGCCGGCTGGGTGCGCAGGACCTCCTCGACGGCCCCGTCGAGCAGGCCGGGATCGGCCACCAGAGCGGCGTAACGCTCCGGTTGCGAGAGCAGGGCCCAGGCGCCCCGGGCGATCACGGTCGAGGTGGTGAGGTGGCCGGCCAGAATCATCAGCACGACCGTGCCTACCAGCTCGTTCTCGGTCAGCGAATCGGCGTTGTCGCGAGCATCGATGAGCTCGTCGGTGAGGCTGCCCCGCGGCTCGCGGCGGAGGTCGGCGACCAGTTGCCCGGCGTAGTCGTGGAATTCGCGGAAGGCGTCGGCGTTCTGGGCGCCGGTCTCGTTGCCCCGGGACATAATGGCGTCGGCCCACCGACGGCACCGCTCGTGGTCGCGCGCCGGAATGCCCAGAACTTCGCAGATGATGCGGATCGACACCTGGTGGGCGTAGGTCGAGACCAGATCGACCGGCCCGGTGGTGGCGAGCATCTCGTCGATGAGATGGCCGGCGATCACCTCGGCCCGCGGCCGCCAGCGCTGGGCGCTGCGGGCGGTGAAAGGCGCCGTGACCAGCCGGCGCAGGCGGGTGTGCTCCGGCGGATCCATGGCGAAGAAGAACGAATCCTCACGGCGCGGGTCGTAGCCGGCGGTCATCCGCGGGGCGCCGGGGCGGGCAAGATCGCGGGAGAATCGCGGATCCGACAGCACCTGTTTGATGTCGTCGTAGCGGACCGCCAGCCAGGCCTCGTCGCCGCTGGGCAGGGTGAGCGGATCGAGGGGGGCATCGCGCTGGCGGCGGGCGAACTCCGGCGGGTTGGCCCCGGCCTCACCGGGCTCGAACAGGCTCACCGAGGGTCTTTTCCGCCCGTCGCCCGACCCGGCTGGTTCAGTCACCGTATGGTCCTCGTCTCCCGGTCGTCGGCTACGTACCCGCACCGATTTGAACCGTTTTAGAACCCCTTGTCAACCTTGGTGCCGAGCGGGACGGAGGTGAGCGGTGGACCCGGATGAGTGGAGCAGGAACCCGATGCGGGGGTGGGCGAACGGGCATCCATGGTGGTTCCTCGGCACCCTGACCGCCGCCTGGTACCTGGTCGTTCTCGTTGCCGCGCGGTGGTCGCCGGCCGAGCCGATCCCGATCGGAACGGCCGCCGCCGTGCCGCTCGCCGCGGCCGCGGCCTGCGGCTGGTTCCGGGACTGCGGGCTGGGGCGCCCCCGCCCGGCCCGGCAGTGGTGGCTGGCCGTGCCCGTCCTCGGCGCGACGGCCCTCGGCGCGACGGCACCCGGTGGTTGGACGGTCGGCGCCGGCCCGGAGGCCGGGGCGGTGATGGCTGGCCTCAGCATCGAACTGGCCGGCCGCGGCGTGGGCCTGCGGGCCCTGCACCGGTACGGCCCCTGGCGCGGCTCCCTGACCGTCGCCGGGCTGTTCGCCCCCGCCGCAGCCCTGGCCCGCCCCCCGGGCGGAGCCGTCTGGATAGCCACAGCGGCAACCGGTTTCGGCCTGGCTGCTCTCCGCTGGCGGGTGAACAGTATCTGGCCGATGGTGCTCGCGCAGGCGATGAGCCTGGCCCCGGTCCCGTGGTGGTGCCCGGCGTTCCTAGCCGGGTACGGCGCCGTGATGCTGCTGCGCTACCCGACCGTGGCGATGGCCGACCGGCCCACGGTCAGGGTGCTGTGCGTCGACGGGTGCGACCGGATCCTGCTGATCGGCTGGCACGACCCGTTCGACGGGACCTGCGCCTGGGACCTGCCCGGCGGCGGCATCGAGCCGGGCGAGACGGCGCTCCAGGCGGCCCGGCGGGAACTGGAGGAGGAATCCGGGGTGCCGGGAGCACACGTGGTCGACCGGCAGGTGCCGGCCCGGCGCGATTCCTTCTGGAACGGCACCCGGTACGTCGGCGTGGAGCCGTTCTACCTGGCCCGGGTGAGTGCCCCGGTCGTTCTGAGCCGGGCCGGGTTCGAGCCCCGGGAGGCCGCGCTGATCCGCGAGCAACGCTGGGTGGAACCGGGCGATCTGAGACGGCTTCCGGGCCGCGTGCAGCTCACCGCCCTGCCGGAGATCGCCCGCCGACTGACCGGGCGTCCGTCACCGGGCCGGATCAGAAAACGAGCACCGGCTTGACTACCGCTCCCGAGACCGAGGCCTCCACGGCGGCCCCGATCTGAGGGAACGGGTAGCGGGCCACCAGTTCGTCCACGGGGAACCGGCCAGCCGAGTACAGGTCGATCAGCCGGGGCAGGAAGGTATAAGGGTCGGCGTCGCCCTCGATGCAGCCGCGCAGGGTCTTGCCACCGCCGATGATGTCGATGATGTCGATGGTGACGTCGGGGGCGCCGAGCCCGACCGCGACCAGTGCCCCGCCCGGGCCGAGCGCGGTGAGGGCCTGCCGCAGCACCAACGGCGCTCCGGTGGTGTCGAGGGCGTGCGAGCTCCCGCCGGACGTGTGCGAGCGCACCGCCGCCACCACGTCGTCCGCGCCCGGGTCGACCACGGCCGTGGCCCCCAGCTTCAGGGCGAGGTCACGCCGCCCGGCGACGGGTTCGACGGCGACGATGGTGCCCACGCCGTGGTCCCGGGCGGCCAGCAGGGCGGCCAGGCCCACCGCCCCGGCCCCGTACACTACGAACGACGACGCGTCGCCGGGTTGCAGGACGTTGAGCACGGCGCCGGCCCCGGTCTGGAAGCCACAGGTGAACGGGGCCAGCACCGTGAGGTCGAGACTCCGGTCGACCACCACGGTGTTGTCGACGGTGGCCAGGCAGTGGGTGGCGAAGCTGGACTGGCCGAAGAACGCGGCCCGCACCGGCTTGCCGTCTTGGCTCAGCGGCGTGCTGCCGTCGAGCCGGGCCCCCGACGAGTTGAGTTCCGCGAAGGTCGTGCAGTACGTGGGCCGCCCGGCCCGGCAGGATCGGCATCCACCGCAGCGGCGGTAGCTGAGCAGGACGTGGTCGCCGGGCTCGATCCCGTGCACTCCCGGCCCGACCGCGTCGACGACACCGGCGCCTTCGTGGCCGAGCACGATCGGCCCGGCCTCACCCGGGGGGATCGACGAAAACAGCAGGTCAGTGTGGCAGATCCCGGTGGCCACGGTGCGCACCAGGATCTCGCCCGGCCCGGGCCGGTCGAGCTCGACCGGCTCGCAGGAGAACGGGCTTTCCAGGCCCCGCGAGAGGGCGGCGGTGATCTGCATGTCGAGGTTCCCTTTACTTGGGGACGAAGATGGACTTCGTGTCGAGGTAGGCGTCGAGGCCTTCAGGCCCGAGCTCCCGACCCAGCCCGCTCGCCTTCCAGCCGCTCAAAGGTGCCACCGGGTCGAGGGTCCACATGTTCACCCCGATGGTGCCGGTGTCGATCTTCCGGGCCACCTGCAGAGCGTGCTCGGGGTCGCTGCTCCAGACACTGCCGGCCAGGCCGTAGTCGGAGTCGTTGGCGATAGCCACCGCCTGCTCGGCGTCGTCATAAGAAAGCACGCAAACCACCGGGCCGAAGATCTCCTCCCGGGCCACCGTCATCGCGTTGTCGACCCCGGCAAACACGGTCGGTTCGACGAACCAGCCGTCCCCGTCGGGTCGCCCACCGCCGGTGACAGTGCGGGCGCCTTCGGCCCGCCCGATCGCGATGTACTCTTCGACCCGGTCCCGTTGCCGGGCGCTGACCAGCGGCCCCATCGTGGTGGCTGGGTCGAGCGGATTGCCCAGGACGAACGAGCGGGCCACCCCGGCGAGAGCCTCGACCACCTCGTCGTAACGCCGGCGCGGGGCGAGTATCCGCGAGTGCAGGAAGCAGGACTGCCCGGCGTTGGCGAAGGAGAGGAACGCCAGCGCCGGCATCACGGCGGAAAGGTCGGCGTCGTCGAGGATGACCGCGGCGGACTTGCCCCCGAGCTCGAGCGTCACCGGTTTTAGCGCCGCCCCGCAGACGGCCCCCACGAGCCGGCCGGCCGCGGTGGAGCCAGTGAACGCGACCTTGTCGATCCCCGGGTGCCGCACCAGCGCCTCACCGGTGGGCCGCCCGCCGGTGATCAGGTTGATCACGCCGGGCGGGAAGCCCGCCTCTTCGATACCGGCGACCAGAAGCTCGGCATCCAGCGAGGTCTCGGGCGCCGGCTTGAGCACGACGGTGCAGCCCGCGGCCAGGGCCGGTGCGAGTTTCATCGCGGTGAGCCCGAGCGGGTAGTTCCAGGGCACGATCATCGCGACCACCCCCACTGGGTGGCGCTGCAACTGGACGTACCCCTGGTACGAAAGCGCCGGCCGCGTCTCGTCGAAGCGGTCCTCGCGGGCCAGACCGGCGTAGTAACGCAGGATGCCGTCCATCGCGACCGGGTTGGCCACCCGCGACATGGCCAGCGGCATCCCGTTCTGGCGGGAGATCAGAGTGCTGATCGGTTCCGTGCGCCGGCTCACCGCATCGGCGAGGGCCTCCATCAGCCTGGCCCGCTCGGCCGGGGGCGTCGCCTCCCACTTCGGGCCGGCCTCCCGGGCGGCGGCCACCGCGCGGTCCACATCGCCGGGCCCGGCTTCGGCTACCTCACCCAGGGGTTTGCCGGTCGCGGCCTCGAAGACCGGGCCGGTGGTCGCCCCTTCCGGCCGCACCCATCGCCCGCCGACATGGAACATGCCCGGCCTCCGCAACATCATAAAACGGAAATATCGGTCGCATGTCACACCGTAGCGAGAGGTCGCGCGCTTGGCCATGGGCGATGACTTCCGGGTACGAAAAGAACCTGATTGATGACGACGTCCCCCCCGGTTCAGGGTCGGCCCCCAGGGGCGTCTCCACCGCTGAACTGAGGCGTTGACGGGCCGCTCCTGCGGGGGCCCACCTCCCGGCCGTAACTGATCGGCTTGTTCCGATGACTCTCCGCTGCCAAAGTTCAGATCTGCCCGTGAGTTGGTCCTGCACCGCAGGGAAGGTGCGCCGATCCCTCGACCTAGGAGGGCACTGAATAAGACTGTTGGCGAAGTGGCCCTCGCGGGGCAAGAATCCTTGCGGGGCCACCCTGGCCTGCTTCTTGACAGCCTCCGGGGC
>Ga0265340_10001040_pt1 | contig 15829 bp, 18 predicted proteins | sample 4CB225metaG_FD_202082 | JGI IMG/M metagenome (GOLD analysis project Ga0265340, IMG submission 202082) | Rhizosphere microbial communities from Carex aquatilis grown in University of Washington, Seatle, WA, United States - 4-CB2-25 metaG | ecosystem: Host-associated > Plants > Roots >...
TGACTATCTCTTAGCGCTGCCTCAACCTCTTTATCTATGATTGCCGTCTTCGCGGCTTCGATTGAGCCAAGAGATGATAGCTCCGAGAGTTTGATAGTCTTTTCCGAGGTTAGAACTATTTCCTCGTGCTTGCGAAAGACAACGTTGAGTAAACGCGAGAGCATGGCATCATAAACACTCACGAGCCCAATTAGCATTACTTCCGGCAAATGCTTTGCGCCTCCGATAGCAACGTTCAAGTTATTCGTTAAAACCGAGCACTCGTTGTAGTACTCCATATCTAATTCAAAGACGGTGGTATTGTCGCTGCAACGCTCAACTAGCTTGGACCCTCTGCGTTCGGCCAAACTGCTGATGTTATTAAATCCGATCTGATGGGCGAGGTGAGGTGCCATCCAAAGCGTGAGCGGTATGAAATCCCTATAACCATCCAGTGCCGATTGGAAAGTCTTAAGAACATTCGCGAACTCAGATTTTTGATCTTGCTTTTCTTCGGCTTGAGGAGTCTTCGCCTCAGGTTCCTTTGCGATTTCCTCATCATCAGGAAGGCCCATTGATACTTTGAGCTTTCGAAAGGTTCCATCAGATTTCTTTTCAAGAGATATATAGAATTTCCTTGGGTCCCTTTTGGACATCTTATCCTAACCTCCACTCGATACCCGCGCGCAATTTTTTGGTAGTACAGAATGTGGTAGATGATAGTCCATCTTGGTAATTGCGGGCGGGAAAAAGGCGAAGCATAGCGCGAGGACAAATTCCATCCGATTCTGAATGAGAGAGCCCAATCGACCTCCGGCGAAGTGCCTGATTTGGCGGTCGCGACCGTTTAAGGGAAGCTATGCCTTTAGAACAAATCCCCCTGCCCGCCTCGTAGTTTGCCGCGCGATTTCGGTTTCGGCGTCCCGCCTTCCCCTGCGACGGCGGGCACGGTGCCGTCGCTGAACGTCAGGGATAAATGCTCGCCGAGGCTGACGGAAGCGGCGCGTGCCCGCAAGCTGCCGTCCGCGCCTCGCACCAGGGCAAAGCCGCGCCCCAGCACGGCATGGTGGCTGACGCCGTCGAGCAGGCGCGCGAGGCCATCGAGCCGGGCCCTCAGGTCCGATAGCCGGGCGCGCTGGCTGCGCGACAGCCGCTGCGCCAGGGCGCGGGTCCGTTCAGCGCCGAGCGACAGGCGATTTTGCAAACCCGCCGGCCTCAGCAGCGACGCAGCCGCGATGAAGGCACGACGATGGGTCTCGACATTACGGCGCAGCGCATGGCCGAGCCGCTCCGCCGCCGTATCGAAACGCTGGCGCGGCTGAGCGAACAACTGGTCGGCGCGAGGCAACAGGCGCGACAACTGAAGCAGCGTGCGTCGGCGGTCGTCCATGCCTCGCGTGAAACTGCGCAACAACCGGCGCTCGAAATCGAGCGTCTGGGCGATCAGTTCGCTGCGCACCGGAACGGCCAGCTCTGCGGCGGCGGTGGGCGTGGGCGCGCGCATGTCGGCGGCGAAATCGATCAGCGTGGTGTCGGTCTCGTGGCCTACGGCGGAGATCACCGGGATCGGGCACTCGGCGACGGCGCGCACGACGACTTCTTCGTTGAACGCCATCAAATCCTCGATCGAGCCGCCGCCGCGCGCCACGATCAGCAAATCGGGCCGCGGCAGGCCGGCTTCCGGGAATTTTGCGAAGCCGCGGATGGCCGCGGCAATCTCGCCCGCCGCGCGCTCGCCCTGCACGGCGACGGGCCAGAGCAGCACGCGGCGTGGAAAGCGCGCCTGAAGCCGATGCATGATGTCGCGGATCACCGCCCCGGTCGGCGATGTGACAACGCCGATCACCTCGGGCAGGAACGGCAGCTTCTTCTTGCGCGCGGCGTCGAACAGGCCTTCGGCGGCAAGCTTCTTCTTGCGCTCTTCCAGCATCGCCATCAGCGCGCCGAGACCGGCGAGTTCCACCTCTTCGACGATCAGCTGATAGCGCGACGAGCCGGCATAGGTCGAAATCCGCCCGGTGCAGACGACGTCGAGCCCCGCCTCGGGGCGCACCTTCAGCGCGCGCGCCGAGCCTTTCCAGATCACGGCGTTGAGCACCGCCTTTTCGTCCTTGAGGTCGAAATAGACGTGGCCGGAGGAGTGGAACTTCAGGCCGCTGATCTCGCCCCTCACCCGCACGAAGGGGAACGCGTCCTCAACGGTGCGCTTCAGCGCTGCGGAGATTTCGCTGACGCTGAACTCGGGCAGATTGGCGTGCGGCGCGTTCGATTCTGGCATGACTCACAGATGATATAGGATGCCCGCGCGTTTTCCCTCTCCCCTTTTGGGGGAGAGGGTTAGGGTGAGGGGGCGCCCCTCACCCCCTCCCTCTCCCCCGCGGGGGAGAGGGAGCACAAAGGAGCCAAGCCTTGAACGTCCTTCTCATCGGGTCCGGCGGGCGGGAACACGCCTTGGCGTGGTCGCTGGCAGCGAGCCCGATCGTTTCAAAATTGTACTGTGCTCCCGGCAACCCCGGTATCGAGGCGGCGGCGGAGTGCGTGCCGATTGCCGCCACCGATTTGGACGGCCTGGTCGCTTTCGCCAGAGAGAAGAAAATCGGCTTTGCGGTAATCGGGCCGGAAGGCCCGCTGGTCGCGGGCCTCGCCGACCGTTTCGAGGCGGCAGGCATCAAGTCGCTCGGCCCCAGCGCCAAAGCCGCCATGCTGGAAGGCTCCAAGGGCTTCGTGAAGGATCTGTGCGCCGATTTTGATATCCCAACGGCGCGTTATCGCCGCTTTCGCGAGCCGCTTCCGGCCAAATCCTACGCCAAGACGCTGGGATTGCCGGTCGTCATCAAGGCCGACGGGCTGGCCGCGGGCAAAGGCGTCGTCATCGCGCAAACCGTGGACGATGCGCTCAAAGCCATCGATTTCATGTTCGACGGGGCGTTCGGCGCCGCGGGCGAGGAGATCGTGGTGGAGGAATTCCTCGACGGTGAAGAAGCGAGCTTCTTCGCGCTGACCGATGGCAAACATGTCCTGCCGATGACCGGCGCGCAGGACCACAAGCGCGCGTTCGACGGCGATCAGGGGCCGAACACCGGCGGCATGGGCGCCTACTCACCTGCGCCCGCGCTGACGGACGACGTTATCGACAAGACGATGGCCCGCATCGTCAAGCCGACCGTCGCAGCGATGGCCAAACGCGGCACGCCTTACATGGGCGTGCTCTATGCCGGGCTGATGATCAAGAACGGCGAGCCGAAACTGATCGAATATAATTGCCGCTTCGGCGATCCGGAATGTCAGGTGCTGCTGCCTCGCCTCAAATCGGACCTGGCGACCGCGCTCCTTGCAGCGCGCGACGGCGTGCTCGACGCGATCGATCTGCGCTGGAGCGACGAGGTGGCGCTGACCGTCGTGATGGCGGCGAATGGTTATCCCGGCGAGTATCAGAAAGGCTCGGAAATCCGCGGCCTGGACGACGCCGCGAAGTTGCCCGGCGTGCAGGTTTTTCACGCCGGCACGGCGCGGCGCGACGGCAAGATTGTCGCCGCGGGTGGACGCGTGCTCGACGTCACTGCAACGGGCGCAACCGTCGCCGAGGCGCAGAAGCGCGCCTATGTGGCGGTCGATCTGATCGATTGGCCTCAAGGCTTCTGCCGCCGCGACATCGGCTGGCGGGCAATCAAGCGCGGATAGAATCACGGTGCCGCGCGGAAAAAACAGTTACACTTTCGCGTCACTGGTGATTCTGGAGCCGTTCGGCAGTGAATCGCGCGCAATGGAACCATCTTGCAGACAACTTCGAGACGGAAGTCTGCGATATCACGCGTGAAGAGACAGAGGATCAACTCGGCCGCTACGTCCGCGCCGCGCGTCCACTGCCCAAGAAATCCGTTCTCGTCGATCTCGGCTGTGGGCTAGGCAGCTTCATCCGGAGATTCCAAGATCGATTCCTCGAGATCACGGGCGTCGAGTACGCCCCGCGCATCATCGCCCGCGCCAGGAAGAACTGCGCGGACGTGAAGAATGTCAAATGGCTCACGATGGACATTCCGCGTTGCGCCAAAACCATCGGTACGGTCGCGGATCTCACCGTGTGTATGAATGTCATCACCTCGCCGAGCTCGGCGAAGCGAGACGCCATTTGGAAAACCATCGCGAAGGTCACAAAGCCAGACGGCCATGCGCTGATCGTCGTGCCGTCGCTCGAATCCGAGCACATGGTGCAGCGCGCGAGCCACCGCCGCGGCAAGGTTCCCGCGGCGATTCAAGGTGGGCTGGTGCAAAGGGACGACGCCGTCCAGAAACATTTCGAGCGGCAGGAATTCGCCGCGGTCCTGTCGCGCTACGGATTTGTCGCCGTGCGCCTCGGACGCGCCTACTATCCGTGGTCCAAGGAAGGCATGCGCAAACCGCGCATCGCCGGGGCAAACCAGCCGTGGGACTGGGTCTGTCTGGCCCAACGGCGGTGAGTTTCCCCATCTCGGACGCTTGCGCGCGCAGCAGGCGAGCCTAGCCGCACCCGGCCGAAGTCGGTGGGGCCACTTTCAGCAGTTCGACCTCGAAAACCAACGTCTGATTCGCTGGAATAAGGCCGTCGCCCGCACCGGTCTTGCCGTAAGCCAGCCCCGGCGGAATGACGAGTTTCCATTTGTCGCCCGCGTGCATCATCTGCAGCGCCTCGACCCAGCCCGGAATCAGCATGCCCGCCGGAAACGTCGCCGGTTGGCCGGGCTTGGTCTGGTCGAAGACCTTGCCGTCGATCAGCGAACCTTTGTAGTTGACCGTGACGCAATCATGACGTCCGGGCTGGGCGCCGTTTCCACTCTTGAGAACGAGATACTGAACCCCCGGAACCGACACGACGCCCGGCGCTTTCGCGTTGGCCGCCAGGAAGGCGTCGTTGGCTTTCGCGCTCAAGGCATCGTCGGCAAGCGCCGAAGACGCCGACATCGCCGCAGCCAATAGGAAAAGAGAAGGCAGGCGCATGAGAATCCCCTCGGTTGGTCACGCGCCACTCTTATACGCAAGGCGGCGCCGGACGCCAGAGCGCGCGACCAGGCGCTAAATCCTAACGAACACTTGCCCGGCGATCCGGCGATTAAGCAGCGCTTAACGCACCCGTCACGCCTCGCGCTTGCTAAAGCGTTGCTTAATACCCTGCGGTTAATCTTGCACCAAAGCGAACAGATCGGCTCAAGAGGACCATCATGCCTGCCGAAGCCCCTCGGGACACGACAAACCAGGAAAGCGAGAAGGCCTATCACGCCTATCGCCTCATGGCCGAGGAAGCATCGGACATCGTGATGCTGCACGAGCCGGACGGGCGCATCTTCTTCGCATCTTCCGCGCTCGAGCGAGTTCTCAAGCGTCGTGCGGCCGACATCGAATGCTATCGCATTTTCGATCTTGTCCATCCCGACGATGTCGAGCGCGCCGCGGTGATCAACGCGGCGCCAATGCTGGGCCAGACCTTGACGGCCACCTATCGCGTGCTGCACGGCGACGGCCATTACGTCTGGATCGAGACAGCGACACGGGGCATCTACGACAAGGAAACCGGCGCGTTCAGCAATCTGATCAGCGTTTCGCGAGATGTCACCCAGCGCATGCACCACGAGCTGGCAGTCAAAGCCGCGCAGGAACGCGCCGAATCCGCCAACAAGGCGAAATCGCGCTTCCTCGCCAATATGAGCCACGAGCTGCGCACGCCGCTCAACGCCGTCATCGGCTTCACCGATCTGATGCGCAAGCGCACCTTCGGCCCACTCGGCAGCGAGCGCTATGAGGAATATGCGACGCTGATCTACGATTCCGGCCAGCTGCTGCTTGATCTGATCTCCGACATGCTGGACATGGCCAAGATCGAGGCGGGCAAGCTCGAACTCAACTTCGAGCGCGTCGACATCAGCGGAACGGTCGAGGATTGCGTGCGCATGCTGCGCGACCGAGCCTGCAACAACGGCCTTGAATTCACGCTGTCGCTTCCCGAAGAGCCGGTGTTCCTGATCGCCGACCGGCGCGCCGTCAAGCAGGTTCTGCTCAATCTCTTGACCAATGCCCTCAAGTTTACGCCGGCCGGAGGTCACGTCGGCGTCAGTGTGCGCTACGGTGATGGTCTGGCGACCATCACCGTGCGCGACACCGGTGTCGGTATCCCGGCGAGCGAATTGCCGCGGCTCGGCAACCCCTTCGAGCAAGTCAACTGCGATCCGATGCTGGCCAAGGGCGGCTCGGGCCTCGGCCTGGCGCTGGTGCGCGCGCTGATGGAAAAGCACGGCGGCACGCTCACCATCGACAGCGAGGAAGGCATCGGAACCACGGTCTGCGTCAACTTCCCGCTGGTCGCCAACAAACGCGCAGCCGCCTGATCGCCGGACCATCCGCCATTTGACAGCCGAGCCACGGCGCGGCAATCCATCGCCATGCTGCTTTGGGCTGGTATCTTCCTGATCGTCCTTGGGGTCGCGTGCGTCGCCATCGACCGGCGCGCCGTGCACTTTCTCTACGATCATGTCGGCGCGCGGTTTCACGGCTTTCTCAACGCGACGACGCATCTGGCCAAGGCCGCCCATTGGCTGGCCGCCGCCTGCGTCGCCGCCGCCGCGAGCTGGGCGTGGCTGCGTTGGATCGGCGAGAGTGCGACCGCGCGCGCGGCTTTGCAGGTTGCGCTCGCCTTCATCGCCAGTCTCGCGCTGGGCAGCGCGATCCTGCACGGCATCAAGCTGGTGCTGGGCCGCCGCCGCCCGCGCGACGAATTGGAGATGAATCGCTACGGTTTCATCCCGTTCGGCTTCAACACCGATTGGAATTCGTTTCCCTCGGGCCATGCACTGACGATTATGTGTGTGGCCGTGATCGCCACCGCCTTATGGCCGCAACTGGCGATCCTTTGGTTCGCGATCGCGCTGTGGCTCGGGCTGACGCGCGCGCTGCTCAACTCGCATTTTTTGAGCGACGTCTTCGTCGGCGCCGGCATCGGCCTCATCAGCGCGCGCGAGGTGCTGGTGAACTTCTTCCCGCAGCTGACGCTGCCCTGGTTCTAGCGCTGCAGGATCGTCTGCACCTCGGCAATGCGTTTCGCCGGGTCTTCCTTCTCGTCGACCTTCGGTTTCTTCGGGACTTGCAGGCCGCGCTGCACCGCCGGACGTTCGCTTACCGTCTTTAGCCAGCGCTGCAGATGGTCCAAGCCGTCCACCGGAACGCCGGACCAGTCGTGGCTGCGCACCCAGCACCAGTTGGCGATATCGGCGATCGAGTAATCGCCGGCCAGAAATTCATGGTCCTTGAGTTGGCCATCCAGCACCTCGAACAAACGGCGCGATTCGTTCTGGTAGCGGTCGATGGCCGGCTGATATTTCTCCGGCCAATAGCGGAAGAACACGTTGGCCTGGCCCATCATCGGTCCGATGCCGGACATCTGGAACATCAGCCATTGGATGACGCGCGAGCGGCCTTTGACGTCCGCGGGCATCAGCTTGCCGGTCTTCTCCGCGAGGTAGATGAGGATCGCGCCGGATTCGAAGACGGCAAAATCGCCCGCTTCGCGGTCCACGATGGCCGGAATGCGCCCATTGGGGTTGATTTTCAAATACGACGCAGCCGTCTGTTCGTGCTTGCTGAGCTGCAGATAATGAACCTCGTAGGGCAGGCCCAGTTCTTCGAGTGCGACGGAGGCTTTGAAGCCGTTCGGCGTTGCCGCCGTGTAGAGATCGATCATGGCGTTCTTTCAACCAAAAGAATCGCCGTAGATGTAGGGAGCGTTCGGCCGGGATCAAGTTCCAATTCGCCGCGCCTGAAAGAACGCCTTGAGCAGGCGCCCGGCTTCCTCGGTGTCGCCTGCTCGGCCGACGAGGGGGCGATGATGGCAGGTCGGCTGCTCGAAAAAACGCGGACCGTGCAACACCGCGCCGCCCTTGGGGTCTTCGGCGGCGAATACCAGGCGCGCCACCCGCGCCAGGGATATGGCACCGGCGCACATGGCGCAGGGCTCGAGCGTAACGAAGAGTGAGGTGCCGGTGATCCGCTCATTCTTCAGGCTGCGCGCGGCGGCGCCGAGGACCAGCATTTCGGCATGGGCGGTCGGATCGCGGCGCTCGAGCACGCGATTGCCGTCGCGGGCTAGAACCTCGCCCCCCGCCGTAAGCAGCACGGCGCCGATGGGCACCTCGCCGCGTTCGCCCGCCGCTTTCGCTTCGGCAAGCGCAAGTGCTATGGCTTCGTCGTCATTCATCGCGGAACCATCCTTGAACGACGATAGCACGCACAAGGGCGAACGCATCGCAAAGCTTATCGCGCGGGCGGGCATTTGCTCGCGCCGCGACGCCGAGAAGATGATCGCCGAAGGCCGTGTGGCGCTCGACGGCGAGAAGGTGACCACGCCCGCCCTCAATGTCGGCCCCCATCAGGTCATCTCGCTCGACGGCAAGCCGCTGGGCGAGCCCGATCCGGCCCGGCTGTGGCGCTATCACAAGCCCGCCGGCATGGTGACGAGCCACCGCGATCCGCAAGGCCGCCCCACCGTGTTCGCCAACCTGCCGAAGACCCTGCCGCGCGTGGTTTCCATCGGGCGGCTGGATTACAATTCCGAGGGCCTGCTGCTGCTCACCAACGACGGCGAGATCGCCCGGCGCCTGGAACTTCCCGCCGGCGGCTGGATCCGCAAATACCGCGCCCGGCTGTTCGGCAAGGTCACCCAAGCCGATCTCGACAAACTCGCCGAAGGCGTCACCATAGGCGCGGTCAAATACGGACCCGTCGTCGCCGACCTGGAGCGTTCCAAGGGCGCCCATTCCTGGGCCAGCGTTACGCTCAAGGAAGGCAAGAACCGCGAGGTCAAACGCGTCATGGAAAGCCTGGGGCTTCGCGTGGCGCGGCTGATCCGCGTGCAGTTCGGCCCGTTCCATCTGGGCCAGCTCGCCGAGGGTGCGGTGGAGGAAATCCCCGCCAAGCTGTGGCGCGAACAGCTCGGCATCGGACGCAAGAAGCGCCGGGAGGACGCATGAAACGCCTCGCCATCCTTGCTTGCCTTCTCGCCGCTTCGGGCTGCGCGCGCCTGCAGGACATGGACTCCGACGCCTTCAACCCCGGCAAGACTTCGCAGGAAGACTTCCACGCCGACAGCCGCAGTTGCGCCGCCGCGGCGGAGCTGAAGCGGTCCTGGGAGCTGCGTGGAATCGCCGCCGAAAGGGCCGGCAAGCACCGCATCTTTAACCGCGCTTACGCCGCCTGCATGACGGCCAAGGGTTACCGGGAAGACACCTCCATGCTGGATTTCTGGGAGGCCTACGACCTTTAAGGTTGCAAGCCCGGCGGAAGCTGGTATGGAGCGCCCCGTACCGGACGTTGAGGCCCGCCCATGAAGAAGTATGTCAAGCCGCAGGCCTATGCCGCCGAAAGCAAGGATCACCGCTTTGCCGGTACCTTCGAGGTGCTGGTGCCGGTTCCCGACCGGGTGAAGCCGCAACGAGTCGGCGGAAATTTCCCCACTCTGCAGGCCGCCGAAGGCTGGATGCACAGCGACGAAGGCAAGGACGCCATCGCCGAGGCCTTCGAAGGCCATCTGCCGGCCAAGACGGCGAAACGCTGAGGCCTTGAACTTCGGTTCCCTTTGAGCCGTCTTATCCGGCCCAGATTTTGTGCCTCCGTTTCTCAATTCCACAAGATTCGGATCATTGTTTTTCAGTTTCGGTGCACCCCCCTCCCCCCTGGGAGAGGGACTTCCCCGAAGCCTGATCCGTCCATCCAACCAGAGATGGGCGCGGCGTCGGCGTTATCAAGACGGCCTACTTGCTTCCCAATGCCGCGTAGCGCCGCGCCAGGCTCTCGGGCGGCCACAGCTTCGCCATGTCGTAATAGACCTCGAACGCGGGCACGCCTTTAGGCAGATGCACCCAGCGCAGCTTCGAGCGCGTGAAAATATGCGCATCGGGCGGCAGCGCGGAGGGATCGTCGAGCGTGGCGACGCGCACGAAGCGCAACGCGGGGCGCCGCCCGTAATCGCTCCATAGCGCGGTCTGGCATTTGGGGCAGCGATAGATGTCGTGCGGGCGGCCGCTCTCGCTCGGCACCGTCACGGCGACAGGTTCGCCCTCCAGCACGGTGATGCGGTCGGTCTCGATCACCGCGTTGATCGCGAAGGCGCTGCTGGTCTGGCGGCGGCATTCGGTGCAGTGGCAGCAATTGACGAACATCGGCGCGCTTTCCAGCCGGTACTTCACCGCGCCGCAAAAACAGGAACCGGAGAATGTGGGCATGGGGCCTCCTGCCGGGCTTCGCCCCGGCGCTTTCCTATGAGACTGTAAGATCATGTGCGCCGGACCGACGGGACGCAATGCGACGGAGAATACAATATGGCCGAAATGTCCGACCTCTGTTTCCTGTTCGACGTCGACAACACGCTGCTCGACAACGACCGCATCATTGCCGACCTCAGCGATTATCTGCAAAAGGAATACGGGCAATTTGCGCGCGATTGCTATTGGGCGATCTTCGAGGATTTGCGCCGGGAACTTGGCTATGCGGATTATCTGGGCGCGCTGGAGCGCTACCGCGTCAAATATCTGCACGACCCGCGCATCCTCAGGATGGCGAACTGGCTGATCGACTATCCGTTCGCCGAGCGGCTTTATCCCGGCGCACTCGACGCCGTGAAACATGTGGCGCAATGGGGCACGACGGCGATCCTCTCGGACGGCGACGCGGTGTTTCAGCCGCGCAAGGTTTTTCGCGCGGGCCTCAGCGAATTGTTCGAGCGGCGGGTACTGATCTATATCCACAAGGATCAGGAGCTTGCCTATGTGGAGAAGGTCTTTCCGGCCAAGCACTATGTGCTGATCGACGACAAGCTGCGGGTTTTGGATTTAGTGAAGCGGGCATGGGGCGAGCGCGTCACGACGGTGTTCCCGCGCCAGGGGCACTATGCTCTGGACGCCGGAATCGTGGCGGCTTACCCGCCCGCGGACATCAGCATCGACAGAATCGGCGAGCTGGTGGGGATAGAAAGAGGGACGCTTGGGCGATGACGACCTTTTCCAAACCGGCAGGGAGGCCATTTTGGCGGCGATACAAATCGCCAGAGTTGTTCTATTATACCAGCGGCTTGTAATCTCAATAGGTTGAATGTGTGAGGCTCTAGAATGTTTCTTGAAAAACTCACAGTCAATGGCCTTGGTGGAGACACCGCTGGTATTGATGTCGATTTCAACAAGGACCTAAACATCCTAACAGGGAAAAACGGATCAGGAAAAACGACTGCGCTCAAGCTCCTTTGGTACATTATTAGTGGAAATATAGAACACGCCATTGAAGAGATTCCTTTTGTTCAGGTGCGCGTTGTTACCAACAATTACACCATCACGATTAATCGTGCGGCCCGCCCCACACCAGAAATTGTCTTGGCTGTCAACGGGAAGGAATCAAGATTCGAGCAAGTGTTCGATCAGGACGGCGACCCGACGAATGATCCAGTCGAGGCTGCCAACATGGCCGTCAAAGAGTTTGGCGCCTCTGTGTTCTTTCCCACCTTTCGGAGAATTGAGGGAGGCTTCTCGATCAGGTCTAGCTCGGCGTATCGGATTGCGAGTTCTGGCCGGGCCGTGAGATCGGCAAGCTCACTAGAAGATGCACTTCAAGAATTATCGCGACGACTGTCTGTCGGGAACCACATCTTTGTAGCGTCAATATCAACCGTCGATATTGTCCAATTGCTTATGCGACAGTACACGGATATGTCCGAGCGATCAAACACACTTCAACAGAAAACATCTCAGGAGATCATCGATCAGATTAAGAATTACAAGCAAGAAAAGTCAGCGCCTTGGGCAGACGACCCGGAAAAGGTGTTAGACACTATCCGTTCTATGATTGAACAATTAGATGGGCAACGAGAGGCAATTCTCGCGCCATTGACTGCTGTAAGAGTGCTTGCAGAGCGTCTGTTCCAGCACGCTGGAATACGCTTAGGTACGCGCCTCAGTTTTGGCGACGCCGCAAACGCAGTCAATTCAGACTCGTTGTCCGCTGGTGAAAAGCAAATGCTCAGCTTCATCTGCTACAACGCCTTCTATCAGAATAGCGTCATTTTTATTGACGAACCAGAACTCAGCTTGCATGTCGATTGGCAGAGGCAGTTGTTTTCGATCATGCAGAGCCAAGGAACCGCGAACCAGTTTATAGTCGCGACACATTCTCCGTTCATCTACGGAAAATTCCCGGATAGGGAGATCATGCTTAATCGAGACCGCGGCGATGCGCTCGACGGTTTGTAAAGCTGATGCCGATACCTTGCCCAACACCTGAGGAGATAGTGAGGACGCTTCAACGGTCATCCCTACCGACAGTAGTGACTGAAGGTTACGAGGATTATTTTGCATTTAGGAGAATGGAAGCAGCGCTTGCGAGTCTGAAAATCTCATTCTTGCCCGCTGGTGGAAAATGCGCGGTGCTTGAGGTATATAGACGGCGAGCTGAGTTCGCTGATCTTCGCACTGCATTTGTCGTTGATCGTGATCTCTGGTTATTCGCCGGCACTCCGGCGGAATTTGACCAAGCAGAACTAATACAAACCGACGGCTGTTCGTTGGAAAATGATCTTTACCGGGATGGACAGCTCGAGCGATTCTTGTATGGCGAAGAAGTAGCAAAGTTCGCCATCGACTGCAGAGCGATATGTGAATGGTATTCGTTTGCGGTAAGGAGTCATCTAAGTGGTCGCCCAACGACTCTCGATTTTCACCCCAATGTCCTGTTGTTGGGTCCGGGCACCCTAAATCCGAAAGTCCTAACGCAATGCCATTACACTGGACCTTGTGCAATTTTGTTTCCGCAAATATCGGCGAACTACGCAAGAGACCTAAGGGGTAAAACGCTGTTGCAACTGTTGACTAAACATCTCGCATATCCGGGTAGGCCAGCGAAGCATAGTTCGCGAGCCCTAATGGAATATGCTTCGACCGTTCAGGGAAGGTACATGCAAACGATATCAGAAAAGCTCTCGGCGCTTTTCTCTCCTGCGTAATCCTCATGTCGGTTGGTATAAATTGCAGGCGTGAGTTGTCCCTTCTCGCTGCTCCGTCCTGTCCGTCTTCGCTTCGCTGCGCGAAGCTACGCCGGACAGCGGGCCTCAGTGCGCGCCGCCCTTGGCGACACCCTTCCACTGCCCGTTGATGTACGCCGCGGCGAGCGCACGGTGGTAGAGGCCGTAGCCGGGCTTGCCGGTCTCGCCCCAGATCATGCGACCAAGGTGCAGCATCCGCGATTGCGCCGCGGGGGGACGTGTGGAACGATAGGCGTGCCGGGGGCGGTCGCTACTAAAGGACAAGCAAGATGCCGAACCTGCGCACCCTCGCCGCCATCGCATCGTTTTCGACGCTACTCCTGGCAAGCCCCGCGCTCGCCCAGAATGTGCCGGTTCCCGACGCTCCCGATTGGTCGAAGGCGACAACGGTTCCGCTGGCGATAGCGAATTACCAGTTCACGCCGGGCGCGCTGCAATTCCACGCAAACCTGCCCTACCGCTTCCGCCTCACCAACAACGCCGGCGGCGGCCACAGCTTCGATGCGCCGGAATTTTTCGCCGCCGTCACCGTCGCGCCCGAAGATCGAGCCAAAATCGTCAAAGGTGAAATCGAGGTCGAGAGCGGCAAGACGGTCGAGGTGAAGTTCGTGCCGACAGTCGCCGGAACCTACAGATTCCATTGCTCGCACTTCCTGCATGCCAGCCTCGGCATGACCGGAACCGTTGTGGTGGTGCAGTAGGGCGGCCCCTCACCCTGCCGCGCTTCGCTGCCGCTCTGCGCCCCCCTGAGGGGGCGAGGGAAAAATTAGTGCGCCTCGCCCTTGCCGACGCCTTCCCACAGTCCGTTGAGATACACCGCGCCGAGCGCGCGATCGTAGAGGCCATAACCGGGCTTGCCGGTCTCGCCCCAGATCATGCGGCCATGGTCGGGGCGCACGTAACCTTCGTATCCCGCGTCGTAATAGGCCTTGACGATCGCGGCGATATCGAGCGAGCCGCAGTCGGACTTGTGCGCGGTCTCGAAAAAATTCCCCTTCTCGTCCACCTTGACGTTGCGGATATGCGCGAAGTGGATGCGCCCGCGCCCCGCGAATTCCTTCACCATCGAGACGATGTCGTTATCGAGGTCGGCGCCGAGCGAGCCGGCGCACAGCGTCAACCCGTTGGCCGGCGTATCCACGATGGCGAGCAGGCGGCGCAAATCCTCGACATTCTTGACGATGCGCGGCAGGCCGAAGATCGGGCGCGGCGGATCGTCGGGATGGATCGCCATCTTGATCCCGGCTTCTTCGGCCGCGGGGATCACGCCCTTGAGAAAGGCCGTGAGATTGGCCCACAGCTTCTCGTCGCCCACGCCGCGATATTCGGCGAGCAGCGCCTTCAACTCCTCGGGCTTGTAGCTCGAATCCCAGCCGGGAAGATTGATGCCCTGTTCGGGGTCGATCTTCGCCACCTCCTCCGCATCGAAGGCGAGCGTGGTGGAGCCGTCGTCGAGCTTCATGGCGAGAATGGTGCGCGTCCAGTCGAACACGGGCATGAAATTGTAGCAGACCACCTTGACGCCGCATTGGGAGAGGTTGCGCAGGGTCTGCGCATAGTTGGCGATCAGGCGGGCAGCGGTGGGGCGGCCGAGCTTGATGTCCTCGTGCACCGGCACGGATTCCACGACCTCGAACTTGAGACCCTCCGCTTCGATCTTCGCTTTGAGGGCGCGAATGTTGGCGAGCGGCCACACCTCGCCCACCGGCACGTCGTAAACGGCGGAGACGATGCCGTAGATGCCCGGAATCTGGCGGATATAGGCAAGCGGAACGGGATCGCTGTCGCCGTACCAGCGGAAGGTCATTTTCATGTTCCGTCTCCTTTCTTTCTCCCCCCGTTCACGGGGGGAGTGCCGCCGCAGGCGGCGTAGGTGGCCCGCGCAGTGTCCACCCCCTCCGCTTCGCTCACAAGCGTTCGCTCAACACCTCCCCCGCTTCGCGGGGGCGGAAAATCACGACTTCGCCAGCCCGGCGATGGCTTCAAAGCCTTCCGGGTCCTGGTGGATAATCACTTCGGCGTTGGGAAAGACCTTGTTGAGGCTCGCCTCCACCTCGTCGGCCACCGCATGCGCCGCCATCAGGCTGAGCAGCGGGTTCAGCTCGATGTGCACCTGGATGAAGGCGCCCACGCCTGCCGCGCGCGTACGCAGATCGTGCAGGTCCTGCACCGCGGGGTGTTGCATGATGATCTGCTTGATGCGCTCGCGGTCGGCATCGGGCAACTCGCGGTCCATCAACTGGTCGTAGCTCTGTTCGAAGACGCGCCAGACGCCGAGCGCCAGGATGGCGGCGACGACGAGCCCGACGATGGGATCGGCGATCAGGATATGGAAGTTCGACGCCAGCAGAAGGCCGATCACCACGCCGACATTGACGACGATGTCGCTCAGATAATGCATGCGGTCGGCGCCGATGGCGATCGAGCCGGTGCGCCGCACCACCACCTGCTGCGCCGTCACCAGAACCACCGTCGCCGCGATCGACACGGCCATCACCAGCAGGCCGATCGCGCTGTGCTCGATGGGGCGCGGCTCGATCATGCGGCTGATCGATTCGATCACCAGGAACGCCGACGAACCGGCGATGAACGCACTCTGCGCCAGTCCGGCCAGCGGCTCGGCCTTGCCGTGACCGAAGCGATGTTCGTGATCGGCGGGGGTCAGCGCTGCGCGCACCGCGAGCAGATTGATGAACGAGGCGAACACGTCGAGTGCGGAGTCGGCCAGCGAGGCCATCATCGCCATCGAGTCCGTCAGGATGAAAGCGACCGCCTTCAGCGTCACCAGGAACATCGCGGTTCCGACGG
>Ga0265340_10001041_pt1 | contig 15826 bp, 13 predicted proteins | sample 4CB225metaG_FD_202082 | JGI IMG/M metagenome (GOLD analysis project Ga0265340, IMG submission 202082) | Rhizosphere microbial communities from Carex aquatilis grown in University of Washington, Seatle, WA, United States - 4-CB2-25 metaG | ecosystem: Host-associated > Plants > Roots >...
CTGATTGCGGCGCAGCCGTTCCTGGGCGCGCTGGCCGCGGATCCATCGCTTCGCGGCGTGATGGACGCGCTGGGCACGGCGCTCGAAGGCATCGCGCGCGGCCAGGCGAAACTCTCCGATCTCGACCGGCCGATTGTCGCTTTCAACGGCACGCTGGAGCAAACGACGCAAGGCAAAATCGCCTTTCTGTCTTGGAGTAGACTTTTCACCGGTAATGCCGGCGGCGATCGCCGACGTGCCTTCATCGAGGTGCAGCCCAAGCTCGATTACGCCGCGCTGTCGCCGGGAGAGGCGGCGGAAACCGCCATTCGCCAGACGGCGCGTGCACTGCATTTCACGCCGGACAACGGCGTACGCGTGAGGTTGACCGGACCGGTGCCGCTGGCGGACGAAGAATTCGCAACCTTGGCCGAGCGCGCAGACCTTATGGGTATTGCCATGCTGCTTGCCGTCACCCTGTCGCTGTGGCTGGCAGTGCGCTCTTTCCGCATCATCTTCTGCATCCTGACGACGCTGGTCTCGGGTCTTTTGATGACAATGGCGTTGGGACTGATGGCGGCGGGAGTCTTCAACATCATTTCCATCGCCTTCATCGCCTTGTTCGTCGGCCTCGGCGTCGATTTCGCGATCCAGTTCTCGGTGCGCTACCGCGCCGCGCGCCATTTCGACGGCGATCTGCAGCGCTCGTTAAGGCAGGCGGGCCGTAACATAGGCATGCCCCTGGCGCTTGCCGCGGCAGCGACCGCTGCCGGATTTTTCTCTTTCATCCCCACCGATTACATTGGCGTCGCCGAATTGGGCCTTGTTGCGGGCATCGGCATGATCGTGGCGTTCCTTCTCAGCATTACCTTGCTGCCGGCGCTGATCATGGTGGTGAACCCGGCCGGAGAAGCCGAGTATGTCGGTTTCTCCTTCTTTGCGCCGGTCGACGCCTATATCGCAACCCATCGGCGCAAGATCATCGCCGCGGGTGCGGTGGCGGCGCTTGCCGCGCTGGCGACCGTTCCGTTCCTCAAGTTCGACTTCAATCCGCTTGACCTGAGGAGCCGCCACGTCGAATCCATGTCGACCATCTTCGATCTGATGAAGGATCCCGACACCTCGCCCAACACCATCGACGTGCTGGCGCCGTCATTGGGCGCGACCGATGCCCTGGCCGCCCAACTGGAGAAGAGTCCGTTGATCGGCCGCGTGCTGACGCTGAATAGTTTTGTCCCCGAGGATCAACCCAAGAAGCTCGCCCTGATCACGGATGCCGCGTTTCTGCTGGACGCGACGCTCAATCCCTTCGTCGTCAAAGCGCCGCCGTCGGATGGCGAACTTGTGGCGAGTCTTGCCGGCACGGCGCGAGGATTGCGGCAAGCCGCGGGAACCACCAATACGCCGGAGGCTGGACACGCGCGCGCCTTGGCGCGAACGCTCGACGACTTGGCGAAAGCTCCTCAACCCGTGCGCGCTGCTGCCACGAATGCTCTGATTCCGGACCTCAAAACGCTGCTCGACGAACTGCGCAAGGCCTTGGAAGCGGGACCGGTGAGCACGCAGTCCATGCCGCAGGATATGGTGGGCGAGTGGGTCGCCAAGGACGGCACCGCGCGCCTTGAGGTCTTTCCCAAGACGAATGCCAACGACAACAAGTCGCTCAAGCGCTTCAGCAAGGCCGTTCTGGCCGTGACGCCGGATGCGACCGGTGCTCCGATCACCATTCAGGAATCGGGTGAGACCATCGTTAGCGCTTTCATCCAGGCGGGAATCTGGTCGTTCATCGCCATCACCATCATGCTGGCGGCCGTGCTTCGCCGATTCCGCGATGTGATGGTAACGATCGCGCCGCTGGTCCTCACCGCGCTTCTGACGCTGGCGACCTGCCGCGCCATCGGACTGCAGCTCAACTTCGCCAACATCATCGCGCTGCCGCTGCTGTTCGGCATCGGCGTGGCGTTCAACATCTATTTCGTCGTGGCCTGGCGCGGGGCCGCCTCGGGTAAGCTGCTGCAGTCGAGCCTGACGCGCGCCGTGATCTTCAGCGCGCTGACGACGGCCTCCGGCTTCGGGTCGTTATGGCTGTCGAGCCATCCGGGCACCGCCAGCATGGGCGAACTGCTGATTATTTCGCTGTTCTGGACACTGTTTACGACGCTGTTCTTCCTGCCGGCCTTGCTCGGCGAGCTTCAGCCCGTCAGCCGCCCAGCAACAACGCCGACTTCTCGTTGAGCTTCTTCGCCAGCCCCGCCGCACCGCTTGCTGAGAAGGTGGCACTGTAATCGGAGCGCTGCACCGCCAGCTGACTTATGTTGCCGTTCAGATAGATGTCGAGGATCTTCCAGACGCCGCTCGCTTGGCGCAAGCGATAACCGAATGGCACAGTCTGCGCGCCGGACACCAATTTGCTCTGCACGAGACGGTCGGTTCCGCGTGGCGTAGCGGTGGGGTCGACGACGAATTTCTCACCGCTGTAGCCGTCAAAGTTCTTGGCATAACTGGCGACGGTCATGCGCTCGAAAGCGACCACAAGCATCTGCTGATCCGCCGGTGATAACGCGGCCCATTTGTCGGGACCGACGGAAATGCTCGCCATGTCCGCCAAATCAAAGACCTGCTCGAAGACCGGCTTAAGCTTGTTGAAACGGCCTTGGACGCCAAGTTCCTTGGAGTGCTTCATCGAGTCGAGCAAAGCATCGTAAAAGGTCTGCACTTGCTGCACGGCGGGATCGGGAGCCTGAGCCGTTGCGGCGGAACCGACAAATGCACCACCCAGAATGACGGCAGCAGCCAGAAGTTTCTTCATACGATTCGCCTTCATTTTCGCCTCGTTCTCTCTCGGCCCTTCGCGCCAATGATAGCAGAAAATTCTTGTCGAAATTACGCCCGCCGGAGGAACTTCAGGATTCCCGGCCAAGCAGGAACGGCGGTAATGCCCGCAATTCGTTCGCTTCGCTGCCATAAGGGGACAGAGCCGCAACCGCACGGTTGGCAATCTTCTCCGCCTCGCTGCGCGCCCCGGCGACGCCATGGAGGGACACAAGTGTCGCTTTTCCCTGGTCCTTGTCCTTCCCGACAGCCTTGCCGGTTTTCTCGGCCGTGCTGGTGACGTCGAGCAGATCGTCGGTAATCTGAAAAACCAGACCCATGTCCTTGGCGTAGTCGCGCAAGCGGGTTTGATGCTCCGTACCCGCCTCGCCGAGGATCGCGCCGGCCTCGCAGGAAAATTCGAACAGCTGGCCCGTCTTCAGCTGCTGTAGAAGGATCACCTCGTCGGCACCGAATGCGCTTTGCGATGCGCGCATGTCGATCATCTGCCCGCCGATCATCCCATTCGATCCGGCGGCCTCGGCCAGACGCGCCACCAGCCGGCAACGGACGTCGGCGGAGGGATGCGTATCCGGATGGGCAAGAATTTCGAAGGCGATAGTCAGCAGCGCATCGCCCGCCAGGACTGCGGTCGCTTCGTCGAAGGCCTTGTGCGCGGTCGGTCTGCCGCGCCTCAGATCGTCGTCGTCCATGCAGGGCAGATCGTCGTGAACCAGCGAGTAGGTGTGAAGCACCTCGATCGCCGCCGCCGCTCGCAGCGCCCTGACAGGGTTAACATCGAACAGACCCGCGCATTGCACAACCAAGAACGGCCTCAGCCGCTTGCCGCCCGCAAAAATCGCATAGCGCATCGCCTCGTGGATACGCCCATGCAGACCATGTGGTTTTGGCAGAACGTGCTCGAGGGTCTCTTCGACCTCCTTGGCGGCGGTGCCCATCGCCTGCAAAAGCCGCGCAAAATTTCCACCGGGTAAGGTATTCATGCCAAGTCACCTTCTGCAGCTCGCCTCATGTGAACTGCCGCTGCCTGTCTATCGCAGTCTCGAACCAAGGCAAATGCCGCGCCGCGGCCACATTTGCACCGCAAAGCGTGGTAAGAAAGTCATTGCGAAGACAGACGTCTTTCGTGAAACTGTGTCGCAGTGGGCGACTAGGTGAAATTCCCCTGTGGTGCAGGGGATTTAGCCCACAAACTGGGGCCTTAGCCGGGAGTGTTGCGTGATGCGTGTCGTCCTTGCCCAGCCGCGCGGCTTCTGCGCGGGCGTCGTACGGGCGATCGACATCGTCGAGCGCGCCCTGGAGAAATACGGACAGCCGGTCTATGTGCGGCACGAGATCGTTCACAACAAGCACGTCGTCGATACCTTGAAGAACAAAGGCGCGCGCTTTGTGGAAGAACTCGACGAAGTACCCAACGGCGCGGTGACGGTGTTCAGCGCCCATGGCGTGGCACAGACGGTCGTTCGAGAAGCGGCGGCGCGCGGCCTGCCGGTACTCGACGCCACCTGCCCGCTGGTCTCCAAGGTTCATAGCCAGGGCAAGCGCTACGTCGGCAACGGCCGCACCTTGATCCTGATCGGCCACGCCGGACACCCGGAAGTAGAAGGCACGATGGGACAGGTCGGCGCGCCGGTGCATCTGGTCCAATCGGAAGAGGACGTGGCGGGGTTGACGATCCCGTCCGAAACGCCGGTCGCCTATGTGACGCAAACAACGCTCTCCATCGACGACACGCGCAACATCATCGCCGCGCTCAAGCGCCGCTTCGTGAACATCGTCGGACCGGACATCACCGACATCTGTTACGCCACGCAAAATCGTCAATCCGCGGTGCGCGAGCTTTGCCGCGTCTCCGACGTGATCATCGTGGTCGGTGCCAAGAACAGCTCGAACTCCAACCGCCTGCGCGAGATCGGCATCGAGGAGGGCGTGCCTTCCTACCTGATCGCCGACGGCAGCGAACTTGAGGCGGTTTGGGTGACGGGCAAGGACACCATCGGCTTGACGGCCGGCGCCTCGGCACCCGAAGCGCTGGTCGAGAACGTGATCTCGGCGCTGCGCGCCATCGACCCCGACGTCGCGGTTTCGCAATTGGACGGCAAGAAAGAACATATCGAGTTTCGGCTTCCCGCCGAGCTTAGAGGTTAGGAGCAGGCTTTGGGTATTCCGACAATGCAGGCGGCCCGCATCGGGGCTTATGTCGTCAAACAGCACCTCAGCGGCAGGAAACGCTATCCGCTGGTGCTGATGCTTGAGCCATTGTTCCGCTGCAACCTGGCTTGCGCGGGATGCGGCAAGATCGACTACCCCGACGACATCCTGAACCAGCGGCTTTCCTACGACGAATGCATGGAGGCGATCGACGAATGCGGCGCCCCCGCGGTCTCCATCGCCGGCGGCGAGCCGCTGCTTCACCGCGAGATGCCAAAGATCGTCAAGGGGTTCCTGGACCGCAAGAAGTTCGTGATTCTGTGCACCAACGCGCTGCTTTTGGCCAAGAAGATCGACGATTACGAGCCCAACCCCAACTTCACCTGGTCGATCCATCTCGATGGCGACAAGGCGATGCACGACAAGTCAGTCTGTCTGGAAGGGACCTACGAAAAGGCCGTTGCCGCGATCGAACTTGCGAAGTCGAAAGGCTTTCGCACACAGATCAACTGCACCCTGTTCGAAGACGCCGAGCCGGAACGCGTTGCTAAATTCTTCGACGAGATGATGGCGATGGGCCTCGACGGCATCACGGTATCGCCCGGTTACGCCTATGAGCGCGCGCCCGATCAGGAGCATTTCCTGAACCGCGAACGCACCCGCAAGCTGTTCCGCGACATCCTCGGCCGCAACGACAACGGCAAGAAGTGGCAATTCACGCAGTCCGATCTGTTTCTGGATTTCCTGGCCGGCAACCAGACCTATGAATGCTCGCCCTGGTCGATGCCGGCGCGCACCGTGTTTGGCTGGCAGAAGCCCTGCTATCTGCTCGGCGAAGGCTATGTGCAAACCTTTAAGGAACTGATGGAAGATACGGAGTGGGAGAAATACGGCGTCGGCAATTATGAGAAATGTGCCAACTGCATGGTCCATTGCGGTTTCGAAGGCACGGCGGTCGCCGATTCCGTCAAGCACCCGCTCAAACTGGTTCCCATCGCCATGCGCGGCATCAAGACCGACGGTCCGATGGCGCCCGACATTTCGCTCGCCAATCAGCGGCCTGCAGAGTTCGTCTTCTCGCGCCACGTCGAGAAGAAGCTAGCGGACATACGGGCAGCCAAGTCCGATTCCCAGAAGATTGCGGCAGCGGAGTAAGGCGGCAAACGCCTTTCCCGCCTCGCCTGCGGTGCGGATCAGTTCCGGGACCTGCGACGGGTCGCTCACCACCGATTTCAGCACCGCTAGAAGCCGCGGCTTGCCGTTCGGCTTGAGCGGCTCCAGTGCGGCGGGCGGCAGCGTGTGATCGGATTTGTCGGAAATCACGCGCAAGGCGGCGAACGGCAGGCTGTGTCGCCTCGCGAAGCGCGCGGCGATGTGGGATTCCATGTCGACGGCGTGCGCCCCGGTGATGCGGAAAAGCGACTGCTTCTGCAGGATATGGCCAACCACCGCGTCAACCCCGACCAGACCGACGGACTGCGCCTGCTCCAGCTTGGTGCGCAGAATCTGCGACCAGCGCATGTCGGTTTGATAATGCTCGCTCTCGGTGACGACATGCGTGGCGATCACGACGTCGCCGGCGTCGAGCAGCGGCGCCAAGGCGCCGGCAATGCCAAAGCTGATGACGGCAGTCGCATCCGCCGCAGCGGCTTCCAGGCGCTGGCGCAGGAGCTGGGGATCGCCGCCGCCGATGACGGGAACGAGCCCGGCGCGCTTGGCGATGCGCGCCTCTCTGGCCAATCCGACGACGGCGATGATGCTCACTGCTATAGCCCGTATGCGACGCGGCGCGAATTGCCGGCCTTTAAGTTGCGGTAACGCGCCGCTGCCCACAGCGGGAAGAACTTTGGATAACCGTGATAGCGCAGATAGAACACGCGCGGAAAGCCGCCGCCGGTGTAATGTTCCTGCGGCCACAACCCGTCAGCCTGCTGCGTCTTCTGCAGATAGGCGATGCCGCGCGCCACGGCCGGATGATCCACCTCGCCCGCCGCCATAAGACCCAGCAGCGCCCAAGCGGTTTGCGAGGCCGTGGAGGGTGCGGGCTCATACCCGGCGTAATCGAGCTTGTAGCTGTTGCAGTCCTCTCCCCAGCCCCCGTCCGCGTTCTGGATGGCGATCAGCCAGTCCGCGGCGCGCCGGATCATCGGCGTTTCCGCGTCCTGTCCGGCCGCATTGAGGCCCGCCAGCGCCGACCAGGTACCGTAAATGTAGTTGACGCCCCAGCGGCCGAACCAGCTTCCGTCTTTCAGCTGCACGCGTTCGAGATAAGCAATGGCATCGCGCATACGCGGGCTGTCTGGGGTCTCGCCGAGCTGCGCCAGCATCCCGATACAGCGCCCCGTCACATCTTCGGTCGGTGGGTCGAGCAGCGCGCCGTGATCGGCGAACGGGATATTGTTCAAATAATAGTAGGTGTTGTCGGCGTCGAAAGCGCCCCAGCCGCCGTTCTTGCTCTGCAGTCCTTCCACCCATTCGCGCCCGCGCCCGATGGCTTGGCGATAATCGGTGTTCGGTGCGACGCTCACCTTGGCGCGGTCCAGCGCCATGACCACGACCGCCGTGTCGTCGAGGTCGGGGTAATAGGCGTTGTTGTATTGGAAGGCCCAACCGCCGGGACGCACCCCCGGCCGCTCCTCTGCCCAATCGCCCTTCACGTCGAGCACCTGCAGCGGCCGCAACCATTCGAGGCCGCGCGCCACCGCTTGGTCGGCTTCCGGCGTATGTGCCTCCATCAGCGCGTGGCAGACCAGCGCCGTGTCCCACACTGGCGAGACGCAGGGCTGGCAATAGGCTTCGTCGTCTTTGACGACCACCAGTTTCTCGACCGCTTTGCGGGCGATGGCGCGGTCGGGATGATCCGGCGGATAACCCATCACGTCGTACATCATCACGCTGTTGGCCATGGCGGGATAGATCGCGCCCAGCCCATCCTCGCCGTTCAGCCGCTCGGTGGTCCAGCGCACGCATTCGTCGATGGCGCGCCGGCGCAAACCCTTGGGCCAGTATGGCTCGACGCGCTTGAGCAGCCAGTCGAGGGCGCCGAAGAACGCCGCCCAATGCCATTTTTGATGCGGCGCTCGTTTGGCGGCATGCTTTCCGTGCGGACGGAACAACTCCGGTATTTCGACGCCGCGCGGATTCTGCGCCAGCGGTTTCTTCGCGGCCAGCACCAACAGCGGCACGATCACGGTGCGCGCCCAATACGACATTTTCGAAAGATGGATGGGGAACCAGCGCGGCAGCAGGATCAGCTCCACCGGCACCGTCGGCACGTTCTTCCAGGACGTCTGCCCGTAAAGTGCCAAGAGGATGCGGGTGAAGACGTTGGCTTTGGCCGCACCGCCGCGTTTCAACACCGCTTCGCGGGCGCGCACCATATGCGGCGCATTGGGATCGTCGCCGATCATCTTCAGCGCGAAATAGGCTTTCACAGTCGCGCTGACGTCGAGCGCGCCGGCATGATACAGCGGCCAGCCGCCGTGATCGCCCTGGATGCGGCGCAGATAGACGCCGATTTTCCGTTCCAATTCGAGGTTCGGAGTTTCCGCAAGATAGTGCACCAGCAGGACGTATTCCGCCGGAATCGTCGCGTCGGCTTCGAGTTCATAGACCCAATGGCCGTCGGCGCGTTGCTGCTTTAGTAGTGCAGCGGTGGCGTCGCGGACGAGTGAATCGACCGCGATGGTGCCTTCCTTGCTGATCGGCATCTGGTTCATTGGCATACCCGATTATACGTCAGCACGCGCCCATGCCAATTGCGCCGCCTTATGGCCGGAGCGCACCGCGCCCTCGATGGTCGCTGGAAGGCCGGTATCGGTCCAATCGCCCGCCAGCAAAAGATTGCGCCAACGCGTGGCTGTCGGGGGCCGTTTTGCATTTTGCTCGGGCGTCGCGGCAAAGGTGGCCCGCTTTTCCTTGACGATCTGCCAGGGCGGAAGGGCGTCCGCGAGGTTAAGGGCCCGGGTAACGTCGCGCCACAGCAGCGCAGCCAGCGCCTCGCGATCCTGATCGACGATGGCGTCCGCCGCGCTGACCGTGACCGATATGCGATCCGCAAAAGCGAATATCCATTCGGCGGTTCCCCCAATCACACCCAACATCACGGGCGCGCCGGGCGGCGGCGCGAACTTGAAATGCGCGTTGACGATGGAGCGGAACTCGTCGGGAACCGAGATCTTCGGCAGCAGCTCGCACGTCACCCAGGGCGGCGTCGCCAGGACCACGGTGTCTTCCTGCCTAAGCGGAATCGTGTTTTCGGGAAATTCGAGCGCCACCGCCTGGCGGTTGTCGAGCACGATGCGCCGCAGCCGCTGACCGAGATGCAACTCGGCACTCTTGCCGACCAGATAGGCGAGCGCGGGCTCCACGAACGCCGCCGCCAGGTTGGGATGGGCGATGCGCGGACGATACGCCATGCCGCCCTTCGCCAGCGTTTCGCGCAGGACCGCACCGGCCAGTGAGGCCGATGCCGTCTCGGGCTCGGTGTTCAGCGCCGCCAGCAGGAACGGACGCATCAACCGCTCCCACAACGCGCCTTTGCAGGAGATTACGTCGGCGACGCGCCGCGCCGTCCCGGCCGCCAACAGTGGCGCGAGCCGGACATAGTCCAAGGGCGCGGTGCCGGGCACGCGGCGCGCGCCGGAGAAAATCCACCACGGCAGCGGCCCTTCGTTCGGCGCCAGCGTCCAGTGCGCGCCGCTCTCCAGATCGGCAAAAGCGAATTGCGCATGCTTGGGTCCCACCAGCGCCTGCGAGGCGCCGATCGTGCGCAGATACTCGCGCACCGCGTGGTTGCCCGAAAGCACAAGATGATTGCCGTTGTCGATGACGCAGCCAAGTGTGGTGTCGAAATAGGACCGGCAGCGTCCGCCCGCCTGCCCCGCCGCTTCGAGGACCACGACGCGCGCGCCCTTGTCTGCCAATGCGACGGCAGCAGAAAGTCCCGCCAAGCCCGCGCCGATGACATACGCGACCGGCTTGCTCATACGCCCAATCCGCTGCGCAGCACGATCATCGCCAGTTGCGCTTTGGGCAGACGCGCCCGGGCCCGCGGCGGCGCCCAGCCCGCAGCTTCCATCTTGCGCAGGATTTCGGCATAGACCGCGCCCATCAATCGCGGCGCGCGCAGATTGCCCTTCGGCTTGGTGCGCAGGATGCGATCCGCCTCCTCGTAATGGTTGTGCGCCAGATCGGCGACGGCGTTGCAGGCTCGATCGATGGTGGGATCGGCAAGCGCAGCCTGCGGATCGCGCGTATCGACCCCAGCGGCCTGGAGGTACTCGCTCGGCAGATAAAGCCGATGGATGGCCGCATCCTCATCCAGGTCGCGCAGGATGTTGGTGAGCTGCAGCGCCCGCCCCAAATGGTGCGCAAGGGCAAATCCCGGCCCTTCTTCCATGCCGAAGACTTTGATCGAGAGGCGGCCGACCGCACTTGCTACGCGGTCGCAATAAACATCGAGGGCGGCGAGCTCGGGAGCGATGATGTCGGCGGCCACGTCCATATCCATGCCGTCGATCACCGCGAGGAAATCCTCGGCCCGGGGCGCATACCGGGCCACGACGCCGGCCAAGAACGCGGCCTTGCCCGCTGCCTTGCCGGCATAAAGCCCCGCCACGTCCGCCCGCCATTGCTCCAGCAAGGCATGGCGCTCGGCACGCGTCCCTTGGCCGTCGTCGGCGATGTCGTCCACGGCGCGGCAGAACGCATAGATCGCGAACATCGCCTCGCGCTCGGCTTTGGGCATCAGCCGCATCGCCGAATAGAACGAGCTTCCGGCGGCCTTGCGGCGCACGGCTTCGATTTCCGGCGCGGAGGATGGAATGGAATCGGTGGTCATTGCTGGCGCGCGATGTGGCTGGCTGTTTTAGGACGGAGACGCGTGCCGAGGAAGCGCGCGAAAGCCGAAAAGAGCAACGTGGGCAGCTCCGCCTTGCGATGATGGACGCGCTCCGACAGGGGGTCGCGGACGAGAAGCCGGTTGTTGAGGTCTTCGGCCAGCCGCTGGATGACGCTCACCTCCAGCGCCAGGCGCGGGTCGCGGATATGCGCCGCGAAAGGAGCCGATCGCGCCAGCAGCTCGGCGTTGCGCCGCGCCAAGGCGGCGATCACGGCCCGCAAGGCGGGCGAGGATTCGTTCGCAGCCAATGCCGCGACGGTCACGCCGTTCGCCGCCATCGTATCGAGCGGCAGGTAAACGCGGTCGAGGTCGTGGAAATCCTTGGCGCAATCCTGCAGGTGATTGATGATTTGCAGCGCCGTGCACAAAGCATCGGACAGCGGCCAAATCGTGCGGGATTCACCGTGCACATCGAGCACATAGCGTCCCACCGGCATTGCTGAGAAGCGGCAATAGTCGATTAGCTCGTTCCAGTTGGCATAACGCAGCTTGGTGACGTCGCGGCGGAACGCTTCCAGCAAATCGGCGGCATGATCGGTTGTTAACCCACGCGCGGCGAGAAGTTTGCGCAATGCCACACCCTCCCGCGAGGCATCGCTCTCCCCCATCAGACCGGCACGCATGATTTCGAGCAGCCGCAGCTTTTCTTCCGGCGCGGCCGTGGCATGGTCCGCAACATCGTCGGCGGTACGCACGAAACGGTAGAAGCCAAGAATTGCCGGCCGGTGGCGCGGACTGATCAGCACCGAAGCGACAGGAAAATTCTCGTCGCGGTGGCCTTTGCCGGATGACAGCGCGTGTTCGCTCATGTCGGCGCAATCGCCTGGGCGCGGCCCTTCCACATGCCGCCGCGTCCGCGCCAATGCTGCACGGCGGAATCGATTGTGAAAGCGGCGTAGAATACGCCGATCAGCGGCAATGCCAGCCCCCACAACGGCGAGCGGCGGTAGAAACGCAGCATCGGCTGGAAGGCAATCGCCATGGCCGCCCAAGCGAGGACTCCGGCCAGCGCGCCCAGACCGCCCAGTGCAAGACCTGCAAGCGGCACAATATAGAGCCAGGCCATACCGAACACCGTGCCCGCCAGTACCAGCGGCGAGAACCCGAGCTGCGCATAGGCCGAGCGCGACACCATGCGGCGAATGTCGGACACCTGCGGATACGGGCGCAAACTGACGGCGCGCTCCGTCAGGCCGAGCCAGATCGGACCTTGCGCCTTCAGGCGGCGGGCCAGCGCGCAATCGTCGATGATCTCGCCCCGGATCGCTTCGATGCCGCCCGCCCGCGCCAGCGCCTCGCGCTGCACCAGCATGCAGCCGCCCGCCGCCGCGGCGGCGCGCTTCTTCGGATCGTTCGCCCAGGCAAATGGAAACAGCATCGCAAAGAAGAGGACGAAAGCCGGGATCAGAAAGCGTTCGGCCAAGCTGTCGCAGCGCAACTTGGCCATCAGCGAGGTCAGGACGAGTTTGTTCGCCTCCGCGCGGGCGACAAGCCGGCGAAGATTGTCCGGCGCATGCGAAATATCGGCGTCTGTGAGCCAGAGATAATCCGGCGCATCCGCCTCATTCGCGCGTGCCACGCCCTGGCTGACTGCGAACAACTTTCCCGTCCAGCCGCGCGGATGCGGTGCGCCACGTAACACCTCGAGACGCTCATCGCCCAGCGCGCCCGCGATCTTCGCCGTATCGTCACTGCTCTGATCGTCGATCAGGATGGCGCGGAAGGTGCCCGGATAATCCTGCGCCAACAGGCTGGCGATAGAACGCGCGATCACATCGGCTTCGTCGCGTGCGGGAACCACGGCGACAACGGATGGCCAAATTGGCGGCGCGGGTGCTTCATCGCGGTCGTCGCGCTCGCGCGCCAGCCAGAAGAAGCCGCGGCCGAACAAAAGCACAAGCCAGGTCGCCAACGACAGAAATGCGATGAAACTCGCGGCGATCATCGCAGATATCCCGCCTTACGGAACCAATCGAGCGCGTCGCGCAGTGCCTCGCGATAGGGCCGCGCGGAATAGCCAAGTTCGCGCTCGGCCCTGGCCGAGGTGAAGAACATGCGGTACTTCGCCATTTTCAGCGCGTCTACGGTGAGGAACGGCTCCTTGCCGGTCAATCGCGCCAGCGCTTCGGCCGCGTAAGCCAGAGGAAAAAGCGGCAGACGCGGCAAGCCGACGGTGGGTGCGCGCCGTCCCGTCATCTGCGCGATGGCGCCGATCATGTCCCGGAACTCCACATCCTGACCGCCGAGAATATAGGTCTCGCCGATCCGCCCGCGCTCGAGCGCCAGAAGATGCCCGGCCGCCACATCATCGACATGCACGAGGTTCAAGCCCGTGTCGATGAAGGCCGGAATCTTTCCCAGCGCGGCCTCGACGATCACGCGGCCCGTCGGCGTCGGCTTGATGTCGCGCGGCCCGATTGGCGTGGACGGGCTGACGATCACCGCGGGTAAGCCGTCCTGTCGCCCCATCCGCTCGACAAGGCGCTCGGCGACCACTTTACTTTTCTTGTAGGCGCCGATGGCGGTTTGTTCCGTATGGCGCGAGGTTTCGTCGGCAGGCGTGCCGTCGTCATGCGGCTTCAACGTCGCCACACTGCTGGTGTAGACGACGCGTTCCACACCCGCCGCCAACGCCGCTTCCATGACCGCCCGCGTGCCCTCCAGATTGTTGCGCACGATTTCGCCGGGGTCCCGCGCCCACAGCCGGTAATCGGCGGCGGCGTGAAAGGTATAACGTACGCCGGCCATCGCCTGCGTCATCGCCACACGGTCGCGCATGTCGGCGGTGAAGATTTCCGCATCGACGCCTTCGAGATTGCCGCGTTTGCTGCTCTCGCGCACCGCCAGGCGCAGCGCAAAGCCTTTCGCGGCCAGGTGGCGTGCCAGCGCGGAGCCGACAAAGCCCGCCGCCCCGGTCACCAGGACCAGATCGCTCATCGAGGCACATCCCCATCTTGCTGCGCCAGAGCGCGCCTGCCCTCCACGGCCTGCCACAGAAGCAGAATCGGAACGCCCACCGCGATGTCGCGCGCGCGCTTAAGCAATGACACGGCCAATCCGACCTCGGGGCCCATGCCGAATGCCGGCGCCAGCGCAGCATAGCCCGCCTCCTGCACGCCGATGGCCGATGGGATGAAAACAGTCGCGCTGCGCAGCGCCGCCAGTAGGCTTTCGATCACGATGGCCGAGAAGACGTCGATATGCGCGCCGATCGAGCGCAGCACCAGCCACAGCCACACGCCGCTGGCGAGCCAACTTGCGAGGTGCATGGTCGAAGATAGTGCCAGCCGTAATGGATTGCGGTATTGCTCGGCCAGCGCCAGCGAGAAGGCTTCGGTCTGACTGACTGCCGCGGGCAGAAATCGGCCCGCGAACTTCTCGGCCAGAGAACTGCCGCGCCGCTGCAGCACAACAAAAGCGATGACGCCGGGCACCAGCAGCACAGTCCCGAGGATCAGCCCGTCCGTGTAGGGCGACATCGCGGCATCGGCACGCAGCCGCGCCACGCCGAGCATCAGCCCGAGCACGATGAAGGCAATCTGTGCCATCAACTCGGTTGTCACGTCGACAATGGTGGCGGCAAAGGCCAGCGGCGGCTTGACCCCACCCAGAATGATCGCCCGCGCGCCGATGACGATTCCGCCGAATTGCGTGAACGGAAGAATGTCGCTGGCCGAATCGCGCAATTGCCGCGCAGCGGCGAAGACCGGCCACGGCGCTTGCTTGGGCAGCAAGGCGTAGAGCGCGATCCCCGACAGGAAAGGCGGTAGCAGTCCGAAAACACAGATGATCGCGAAGCCGCCCCAGCCCACCGTGCCGATGGCATCGAGCACAGGCCCGATCCCGATATGCACGACCAAAAATATCGCCAGCGCCAGACCGGCGAGCAGGGCAACGATGGCGCCGGTTTTCACGGAAAACTCCTAGGCGGACGACGCGAGCGGACGTTCCGGGGCGACTCTACTTCCTTCGGAGGGTGGCAGGAAATCGGCGAATGGCCCCAGGCGAACGTGATGTTTCTTCGTTAAATCAAGAGCTTGCAGAGACGTCAAGGCAGCCAGCTCCTCGACATAAAGATAGCCTGGCGCCGCCCCCGGATAAGCCGCCGAGTTTGCCGGATGCATGTAAATCTCGCTCACGCCGTCCGGCAGATGGGCGATGAGACCGGCCAGACGCGCCGTCGTCATGGCGCCGCTCCAGGCAAGCCCGAACACGCGATCCGGCGAAAAGATGCCGGCCGCTGCCAGACGCCGCTGCAGCCGCCGCGCCCAAAGCTCCACCACCGTATTGCCCCGCACGCCGCGCTCGACCTGCCGCAATGTCTCCACCGGCTCGTAGGGCACGCGCATCGCCTTCAGGCCGAAGCGGCTTCCGATCCGCAGGATGAGATCCGCGATGGTGGGATGCAGGTGAAAATGCTTGTGCGCGTTGACGTGATCGAGCGCCAGGCCGGTCGCCGTGAAAGCCTTGAACTGGGCTTCGATTTCGGCCGCCAATTGGCGGCGGACATGCGGCAGGAAGAACATCGCCGCCCCCGCCCGCACCATGTTGGTGCGGAAGAAGCCGTCGGCATCGACCAGCGCAGGAATCTCGGAGGCGGGAAGCGTCGGCCGCCCCTCCACCAGCACCAGATGCAACCCGACGCGCAGACGCGGCATCGCGATGGCGCGCCTCACCGCATCGGCACAAGCCGGTGCGCCGACCATCAGACTGGCGGCGGTCAAAATTCCTTCGCGGTGGGCGCATTCGACGGCGTCGTTGACTTGGCCGGCGGCGCCGAAATCATCCGCCGTAACGATCAAATTCTTCAAGAAACGATCATATCCTCGCGTGTGCGCAGGAACTGGAAGAACTCCACGCCTTCGCGCAACCGGCGCACCAACATGTCGCGCGAGGTCAGCATCTCGCCGACGATCTCGGCGATCTTCGAGGGCCGGAAATAGAACTTTTTGTAGAAATCCT
>Ga0265340_10001046_pt1 | contig 15760 bp, 15 predicted proteins | sample 4CB225metaG_FD_202082 | JGI IMG/M metagenome (GOLD analysis project Ga0265340, IMG submission 202082) | Rhizosphere microbial communities from Carex aquatilis grown in University of Washington, Seatle, WA, United States - 4-CB2-25 metaG | ecosystem: Host-associated > Plants > Roots >...
GCGCCGCTCCCGGCGCGACCGCGCCGCCGAAACGGCGCAGGATTATGTCGAGGCCATCGCCGACCTGTCGGCCTCCCAGGGCGAGGCGCGGGTGGTGGATCTGGCGCGCCGGCTGGGCGTGACGCATGTGACGGTCAACCGCACGCTGGCGCGGTTGCGACAGGCCGGTTACGTGAACACCAAACCTTACCGGGCCATTTTTCTCACCGGCGCCGGCCGCAAACTGGCGGACGAGTGCAAACGACGACACGAGACGGTCGTGGCCTTTCTCCGATCGCTCGGCATTTCGGAGACAGCGGCCGAAATGGACGCCGAAGGCATTGAACACCATGTCAGCCCGGAAACCCTGGCCGTGTTTGAACGGCTGTTGAAAAGAAGCTGATGCGACCGGTGGACATGCAAACGATTGGCGAAGAACTGGCCGTCAAGTGGGATGATGGCGGCGAAAGTTTCATTCCGCTGGAGAAACTGCGGCGGTGCTGTCCCTGCGCGGGTTGCCAGGGCGAGACCGACGTTTTGGGAAACGTTTACAAAAACCCGGAAATGCCGCTGCCCCCGGCGGCGTTTCGATTGGTCCGTTTGACCCACGTGGGCGGCTACGCCATCCAGCCGGCCTGGGCGGACGGGCACACGACGGGGATTTATTCCTTTGAATACTTGCGACGCATCGTGCTGTAGCCGCGACCTTCAGGTTGCGTCGCTGAATCCCAGCGGTTGACCCAGCGCGACCTGAAGGTCGCGGTTACATCCAATCAAGTGGCAAATGTTTGAAAAGAAAACGGCGCGTTCCCGGAACGCGCCGTCAGGTCAAGTTTTGTCACCGATGCTATTGCATCGTATCTTGGTTAAGAATTTTCTCCGTGGGAGAAGTGTTTTTGGGATTGCTCCAATCATAAGGAGTAGCGCTGTCCCACATCTTGTTCGGGTTCAGCGGGGGTTTTATCGTCGTCGGGCGCGACTTGAGAAACTCGGTCGTCGTCGGCACGAAGTCGGTGTCCTTGACAATCGTCGGAGTGATGAAGATCAGGAGATTGTCCTTGTCCAGCGACTTGTTTTCGCTCCGGAAGGCGTATCCCAAAACCGGGATGTCACCCAAAAACGGCACTTTGGTATAACCGGCATTGGGACTGTCCTTGACCATGCCGCCCATGACCAGGGTATTGGCATTGGGAATGAGGACCTGGGTTTCGATGTGGCGAAAATCAAATATGTCGGCTGTATAGGCCAAACCACCAATGGTTTGATTGGCTGTTCCGAAAAAGCTGGACACATCCGGGATGACTTTGAGCCAGATATAGTCGTTGGCCGAAATGCGGGGAGTCACGGTCAAAACGGTCCCGACGTTGGAGTAGGTGACGGAGGAACCGCCCGCCGTGTTCGCCGTGCCCGCGGTGACATTGATGACCGGAAAGGCGCGGGTGACAGAAATCTGAGCTGCTTCATTATCCAGCGTCACCACCCGCGGCGTGGAAACGACCTGCGCTTCAGCCGACGAGTTCAGGAAAGACATCACGGCGCTCACGCCGTCGGCGTTTAGGAAACCGATGGCCCCAAAACCACTGGCAGTGTTGGCAACGACGCTCGGACGACTGACCAGATTGCCAAGTTCTTGTGGGAGACCGGTGAATGCATTCGTGCTCGAATTCCCCGGTAGCAGATTGTTAAAACCAGGCGCAGTGGTCCTTGGAGTTCCATTCAAGTTGTTCCCAAACGTGACATTCTGCGCGGCAAGCGTGCCCGACCAGTCAATGCCCTTTGAGGTACTGGGATTACTCGAAATCTCAACCAGCTTGGCTTCGATCAAGACCTGACGGGTCGGCGTGTCAAGTTGGGCGACCAGGGTGTCCACCGCTGATTGTTCCGGGTCGGTGGCCACGACCACCAGTTGACTGGTGCGCGAGTCCGGCAACACCTTGCTGCGCTTGTCGCTGAACACGGATTGGACCGCCACGGTCATATTGGCCACACTCGCGTATTTGAGCTGGACGACGCGGGTGACGAGCGGCGGCGGCGCCGAGGGATCCTTGGTGGAGATGCGGGCAATATGGTTGTTCTTGTCTTCGATCAACTGGAGGCCGTAGTTGTCGAGCAAGGCCCGGAGGGCCTGTTCGGCGGTGACGTTCTCCCAGCGAATCGAGAGGGTGGGTTCGGCTTTGATCTGTCCGTTTTGGTCGGGCTGGCCATAACCGATTTTGGGATCGAGCAAATAATTGATTCCCGCCTGCCGTGCCAGATTCTCGATGGCGGTGGTCAGGGGAACGTCCTGAAATTGGATGAGCGGTATGCTCGCCGCCGGGCCGGCTGGCGCGTTGGTGGCCGCACTGGCCGATGGCTCGCTGGCCATCGCGGCCGGCGGGGTGGTCGCGGGGGCCGCCGCAGTTTCGCTGCCGGTGGTGGTCGTCGGGGCGGGCGCATTGGTGTCCGCCACAGCCGGCGATGGATTGGGCGTGCCGGCATCCACAACTGCGGGCGTATTGGTGGCGGATGCAGTCGGGGGCAGCTGGCTCGTCCCATCTGCATTAGTCTGGGACAGGGCCGCTTGCCGCAGAACGAGTCCACCCAAGAGAACGGCGATTGTCAGTTTTTTCATAATGTTTGTTTTTTTGGCTCTGTTGGAACTAATTTCTTATTTCCGTTTAAGCACGAATGAAGCCATCAGCACATACCAAGCCAATTTTTAATGTCTTTGGCGTGTCTTTTTTTTGAGCAGTGGGAGTGCAGGGTTTCATAGATTGTCGAGAGGCAGTTCATGGTACTGGCCGCGGATGTCAATCACCACGGAGTGGAGTTTGATTTCAACACAATGGACGCGAATCCGGCCCTGGTCGGTGATGACATCGGCTATGTCACCGGCGGCAAAGGTATGGTTGTTGATGATGACCAACCGGTGGTCGGACGGACCCGAAACGCCCCTCACCACCAACGCGGTTGCCTCCACAGTGCTGTTGGTGGCGGTCATGGCCGCTTCATAAGGGCGATTGGATTGGGGGTAAAACGGGTCGCGGCCTTCCCGCGGGTTCGCCGGAAGAATAAAAACCGAGTGGAACGAGTTGGTCTTTGCAGATGGGGCTTGATTGGCCGGCGCCGCCACCAGCGGTGCAGCCCACAAAATCGCCGCCGGCAGCAACACGACCGTCAATTTTCGGAACCGGAGCCTGGATTTAAATGGGTCAAGTGGGTTCATGGGCTGGAGTGATCATGAGGTCGGCTTCACCAGGGCGACGATGTCCATCTTGAAAGAAAGTTTTTCGTTCCCCGGCTCGTTTGCGCTGACGGGTTCAATGGTGAGGTTCACCACACGAATGTAGGGATAAGTATTTTCGAAGTCGGCGACGAACCTCCCGAGTTCGTGGTAATAAGCCGTGCCGCTGATGGTCCCCCTGATCTGTTTGTAGGGAAATTGCGACAACAGATCCACCTCACCCAGGACTGGCTGGCCGATCGTGGGGATGTCCACCCGGTAGGATGCCTTGAATTTTCGGATCGTGTCAAACGTCCATGCGTAATTATCACCGGAGGCCATGTCCTCCTCCGAGCGTGAAAGATTGGAGATGATATTCGACAACTGGCTGGTTGTGTCCCCCGCCTTTTTGATGGTGTCCTCGATTTGTTTCAGTTTGGCCTGCTCATCGCGTTGGGTTTCGGCGAAGGCTGAAAGGGTTTTATACTGGGGCCGAATGAAGACAAAGCCAATCAACCCCAGCACCACCAACGTGCAAAGAATCACGAGGATGAACTGGGTGCGCTTTTCCTTGTCTTTGGGAAAGATATTCATCGGCTTTGGGCGGGAAAACGACATTCCAGGGTGAACAACACATACGGCTTGCCGTCGGGACCCGTCTGCGGCGCCGAAAGCCCGGCCAGCCGCATGCCGTTGGTTTTGTCGAGCATGGTTTGAAAATAGGGTTGTTGGGCAACCGCATCATTGAATTTGTTCACCTGATCTCCGGGGTTGGCGCCGGAATCCTTGGCGTCCAGCGTCACCGTGACCTTTTCCGTAATCACCGGCGGGCGTCCGGGTACGACGCCGAAACTGTTGGTCAGCGACTTCGTGCCTTCCACGGAGGAATATGACTGATCCACCCGCAACCGGGTCATTTGCACACCCGGCGTTGTGGCCTGCTGCAACGCGTTCAACAGGTTGCCCTGGAGAAAACGTGCCGCGTTTAATTTTTTCAAATCGTCCAATTTGGTTTGCGAGTCGGCAATTTTCTTCGTGCTCGCCAGGACCCGGTCGTATTCGTTGGTGCGGGTCTGGATTTGATTTTGCACCAGCGTCAGGTCCTTTTTGGCCAGCACCTCCTTGAGCAGGAGCGAACTGCTCCACACCAGAGCCAGCGCCACCAGAAGTGCGCCGGCAAAAATGACGCGCTTGGCCGGGTCGCGTCGGCGCAGGTCCTCGGCGATCAGTGCTTCCGCCAGCAAATTGATGCGTATCGGCATAATCCCAATCTTGTTTCCGTCACAGGGCGGTCAGCGCGGCGCCGATCGCCACCGCCAATTGCGACCCCACGTGCTCAATTTCCACCGCCTGCTGACCTGGCAACGCCAGTTGCAGAAAGCCGGTCGGATTCCACGCCTTGCAATCCGCCAGCATTTCCACGTGCAACATCTGCAAAATCATTTCCGATTGCGCCGAACCGCCGCTGACAAAAATCTGCGCCACCGGACGGTCCTGCTGGTGCTCAAAAAAATCGAGTGACGCGCGCAGCTCGCGCCCGAGCGGCAAAACTTGCGTTTCGAGCGTGGACTGAACCTCCGGCGCCATGCCCACTTTAATGCCATCGGCCTCGGCATAACTGATGTTCATCGCCTCGGCCAGCCCCGCCGTCAGCTTGTCCCCCCCGATATTCACCACGCGGGTCAGGGCCAGTTCACCGTGATCCAAAACACAAATCGAGCTGTGTTTGAAGCCGACATCCACCAGCGCCACGGTCTCCTCGGCAAACTCCTTCGCCATGGCCTGTTCAAAGGCGTTCACCGGGCTGATTAATCCGGGCGCCAGGCAGTCCAGCGTCAGCCCGGCACTTTTCGCCGCGGTCTGATAATCCCCCACCAGTTGTTGTTTCGCCGCCGCCACCAGGACTTTTAATTTGGGTATGCCGGCGGGCTTGGGCGCTTCGGCGGGTTTGTTGCCGCCAAGCATCTTGGGCGGAAAAATGTAGCAATCGAAAACGTGATTCGGCAAATCCTGTTGCAGATAGGCCTTCGCGTTGTTTTTCAACACCAGCCGCATTTCTTCCATCGGAATCTGCGGCAATTCCACCTGGCGCACAATCACGTCGTCCAGCCCCAGGGTCAGGGTCAGGGACTTGGTCACATTGCCCAGCGCGGCGGACACCTGCCGCAAATGGTCGGCCAGCAATTCCGGCGACATTTTTTTTTCGTAGATGGGCGCGTCCAGCAGCGTGTAGCGGGTGAGGGCCAGAACCTCGCCGCGCCGTTCCAGCAGAACGGCCTTGGTCGTGCGGCCCCCCAAATCAACGGCCATCATCTGGCTCCGTTTTTTGTCCGATAAACCGTTTAGGAATGACCACGCCATGCGAATTTCTTATATGGATGATTTATATTTGCAAGCAGCAATTCAAGCTGCCCGGCCCGATTTAGCAACCCTCACGCCAAGCCAGTTATCGTGAAATTTCGCAATCGCCAGCCCGGATTTGTCCCAACTCAAGCCGCGCGTGTCTTGAAAACAACCCCGCGGCTCACGCCAGCTGCTTCGCGCGCGCCTTCATCTCCTCCAGAAAGGCCTCCAGCAACGGCGTCGTCCGCCCGCGCCACAGCGCGCCAATCACCACCGGCGGGAACCCCCGCAACGACAGGGCGCGCACGTTGGCCGGCAGCCGTTTTTTCGGAATCGCCACCGACACGCCGATGCCCAGCCCGCTTGCAACATACGTTTCCACCAGGTCCACCGAACTCGCCTCGATGCCCGGAAACCAGTCCACGCCGAGTTCGCCGAGTTTTTGCTGGAAATTTTTGCAGAGTGGCGCGCCCGGCGGCAGGCAGATCAGCCGCTCGTCAATCTTGTCGCGCTGCCACAACTGCTCCGCGGCGGTGACCGGGCTGCCGGCCTCCACCAGCAACACCAGCGGCAGCTGCAGCAACGCCAGCGAATGGAGGCCCGGCGCGGGCTTTTTCTCGATCAGCGTGACGGCCAGATCAATCTCCTCCTTTTGCAGCAGCTCCTCCAGATGCGCCGGATAGCCCTCGCGCAACGTCACCTTCAGGCCGGGGAATTTTTTTTGCACGCCCTGGAGCAGGCCGGGCACATGATCGCGCAAAATAATCGTCGAGGCCCCGATGCGGGCGTGCCGCGCCTGCCCGCCTTGAAATTCGCCGGCGATTTTGTCGAGGTTCGAAAAGAATGGGTGGATGAATCCAAAGAGTTTTTCCCCCGCCGGCGTCAGCGCAAACGGCCGGCGCTGAAACAGCGTCACCCCGAGAAATTCCTCCAGTTGTCCCACTTGCGCGCTCACCGCCGGCTGCTGGATGCCGTAGGGTATGTTGCGCACCGCCGGCATGATGCCCCCGTGTTTGGCGACGTAATAAAACAGCTCCAGATGATGAATGTTCATTGAGCCAGCCGATGTTCGTCGCAGTTTTATCAATTAACGTTTTGCCTACAAGCGGAATAAAATCGGGCTGCCATGAAAACAAATTTCAACCGGTGATCCTAAACAAGGGCAATCATGCAAACCAGTGATCGCATCATTCAACTCGTCATCAGCGTGTTTCTCATTGTGGGCGTGTACCAGTTCTACTTCTGGTGCCAGCGAAATCACCTGACGCCACCGCGCGAATTCCGCCTGCCGCTCGACGACCGCATACCGTATCGCCCGCGCTGGGTGTGGATTTACAGCTTCCTCTACTACCCCATCATCGTGGCCATCAACTGGACCGTCACCTCGCCGCGTCACTTTCTTTACGTGGCGGTCAGTTTCATGCTGCTCCTCGGATTTCAAATGATGTTCTTCCTGTTGCTTCCCGTCGCGACGCCGGCGGAGTGGCGCGCCTGCGTGACGGGCAAAGGCCGTTCGGAACGGTTCCTCGCCTTCGTGCAAAGTTTCGACGCGCGCTCGAACAGCTTTCCCAGCATGCACACCTCGGTGGCCACGCTCACGGCGCTGCATTTGTATCCGCACGCCGGACCCGTCGTGTTCGCTTTTCCCGTGCTGATCGCGCTGAGCTGTCTCTATACCAAACAACATTACCTCGTGGATTTGCCCGCCGGGGCGCTGCTCGGCTGGTTCGTGTTCAAACTGTTTCAAGTCATTTATTGAACCAGACGATGTTGAATGAATTTTTATCAATGAACGCTTCATCGAAGGATTCGATAATCTTTCGCCGATGAACCAATCGCAAGGCAGCAATTGAAATTCCATTTCAATCTCATCCTCGCCTGGCTCTGGATTTTGCTTGGCTTCGTCACCGGCATGGTGCTGGGAATGTTCTTTCACGGCGAGAACTGGCTCGGCGGCTACGGCAGCTTCAAACGCCGCATGTATCGGCTCGGCCATATCTCCTTTTTCGGCCTAGGCGCGGTGAATCTTCTGTTTTATCTCACCACGCAACATTTGGCGCTCGCCGGCCCGGCCATCGGCATTGCGTCGTGGGCCTTCATTGCCGGTGCCGTCACCATGCCGGTTTGCTGCGTGGCCATGGCGCATTTCCCCAAGGCGCACCTGATTTTTGCCGTGCCGGTGGTCAGCCTGATTGCCGGCGGAATCTTAACTGTGTTGGAACTGATAAAATTATGAACACGAAAAAACGCATCGGCTTCATCGCCATGAGCGGCGTGCGCGCGCACAATGCGGAACTCACGAAGCTCGGCCTCACCCTGCCCGGCTTCGTGGACCGCAATAAAATCATCGCGTCACTGCCCAGCCTTGGCCTGCTCACCCTCGCCGGCCTCACGCCGGGAAAATTCGACGTGGCATATCACGAAATCGCCGACCTCAAAAAAGTGGCGGCAGGCGTCTCGCCCGGCGGAAAGGGCGAACGAAGCAATCCAAACCCCGGAATTCCGGCGGCGCGGGAAGATTCAAACGCCAATCCGGGCGGCAGGATGCCGCCCTCCACGGCAGGCAGGATGCCCGCCGCCACTACATTTGACCTCCCAACCGATTTGGACCTCGTCGCCATCAGCACGTTCACGGCGCAGCTGGACGAGGCATACCAGGTCGCCGATTTTTACCGCGCCAGGAACATTCCGGTCGTGCTGGGCGGCATCACCGTCAGTTCGCTGCACGAGGAGGCAAAGCAACATTGCACCAGCGTCGTCATCGGCGAAGGCGAACCGCTCTGGCCGGAAGTCCTCGCCGATTTCGAGCACGGCGCGCTCAAGCCTTTTTACATGCCGTCGAAGGAGTTCAACCTGGCCGATGCGCCCATGCCGCGCTTCGATTTGCTCGACCCGGACAAATACAACCGCCTCACCGTCCAAACGAGCCGCGGCTGTCCGCATCGCTGCGACTTTTGCGCCAGCTCCATCCTGCTGACGCCGCGTTACAAGGTGAAGCCGGTCGAAAAAGTCATCGCCGAAATCCGCGCGATCAAAAACATCTGGCCGCGCCCGTTCATCGAGTTCGCCGACGACAACAGCTTTGTCCACCGCGAACACTACAAGCATTTGCTCCGCGAACTGGCGAAGGAAAAACTACGCTGGTTCACCGAGGCGGACGTGCGCGTGGCCGAGGACGGCGAACTGCTCGGCCTCATGCGCGACTCCGGCTGCCAGCAGGTCCTCATTGGCCTTGAAAGCCCTTGTCGCACGAGTCTTTATGGCGTTGAAATGAAATCAAATTGGAAGCTGCGCCAGCAGGATTTTTACCAGGAAGCCATCGCGAAGATTCAATCCTACGGCATCACCGTCAACGGGTGTTTCATCCTCGGTCTCGACGGCGACACGCGCGACGTGTTCGATGACGTGCTCCATTTCGTGCGCGATTCCGGGCTTTACGAGGCGCAGGTGACGTTCATGACCGCGTTTCCCGGCACGCCGCTTTACACGCGGCTCAAAGCGGAAGGCCGCATCCTCCGCGACCGCGCGTGGGAGCTTTGCACGCTGTTCGACATCAATTTCCGTCCGAAAAACATGAGCGTTGAGGAATTGCAGGGCGGTTTCTTGAAACTGGTGAAACAACTCTATTCCGCCGGGGAAACGCGCGAACGCCGGAGCCGGTTCAAACGCCGGTTGAAAACATCGCCAAATTTTGGCAGACAGGCGGCGCGGGAGGCACAGGCGCTCGCAGCGTGAACTTTTTGTCGGACATGCCGGGTGGAAACAACCGTTCCGCTCAAGCCGCCGTCTTCTCCAGCTTCTTGGGCAGCCCGTTGTCTGCTTGGCTCTCCGGGAGGGCATTGTCCCTGGCCGGCGTTTCCGCCAGCGAATTCTGGACGGCCTCCAGCAGCATCGGAAAGGTGCAGTGGTCCTTGATCAAGCGCCGGGTGGCGCCCTCCAAAACATACTCCTCGTCCGCGTCCACAATCGAGTTTGTTGACAGAATGATGACCGGAACGGTTTTGAGACGGGGATTGGCTTGTATGAATTTGAGCACTTCCGCGCCGTCGAACTTCGGCAACATCAAATCCAGCACCACCAAATCCGGGGCCAGCCGGAGCAGGATCTTCATCGCCTCCAAACCGTCTTTGGCCGACTCGACGGAATACCCCTCGCGCTCCAGGCGATGACGATACGCCATCAGTACGACGGGGTCGTCCTCGACGTAAAGAATAGTTTTCGCCGTGATCATGTTTTCAGGTTCGTGGTTGTCAGCGCATTTGCGCATTTAGGGGCAAAACGCCCTTTTTTGCCCCAGCCCATCAGCCCCGGCAGCCGGTTTAGCAGCAGCGCTTATGCCACAAATTATGAAAAACGGCCGTTTTTTTCCCCGACTTTCCAGCCATTGCTTGCAACGATGTTTGCGAAAGTTTTTTTGATTTTCCGGTTTGGCCCGGCGCTTGGTAGATTCGCCCTGGATCCGAATCATGAATCCGCCAAGCCAACCCGAACCCGGCCGGACCGCCCCCGGCCGTCTGGACGGCTTCTGGGCCCTTTTCGTCACGCAATTCCAGGGCGCCTTCAGCGACAACGTCCTCAAAACCCTCGTCATCTTCATGCTCATCGGCATGAACGTGTCGCTGCCGGATAAGCATAAAATCGGCGAACTCGTGGGCGCGCTGTTTTCGCTGCCCTTCATTTTGTTTTCCATGGCGGGCGGATTTCTGGCCGACCGCTTCAGCAAACGCACGATTTCCGTGGCCGTGAAGATTTTTGAAATCGCCGTCATGCTCGTCGCGCTCGCGGGCTTCTGGTGGAACCAGCTTCCGCTGTTGCTCGGCTGCGTGTTCTTGATGGGCGTCCACAGTTCGTTCTTCGGCCCCTCCAAATACGGCCTCCTGCCGGAACTGCTGCCGGAGCGGAAACTTTCGTGGGGCAACGGCCTGCTCGAACTCGGCACGTTCATGGCCATCATCCTCGGCACCGTCGCCGCCGGTTTTCTGGCGGAGGGCTTTCGCGGCCGCCAGGTCTGGTCCGGCGCCATCCTCATCACGCTGGCGCTCGCCGGACTGGCGGCCAGCCTCGGCATCACGCGCGTGCCCGCCGCCGATCCCGGCCGGAAATTCCGCGCGAATTTCCTGGGCGATTTGTTCCGGCAACTGGGGGCCGTGCGCCAGGACCGTCCGCTCGCACTCGCTTTCCTCGGCAACACCTATTTCAATTTCCTCGGCGCGCTGCTGCTGCTGAACCTGTTTTTTTACGGCGCTTATGGACTGCACCTCTCCGAAAAGCACATCAGTTATTTGAACGCCGCCCTCGCGCTCGGCATCGGCCTCGGCAGCGTGTCCGCCGGTTATCTTTCCGGCGGAAAAATCGAATACGGCCTCGTCCCGCTCGGCGCTTTTGGCATGTCGCTGGTTTCCGTATGGCTGTCCCTGCCGGGCTTGTCCGAGAACGCCGCGCTCTTCCGGCTGTCCTTGCTCGGGTTCGCCGGCGGCTTTTTCATCGTGCCCATCGCGGCTTTGCTGCAGCACCGGCCCGACCCGGCGAAGAAAGGCGAGGTGCTGGCCGCCGCAAACCTGCTGTCGTTCGTCGGCATTTTTCTCGCGTCGGGCGCGTATTATCTGCTGGCGGACGTGGCCGGCCTGTCGCCGCGCCGGATTTTTTTGATCGGCGGCCTGTTGACGCTGGCGGGCGCCATCTACGTTTTATTTTTGCTGCCGGACGCCCTGCTGCGGTTTCTGCTCTGGTGCGCGACCCATTCGTTTTACCGCATCCGCATCGTCGGACGCGACCACATCCCGGCCAAGGGCGGCGCGCTCTTCGTTTGCAACCACGTTTCCTGGATGGACGCGCTGCTGCTCATCGCCTCCACCGACCGGCCCGTGCGGTTTCTGATGTTCAAGGACATTTACGAGCAGGCCTGGATGAAACCGTTCGCGCGCGTCCTCGGCGTGATTCCTGTTTCTTCCGAACAACGGCCGCGTGAATTGATCCATTCGCTGCAGACCGCCAGCGACGCCATCCGCAATGGCGAGGTCGTCTGCATTTTTGCCGAGGGCCAGATCACGCGCATCGGGCAGTTGCTGCCCTTCCGGCGCGGCATGGAACGCATCATGAAGGACGTGGATGCGCCCATTGTGCCGGTGGCGCTCGACGGCGTCCTCGGCAGTCCCTCGAGCTTCAAGCACGGGCGTTTTGTCTGGAAATTGCCCGCGCGCCTGCCGCATCCGGTCACGGTCAGCTTTGGCCGCCCGCTGCCCGCGAATGCGACCGCGTTTGCCCTGCGGCAGGCCGTCCAGGAATTGCAGGCCGACGCCTGGCGCCATCGGCGCGACCGGATGCGACCGCTGCCCCGCGCCTTTGTGCGGACGGCGCGGCGCCATCCGCGGCGGTTCGCCATGGCCGACGCGCAAAACCCGAAAGTCACCTTCGGCGCGGCGCTGGTGAAAACGGTCTTCCTGGCGCGCCGTTTGAAAAAAATCTGGGCCGGCCAGTCCATGGTTGGAATTTTCCTGCCGCCATCCGTGCCCGGCGCTTTGGTGAATTACGCCGCGCTGCTCCTGGGCAAGGTGCCGGTCAATTTGAATTACACCGTGTCCGAATCCACGCTGGCGTCGTGCGTCGAACAATGCCAGATCAAAACCGTCGTCACCTCGCGGGCGTTCCTGGAAAAGGTGAAGCTGGCGTTGCCGTGCGAAACAATTTTTCTCGAAGAATTAGTCGGAGGGGCGAGCTCCGCGAGTCCCCAAAATCAGGCCGTCGCGGCGTTTCGCCCTCCAAATTTTGTGGAAAAAGTTACCGCCTGGCTGATGGCGAAATTCCTGCCCGTCGGCTGGCTCGAATACACGCTGTCTTCAACTCCGCACTCCGAAGTCCGCACTCCGCATTCCCTGGATTCCCTCGCCACCGTGATTTTTTCCAGCGGCAGCACCGGCGAGCCGAAAGGCGTCATGCTGTCGCATTATAATATTGGCTCGAATATCGCCCAGCTCGAACAGGTGTTCGGCCTTGACCGGCGCGACCGCATCCTCGGCATCCTGCCGTTTTTCCATTCGTTTGGTTTCACCGGCACGCTCTGGCTGCCCGCGGTGCTCGGCGTCGGCGTCGTCTATCATCCCAACCCGCTCGACGCCAAAGCCATCGGCCCGCTCGTCCGCGATTACGCCATCACGTTCCTGCTGGCCACGCCGACCTTCCTGCAGCTTTACCTGCGCGGCTGCGCACCGGCGGATTTCGGCAGCCTGCGCCTGGTGATGACCGGCGCGGAAAAATTGCCCGACCGGCTCGCCACCGCGTTCGACGAACATTTCGGCATCCGCCCGATGGAAGGTTACGGCTGCACCGAGTGCGCGCCGGTGGTGGCCGTGAACGCGCCGGATTTCCGCTCCGCCGGTTTTCATCAGGTTGCCGTCAAACGCGGGAAAATAGGACACCCGCTGCCGGGCGTGAGCGTGCGCATCGTCAGCCCGGAAAATCCGTGGAGCGCGGAAAACCTGCCGCTCGGCGAGGCCGGCCTGATGCTCGTGCGCGGACCCAATGTGATGCAGGGTTACCTCGGCAAACCGGAAAAAACCGCCGAGGTGCTGGGCAACGTATTGCCAACTGAAGGTAGGGCGGGCAATCCTCTGCCCGCCGCCGCATCGCCGGTTGACAAACGGCGCGCACCCGTCCTCCGTAGCAGCACTGCGGAGGGTGGACGGAGTGACGCGCCCTACCAAGCCGAAAAATGGTACGTCACCGGCGACGTCGCGGCGCTCGACGAGGACGGTTTCCTGCAAATCACCGACCGCCTGAACCGCTTCAGCAAAATCGGCGGCGAAATGGTGCCGCACATCAAGGTGGAAGAAAAACTGCACGAACTCGCGGATGTCACCGAACAGACGTTCGTCGTTACCGGCCTGCCGGACGAAAAAAAGGGCGAACGGCTCGTCGTGCTGCACAAATTGCCCGACGCCGGGCTGGCCGCGTGCCTGGAGAAACTGGCGCAATGCGATTTGCCGAATCTCTGGAAGCCGCGTCCCGACCAGTTTTTCCGCGTGGAGAATTTTCCCATGCTCGGCACCGGCAAGCTGGATTTGCGAAAGGTGAAAGAACTCGCCGAAAAATTCTCGACCACGGATTCCGCAAAGAGGAACGGGTAAACATGGGGGTTTTATCCGCTAATTTCGCTAATTTTCACCAATTGATCTCAACCACGGATTACACGGATGAACACGAACCAGAAAAAAAAACTCGCGACCATGTGGCAAATGAACATTTCTCCGTAGCAGCCGAAGCAACCTCAGGCTCTGGTCTGTGTTTCTTCCGTCTGCCTTCCGCCTTCAAAAAATTCGCGCCCATTCGCGTAATTCGCGGATAAAAATCCGTGCCATCCGCGTCATCCGCGGTTAAACCTTTCCCATGTCCGGCCCGCCTGCCTCGCCCAGCCTGCCCCTGCTCCTGTCGCAATCGCTGGTGCGCGTCGTGGCCGCGCTGGTCACGCGTCTGTTTTATCCCCTTGCCGTGCGCGGGCTGGAAAATCTCCCGCGCCGGGGCGGCGTCCTGCTCGTCAGCAACCACGTTTCCTTCGTGGACTGGCTGCTGCTGACGGCGGCGGCGGCCCGGCCGGTGCGCTTCCTCATCAGCACGGAATTTTACGAACCGCCCTGGTTCAAACCGTTCGTCCGCGTCGCGCGCGTCATCCCCATCCCGTCCGGGGTTCGGCCGCACGAAGTCGTTCAGGCGCTGCAGCGTTGCGGCGACGCCCTCCGGAGCGGCGACGTCGTGTGCGTCTTTGCCGAGGGCGGCATCACGCGCACGGGCGGGCTGATGCCGTTCCAGCGCGGGTTCGAAAAAATCATGCCAGGTGTGGACGCGCCGATTGTGCCGGTGGCGCTCGACGGTATGTGGGGCAGCCTTTTCAGTTTTGCCGGCGGGAAATTTTTCTGGAAATGGCCGTCTCAACTCCGCCGCCCGGTGACCGCAAGCTTCGGCCGGCCCCTGCCGCCCGCCGCCACCGCGGACGAGGTGCGCGCCGCTGTTGAGAAACTATTAACCGCGGATTACGCGGATGAACGCGGATGAAAATCGGTTGAGGGTTGAAGGTTGTGAGTTGAGGATTCCGCCTATTGGACGTTGGATGTTCGATGTTGAATGTTGAATGTTTCCTCTCTGCGACCCTCCGCGCTCTCCGTCCACCCTCCGTAACAGGGCCTACTGCGGAGGACGGGCGCCTTTGCGTTATCATCTGTGTTTATCCGTGTCCATCCGTGGTTAAAATTCAGAGCGGCAAAAACTCCGGCCGCATCCCTTTCCCGTCGCAATGCAAAATCGCCACGCTGCGTTCCGCCCCGAACTTCGGCTTGCCCGCGTAACCCGGATTCAAATACAGCACGCCGTCAATCGTTTCCGCAAACGCCTTGTGCGTGTGGCCGAACACCACCGCGTCCGGGCGCGCGCGCGCGAGCCGCAGCCGGAGCTCCTCCGTGAGCGCGCGCGGATTCACGATGTGCTGCACCAGAAATGTGCGTCCGGCCAGCGCCGCGATTTCCGTGAGCCGGAAGATGGGCGAACTGTCCGTGTTGCCCAGCACCGCCGTGACCGGCGCCACCTCTGCCAGTCCGGCAACAATGCCGTCCATCCCGATGTCGCCCGCGTGCAAAATGTGCTCCACGCCCGCGAACAGCCCGGGGATTTCCGGGTCAAGCCACCCGTGCGTGTCCGAAATGATGCCGATCTTCATGCTACCGGAGGGGCGAGCTCTGCGAGCCCCCAATTTCCAAAGTAGTCAGGGACTCGTATAACTCGTCCCTCCGAAAATATGAAATTCACGCTTTCGCTTCCTCCGGCTCTTCGGCGGCCTCGGGTTCCGGGTCGTCGTGCACGCCGGCTTTTTTGTCGGCGGGCGACTCCGCGCTCTCCGTCAGTTTGGCCGAGCCGGCGAACAACGCGGTGAACAGCCCGCCGCTCCCCAGCGTGTTGCGGAACATTTCCCACGTCGTCGGATGCACGTCCAGCCGCCCGGTCGTCAGCGCCTGGAGCCAGCCCGCAATCGTCTTGGCGTAGGACGGGTCCTGCACCCACGACAGCGTGTTGGTGACGAGATAAAAAATCACCGCGCCGAGCAAACCGCCCAGCAGCAGTTTCAAAAACGCCGCGCGCCGTCCGAACCACCTGCCCAGCCCGATCAATCCCGCGTAAATCGCGTAGTTCAGCAGCAGGTAGGAGCCGAACGGCGCGACATGATAATAAAAAACGTTGAGCGCCACGTCCGTG
>Ga0265340_10001047_pt1 | contig 15760 bp, 12 predicted proteins | sample 4CB225metaG_FD_202082 | JGI IMG/M metagenome (GOLD analysis project Ga0265340, IMG submission 202082) | Rhizosphere microbial communities from Carex aquatilis grown in University of Washington, Seatle, WA, United States - 4-CB2-25 metaG | ecosystem: Host-associated > Plants > Roots >...
GCCAGCGGGCTGGCGACGCGGCCGGCCCCGATCCGGATCGGCGGCCGCGACTTCGCCTGGGGCGAGCGGACCTACGTCGTGGGGATCATCAACGTCACCCCCGATTCGTTCTCCGGCGACGGCCTGCTGCGCGAGGCGGACGCGCCTGGCGGAGGCGTTGCCCGGGCGGTGGCCCAGGCCGAGGCGATGGTCGCCGAGGGGGCCGACCTCCTCGACATCGGCGGCGAATCGACCCGTCCGGGCCATGCCCTGGTGGCTGCCGCGGAGGAGATCGAGCGGACGATCCCGGTCGTCCGCGCGATCCGGACGGCGCTGCCCGCGACGCCCATCAGCATCGACACGACCAAGCCGGACGTGGCCGCGGCCGCGCTCGGGGCCGGGGCGGACCTGCTCAATGACGTGTGGGGTGTCGCGGACGACGACCGCCTGGCCGGCCTCGCGGCCGAGCACGGCCGGCCGCTGATCCTGATGCACAACCGGGCGGAGGCGCGCTACACGAACCTGATGGCCGAGATCATCGCCGACCTGTGGCGGGCGATCGAACGCGCCGTAGCGGCCGGCTGTCCGCTTGACGCACTGATCGTCGATCCCGGCTTTGGCTTCGGCAAGGCCCCCCATCACAACCTCGAGCTGCTCCACCGGCTGCCCGAGCTCCACGTCCTGGGCCGTCCGATCATGCTCGGCACGTCCCGCAAGTCGACCCTCGGCCGGGTTCTGGACCTGCCGGCCGGCGAGCGCCTCGAGGCCACCCTGGCCACGACCGCCCTGGCCGTTGCGGCGGGCGTCGATCTCGTCCGGGTTCACGACGTGCTAGCCAATGTGCGCGCCGCGCGGCTGACCGATGCCGTGGTCCGGGGCCGCGTGCCATGATGCGGCCGTGAGCGACCGGATCGTCCTGAACGACATGGTCTTCCAGGGCCGGCACGGCGTGTCGGAAGCGGAGCAGCGGACCGACCAGCCCTTTCACGTCGACGTCGAGATGGTCCTCAACCTGCAGCCGGCGGCCGTCGAGGACGACTTGGCCCGGACCGTCGACTACTCGGCCGTCTTCGATGTCGCCCGGACCGTGGTCGAGTCGACCAGCTACCGCCTGATCGAGGCCCTCGCCGAGGCCCTGGCGCAGGAGGTCCTGACCGCCTTCCCGCCGATCACCGAGGTCGGCATCCGGGTCCGCAAGCCGAACGCGCCCCTCGATGGCACGCTGGCCTGGGCCGGCGTCGAGATCTGGCGCCAGCGCCTCGCCCGCTGACCGACTGTTCCGGGGGCCCGCGAATCGAGAGACCCCGGCACCTGGGGGGACGGGCACCGGGGTCTCGGTCAGTGGTCGGGATCGATCAGGGAGTGGTCGGTCGGGTCCCCAGGGTCAGCTGCAGGTTGAGTGTCTTGCCGTCCCGGTTGATGCCCAGGGTCACTGTCCGGCCCGGCGCGAACTGGGTCAGGACCGCGTCGAGGGGATGGTCCCCGTCGATCGTCAGGCCCTCGATCGAGGTGACGATGTCGCCGTCCTTGACGCCGGCCTTGTCAGCCGGGCTGCCGGCGACGACGCCGGGCTGATTGACTCCGCTGGTGTCCTGGCCGCCGCTGACATAGGCGCCTTGGGCGACCGGCAGCTTGAGCTGCTGCTGGAGCTGGAGGTCGATGGTCTCGTAGCGGATGCCGATCCACGGCCGGGCCAGGGGCTGGCCGGCGATCGCCTGCTGCATGATCGGCTTGGCGATGTTGATCGGGATCGAGAAGCCGATCCCCTGGGCGTCCGAGGCGACCGCAGTGTTGATCCCGATCACGGCCCCGGTCGCGTCCACGAGCGGCCCGCCGCTGTTGCCGGGATTGATCGCGGCATCGGTCTGGATCAGGTTGTTGATCGAACCGGTGTCGGTGTCGATGCTCCGGCCCGTCGCCGACACGATCCCGGCCGTGACGCTGTTGGAATACGTGCCCAGGGGGCTGCCGATGGCGATCGCCAGCTCACCGACCTTGATCGTCGACGAGTCACCCAGCGGAGCGGTCGGGAGACCTGTGGCGTCGACCTTGACCACGGCCAGGTCGGTCAGGGTGTCGATCCCGTAGATCGTGCCGGTGAACGAGCGGCCGTCCTTGAGCTGGACGGTCAGGCTGTTCGTGCCGGCCACGACGTGATGGTTGGTCAGGATCCAGCCGTGCGAGTCGAAGATCACTCCGGAGCCGATCCCCGAGGTGGCGGTTGCGTCGTTCGGGTCGGTCCCGGCGGTGACGATCCGGACGACCGCCGGACCAACCTTGGCCGCGGCGCTGATCGTGGCCGACTGCTCGTCGACCGTCACCGGCTGGGTCACGTTCGTCCCGGCGGGGCTGGTCACGACCGCCGCGGCCGGCCGGTCGAGGCCGCCCGAGGCGCGGATCGCGGCATACGTGCCGGTCGAGGCGAGCACGGCGGCCAGGACGGCGGTCAGGAAGACGATCCCGAGGCTCGGGCCGCGGCGGGCCGTGGGTGGCGCGGCGACCGTCGCCGGGGCCGGTTCGAACCAGGTCTCCGGCGTGCTCGCGGGCGGAGCGCCCCAGGTCTGGCGCTGCCACTCGGTCGGCGCCTCGGACGGGGGCGAATAGCTCATTGGGGCTGCGAAGCCGGGGCCGGCCGACGGAACGACCGGGGCGGGTGGCACGGAATACGCCGGCGGCTCAGGCGCTGCGGCGGGCGGAGGCGCGGGCTGCTGGCCTGCGTCCGGCTGGGGGTTGATCGGGTCCATCGCGGTGATCGTGCTCCTGGATCGGTAATCGAGTGGCCTGGGGGGCGCGCGTCGCTCGGGCGTGCCTCCGCCGGCCGACTCTCAGCGTGGGGCTTCCGGATTCAGCAGCGGCGGGTGAGCCGATGAAGAATCCGTTACCTCCGGACTTCGTGCCGGGATGGTAGCCGGGTTCGCTGCCGGCGACCCTGCAGGCCGGGCCGACGAGTCAGCGCCGGGCAAATCCGCGCTGCGCGGGTCTTTCGGCAGGGTGACGACGAACGCCGAGCCGCTGCCCAGGCGGCTGTCGACGACCACCCGCCCGCCGTGCATGTCGACGATCGACTTGACGATCGCCAGGCCCAGGCCGCTGCCGCTGCCGCGCGCCTCGTTGGCCAGCGAGCCGCGATAGAAGCGCTCGAAGATCCGGGGCAGCTCGGCCGTGTCGATCCCGACGCCGTTGTCGCGGACCTCGATCTCTGCGCCGCCGTCCACGGCCCGGACATCGACGTCGACCCGGCCGCCCGAGGCCGTGAACTTGAGGGCGTTGCCGATCAGGTTGGAGACGACCTGGCCGATCCGCTGCGGATCGTGGCGGATGCGCAGCGGCCGGCTGGCCGTGTGCAGGGTCAGCGCGATCCCGCGCCGGCGGGCGGTCGGCTCGGCTTGCTCGACGGCCGACTCGACGGCGGTGCGCAGGTCGTCGGGCCGCAGGTCGAGCAGGACCAGGCCCGAATCGAGCTTCGAGAGCTCGAGCAGGTTCTGGGCCAGCCAGTCCAGCCGCTCGAGCTGCTGGCGGCTCGACTCGAGGAACTCGATCCGGGTCGCCGGGTCATCGTCGGCGCCTTCGCGCAGGAGCTCGTTGAACATGCGCATCGCGGCGATCGGAGTCCGCAGCTCATGCGAAACGTCGGCCAGGAAGTCCCGGCTCCGGTCGCGGTCGCGGCGGATGATCGCGACGCTCTCGTCCAGCCGGGCGGCCATCTGGTTGAACTGCCGGGAAAGCTCGATGATCTCGGTGCTGCCCGGGTTGCGCGGGTCGATCGCGACCCGCCGGGCAAAGTCGCCCTCGGTCAGGTCGCGGGCCGCCTCGGTCAGCCGGCGCAGCGGGGTCGTGAACCGCCGGGCGAGGAGCGAGGCCACGACGACCGACAGGATCAGGCCGGCGATGGCGATCACGATCAGCAGCGAGAAGATCGCCGCCAGGGTGCTCGCCCGGTAGGTGTACGGATTCGCCAGCTGGACCTGGATCCCGTACTCGAACAGGTTGCTCTGCTCGACGGCATCGGGGCCTGGGTCGTTGTACGGGATGTTGTCGCGCGCCTGGCCCGGCCGGGGCTGGGCCTGGAGGGTGGCGCTGAACTGGCCGTTGCTGGCCGGCACGAGGATCGACTTGCCGTTGCCGTCCCGGGTGATCAAGCCGATGCTGACCTTGAGGTCGGCCTGGGCCAGGTCCGTGGCCAGGATCCGCTGCTCCGTCGGATCGGCCAGGAATCGGGCGACAGCCGGGTCGAGGGTGTCGGTCGGCGACACGATCGGCGCCCCGTCGGTCAGCGCGGCAAGCGACACCTTGATCGCGTCACGAACGGTCACCGCCCGGACCTGGAGGTCGTTGACCTGGAGGTTGTAAAAGTAGTCGTCGACCCGGTTGATCACGCCCACGAAGACGAGCAACAGGGTCAGGGCGACAACCCCCGAGAAGGCGATCGTCAGCCGCGCGGCGAACGTCCGGGGCATGAGCGGCCGGAGCCAGCTCCGGATCCTGCGCCGGGCGCCCATCGGCCGGTCAGCGCTCGGCGAAGGCGTAGCCCGCACCTCGCACCGTGAGCACGAAGGCCGGCAGCGATGGGTCGTCCTCGATCTTCTCGCGCAGGTGGCTGACGTGGACGTTGATCGTCTTCTCGTCCTGGTCGAGCGCCTCGTAGTCGCGGAGCAGCTCGAGCAGCTCGCGCCGGGAGTAGACCCGCCCCGGCCGGCTGGCGAGGTGGCGCAGGATCTCGAACTCGGTCGCGGTCAGGGCAATCCGGCGCTGGCCGCGCTGGACGCGCCGCCGCTCGAGGTCGATCAGCAGGTCGCCGTGGCGGATCACCCGGCCGCCGGCCGCATCGGCCAGGTCACCGTACGCCCGGCGCAGGAGGGCCTTGATCCGGCTCATCAGCTCGCGCAGCCCGAACGGCTTGGTCAGGTAGTCGTCGGCGCCGAGCTCGAGGCCGATCACCTTGTCGACCTCGTCATCGCGGGCAGTCAGGACCAGGACCGGGGCCTTCGAGCCGGTTGCCCGCAGGCGGCGGAGGACCTCGAAGCCGTCGATCCCCGGCAGGCGGACATCGAGGACGACCAGATCCGGGGCCTGGTGCGTCGCAAAGTCCAGGCCCTCTTCGCCGCTCCGCGCGACGGTCACCTCGTAGCCCTCCTGCTGGAGCGCGTACTGGATTCCTCGCGCGACGGCGAACTCGTCCTCGACGATCAGAATGGTGGCGGCCATCCCGCGGCATGCTACACCGATGTCGAAAATGGGCCGGGGGACCGTTGTGCTACGCTCGGTCATCAACCCACGGAGGATCCTCCCCAGATGACCACGACTCGACCGAAGCTGGCCGCCTCCGAGCGGCTGGTCCTCGGCAAGCACGTCGCACAGCTGCGGCGCTCGGGCGGCCTGCCGGCCGTGATCTACGGCCACGGCGTTGCCTCGCAGGCAATCACGATCGACGCCCAGGAGTTCGCCCAGCTGCACCGCAAGACGGGCCCCAATGCCCTGATCGACGTATCCGTCGACGGCCACAAGGCGGCCCCGGCGTTGATCCACGCGATCCAGCGCGATCCGGTCCACCAGCGGGTGCTCCACGTCGACCTGCTCGCCGTGCGCATGACCCAGGAGCTGACGGTCGACGTGCCGATCGTCTTCACCGGCACCTCACCGGCCGTCGAGCTGAACGGCGGCACGCTGCTGCACATGACCGAGTCGGTGCGCGTGCGGGCCCTCCCGGATCGCCTGCCCCAGTCGCTCTCGCTGGCGATCGACTCACTGGTCGACTACGAGACCACCCTCCACGTCCGTGACCTGGTCCTGCCCGACGATGTCACCCTCCTGACCGATCTCGAGGAAGCCGTGGTCCGGGTCCAGGCGCCGCGCCAGGAGGAAGTGGCTCCCGTGGTCGAGGCCGCCGGCGAGCCGGTTGCCGAGGGCGAGGAAGCCGCACCCGCCGTCGAGTCCGCCGAGAGCTAACCCGGTCCCGGCCGGCGCGCGATCGCGTGCACGACCGGCACCCGCCAGGCAAACGCCGCGGCCGGCAGTCGGCCCAGCCTGCGCTGTGTCGCCGCGCGCAGCCGCGCCCGTTCGGCGCCGGTCAGCTCGGCGAACAGCTCGCGCTCGGCGTACTCCTCGAGGAACGCCAGGTAGCGTGATGGATCGTGGTCGTAGGCCAGCCACGCCTCGCGGGCGACGACCGAGCGGAAGCCGATCCGGCGCAGGCGGGTCGCGGTCGCTTCGCCCGAGGCCAGGTCGCCCGCCCGGGCCTCCTCGGCCTCGCCGTCGTCCAGCGGATCCTCGCCCGCGTCGAGCTCGTCCAGGGCGTCCTCGAAGGCCTCGTCCGGAGCGAAGCGGTCGTCGGCGACCCGCCAGGTCACCAGCGCCAGCCGGCCGCCGGGCCGCAGGACCCGGAATGCCTCGGCGAGGGCTACGTTCAGGCGGGGCACCAGCTGGTAGGCGAACGAGCTGATCACCAGCTCGAATGAGGCGTCCTCGAAGGGCAGCTGCTCGGCGTGGCCGCGCAACCAGTCGAGCCGGCGCTGGCCCGAGGTCGGCAGCGTGGTCCGGGCCGTTGCCCGCGCGACGCCCAGCATCTCGGCCGAGCCGTCGAGGCCCACGACATCGACCGCCGGCCAGCGTCGAACGGCCTCGATCGCCAGAAGGCCGGCACCCGTCCCGACGTCGAGGATCCGCCCGGTCGGGGTCCCGGCGATCCGCTCCAGCCGATCCAGGAGCTCGGTGGCCGACGGGGCGAGGACGGGCTCCCACCAGGTCCGGTAGGCGAGCGCCGAGGCGTCGTAGCGGCTCTCGATGGTCTTCATCCCGCGGTTGTCGTCACGCTTCGTATCGTGCCACTCCACGCGTCCGGCCCGGCGCCCGTATCCTCAGGCCGATGGATCTGCCGGTCAGCCCGCCGATCGAACCGATGCTGGCCAAGCCCGCGTCGAGCTTCCCGACCGACGAAGGCTGGCTGTTCGAGCCCAAGTGGGACGGCTTCCGGGCGCTGGTCTTCCGTGACGGCGACGAGGTCCTGATCCAGTCGCGCGACCTGAAGCCGCTCGATCGCTACTTCCCCGAGCTGGCGGCCCCGCTCCGCGCATCGCTGCCCGAGCGGTGCGTCCTCGATGGCGAGGTGGTGATCGCCGGCCGCGATGGGCGCCTCGATTTCGACGCCCTGCTGCTGCGCATCCACCCAGCCGAATCGCGCGTCCGAATGCTGGCAGCGGAGTCCCCGGCGAGCTACGTGGCCTGGGACGTCCTGGCCCTCGGCGACGAGGATCTGCGCTCGGTGCCCCAAGCGCAGCGACGGACCCGGCTGGAGGCGCTCATGGCCGGCGCCAAGCCGCCGATCCACCTGACCCCGGCGACCCGCGACCGGGCGCTGGCGATCGACTGGTTCGAGCGCTTCGAAGGCGCCGGCCTCGATGGGGTGATCGCCAAGCGACTCGACGCGGTCTATCAGCCGGGCAAGCGGGCGATGGTCAAGCTCAAGCACCAGCGCACCGCCGATTGCGTCGTGGCCGGCTTTCGCTGGCACAAGGACGGGCCGGGCACCTTGATCGGCTCGCTGCTGCTCGGCCTGTTCGACGCTGAAGGCACGCTCCATCATGTGGGCGTCACCTCGTCGTTCACGATGGCCCGCCGGGCCGAGCTCGTTGCGGAGCTCGCGCCGCTGCGAGCCGATGCGCTCGACGGTCATCCCTGGGCCGGCTGGGCGAGCTGGGCCGATGAAATGGCGGCCAGCGGCCAGCGCCTGCCCGGCGCCACCTCGCGCTGGAACCGGGGCAAGGACCTGACCTGGGAGCTGCTCCGACCGGAGCGCGTCGTGGAGGTGGCATTCGACCACCTCCAGGGCGACCGGTTCCGTCACGGCACGACGTTCGTTCGCTGGCGGCCGGACAAGTCGCCGGCCGACTGCCGCTACGACCAGCTGGCCGAGACGCCGGCCTTCGAGCTGAGCCGGATCTTCGCCACGTAGCCCCCTTACGCCGGAGCCGCCGGGCGGGCACAATCGACGCACGAACCAGCCCACGCCGTCACGACCTGGAGGGGTACCGCGATGACCGACGACCAGCCGACGCAGGAACCGGGCGCGGGCGAGCCAGCCGCCGTCCCGCCGGCCGCTCCGCCACCCGTGGAGGGTTCCGGCTGGGTGCAGCCCGCACCCGCCGCGGCTCCGCCCCCAGTCGAGGGCTCCGGTTGGGTCCAGCCCGCCGCGCCGCCTGCCGCCGGTCCCGCCTGGGGCCAGCCGCCCGCCGCGCCGCCTGCCGCCGGTCCCGCCTGGGGCCAGCCGCCCGCCGCGCCGCCTGCCGCCGGTCCCGCCTGGGGCCAGCCGCCGGCTGGTCCGCCCGCGGCGCCCGCGCCAACCGGCTGGGCACAACCGCCCGCGCCCACGCCCGGCTGGGTCCAGCCAGCGCTCAACCAGAAGGGTTCGGTGACGATCCTCGCGCGTCTCGCCGGCGTGGTCCTCGTTCTGCTCGGCCTGTTCTGGGGCGCGGCCGGGGTGATCCTGATCATCGGCGGCTCAGCGTTCCGATCGATCTTCGACCAGCTCGGGGGCCCGCTGAGCACTGACACGAACAGCGTCGACGCGGCCGGCAACATCGTCGGCGGCGTCTTCGTGGGGATCGGGATCGTGATCCTCATCCTGGCGATCGTCGAGGTCCTGGGCGGCATCGGGACGATCATCGGGAAGACCTGGGGCCGGATCATCGGGATCCTCTACTCGCTGGTCTTCGGATCGTTCCTGCTCCTCGGCGTGTCCGGCGCGTCGCGCGCATCCGACGTGACCGACACGAGTGGGGCCGGGGGCGGGCTGATCTTCCTGCTGGTGATGTTCCTGCTCTACCTCTACGCCTTGGTCGTCCTGATCGTTCGCTGGCGCGGTCGCGCCCACGCCTGATCCAAGACGGACGAAGCAGGTCGGCGCCGTCGAACCTTGCTCCTGCCAAATGTCGACTTCTCGCGGCCTTATGGTCGGACTCGAGCCCTACGGGGTCCGAATCGGGCTCGCTGCGGGCCGCCCCACGCACGACTCAGCGACGGGAACGCGGAAGTCTGGGGGCCCGGTGACCGTCGGCCGACCATAAGGTCGATTTCGTTCGATATTTGTCAAGGCGAGACCGGGCCGAGGCGCGGCGCGCCGGCACCCGACCCGCCAATGAGCTCGGGCCGGCGTCTACAGTCGGTGCGCGCCGCGGTAGGTGGGCGGCGGGCGGTTCGGCGGCTTGCGCCGGCCGCGTGACAGCACGAGGACGCCTGCCAGCAGGATGACCACGACCACCCCGATCGCGATCGGGGCCAGCGGCGGGCCTCCGCTCGTCCCGCTGCTCGCGGCCGGTGCCTGGCTCGGTGCGGGGGTCGGGTTGCCGCCCACCTGGCCGATGCTGGGCACGGGCTCCGTCGAGGCGCCGGGACCCGTCGAAGCGGCGGCTGGTGGTCCGCTCGCGGCCGCGCTCGCGCCGCTGCCGGGGACCGGCGTTGCCGTCGGGTAGGGGGCCGTCGCGGCGCCAGGGGCGACGACCGCGAACTCGCCGAACTTGGTGACCACCGCCAGCCACACGCCGGGACCCTGGTTCTGGGTGGCCAGCTTCTGCCAGCCCGAGCCGTCGTCGAGCTCGATCGTCCGGTCGGGATCCGTGTGCGGGCTGACCATGACCACGGTGACGAGGGCGCTCGCGGGGGCAGTGAGGGCCACGCCCGCGTCGTTCGTGACGCTGATCCGGTAGACGTTGCCGTCGATGTGGCCATCGGCCGGCAGCTCCGCGGGCAGCACGGGCTCGATCGAGAACTTGACCGTGGTCGTCCCCGCGGGCAGGACCAGGGCGCCGGAGGTTGCCAGGACCTGGGCCTGGGGATCCTGCTCGGGCGTTGCCACCGCGATCAGGCGGTTGGCCGTGCCATCCACGCCGACGCTGCCCTTGGCCCCCTTTGCGCCGCCCTTCGCGCCCGCCGGCGGCACGAGCCAGACGTACGGCTGGGGGATATAGACGCCGTCGTACAGCGGCGGCTCGGCCAGCGGCGCGACGTGCTGGGCGAGGCCGATCAGGAGGACGCCCAGGCCCAGGGCGACCAGGCCGATCCGTCGATCTCGAGTCACGCCGCGCACCTTCGCACACCGCGGCCAGCTGTGCAGGCGGGCCTGGTGATCACTTCGGCCAGCCGATGACCACGTCCCGCTGGCCCGCCCCGGGGACGACGAACCCGAGCAGGCTCTGGCCCTCATCGGTCAAGGCACGTCGATCGGACTCGGGCGGCTCCACGAGCAGGTCCACCTGCAGGCGCACGTCGCCGGAATCGGCGTTCGCCCTGCCGCCGCTGCCGCGCACGATGCGCCAGCCGCCGGCGAAGCGGCCGTCTAGGAGGATGCTGCCGAGAACCCCGCCGTTGCCCGGGAAGAGCGGGGTGCTGTGTTCGACGTCCATCACCCGGGTCCGGTCGTGATGGCCGAGCAGGAGGTTGTCGTACTCGGGCAGGTAGCGCGCCGGCGCCGCCACGCCGGGATCCGGGCGCGGGGCGCCGGGCAGGTCGAACAGCTCCCGTCCGCGTTCGTCGTGGAAGGTCAGCAGCTCGCCCTGCAAGCGTTCGACGACCGCCCGGATCCCGCTCAGCCCGGACCAGTTCTGGATGTCGGCCACCGTGGCCGGGCCGAAGGCGCCCAGGTAGCGCAACACGAGCTGGTCGGGCGCGGACTCGCTGTCCACCACGTGCCCGAGCCAGTCTTCGGCCAGTGCCCAGGTCGGCGCACCGCTCATGCCCCACACCCCGCGCGGCGGGATCTGGACGAGTGCCAGGCGCGGCCGGACCACCGTGGCCAGGGAGAGCGGGTCGCGGCCTGGCCAGCGCTCCGCGAGGAGGCGGCCGAGCTCGGCGCCGGTCCTGGGCCCTGTTTCGAGGACGTTCCGCGCCATGCGGGCGACCTCGTCGAGATCGAGGCCGACCAGGTTTCGGAAGAACGGCGAAGCCCGGAACCGGCGGGCGAGCAGGGGCGCGAAGACCGGCCGCAGCGCGATGAAGTCGCGGGCCGTGACCAGGTGCAGGGTGTCGCGCATGAGCGGCGCCCGGACGGCCGACCGGTCGGTCATCAACGAGCCCAGCTGGACCGGCGCGAAAGCGCTCAATCGGGTCCACAGGCCGACGTATGGCGCGTTCGGGGCCTGGGCCTGCATCCCGACGAGGTGCTCGACCGTGCCGGCGGCCGTCCCGTCGACTCGCTCGAGCAAGAGCTGCCGGGCGAGAAGCGCCCGGTTCAGCGCCCGCTGGCCGAGGACGGGCGGCGCGGCGGATCGGGCGGTCGGCACTCGCCTAGTCTGGGCCAGCAGCGACGGCTGCGGGCCAGCCCGGCTGCGCGGGGCTCAGGCGGCGGGCGCGCTCGAACGCAGGGGCTGGATCGGCGACGCGTCGAGGAGGGCCATCACGGCCTCGGCGGCCACGGGTCGCGAGAAGAGGAAGCCCTGCGCCTGGTGGCAGCCGAGGGCCACCAGCCGATCGAGCTGGTCCTGGGTCTCGACCCCTTCGGCGGTCACCCGCAGGTCGAGCGCCGAGGCGAAGGCCAGGGTTGCGGTGACGATCGCCGTGTCCTCGCGCGACCGGCCCAGGCCGTCGATGAACGAGCGGTCGATCTTCAAACCCTGGACGGTGAACCGCTTGAAGTACTCGAGGGCCGAGAAGCCGGTTCCGAAGTCGTCGATCGCGAGCTGCACGCCGAGGTCGCGCAGCTGCCGGAGCGAGCCGTCGCTGGTCGCCGACTCGTGCAGGGTCAGCGACTCGGTGATCTCCAGCACGAGGGCCGACGGCTCGATCCGGGCCGCGGTCAGGATCTCCTTGACCTGCCCGGCGAAGCCCGGCTCGACCGCCTCGCGTGGTGAGACGTTGACGCTGATCGTCAGCCCCTCGCGCCCCGGCCCGCTCTGGCGCCAGGCGCGGAGCTGGCGGCAGGCCTCGCTGGTGACCAGCTTTCCGAGGGGCACGATCAGGCCGGTTGCCTCGGCCAGGGGGATGAACTCGTCGGGCGCGATCAGGCCGCGCGCCGGGTGGCGCCAGCGGACGAGGGCCTCGAAGCCGACTACCTCGAGCGAGGGCAGGGCCACGATCGGCTGGTAGTGGACGTCGAACTCCTCGTTCTCGATCGCCGAACGGAGGGCAGCTTCGAGCTCGAGGCGGCTCTGGGCCTGGGCCCGCATCGACGGGTCGAACACGGCATGGCGGGCCTTGCCGCCCGACTTGGCGGCGTACATCGCGGCATCGGCGTGGGCCAGCAGGTCGTCGGCGCCGGTCTCGTTGCCGCTGGCCAGGGCAATCCCCATGCTGGCCCGGACCACGAGCCGGCGGCCTTCGAGCTCGATCGGCCGGCTGAGCTCGGCGGCCAGGCGTTCGGCCAGGGCCTCGGCCTCGGCGACGCCGCTGACCCGTTCGACGAGCACGGTGAACTCGTCGCCGCCCTGGCGCGCCGCGACATCCTCGGTTCTCAGCGTCGCCGACAGGCGGCGGGCGACCTCGATCAGGAGCCGGTCGCCAGCCCGATGTCCGAGCGAGTCGTTGATCACCTTGAAGTCGTCGAGGTCGAGGAAGAGCAGCGCGACGCTCGACCTGCGCCGCTTCGAGCGGGCCAGGGCCCGCTCGGCATGCTCACGGAAGAGGACCCGGTTGGCCAGCCCGGTCAATGGATCGTGGAGCGTGTCGTGCAGGAGCTGCGCCTCGAGCCGCTTCTGCTCGGTCGTGTCGACCAGGAGGCCCTGCGACACGCGCATCCCCTCTTCGGTGTCCTCGCGCATCGCGTACGCCTCGTCGTGGACCCACACGATCGACTCATCGGCGGCCACCATCCGGTAGTCGATCCGGAGCGGTCGCTCGGTCGTCCAGTGATCGCTGTAGGCGGCCATCGCGAGGGTCCGATCGGCGGGGTGGATCAAGCTTGGCCAGAGCTCCGGATCGGCGATGAACGCGGCGGGCGGATAGCCCAGGATCGCCTCAATCTGGGGGCTCATGTAGGCCAGCCGGCCGCCGTCGCTCACGTCCGGATCGGCGACATCGATGTAGACCGCGGCCGGGACACGCTCGACCAGGACCTGGTAGCGCGAGTCGGCTTGGGCCCGGTGCTGGAGGGCGATCTCGAGATCGCGCTGGGCAGTTCGTGAGCCGTCGAGCAGCCGGCCGCGCTCGTGGACGAGGACCGTCTGCCGGAAGCCGGCCAGGACGATCACGACCAGGGCCCCGAGGTCGACCAGCCCGAACTCGGTCTGGAGCAGGTGCCGCCCGACGAGGAGCAGGGCGCTGACCAGGAGCGAGGCGACCGGCAGGGCGCCGAGCACGATCGAGGCGACCTGGTGCAGGCGGGCGCTCTCGGCCGCCCCAATTCGCCAGTCGCTGCCGCCGATTCCGACCGCCAGGATCCCCACGGAAAAGAGGTAATGGCCGAGCGCGCCCGCGGCCGGCTGGACGACGAGCGCCTGGCGCAGCCAGTCGATCCAGGCCAGGCCCAGGATCGCGAAGCCGGCCAGGAGGAGGTAGCCGCCGCCGCGCGGCGAGGCCCGGAGTGCGAGCAGGGCGACGATCCCGGCGCCGGCGGTTGCCAGGTGGACGATCGGGTAGGTCACGGCAACCGCGGCCCCGAGCGGGCCGGCGCCGGCGACCTGGGCGCCATACACGGCCAGGATCAGGGCGGTGATCGCCAGGAAGATCGCCACCGCATCGAGATAGACGGACAGCTCCTCGGCCTGGGGCAGGCGACCCCGGATCGTGGCCACCAGCGCCACGATCACCGGTGGTGCGAGCAGCAGGTAGCCCAGGTCTGACGGGGCCGGGAACGAGTAGAAGCCGAGCGCGACCTGGGCGTCCCACAAGAGCTGGCCGATGAGCCAGGCGCCCGTCCCCAGGGCGACCAGGGTGGCAACCAGGCGCTGCGTTCCGCTCGAGCGCCAGGCGAGAAGGGTGGGATAGGCGAAGGCGATGATCCCGGCCGCGGTCCAGTGGGCGTTCTCCCAGATCGCCGACTGACCGTTCAGGTTGATCGCGGTCAGGACCATCAGGACCGCAACGACCGGCAGGCCGAGCCAGACCAGGAGCCGTGAGCTCAGGCCGGCGGCCGCCCGCGCGGCATCGCTGGGCAGGGCGGCACGGCCGCCCAGCCCGGCAGGGTCAGCGCGATCCAGGCCAGTCACACTCCGAGGCTAGGTTTCGCGCGGCTGGGCGGATACCACCGCTTCGCACCATGCCCGAGTAGCCCATCTGCCGGGCGCCCACGCCCGGTGCCGGAGGCGCGATGCCGGCGCGATACTGACCCGATGGCGCCGAACACTGACACCGCACTCCAGCCGGGCGCCGTGGCCCGGCTCGTCCGGCTCGCGAGTCGCCTCCGAATCGAGGACTGGCTGCTCGGCGTCTGGATCGGCCTCGTCGCTCCGATCTTCGGCCGGCTCGACGCATCATCCGGACCATTCGATCCCGGCCGGCCGCTCGAGGGGACGCTCCAGCTGGTCGGCGCCCTGGGCGCGCTCGCCTGCCTGATCACAGGGCGCTCGGACGCACCCGCCGATGCCGGTCCGGGCCCGCTCCAGCGGGCATCGATCGGGCCCCTCGTCGGCGGGCTGCTCCTTGTCATCGTGGTCGGGGCAACCGGGGTCGGCCTCTCGGGTCCCGCCGTGGACGTCGCGATCGTCGGCGCGATCGCCGCCTTGGTCGTCGTCCGGCTGCGCTGGCCGGCGCTGCCGACCTCGACCCGCCGAATCCTGGTGACGCCGTTCATCTTTGCGACGGGAGGGATCTTCTGGTCCGTTGTCGACCAGGTGGTCGGCGGCGCGGGAGCGTCGAGCGGCGCGACGTCGGGTCCGACAGCCGGGGCGAGCCTGCAGGAGATCGCGCTCGAGCTTGGCATTTTCGGCGTCTTCTCGGGGATCTACTACCTGATGCTGATCTACGCGCCTCGCCAGGTGGCCGAACCCGAGGGCGGCCTGCTGACCTGGCTGGTGCGCTTCGGCCTGTTCCTGGCCAGCGTGGTCGTCGGCGTGGCCTGGCTGCGTCCGCTCGGCGTCTAGGAGCCGGCGTCCGGACCTCAGGCGCGCTGGAACTGGCGGCCCTGGCCGTCCTCCTGGATCGTCAGCGTGTCACCCGCGACCCAGGCCTCGCCGGCCAGGTCGCGACCCATGAACTGGGCATGGAGATGGCCGTCGCCATCGACCGACCACTGTCCGGCCTGGTCACGGCCGCCCGGCAGGTTCGTGGTCATCGTCCCGTCGGCCGCGAAGGTCACGCCGATCGGTCCGCTGCGCCAGCTCCCGACGATGGCCTGGGCCAGGGGTAGGGAGCCGGCTCCGCCCGCGGGTGGCGGGGTGACCGCGCTGGTGGTCCCGGCGTCGAACGTTGTCTCGAGGGCCGCCATCTCGGCCATCGCCTCAGCCCGCTGGGTCGAGTCGTGCGTCCTGAGCCCGGCGAAGGCCGCCTGGGCGAGCGCCTGGGGATTGGCCGCGAATTCCGGGGAGACGGCCTTGTTGGGCAGGACCTCCAGGTTCACGACCTTCTTGCTTCGGGGCAGGTAGTAGATCCGCACGTAGCCGGCCTCGGGCGACGCGTTGTACACGCTGCGCGGGACCTCGAAGGCCTTGCCGGCGACCGTCAGGTAGTGCCACTCCACGTTCTTGCCCTGGCGGGTGCTGCGCAGGACGGCCCCCTCCTGGGTGACCACCGACCCAGCGGACAGGTCGCGGCTGAGGGAATCGGGGGCGAGCAGCGCCCGGAAGACGAGGATGACCGCCGCGACGACGCAGATCGCGGCGAACAGCGGCCGGAACGCGGCATTTGGAGCCGGGCCGGTCGA
>Ga0265340_10001048_pt1 | contig 15758 bp, 10 predicted proteins | sample 4CB225metaG_FD_202082 | JGI IMG/M metagenome (GOLD analysis project Ga0265340, IMG submission 202082) | Rhizosphere microbial communities from Carex aquatilis grown in University of Washington, Seatle, WA, United States - 4-CB2-25 metaG | ecosystem: Host-associated > Plants > Roots >...
GCTTCCCCGCAACCGACAGCTGGAGGTGGTGGCCGGGATACGCCTCGTGGATGCTGGTGTTGCTGATCGAGCTCCGGTTGTGCTCGCGCATCGCGCCCGCCTCGCCGTCGACCGAGGGCGTGATGATGTAGATGCCCTGCGGGGCGGGATCGAACTTCGGGGCATCGAAATAGGCCGCGAAGGGCATCACCCGGCGGAGGTACTCGGGCGTCGGCACGACCTCGATTCGCTCGTCGTCGGGGACGCTCACGATGTCGTGCTCGATCAGGTAGCTGCGGGCCCGGAGCATCGCGTCGCGGTAGGCGTTGAGCGCCTCGTCGAAGGTGGCCGGGTGGTCGAGCTTCTGGCGCTCGATCACCGCGGATTCGTCCGTGTCCGGATCGATCTCGCGGGCAGCCTTCGTGCGCGCTGCGCGTTGCAGGGCGAGCTGCTCGTAGCCGATCTCAAGGATCCGGTCGGCGTCCAGGCCGTCGAAGGCTCGCCGCGCGACGAGCTCGTCGTAGCGCTCCCGGCCGAGCGGCCATTCGTCGACCGCCGAGGCCAGCGTCCCACGCAGGAACGTCTCGTAGTCGGCGACCGCGAGCTTGGCCCGGTCCGCCGCCGTGATGAGGCGGCGTTGTTCGCCGGCAGGCAGGTGCCCACCGGCCGCGACCATCTCGTCGAAGAGGGCCGGCATCTCGGCCGCCGATTCGAGCTCGAGCTCCTGCCACAGCCGGACCTGCGGCTCCTGGGCCCGGGTTCGGTGCTCGGCCAGGAAGCGGGGGATCGCCTCCATCCGGCTGGCGATCGAGGCCAGGCGCTCATCGAGTGGCGCGAAGTCCCGGGCGAACAGGCCGAACAGCGGGTCGCCGATCCCGTCGATCGCGGTCGACCGTCGCGCCCAGACCCGCTGGACCTCGAGGTCGAACAGCTCGAGGCGCAGGTTGTGCAGCTCGATGTCGCGCTCGAAGCGCACCTCGGCGGACAGCCCGGCCGGGTCGATCGCCTCGACCGCCGATTGCTGGGCCCGGGCCTGGGCAACCTGCTCGGCGACGGCCTCCCGGGTTCCATCGGGCAGGCGATCGTCCTCGGTGTGGATCCCGAGGAATGTCGCGGCGTCGGGATGGGCCCGAATCGAGCGTCGGAAGTTCGCCTCGACCAGGTCGTAGAACGACTCGTCGAGGGGACCTTCCGCCGGTGCGGGGGCCGGCCGGCTCAGCTGGACGTCGTCGAGGTTCAGCTTCGGGCGCCTGCCGGCGTGCTGGTCCGACCGGCCAGGTCGCGCAGGACGTCACGCGTCGCCTGGAGGATCGTCGCGACGTCCGCGTCGGCAACGTCGTGGTGGGTCGCGGCGCGGACCGCGCCGTGCGGGTATTCGACCATCAGGATGCCCCGCGCCCTGAGCCCGGCCAGGAACTCGGCGCGGTCGCCGCGGACCTTGAACAGCACGAAATTCGTGCGCACGCGCTCGGGGTCCAGGCGACCCGGTGCGGGCTGGGCGATCCCCCCGGCGGATTCGATCCCGTCCATCTCGGCCAGGCCCTCGGCCAGCCGCCGCGCATTGCGGTGGTCGTCGGCCAGCCGCTCGATCATCCCGTCCGGTCCGTCGCTCAACGCGACCAGCCCGGCCGCGGCCAGGATCCCGACCTGGCGCAGCCCACCGCCGACCAGCTTCCGGCCGCGGCGCGCCCGCCAGATGAAGTCCTTCGAGCCGACGACGACCGAGCCGACCGGGCAGCCGAGACCCTTCGACAGGCAGAACGTGACCGAGTCGGCCGGGCCGGCGAGGTCCCGCGCCGAGACGCCCTGGGCCACGACGGCATTGAAGAAGCGGGCCCCATCGACGTGGAGCGGCACGCCCCGCTCGTGGGCGATCGCCGCGACCGTGGCCGTGTACTCGACGCTCAGGGGCTGGCCCATCGAGTGGGCATGGGTGTTCTCGAGGGTCACCAGGCCGGTGATCGGCTCGTGCGGATCGCGCGGATCCCGGAAGGCGTCGACGATCTCGGCTGGGTCGAGGGTCCCGTCGGGCCGTTCGCGCAGGGCCCGGATCGAGGTCCCCACGATCACCGCGTGGCCGGCGGCCTCGTCCACGATCATGTGGCTCTCCGAGGCGGCGATCGTCTCCTGGCCGCGAGCCAGGTGGCCGAGCTGCGAGACGAGGTTGCCCTGGGTGCCCGAGGTCACGAACAGGCCGGCTTCCTTGCCCAGCAGGCCGGCCGCACGCTCCTCGAGCTCGATCACCGTCGGGTCGTCGCCGAAGACGTCGTCGCCGACCTCCGCGGAGGCCATTGCCCGGCGCATCGCGTCGGTCGGCCGGGTCACGGTATCGGAGCGAAGGTCGATCGGGCGCATCGGGCCCGAGTCTAGCGTTTGGGCCGGGTCCGTGGCGTCCGGTGCCGGGTCCCCGGGGCCGTTTGGTGCGTTCTGTGCCGCTCGTCCCGGTCCCGGTCCCGGTCCGGTTCCGGCCTTGGACCCGGGCCAAGCCTCGACTCGGGGCCGCCCAGGACCCCATCCGGCCCAGGACCCGGTCCGGGTTCGTACGAACGTCGCCGGGAGACGCGTTAAGTGCGGTTCCGGGCCAATTTCGGACGTCGACGGCGCCTCGCATCCGGATTTCGTGCATGGCGACGGTTGCCAGGACGCCAAATCAGGGTTCGATCGCCTCGCGCGTCCCAATAACGCGTCTGGTGGCGACGTTCGTCCGAACCTCGTCGCGCAGGCGTGTCTTCGAGGCCCTGTTTCGTCAGATTCCGCCGGGAGCGGCGCTATGGTCGAAGCACGCTTGGATTCGGCTCGAATCCGGGCATGTCGGGGCGGCCGCACCGTCGCCTCGTGCTCAGTTGCGCTCGCTGGGCACTGCCGAACGAGCCGCCCAAGCGTCGAGCTGACCATAGCGCGCCTCGTGGCGGAAATTGACAACCTGGGTGCACGGGGAGGCGATCCGAGCAGTCAGTGACTCGGTCCGTCCGCCTGCCCGATCGGCGAGGTGCTATCCTTCCGGCTCGCCGCGGACCCGTGGTGTAGCGGCCCAACATGCCAGCCTGTCACGCTGGAGATCGCCGGTTCGAATCCGGTCGGGTCCGCCATCTTCGAATATCCCGACGCCCCGTCCTCCGCCCGGACGGGGCGTTCTCTTTCCCCGATCGCCGGCTGTTAGCCCGGTGGCCCGGTCGTGGCCGGGAGACCGGGCCCGCGGCGAGACGGGCCGCAATACTGGCCCTGATGCCGCCACCCCGACCGACCGCTCGCCTCCAGTTCCGCGAGATGACCGTCGAGGATCTCGACGCGGTGGCCGGGCTCCTGGGCGATCCGCGGGTGATGGCCTACTACGCCCGTCCCAAGGATCGTGCCGAAGCGCTGGCCTGGATCGACTGGAATCAGCGCCTGTACCACGAACGCGGCTTCGGCCTGTGGATTGTCGAGGAGCGTGAATCGGGCCAGTTCGTCGGCGATTGCGGCTTGACCCCGCAGGTCGTCGAGGGAGTGCAGGAGATCGAGGTCGGCTACCACGTCGTCACCGCCCTGCAGCGGCGCGGCTATGCCAGCGAGGCAGCCAGCGCGTGCCGCGACTACGCTCGAGACACGCTCGGACTTGATCGGCTGATTGCCGTGATCCACCGCGACAACCGGCCGTCGCAGCGCGTCGCCGAGAAGATCGGGCTGCACGTCGAACGGGAGACCCAGACTCGTTCGGGCCAGCCCGCGCGGGTCTACGCCGCCAGCCTCGCCTGACGCGGGCCGCGATCACGCGTCGTCCACTACCGGCCGGCCCCGGCTCGCCACGGGACAAGTGGCAGAATGCGCGGCAATGACGATTCCGCCGCGACGCTCGGATCACGGACGGAGGGATCACGCACGGCCGATCCACCCGGCATCCCGCGCTCGCAAGGTGAGCGGCGGCCGGCGGCGCGGCGGCTGGAGCGGGCCGTCGTTCATCTGGATCGCGGTGATCACGATCGCCCTGGCCGGCCTGGCCACGATCGCGATCCTGCTGGGCTCACCGGCGCCCGCATCAACCGGCGCGTCGTCGCCGGGCACCTCGTCGGGGATCGCCGGCGCGACCAGCGGGTCGAGCAGCGCGCCGAACGGCTCGTCCCCGGTGCCATCCCTCGAATCGAGCGGACCGGGCGCCTCGGGCACCGGTACGGGCAGCGGGATCATCGGCAACGTCCCGATCGTGCCCGTCGTCGACTTCCGCTCGACCCTCCTGTCGGTCACGATCACCGACGTCCGGGCGATCCTGAACGGTCACCAGCCGACCTTCACCAGCCTCGAGCTCGTCTCGTCGGAGGCTGACCCGATCCTGGCCGCGGTCGGCGTCGACCGGCCCGATGTTCCCTCCCGGCTGATCCTCGCGGCCAATGTCGCGACGCTCGACAAGGACCTCGCGGCCCACACGGATCGCCTCGCATTCATCCGGGCCGACGCGGTGACCCCGGCGGTCCGGGCGGTCGCCTGGGGAAGCGCCGAGCTGTTCGGCGTGGACCGGGTCAAGACCGCGGCGGCCTGGAAGCTGAACGCGGTCCTGCCCCTGACCCAGGGCACGGCGCCGGCGTTCAATCCGGCCAAGGTCTGGACGCTGGTCGCGGGCGGCGACATCATGCTCGACCGCGGCGTGGCCAAGGCGGTCACGGTCGAGAAGAAGGGCGTCGACTTCCCGTTCAGCGGCGGGACGGCCAGGATCACCGGCCGGCACTGCTGCTCGTCGCTCGGCTGGCCGACGGTCAGCGCGGTTCGGACGGGCAACACGGGCGCCATTCGACACCTCCTCCAGACCGCCGACCTGGCCGTCGCCAACTTCGAGAATCCCGCCCCGAATGCGTTCAAGTACCACACCCAGGGCACGATCTTCTCGGCCAATCCGCGCCTGATTGCGGGCCTCAAGGACGCCGGGATCGACTACGTCTCGCTGGGCAACAACCACATCGGCGATGCCGGCCCCACGGGCCTCCTGCAGACCCTGGCCAACCTCGACAAGTACGGCATCCGGCACAGCGGCGCGGGCAAGAACCTCGCCGCCGCCCGGACGCCGGCGATCCTGACCGTCGATGGGGTCAAGGTCGCGATCCTGTCCTACGACACGATTGCGAAGTACTACGCCGCCGGTCCGAACAAGCCCGGCAGTGCCCAGCTCTCCGCGCCGGTGGTCAAGGCCGACGTCGCGGCGGCGCGCAAGGCCGGCGCCCAGATCGTCATCGTCTATCCCCACTGGGGCACCGAGTACTCGCCCCGGCCGTTCTCAGCCGAGCAGCAGCTGGCCCATGCGGTGATCGATGCCGGGGCGGACATGATCATCGGCAACCATGCCCACTGGGTCGGCGCGATGGAGATCTACAAGGGCCATCCGATCTGGTACGCACTCGGCAACTTTGTCTTCGACCAGACCTGGTCGGAACCGACCAGTGAAGGCCTGCTCCTCGACCTGACCTTCAACGGCACGAGCCTGGTCCAGGCCCGGCTGCAGCCGACGGTGATCCTCGATGGCGCCCAGCCCAACCTGCTCAACCCGGCAACGGACGGCCGGGTCGTCCTGGGCCAGCTCTACGACGCCTCGGGCAAGATGCTGCCGTGGTGAGCCCCGGCGCCTGAGCCGCGCCGAGCCCGCGGCGCCTGAGCCGCGCCGAACCGATCCGCGGCGGACGGCTTATTCGAGGCCGGCGAAGAGGTCTGTCTCGGGGCTCGACGCGGGAATCCGGGTCTCGCGCAGGACGTAGGACTCGGTCGACCAGGCGTCGCGCCAGCCTTCGGCGCCCAGCTGCATGAACGGCGAGTCGGCGCTGATCTGGGTCACGTGGCGCTGGATCGCCGCCCATTTCTGGTCGATGAACGGAGCGATGTCGATCCGGGTCGTGATCGATTCCTCGGGCACGGTCGCCTTGTTGATGAACGCCTCGTGCTCGGCCAGCTGCTCCGGGGTCGCGTCCTCGGGCGGCAGCCAGAAGCTCCGCCGGCCGAGGGCCGCCATTCGCTCGTTCATCGTGTCGCGCAGCTTGCGTGACATGGCCTGCTCGTAGAGCTTCGACGGCGCCCACGGCTCGACGCCATCGCCGAGCTGCTCGGGGTAGGCCTTGGCGTCGCCCGCGCGCTCGAACGCGCCGACCGCCACCAGGTGGGTCCGGATGTGGTCCGGGTGGCCATAGCCGCCGAAATCGTTGTAGGTGGTCATCACGTCAGGCTGGATCCGGCGGACCAGCCAGACCAGCCGGCCGATCGCCGAATCGAGATCGGCCTGCCAGTAGTTGCGCGGATCGCGGTTGCCTGGGTCGCCCATCATCCCCGAGTCGCGATAGCCCAGGTTCTCCCACTCGGTCACGCCCAGCTCGCCCATCGCGGCCTCGAGCTCGCCGGCCCGGATCTCGCCCAGGCGGCGGTGGTTGTCGGGGGTGTCCATGTCGGGCACGACGATCTCGCCCAGCTCGCCGCGGGTCCCGGTGACGAGGACGACCCGGCGCCCTTCGGCGACAGCCTTGGCCATCGTCCCGCCGGTACCGATCGTCTCGTCGTCGGGATGGGCGTGGACGGTCATCAGGGTCAGCTTGTGGTCGTTGCTCATGACCGCATCGTAGTCGAGAATTGCTGTGGAGCGCCTCGACGCTCGTGCTCGGCCGGATTACCCTAGATGACCCTCGGCCAGCCAGAGGTAGTGCGTTGCCCTCGACCAATGAATCGGTTGTAGAACGGAGCGCATCGTGACCTGCCCGGCCTGCGGCACGGTCAACGTTGCAGGCGCCAAGTTCTGCTCGGAATGCGGTGGCCGGCTGCTGGCCGCCTGCCCGAACTGTGGCGCGACAAACGCCCCCGGCGCGAAGTTCTGCTCGGACTGTGGGACCCGCCTCGATCTGGGGGCCGGAGCGCCGGGCGCCGGCCTGCCGGGCAGCGCCGGACCGGGCGCTCCGGCCCGGATCGCGGCGGTCACCGAGCGGCGCCTGGTCACGGTCCTGTTCGCCGACCTGGTCGGGTTCACGAGCCTGGCCGCCGACCGCGATTCGGAGGCCGTGCGCGACCTGCTGAGCCGCTACTTCGACGCGGCCCGCGAGGTCGTGGAGCGCTACGGGGGCACCGTCGAGAAGTTCATCGGCGATGCGGTGATGGCCGTGTGGGGCACGCCGGTGGCGCGCGAAGGCGATGCCGAGTGGGCCGTTCGGGCCGCGCTCGACCTGCTGGTCGCCGTGCGCTCGCTCGACAGCGGGGCCGACGGCCGCGGCCTGGAGGCACGTGCCGGCGTCCTGACCGGGGAAGCGGCCGTGACCCTCGGCGCGACCGGCCAGGGGATGGTCGCCGGCGACCTGGTCAACACGGCCAGCCGGCTTCAGTCCGTCGCCCCGCCGGGCACCGTCCTCGTCGGCGAGGCGACCCAGCGGGCCGCCAGCTCGGCCATCGTCTTCGAGGCGGCAGGGCCGCAGATCCTCAAGGGCAAGACTGCGCCGGTACCAGCGTGGCGGGCGCTGCGCGTCGTGGCCAAGCGCGGCGGCGAGGGCCGCTCCGCCGGTCTCGAGGCGCCGTTCGTCGGTCGCGACGACGAGCTGCGCCTGCTCAAGGACTTCTTCCACGCGACCTCGCGCGAGCGCCGCTCCCGCCTCCTGTCGGTGACCGGCCAGGCCGGGATCGGCAAGAGCCGCCTGGCCTGGGAGTTCCTCAAGTACATCGATGGCGTCCTGGAGACTGTCTGGTGGCACGAAGGCCGCTCGCCGGCGCTGGGTGAAGGGGTCACGTTCTGGGCCCTCGGCGAGATGGTCCGCCGACGGGCAGGCCTGGCGGAGACGGACGACGAGGCGACAACCCGCGGGCGAATCGCCGCGACCCTCCTCGAGTTCGTCCCCGACGAGGCCGAGCGGCGCTGGATCGAGCCCGCCCTGCTGACCCTGCTGGGCCTGGGCGATGCGTCGGCCCGGACCCGGGACGAGCTGTTCGCGTCGTGGCGGACCTTCTTCGAGCGGGTCGCCACCGACTACCCGGCGGTTCTCGTCTTCGAAGACCTCCATTGGGCCGATCCGGGCCTGCTCGATTTCATCGACCACCTCCTGGAGTGGTCGACCAACAGCCCGATCTACGTGATCACCCTGGCCCGGCCCGAGCTCCTCGAGCGGCGCCCGGGCTGGGGCGCGGGACGGCGCAACTTCGTGGCCCTGTCGCTCGAGCCGCTGACCGAAGCCGCGATGCGGGAGCTGCTGGCCGGACTGGTGCCTGGATTGCCCGAGCGGGCGATCAAGGCGATCCTCGATCGGGCCGGCGGGATCCCCCTGTACGCGGTCGAGACCGTCCGGATGCTCGTCGCCGAGGGCAAGCTTGAGGAGGCCGACGGCGCCTTCCGGCCGGTCGGCGACCTGGGTGACCTGGCCGTGCCCGAGACGCTCCATGCCCTGATCGCCGCCCGGCTCGACGCCCTCGACGCGGGCGATCGCGGGCTCCTGCAGGACGCCTCGGTCCTCGGCCAGACGTTCCTGGTCGAAGCCCTGGTCGCCCTTCGGGGCGAGCCGCGTGAGCTCGTCGAGGCCCGCCTGCGCGGCCTCGTCCGGCGCGAGGTCCTGCTCCTCGACACGGATCCGCGTTCGCCCGAGCGGGGCCAATACGGCTTCGCCCAGGCCCTCCTGCGCGAGGTGGCCTACTCGACCCTGGCCCGCACCGACCGCCGGACCCGGCACCTGGCCGCCGCTCGCTTCTTCGAGGAATCGGGCGACGAGCAGCTGGCCGGCGTCCTGGCCACCCACTACCTCGATGCCCATCTGGCCTCGCCCGAAGGCGACGAGGCCGGCGTCCTCGCGACCCAGGCCCGGATCGCGCTGCGGGCCGCCGCCGACCGGGCGGTCGCCCTCGGCTCGCCCGACCAGGCGATCACCTACCTCGAGCGGGCGCTGACCGTGACGGACGATCCGGCCGACGAGGCCGAGCTGCTCGGGCGGATCGGGTCGGCAGCGTCGACGGCGGCGCACTTCGAGAAAGCCGAAGCGGCGCTGCGACGGGCCGTCGACATCGAACGCGAGCGGGGCGACCGGCCGGCCCTGGCCCGGGCCATCGTCGCCCTGGGCCAGACGCTGAGCTCGGCCTACCAGGTCGAGGATGCGCTCGAAGTGCTCGAGCCCGCCCATGCCGAGCTCGCCCCGGAGCTGCCCGACGACCCTTCGGTCGTGGCCATGACCGCCCAGCTCGCTCGCGCCTACCAGCTTCACGAGGACCCGGTCAGGGCGATCGAGTGGGCCGATCGGGCCCTGATCTCGGCCGAGCGGCTCTACCTCGTGCCGGTCATTGCCGATGCGATCACGACCAAGGGCACGAGCATGGCCCTCGTCGGCCGGGTCTGGGAGGGGCTCGGACTCGTCCGCGCCGGTCGCCAGCTGGCTGACGCGAACGGCCTGGTCGCGATCAGCCTGCGCGCCTCGATCAGCCTGACCGGGTCGCTCAACATCTACGACCCGCGAGCGTCGATGGAGATCGGCCGGGAGGGCTTCGACCTGGCCCGTCGGCTGGGCCTCCGCCACCTGGCGGTGATCACGGCCAGCAATGGCGGCGAGTCGGCCCTCCAGACGGGGGACTGGGACTGGGCGATCGAGGCCTTGCGCGAGGCGGGATCGGTCGAGCTCGAGGCCCTCGACCGGGCGACGATCGAAGCCGTCCTGCTCGAGATCGCCGGGCCGCGGGGCGAAGACGTGGCCGAGCGCCTGGCAGCCCTGGCAACCGTCGGATCCGAAGATGACTCGGTGTTCGGCGCCTCGCTGGGCTTGACCCGGCTGTGGACCGCGATGGCCGACGGCCGCTTCCAGGACGCCTACGCCGCCGGTCGCAAGGTGGCCGAGCTGAGCAAGCTCAACCGGCCGGTCGGCCTCCTGTGGGCCGCCCACGCCGCCCTGCGGATGCGCGACCTCGACCGGGCGAGCGCGGCCCACGAGGCCCTTGTCGCCCTCGCCGTCCGAGGCCCCGCGCTCGATGCCGAGCGCTCCGCGATCGAGGCCGGCATCCTCGCGCTCGGCGGACGCTGGCCGGAAGCGGTGATCCGCTACGGGGAGGCGACTCGCCAGCTGCGCGAGCTCGGGATCAACTTCGACCTGGCCCTGACGCTCCTGACGTCTGCCTCGTTCGCGCCGGCCGGCGATCCGTTCGGGCTCGCTGCCCGCGATGAGGCCCGGGCGCTCTTCACCCGGATCGGCGCCGGAGCGTTCCTGCGCCAGCTCGACGAACTGCCCGCCGGTGCTCCCGACCTGCCCAGTCCGGTCGGCCCCGATCGCGTGAGCGCCGACACCGCGGTCCAGGCCGAATCGGCGCCACCAGCCTGACCGGTCGTCCGCCCGGCCCGCTGGCCGGGATCCTGGTCGTCGACTGCTCCACGGTCCTGGCCGGGCCGTACTGCACGATGCTCCTGGCCGACCTTGGCGCCGAGGTGATCAAGGTCGAGCCGCCCGAAGGCGACGGCACCCGGGCCTGGGGTCCGCCCTGGGTCGGCGCCGGCCGGCTCGGCCCCGACGATCCGGGGGTCGCGGCCTATTACCTGGCGATCAACCGCAACAAGCGCAGCATCCGCCTGGACCTGCGCTCGGCCGCCGGAGCGGAGGTCCTGCGGGGCCTGATCGGCCACGCCGATGTGCTCGTGGAGAACTTCCGGGTCGGCGGCTTCGAGCGCCTGGGCTTTTCGGACGCGGCGCTCTCGTCGCTGAATCGCCGGCTGATCCACCTCGCGATCAGCGGCTATGGGACGACCGGCCCCGACGCGCAGCGGCCGGGCTACGACTTCGTGATCCAGGCGGTCGCCGGCCTGATGTCGATCACCGGCATGTCCGACGGGGAGGCAGGCGGCCCGACCAAGGTCGGCGTCGCGATCGCCGACGTGATCACCGGGATCCTGGGCTCGACGGCGATCCTGGCCGCGCTCGAGGGTCGCGGCCGGTCGGACTCGCCCGCCTACGACCAGGGTCAGCGGATCGACCTGTCGCTCTTCGAGTCGAGCCTGGCGATCCTCATCAACCAGGCCCAGAACGCCTTTGCCACGGGCCGCTCGCCGGGCCGACGCGGCAACGCCCACCCGAACATCGTGCCCTACGAGACCTTCGCCACGGCCGAGGGTCAGATCGCCGTGGCCGTGGGCAGCGAGCGCCAGTGGACGAGATTCTGCGCCTGCCTGGGCGCTGCCGAGCTGGCCGGGGACCCGCGCTTCGCCACGAACGGCGATCGAGTCGCCCATCGGGACGCGCTCCGGCCGCTGCTGGCCGCCCGGTTCGCGCTGGAGCCCAGCGCGACCTGGCTCCGACGGCTCGAAGCCGCCGAGATCCCGTGTGGCCCGATCCAGGGCATCCTCGAGGCGCTCGAGTCGGAGCAGGCCCAGGCCCGCGAGATGACCGTCGAGATCGAGCACCCGCTCCTCGGCTCGCTCCGCCAAGTGGGCCTCCCGTTCAAGCTGGCGGCCACCCCAGCGACGATCCGCAGCGCGCCACCCCTCCTCGGCGAGCACTCCGAGGAGATCCTGGCCGAGCTGGGCTACGACCCGGCGGCGATCGCCCAGCTCCGCTCGGACGGCGTGGTCTGAGGCGCGGCTTGAGACTCGTGCAGGCCTGCAACCGGGACGAGGTCGACGCCGGTCGGCGCAGGCTAGACTCGAAGCAGGGTCTTCCTTCCGGCGGCCCGCATGCGGAGACGAAGACGCGATGACCGACGAGCGCGAGCGCTGGGCCCTGATCCTCGGGGCATCGAGCGGGATGGGCGAGGCCACCTCCCGGGCCCTGGCCGCCGAGGGCTACAGGATTCTCGGCGTCCATCTCGACTTCCGGGCCGCCCTGGCCCACGTCGAGGAGGTCAAGGCGGCGATTGCGGCGCTGGGCTCCGAAGCCCTGTTCATCAACATGAACGCCGCCGACGACGAGAAGCGGGCCGCCGCGATCGCCACGTTCGGCGAGCGCTTCGAGCAGAGCCGGGCCGCCGGGCGGCATCCCTATATCCGGGTCGTGATGCACTCGCTGGCCTTCGGCTCGCTGGTGCCGTTCATCGCCGACGACCCCAAGGCGGCCGTCGATCGCAAGAAGATGGAGATGACCCAGGACGTGATGGCCAACAGCCTCGTCTACTGGGTCCAGGACTTGTACCGGGCCGGCTTCCTCGAGCAGGGCTCGAAGATCTACGCGATGACCTCCGAAGGCTCGAGCCGGGTCGTGCCCAGCTACGGCGTCGTCTCGTCGGCCAAGGCGGCCCTCGAATCGCACGTCCGGCAGCTGGCGATGGAGCTGGCCCGGCGCGGTGACGGGATTACGGTCAATACCATCCGGGCCGGGGTCACGAAGACCCCGGCGCTGATGAAGATCCCCGAGCACGACATGATCATCGACGCCGCCACCCGTCGAAATCCGACCGGCCGGATGACGACGCCCGAGGATGTTGCCAACGCGATCGTGGCCCTGAGCGGCACCGGCACCGACTTCATCAATGGCGAGACGATCGGGGTCGACGGCGGCGAGTTCATCACCGGCTCGTAGGCGAACCGACCAATGAGCAGCCGCGTCGTCGTGGTCGGAAGCGTGAACGTCGACCTGGTCGTTCGGTCCGCGCGCCTGCCTTCGCCCGGGGAGACCGTCACCGGCGGCACGTTCGAGGAGCACCATGGCGGCAAGGGCGGCAACCAGGCCGCCGCCGCTGCGCGGCTGGGGGCGACCGTCAGATTCCTTGGCGCCGTCGGCACCGATTCCTTTGGCCTGTCGGCGCAGGCGGGCCTGGTCAAGGCCCGGGTCGACACCAGCAGCCTGATCAGCGATCCGCACAACGCGACCGGGATTGCCCTGATCCTGGTCGATGCCGGCGGCGAGAACGTGATCTCGGTTGCGTCTGGGGCGAATGGCGCATTCGCGCCCGAGTCGCTCGAGCGCGAGCTCACGGGCCTCGGGTCGCTGGCCGGCGACGTCGTCCTCGTCTCGAACGAGCTGGCGTCGGCGACCGTGGTGGCGGCGTTGCGCCTGGCGCAGGCCGCCGGTGCGCGGACGATCTTCAACCCGGCCCCGGCTGGCGGGATCGATCTTGCCTGGCTCGAGTTCGTCGACATCCTGACGCCGAACGTAGGCGAGCTGCGCCGGCTGGCCGGCTCCGATTCGACGGCCAGCCTCGTCGCGGCCGCCCGATCGCTGGCCGTCCGCGAGGCCGTGATCGTGACCCTCGGCGCCGAAGGCGCCCTCGTCGTGCCGCGGGACGGAGCGGAATGGTCCGTGCCGGCCGTCGCCGTCCAGGTCGTCGACACGACCGGCGCCGGCGACGCGTTCAACGGCGCCCTGGCCGCGGCGCTCGCCTCGGGGGATTCCCTTGAAGTTGCCGTAAGGCGTGCGGTGGCGGCCGGAGGCCTGGCCACGACCCGGGTGGGTGCCCGGGAAGGGACGCCGACCAAGGCCGAGCTCGAGGCGGCCCTCGGCGGCTGAGGCTCTGGTTCGGTGGGTAGCTCCGGCTCGGTGGCTAGCTCCGGCTCGGTGGCTAGCTCCGGCTCGGTGGCCGGCCGCGCTCCCGTCTCGTTGTCCCGTGTGGCGTGACAAAACCGGGCTTTCGACCTGCACGTCGCCCTCCGGCGGCGTCTCCAGGTCTGAACAGGGCCCGATTCATGCTCAGCTGAGCGTGGCTCGGGACAAATTTGGACGGCCCCCCTGCTCGGGCCGCCAGCCCCAGGCTCAAGAGCCGGTTTTGTCCCGCCGGGCATGACATCGGCTTGCGGTGCCGAAGCTTGCAGGTTCACGGAGCCGGCCCGATGCTTCGCGCGTGAACTACCCGTCGTCGGAAGTCGCTGTTTCGGACCTGGTCGAATTCTTCACGTTCTGGAACCCGGCCAACACGTGGCGCGTTGCCCTGGTGAAGCTGGCGATGGCCGGAGCGATCGACCCTGAACGGCTCCAGCGAGCTGCCGCAGCAGCAACGTTGGACGAGCGGATGGGTAAAGGTCACCGCTCCTGGTATCGCAAGATCCCTGCGCTGCTCGCCAGGGCCGACCTGATCCCGGCCGCACCGGAGCACGGCCCGCCGCCACCTGGAAACCAGCTGTTCCCGCGTATCCGACGGGACGGCCCGTCCTGAGCCTCGACTCGGACAGTTCTCGCCAGATTCCGGCAGGAGCCGCCCTATGGTCGGATTCGGCGCAGAACCGGGGCCGAATCGGATCTTTCGCGGACGGCCACGCTCGGCGAGGCACCTGAGAGGCCGGCAAATGGTCGGATCCGGCCGCGTTCCCGACCATACCGCGGCTCCCGGCGGAATTTGGCGGAGCGCCGTCCGTATGGCGCCGCTTGGCGGAGCGCCGGTCGCGTGGATCGCCCGCACGATGGGTGGCTCCTGCCCCAGACTTCAACCGGTCATGAGCACCACCCTCCGGCGCGCGGTCATCGAGGACCTGCCGTTCATCGAAGCCATGCTCCTGGTCGCGGCCGAATGGGATGAGACCCTGCCAAAGCGGCCGCCCGAGGCGTGGTTGGACGACGACCACATGCGCCGCTACATCCAAGGCTGGGGTCGGCCCGGTGACGTCGGTTTCGTGGCCAAGGAAGACGGCGCGCCGGTCGGGGCAGCCTGGCGCCGGCTCTACCCGCATGCCGCTCCCGGCTATGGCTTCATCTCGGAGGAGGTCCCCGAGGTCTCGATCGGGGTCCGTCACGAATGGCGCGGCCGGGGGATCGGCGCGTCCCTGCTCCGGGCGATCGCCGCGGAAGCTCGGGCCAGCGGCCTCCGGGAGCTGTCGCTTGCCGTCGAGATCGCCAATCCCGCTCAGCGGCTCTACCTGCGCGAGGGGTTCCGGATCGTGCGGACCACCGACGAGGACCACTTGATGCGCCTCGACCTCTGGGCGGATCGCGCCGATCCTGGTTCGGCGAGCTGAGGGCCCGGGCGAGGCGCTCAGCCCGGCAGCGACGCGCTGGGCTGATCCGGCCGGCGCTGCTCGCGGCCGAGGAGCGTCGGGCCGACGAGGAACCGTGACCCGAGATAGAGCACGAAGCTCAGCGATGTGACGTACACGCTGACCGCCACGTTCGTGACCAGCGCCAGCAGGATGCCGCCCAGGACGCAGGCCAGGGCGATCGCCACGCTGTAGACCGCGGCGCGCCCGGGCCGGGCGGTCAGCCGCTCGGCGGAGGCGCCGGGCGTGATCAGCAGGGTCAGGATCAGCAGCACGCCCACGACCTGGACGGCCTCGGCCACCGCGGCGGCCATGATCAGCAGGAAGACGATGGCCAGCCCGCGGACCGGCACGCCCCGAGCCTCGGCCACCTCGGGATCGACGGTCGCGAAGGTCAGCGGCCGGTAGACGATCGCCAGGGTGACCAGGGTGAACGCCCCGATCAGCAGGAGCAGGAGCACATCCGAGGTGCTCACCCCGGTGATCGTCCCGAACAGGATCGCGATCGCCTCGGTCGCGTAGTGCGGGTAGAGCGTCAGGAACAGGACGCCCAGCCCCAGCCCGAAGGCCATCACCACGCCGACGACCGCGTCGCGCTCGCGGACGCGCACGCCGAGGGTGCCGATGAACAGGGCCGTGATCGTCGTGCCGGCCATCAGCCCGATCACCGGCGACACCCCGACCAGGATCGCGCCGGCCGAGCCGGTGAAGCCCAGCTCGGCCAGGGCATGAACGGCGAAGGCCATGTTGCGAGCCACAACGAAGCGGCTGACGATCCCGGACACGATCGCGATCACGATCCCGGCCGCGATCGCGTTCTGGACGAACGGGTAGCCCAGCAGGTGGATGAGCTGGTCCATCAGGGCACGTTCCGGGCGCCGGGGCCGAGGCCGCCCGAGCCACCGCCGGCGTGGATCTCGGGCAGGTGATGGGGCTCCTC
>Ga0265340_10001049_pt1 | contig 15737 bp, 15 predicted proteins | sample 4CB225metaG_FD_202082 | JGI IMG/M metagenome (GOLD analysis project Ga0265340, IMG submission 202082) | Rhizosphere microbial communities from Carex aquatilis grown in University of Washington, Seatle, WA, United States - 4-CB2-25 metaG | ecosystem: Host-associated > Plants > Roots >...
GCTGATTATCAACCTACTTCAGCAACGCAGTGCCCGTCGCGTCGGCGCCACGAGGCCCCTGCGGCTCGAGTGGCGGCATCGTTGGTTCGATAGCATTAGACGGGTGCGGTCATATCGACGGTCGACTGGAAGCGCAGAGAAGTCGCTTGCCGTTGCGCGATGCTCAACCAAAACCGTCGATGAAAGCGTGCTTGCTCGCAGTACAAACCAACAGACGTCCCTGGTGAACGACGGTTTGCAGAATGCTGCGGGGGAGGGATAGATATGGACACAGTTCGACTTCGGCGCACGACAAGAAAGCGAATCGCAGTAACTGCGCAAGGAGCCGCACCGATTCGCTGGTTTCTTTGCGGTCTGGCGCTTGCCTGCGTGGGAGTGCTTTTGGTACTGCCCCTAATTGCAGTCTTCGTCAACGCGTTCAGTCAGGGTGCTGCTGCCTACCTCAAGAACGTTAGCCACCCAGAAACACTTTATGCAATCAAACTGACGCTGCTGACGGCGGCAATTGCGGTACCACTGAATACAGCTTTTGGAATAGCCGCCGCATGGTTGATCGCGAAATTCGACTTCCGGGGCAAGAATGTGCTGGTTACGGTGATCGACTTGCCATTCAGTGTGTCTCCAGTCGTGTCGGGGCTATTATTCGTGCTGCTGTTTGGACGCCAAGGTTGGCTTGGCCCTTGGTTATCAGACCGCGATATTAAGATCATCTTTGCCGTCCCCGGAATCGTTCTGGCGACGATCTTCGTGACCTTTCCATTCGTGGCCAGGGAGGTTCTTGCGTTGCTGCAGACGCAAGACAGCAATAGCGAAGAAGCTGCGCTAACACTGGGTGCTAGCCCTTGGCAGATGTTCTGGCATGTCACTCTCCCCAAAGCCAAGTGGAGTATCCTCTACGGAACGATTTTGTGCAACGCCCGCGCCATGGGTGAGTTTGGCGCTGTTTCCGTTGTGTCGGGGCACATCCGCGGCATGACCAACACGATTCCGCTGCACGTTGAGATTCTCTACAACGAGTACAATTTCGTGGGTGCGTTTGCGGCAGCCTCAGTTCTTGCCCTGCTCGCAGTGCTCACACTCGTGTTGAAGCGGTACGTCGAATGGAGGGCTGCCAAGTGAGTGTTGTTGTCCGCGGATTAACTAAACACTACGGCGCGGACCATGCTCCGGCCGTCTCAGACGTAACGTTCCAGGCACCAACTGGTGGCATCACGGCACTGTTGGGCCCGTCTGGCGCCGGCAAATCGACCGTCCTTCGCGCGATTGCCGGTCTAGAGCGGGTTGACGCGGGCAACGTCATCATCGAAGGTCAAGATTGTTCGAACACTCGCATTCAAGATCGAAACGTCGGATTCGTGTTTCAAAACTACGCGCTATTTGACCATATGACAGTGGCGGACAACATTGGCTTCGGACTGCGTATCCGCGGGCGCAACCGTTCCAAAATTGACCAGCGGGTCACTGAACTACTCGAGCTGATCCAGTTACCCGAAATGCGCCGTCGATTTCCCGCTGAGCTCTCGGGCGGTCAACGACAACGCATTGCGTTTGCTCGCGCGCTTGCCGTCGAACCGAAAGTGCTCCTGTTGGATGAGCCGTTCGGTGCGCTGGATGTCAAAGTGCGCGTAGAACTAAGGGAGTGGCTGCGCAAACTCCACGACGAGATTCGAATTACGACATTGCTGGTGACCCACGATCAACTGGATGCTTTCGAGGTTGCCGAACATGTGGTTGTGCTATTCGACGGCAAAGTGGCACAAGCGGGCGCCCCTCACACTATCTACGACAAACCGGTAACGTCTAGGGTGGCCCAGTTTATTGGCGGCGGAAACATGATGGCGACCGGTGCCCGAGCAACGCGCACGCTAACGGCCCTGCGTGACTCGGGGTACCCACATGCATCCGAGCAACACGGTCAAGTTCAGGTGCTGGTGCGCCCCCAAGATCTCAGACTAGCGAAGCCAACTCAGGAGACGTTGGCAGAGGAACTGGGCGTCGTGGAGCAGCTGCGGCGAATTGGAGGCTACATGAGGGTCACAGTTCGACTCGCCGACGGTCAGGATGTCGAAGTCGAGTGCCCGAAGTCGCAACTTGACGAACTCGGCATCACACAAGGAGATCGTGTCCGTGTAGACGTTCGCGAAGCAAAAGTCTTTGTCAACGACTATGCGATCTAGCGCTATGCTGTCAGCATTTAGAAAGCACGGCTGGAACATATCTGGTCACGTACCGCACCGCCGCCAATTGTATTTGGGTCCGTTGAATCCGCATAGACGGAGCGCCGGTGCGCGGAGTTGAACGTCAATAGCGACGCGTCCAGTTTGGCTGAGACCTCGCTGGCCAGTTGCAATTTCCCTGTGGATGAGATTTCAATCTGCTTGTCGAGCACAAATAGCCCCCCCAACACGTGAAAAGGGTCCATTGAGGCTAATACTGGACGGAGAGCATAGTCGATCGCAAGGACGTGCGCTGGGGTTCCGCCAGTTAGCAATGGAAAAACTATCTTCCCGCGGAGCCCGAACTGCGGAAACAGGTCCAAAAAGACCTTAAGTAAGCCACAATAAGCTGCCTTGTAAACGGGCGACGTGACTACGATTGATGTTGCAGAGGCGACCCGAGCAAGTGCCGCGGCAATGGGAGGGGCACTTGTTCGTGCCAGTATGAGATCTTCGGCGGGCAGCTTGCGCACTTCGATCACGCTTGATCTTAGACCAAACTGTTGTAGTTGAGCCGAAACATGTTGAGCAAGGGCCGAGGTGCGAGAGGTTTCTGAGGGGCTTGCGGATATGACGAGGGTTTCAGACATGCGAACCTCGAAAGTCGTGTTACCGATGCTTGTTTCCGAGCATATTCTGGACCAGGCAGCATCGTCCGACTTGCCAAAAAGGCAGTGCAGAGTTAGCGACCATGAATATAGTGTCTGCTGCACGGCTGTTGCGCGAGCAGCAAATATGCAATTTACGCAACGGTGCCATGCAGCGCGTCGACAGCATGGCTGGAGCAAAGGGCGTTGCTATTCTTGGCACTGCCATTGCAGATTGGGGGATTTGCTTTCGTCTAGGATGACAATCATGTCTAATCGCAAAGAAAAGATTCGTCTTGGAGCATTTCTGCCTGGAGCAGGTCAACATATTGCGGCGTGGCGACACCCCACTGCTGCGAAGAATGGGGTAATGGACATTCATTACTATCAGCGATTAGCGAGAAAAGCCGAAGAAGGACTGTTTGACGCGTTCTTTCTCGCCGACGGGCTGGCTTTGCCCATGAAAGGCAACAGGTTCTCACGGACAGCCTTTGGTGTGGGCTTTGAGCCCGTAACACTCTTCTCAGCGCTATCGGCGGTAACGGAACGGTTGGGGTTCGTAGCCACTGCATCTACAACTTACGAGGACCCCTACCTTCTGGCGCGAAAGTTTGCTTCGTTGGATCACATCTCTGGCGGTAGGGCTGCGTGGAACCTGGTGACCACGGAATCCGACGAGGCTGCATCGAACTTTAGCCTAAAGCACCAGCCATCGCATGCCGAACGCTACCGTCGTGCCGAAGAGTTTCATGATGTAGTGGTAAAGCTTTGGGATGGTTGGGAGGAAGGTGCGCTTGTTGCCGATTCACATTCAGGGTTGTTCATTGACCCACAAAAAGTGCATTGCGCTGGTCACGAAGGACAATTCTACCGAGTGCGCGGCCCTCTGAACATTCCACGACCACCCCAAGGACGCCCGGTTATAGTTCAAGCCGGATCATCCGAAGCAGGCAAAGCACTTGCCGGTCGCACCGCTGAGGTAATCTTTACAGCCCAACAGTCACTTGACGACGCTCAGGCATTCTATCGAGATGTAAAAGGTCGATTGGCGATACATGGAAGGTCGCACGAAGATTTAAAAATCATGCCTGGCGTTCAGCCGTACGTGGCTCGCACAGAATCAGAAGCACGAGCAAAATACCAGGAACTCGAAGAGCTGATTCATCCTGAAGCGGGGTTGGGGTTGCTGTCGGGCCTGACTGGAGGGCTTGTGGATCTGTCGGACTATGACCCTGACGGGCCACTGCCACAATTGCCCGAGACGAACAACAACAAGAGTCGCCAATCGCTTATGTACGATATTGCGCGCCGTCGCGGCTTCACCATTCATGAGCTGTACAAATGGGTTGCCGGAGCGAGGGGACACTGGACGTTAATCGGCACGCCCAGTCAGATCGCCGATGAGCTAGAGAACTGGTTCCAAAACGATGCAGCAGACGGCTTCAACATTATGCCCCCAGTGCTGCCTCGGGATATTGACGACTTCGTCGAACTGGTCGTGCCAGAACTGCAGCGACGTGGGCTATATCGCGCCGCATACGAAAGCAAAAAATTGCGGGAGAACCTAGGACTCAGGCACCCATCCTCGGCAATTCCCACCGAGCAGGTACGGGCGGCTGTTGGATCGTAGGTCGCAATCGGACGCACCCGGAGGTCGACCGCATCCAAACCTACCCGCGCGGCATACCGAAAACCGGTCATCTCGAGATTGCTATCCGTCAACATCGACGGACGAATATACACGCTCGGCTGAGCATCCATCGCATGGTCCTTCGACCATTCCGCTGCGTCATCGGAGGACCACTCCGGTGCTCAAATCCTGCACGAATGGTCCGTGACGCCGAAAAATAATCGGAGGACCACTCCGGTGCTGGTTCTTCAACCACTCCGCTGCGTCCAACAAACGAGCTTGACGGACGGGTCTTCTGAGATGAGATGAATGGTCAGACACGCTCGGGTAGGGGGCTTCTCGGAGCCGTTGAAAGTCCGCATTCGTGGACCCCGCTAGCGGGAAGGGTCTTCTAGTTTGATGCCGTGGGCGACCCCAATAATGCCTCTTGTCTTTGCTACTAATATTGCCGTGTGTGGTTGCCGTTTGACGGTCTTGCTCGAATTGCTGGCGTCCACACCAACCGCCGGCACGCCAGCGATGGTAACTCGATGCATTATTCTGCGCGCAGCTCCGTAGTCATCAACTGCATAGTGTTGGGTTGCCCGGTTGTCCCAGAAGGCGACGTCTCCAGAACGCCAAGTCCAGCGCACGGCATTTTCAAGTCGAGTAACGTGCCCTTGAAAAAGTTCGAATAGATGGTCCGAATCTCGCGTTGACAAGCCCAGGATACGCTTGACGAAGTGGCCCAGCAGCAGGTGTTTTTCGCCGGTTTCCGGATGCACATCACGCCTGTCACCGATGCCGTACTGCAGCTGCCGAGTGTTGCATAGGCAACAGGGATTCACCTCAATGGTTGCACCACACGCAATGGCTCCGAGGATGCGAACCGAATCTCCTGAATGCAGGCTGCCGCCAGTTGGCTGAAGGCCTCACGTCAAGGCGAAATTACCTGACTTTCACTGCAATGGCGCACCAAACCAAATGCCGCTCCAGTGAATCCGCGAGAGCGGATTCGACGAGCAAGAGGCGAAGACCTTTTGCCACAGGAGCCTGGGCAGTGCCCTACAAGCAAGAGGTAGAGCACCTGTGACGCACACAGTGCGTCACGCAATTGTGCCACGCGCCATTGAAAGGCGCTCTAGGCGGCAGCTGCCGACTCCTCGATGATTCTGCCGTCCGCAATGCGCACGACGCGTTTGGCATGCTGCATAATCCGCGGATCATGCGTCGAGAAGAGAAAGGTGACGCCCTTGTCGCGATTGAGTTGCTGCATCAGAGCGATAATCTGCTCGCTCGTGGCCGAGTCGAGGTTGGCGGTTGGCTCGTCTGCAAGGACCAGTTCGGGCTCCGTGATCAGGGCTCGCGCGATGGCGACGCGCTGTCGTTGGCCTCCCGAGAGCTCGTCGGGTCGGTGCTTGAGGTAAGGGCTAAGGCCGACGTCGTCGCAGATCTCGAGGACGCGTTTGCGCAGTTGCGAAATTTTGTCTCGCTTGCGGCGCATGAGGCAGGGGAACTCCACGTTCTCTATCACGTTCAGCACGGGTATGAGATTGAATGATTGGAAAATAAAACCGATCTTTTCGTTCCGCAGACTCGCCAGCTTGTCGAAATCGCGATTGCTCACATCGTGTTCGTCGAGCCGATAGGTGCCGCGCGTGGGGCAATCGAGACAGCCGATGATGTTGAGCAACGTTGACTTCCCCGAGCCGGATGGCCCCATGACCACGGTGAATTCCCCGCGCGCAACATCGAGATCCACGCCTTGCAGCGCAGGTACGATGGTTTTGCCCAGCTGGTACTCCTTGACGATGCTGCGCAAGGTTAGAAAGGTAATATTGCTTTCGGTCATAATTTCCTTCAGTAGTAAACGCGTGCCTCGAAGAGCACGCGGTAGTCGAACGGCATCAGGGAGTACTCACTCATCTTGCGATTGTTGGCCGAGACCTCTCCGACGCCCAGGCCACGGATGGGTAAGTATCCGTACAGAGCGAGCGTCAGCCATTCCTTGGTGCTCCAGGACACGGACGGCGCAAAAAGTCCGGAGAGATCGCTCAAGCCCGCTATAAGCACTGCGCCAACCGTCCAGTCGTCGAAGATACGAGGCTTGCTGTAGCTGGCAAAGAGGTAGTGACGACGCATCGGATCAAAGGAGAAGCGCTGCGGAAGCGCGCTACTGGGGTCGACCGCGCTCGTGATGGCAACGTTCGTGGACATGAGTTGGACGGCGTGCGAAAATTCGAGATTCGTGTAACCGTCACCTTGGTAATAGTATTCGACCGACAAGAGGCTCTCGTCAGTGAACTGCCGGCGGGTTCCCACCAGTACTCTCGGGTAAAAAGTCTTGGAATCGAGCTTGGTCGGTGCCAATGTCGGGTTATCGCTGCAGCCCGCAGCTGCAGGGTCGCAGGCAAAGCTTCGGGCGCTGCCGCGCGACAGCAGGGCCTCGACGTGAAACTCGTAATCGGTGAAGAAATATCGAGCGAAGCTCACGCCTAGGCGAGACTTGCTCTTGAACGCATCTTGTTGTGTTCATGATGCCGGTAGCGACAAGAAAGAACAGGATGATCGCGATGAAGCCGAAGAGAAACTGGAACATCTTGGTGCGATTGAGCGACTATGGATCCATCTCTTTCCAGGTCGTCACTTGATACGCGCCGCCCAAAGTCTTGCGAATTTTCCCTGCAATCTCGTCGGCGTCTTCGACATCGCCAATGCCCACAACGTACTCGGTAACGCTGCCCTTCATGCGCAATAGTTCTTGCGCGAAGCCAAGCTCGACGGTCGCTACGCGTTTGGCTTCGGCCGGGTGCAATGAGGGCAGGAAGCCGACGACCGAAAGATCCAGCGCATTGACACCCACGTGCGCGCCTGCGGCCTGCATGATCGCTGTCGAACCCGGCTGAAGATTAAGAGATTCGGCGATAGCCTTGCCGACGAGTGCCCCGTTGTTATCGTCTTGCCCCAAAGGCCTTCCTCCTTTGGCGAAGGAAGTCGCTCGCTTGGGGCACACCTTGTAGATCCGCGCGGTTGCATCTGCAACGCCAGGAACGGCGCGAAGTTTGTTCATGAACACCGCGTCCGTCGGGACATCAAGTTCCCGCGATGCTCCGTTCATCGATTTGAGAAATCCGCGCCTGTGAACTTGCAGCGAGCCGGTCTGCCCGAGAATAGTGGCTTGGCGAATCGAGTCGGACAATCCGTTGACGAGGCCGCGAATACTAACCATCACCGTGAGCGCCAAGAACACGGCAGAAAAGGTGATGAGTGAGCGGCGGCGATTCCGCAGGACATTTCGAGCAGCAATTCGCACAAGAGGTGGCATATCGATCCTTTCTTCCCGTCGCGCCTCTGGGCTCAGTCTTCCTTGTCGTCTTCGGCGAGAAGTCGATAGAGAGCCTTGCGCGCGTCCTTGAGAATCTTCTTGGCAACTGCAACCTGAGCGGTGCTGCCCGAGCCAATCACCTGCCTTACCGCCGAGGCGACCTCGACGATCAACTCCCTGAACTCGCCCATCTGCTCTTGGACGTCGCCGCCCATCGATTCCCACGGAGCGGTCACCTCATCGGGATGGTCTTTTACATAGGCCTGGCCCTTATCGGTGAGTTGGTAGTTGCGGCCACTGCTGCCACTGCCGCCCGACATCACGCTGACCAAGCCCTCGTCTTCCAGTTGTTGGAAGGTGGGGTAGACCGAGCCCGAGCTCGGCCGCCATATACCGTTGCTGCGCTGCTCGAGTTCTTGCATGATCTGGTAACCGTTGCGCGGTTGCTCGGCGAGCAGCGCCAAGATCGCAGCGCGAATGTCGCCACGACGCGCGCGCGCGCCCGTCTGAAGGAAATGCCACCGTAAGTGGTGAAAGGGGTTGCCTCCGCGTCCGAAGCCAAAAGGACCCCCGCCCCCGCCTCCGTGCCCTCCCGGGCCATGTCCTCGCCCAGCCATCGCCCACTGCATCCTGTCGTCGCAGCCCTCATCGCGGGTTCGCTCTGAGAAATTCCGTTTAGTTCCGAACATATACATATTCCTTGTGTTGTGACGTGCGTACTGTCGCAGCATATTTAGATAGGATTACGATATATCGCGATATAGATTATGTCAACGCCGAGCTCAGCCAGTGGCCAAACTCAAGTTATTTGGGCAGCTGAGCGGCCCAAATGTCCGACTGTGCAACGAATCATAGGGCAGCGAAGGAAACCAATGGCCCGCTCAGTGATTTCGACGCAGCTGTCTTGCTCGTTTCAGATCACCTGAGTTAGCCCGTTTTGGCGTAGCCCCTCATAGATGGTGATGGATACTGAATTGGACAGGTTGAGGCTTCGCACCGGGCCAGCCGTGGGAATGGCGAGCACTTGGTCGCTGCGTGATTCCAACAGTGCTTCGTCGAGACCCACACTCTCCTTGCCGAATATCAGTGCGTCGCCGGCTTCGAGTCGTTGGTCGTAGACGCTCTGACTTGCGCGTCCGCTGAATAGCCAGCTGATGGCGACTCGATGATGGTCCTGTTCGGCCATGGTCCTTGCCTCAGCCTCAGCCTCAACCAGGCTGTCATGGACATGAAGATCGACCAGTGGCCAATAGTCAAGTCCCGCGCGCCGAACGGCGTGTTCGTCAATACGAAAACCGAGCGGCTTGACCAGGTGCAGCACGCAGCCCGTGGCCGCGCATAGGCGCGCGATATTGCCCGTGTTCGGTGGTATTTCGGGCTGCACGAGTATCACGTGAAATGGCCGAGGTCGGCAGATCGAGCGCAGGCGTTGGTCCGCGGGTAGTAGCGATCTCATTGAAATTATGCGTGTTCTGGAACGGTTTGTTCCTCAGCGCCCGGGAAAACGGCAAGGTTTCTGGCCATGATAACGCGGATTCGTCGGGCTCCGGCCACCAGGTTCATGATAAGGATCAGGTCGCCTCGGTACACCGCGATTCCTAAGACGCGCCAACCCTCTGAAACGTACCCATGGACCCTGCGTTTACAGCACCAAGCTCTGGGATATCCACTCGATCCGAGTTGGGGTTGAGTGACACCGAAGGGTTCAAGCCTGAATTGTCGACCCGTTCGGGTCTCAAAACTGCGCTCGACCAGAAGAAACGCGTTGAACAAGAGGAACTCGGCAGCGACGTGTTGCGTCTGCGATGGCTCAGTCTCATTGGGGCCATCGCCTGGGTGGCGTTCGCTCTGCAAGATTGGATGGTCGCCAGCATTGGTGGCCGAGGACGACTGTCTTGGTACTGGGGCGTGCGTATCATTGGCTTGGTTCCGATTGGATTGGCATTTTGGCGATTGAGGAACCCACGCGGTTTCACTCGACGGTCGTTCCTGGCGTTGGATATCGGAATATTCTGCATCATTCAGGCAGGGATTGCGCTCATGTGTCTCGAGTACGGAGGCATCTCGAGTCGCTACGTTCTCGGGGTACTGGTCGCATTGATCGCTCGCACGTCAGCTTTGGCAGCCCCCTGGCAACGTGGAGTCGTGATTATTGGGGTGCCACTGAGTGTTTTTCCGCTTTTCATGCTGCTCAGTGCTCTGTTCGTGCCCGAGGTCAGTCAGCAGTTCGCCCAGAAGAACGATCTAAGCATATTCGTTCAGAACGTGTTTGTGAGTGCGGTGTCGGGTGCGATCTGCGTCTGGGGTGGGCATGGAGCTTGGGCCATCCGGCGACAGTTGTTTGAAGCAAGAAGCATTGGGAAATATCGTCTCAAGAAGATGATTGGACGCGGCGGAATGGGAGAGGTGTGGGAAGCCTACCATAGTGGGCTCCACTGCAATGTCGCACTCAAGATCCTCCGCCCCGATCAGGATGCCAACCCCGAAGTAGTTCAACGCTTCGAGCAAGAAGTCGCGGCCATGTGCCGCCTGACTCATCCAAATACCGTTAGAGTTTTCGACTACGGTGTGACCGAGGATGGGATCTGGTACTACGCCATGGAGCTGCTCGAAGGGCAGACGTTGCTGGAGCTAGTCAGTGGGAACAAGAGGCTCGCCGTTGGTCGAGCCCTTCACATTGCGCACCAGGTGGCGCGCGCGCTCGCAGAAGCTCACACCAATGGAATCGTACACCGCGATGTGAAGCCCGAGAATGTGTTCATTACCCAGGCCGGGGGTGAAACCGACTTCGTGAAGGTTCTCGACTTTGGTATTGCGAAGCTTTCGTGCGAAGCCGCGAGCACTTCCATCACGCGCACGGGCGCGATATTCGGAACCCCCACTTATATGTCGCCGGAGGCAGCCAAGGGCCTGCCCATGGACACGCGCTCCGACGTCTATGGTCTTGGAGCAGTCCTATACTGCTTACTTGCGGGTCATCCCCCATTCCAAAGCGCCAGCCCAACGGAGTTGCTCATGGCTCACGTCACGACTCCGCCGCCTCCGTTGCGCGAGATCCCGGAGCTAAATATACCTCTGACCGTAGACGAGCTGGTTCTCAAGTGTCTCGCCAAGAACCCGGCGGATCGACCAGCAGACGCAGGACAAGTAGCACAAGCGATTCTAACGATTCGGCAGCAGATCGATTGGACCGACGACTACTCCAAGGGAGCCGTCACTCTGCTGGGCTAGTAGCGTAATTAGCGTCCGTGGCAGCGCTGTAGTCCCGCGATACGCAGACGACGATTGCGGTTCTTCGCCTTGTGCTTGGCGTTCTTGCGTGTGCAGCGACCGCGGTCACGCTCTCGGCGAGTCTTCTTCAAGTTGATCAACATGAGGCCCGCCCCATACCAAACGCCGATTCACTTGGCAACGCGGCTAGTGCCCCGTATGCTCATGCAAGCCGTTGGGCCAACCGGATCCAGTCTAGCCCTCCAGGAGCAGACGCGGCTCGTTGATACTTCCGGCCACGGCCGCAACCCGTTCGTCTTGTCGCAACATCACAATCAGTGAGTGCATTGCATCAAGATAGGCCGAGCGGTTCAATTCACCGCGAAGCAATTGCACTCTCAGAAAGATAGCGGTGGTTTGAACCACGTCGCACATGCAGTAGTTCCTGACCTCTTGAATTCTGCCAGCGTGAACCATTGGGCCGACGTCCTTGCCGGCCACTCCAACCTTGCCTGACATGCCAATCAAACGCGCCACGATATCGAGCTTGGCGGGCTTTGAAGCGCCAAAATCGGCAATATAATCCATTAGATCAAGGTGACCTTCGGGTGAGAACCGGTACCGAACATCTCGGCTTCCGTAGTAGTGCCGCATGGTGATGCCGTGTCGCAGGCACCGAGCGGCGATTACAGGCATATCAAAACCGCGCCCGTTCCAAGTGATTAAGGTGGGGTGCCGCTCATCGAGGACTTTGGCGAAATCTGCGAGGATCTCAGGTTCTTCCTTCTGCTCGCCGAACACGCCGAGTTTTCTCACGGTGTGCGCCTCATCCAGCCACAAGGCCCCGATCGCCACCACTTTATGGTGAGGAGCGGCGGGCAATCGTTCGGCTTCACTCGATTCCTCGATCGGAAGCTCTGGATCCAGTATGGTCTCGATGTCGATCACCAAATAGGACTTTGACACCGGGCAAGCATGCCCGACCGGGGGCCTCAGGGTCAATCGGGCTGGTGTTCGAAGCCAAGTTCGACTAGTTTCTGTTAATCACAATATGACCTTCCTGCGCTTGACCCCGCTTGTGGTATTGCCCGGCTTCCGGTCGCTCCTCCCACGCAATGATGCGAAGAGTCGAGCAGCCCGTGGGCACGATGGCTGCGATGCGAGAAAGCGCCCTGCCCTATGCGGAGCACATGGCCCGAAATACTCTTGTCATCAATTGCGACATTCGAGAAACCCGTGTCTGCCTAATTGAAAGTGGTGTCATCGCAGAGCTGCACCTAGAGCGGGCTGCCGTTCGCGGCACCGTAGGCAACATTATCCTTGGCCGAGTCACGCGCGTCCTGCCGGGTATGCAGGCAGCGTTTATCGACATCGGTATGGAACGGGCGGCGTTCTTACACGTCGAGGACCTGATTCGACCTGACGATTTCGAAGCGTACCTGGCCAAGGATGGACTTCGTGACGCTGATCCCATCAACCGGGGAGCAGGGGGCGAGCCACACACCAATGCGGAAACCGACGCTGTCGATGAAGAAGATGATGGTGCGCAGGAAAGCTCTTCGGCAGCTGAGCCTGATGACGCAGTGGAACTCGATTCTGAAGAACTCGTCGAAGACACCGAATCAGGTCAAGAGGATGGAACCGATGAGGTAGATGGCGATGATTCCGCCATGGTGGATACCGAGACGGAGTCGAACTCTGAGACTGATGCGCTCGACTCCAGTGGTGACGGTGATTCGCCGGATGACGCTGACGACGCTGACGATGTGGCAATGGATGGCACAGCGACGGACAACGCAGCGACGGACAGCGCGGCGACGGACAACGCAGCAACGGTTGGCACAGCGACGGACAGCGCGGCCACTGACGTAGTAGCTGAACCCGAGCTGCGAGTTGCGGCAGCTCCGAACCCCCTTGAATTGCGCAACGGCCGTCGTCGACGTCGAGGACGCAACGGGCGTGGCCGCGATAAGCGAGAACCGCCCCGTGTGCAGGCGCCGCTGCCAGTGCAGGTCAAGGCCAAACCCAATGCCCCGGCTCGTCCGGCGGCTCGTAGCTCGCTGCGCGACAGGCGCAATCGTGGTCCGGCTGCGCGCGGCACGCGCTCGGTGCCGATTACCGACGTCGTCAAAGAGGGCGACGAAGTCATTGTCCAGGTTTCGAAGGAACCGATCGGAACCAAAGGGGCGCGGGTCACCAGTCATGTGGCGCTGCCGGGTCGTCACGTCGTGTACCTGCCAACCGTGGATCACGTGGGCATCTCGAAGCGCATTGGTTCCACGAAAGAACGGCAGCGGCTCCGTCAGGTAATGGACTCACTAAAGCCCGAGGCAGGGGGGCTCATAGTACGAACGGTTGCCGAGGGTCTGACGAAGAAGGACCTAAAGACGGATATCGGTTACCTCATTGCCCTGTGGAAGGACGTTTCTCGTCACAAGCAGAACGCCAGGGCACCAGCAACCCTATACACGGAACTGGACCTCGTGCTCAAAACAGCACGCGATCTATTCACGGACGATGTTGAACGCATCATCATCGATGATCGCGAGCAGCACGCCCGACTCGTGCGCTTCGTAGAGATGTTCTTGCCCGGTCGCGTTCAAGACATCGAACTTTATGCTGGCGACGAGCCGATTTTCGACGCCTACGGCATCGAGGATGAGATCAGCCGCGCCCTTGGGCGCAAGGTCCCGCTTGCCAGTGGCGGATACTTGGTGATTGACCAAGCAGAAGCCTTGACGGCTATTGATGTCAACACCGGGCGCTACGTGGGTAAGGGTAGCAAGGACCTAGAGGAAACGGCACTCAAGACGAATCTCGAAGCCGTTGCCGAGATTGCCTACCAGCTTCGGCTGCGCAATATCGGAGGCCTGGTGATCCTGGATTTGATTGACATGGATCAATCATCCAATCGTGAAGCCGTGTGGCGAGCGTTGGAACAGGCGTTGGCCAAAGACAAGGCGAAGACCACAATCAACCGAATCAGCGAGCTTGGCCTGATCGAAATGACGCGTAAGCGCACGCGCGAGAGTTTGACTCGCATGCTGCACGAGCCGTGCTTCTACTGCGACGGTACCGGTCAGATTCAATCCCGGGTTACCGTGGCGTACGAGATCTTGCGACAGATTCGGCGCGAACGTGCCACCCTCAAGGGCTACAGCGTGGTGGTCAATGCACACCCAGCCGTGATTGATCTCCTACAAACCGAGGAGAAGGCCGCGTTAGTAGAAGCCGAACGGCGCTACATGCGACGCATTGAATTGGTGCCACGGCGCGAGTATCACCTCGAGCAGTTCGACTTGCTGGGTCGGTAGCCATCAGCCGAGACGGCGAGTCGGTTGAGTCAGTTGCAATCGACACCTGACGGACAGCAAGTGGGAGTCTCAAAACGGGCAGAGAACAACTTGAAGCTCATCATTCAGATCCCCTGCTACAACGAAAGTCAGCACCTTGGACAGGCGGTTGCTGACTTGCCGCGGGCTATTGCTGGTGTATCCAGCATAGAAGTCCTGATCATTGATGATGGGAGCACGGATGGCACCAGCGACGTCGCGCGCCAACTGGGTGTGCATTATGTGCTGCGTTTGCCGCAGAATCGCGGGCTTGCCAATGCCTTCATGCGCGGACTCGACGCTTGTCTGCGGCTCGGTGCCGATATCATCGTCAATACGGATGCCGACAACCAATACCGAGCCAGCGATATCCCGCGTTTGATCGAGCCGATACTGCTGGGCACGGCTGACTTAGTCGTGGGTGATCGCAACACTGACAAACAGGCTCACTTTTCGTTCACCAAGCGGGTGCTTCAGCGTTGGGGGTCGAACTTGGTTCGTCACGCTTCATCGACCCGTGTTGCTGACTCAACCAGTGGGTTTCGCGCCCTAACGCGAAGTGCTGCGGCCCATCTTTTCGTTCACAATCGATTCACCTATACGTTGGAGACGTTGATACAGGCGGGTCGCACCGGCCTGACCGTGCAGAATGTGCCAGTTGGAACCAACCCGAGCACACGCAAGTCGCGCCTGTTCCGCTCGATCCCCGACTACCTGCGGCGAGCGGGTCCGGTCATATTTCGAGCCTACGCCATGTACCGCCCCGTGCAGACGTTTGCGACCTTGGCCGGCATTCTGTTGCTTACGGGAGCGATTGGAATCGGTCGCTTTCTGTTCTATTGGATCGAGAATCCGCACTATAACGGTCACACCCAGTCGCTGGTGGTGGGCGTGGGGTGCATCATCTTGGCGTTTCTCGTCGGGCTGATGGCCCTGCTCGGCGAGCTGCTGGCGGCCAATCGCCGACTGCTCGAGGAAGTACTTTGCCGCGTGCGCCTGCTTGAAGCTGCGCCGCATGTGGCACCGAACGCTGGTGGCCAAACGAACCTGCAGGCCACTGGGGCCGAGCCGTGGGGGCGTGAGACACACGCATGACCGCGACGACCATCGTGGGCAACGTCTACGACAAGTACGGCACGCGCAACCCCGTGGCGCGCTGGTTGATGAACGGCTTTCTCGCCGCAGTCTCGGAGCTCTATTCGTTGACGCGACCGAGAAGCGTCCTGGAGGTAGGGTGCGGCGAGGGCAAGCTGGCAGACCACTTGATGGGTTCGAGTCACCAACCAGAGCGGTTCGAGGCCTGCGACATTAGCTTGGACAAGCTCGCGCCGGGACTCGACGAGCGGATCCACTTCTCTGCAGCGGATATCTACCAGCTGCCGTTTGAAAATGGGCAATTCGACTTGGTAGTGTGTTGCGAAGTCATGGAACACCTGAACGAGCCTGCTCGCGGCGTAG